>Ga0208820_1000063_pt1 | contig 121983 bp, 104 predicted proteins | sample June2015DPH_16_5_FD_184713 | JGI IMG/M metagenome (GOLD analysis project Ga0208820, IMG submission 184713) | Peatland microbial communities from SPRUCE experiment site at the Marcell Experimental Forest, Minnesota, USA - June2015DPH_16_40... | ecosystem: Environmental > Terrestrial > Soil >...
CGGAATCTCCTTTTTCGGCTCCGATTCAGTGGAATTCTGCCCCTTCCGAGAGGAATTGAGAGACCATCCCGGCATTTGCGGTGAAAAACCGGGCGGTTCCGTGTCGTCCTGGACTCGCCCGCATAATCGAGAGCCCTCCTCGTAAATTTCTCCGACACTGGTCCCTCTCACTTTATCCTCCTCGATTCGGTTCACCGCCTTTCCAGTCAGTTGTCAGTTTGCCGGAAGCGGCAACAGCGCGATCACAAGGCTAGCGACAATCCGGAAACTGAATCTCAGTTGATGAACGCAAGGCTTTGCATGAACGGAGGTGCTCGTTGGGCACCTGACAGTCGCTGAATTGGCCAACTCCTGGTTTGTCGGCTATTCGGAAGTTACTCTTTGGCCAATACTTGCCGTGAACCGGGACCCCATTGAACCAGCGTAGTTGAGGTTTTCAGCCCACCGACGCCCAAATCGGCCAGTTTTCAGTCCGGCGGGCAGGATCGGTACCGGAAAATGCCGATTGGTCCGGCGATCTTCAATCACAGCCAGGACCTGAATTCTCAGTCGTGATGCCGTCTTGCCTGGACAGATGAAAACCGAAGGTGGCTCACGGACTGCGCTCCGCATCGGGTCATCTATGAAGTGAGTCAACCAAGAGCCGCGTACAGCGTTTGTCGCGATATTTGATATTCAGCTGCAAGCGTGGCCTTTTTCTCCCCTGCCTCGACCCGCTTACGAATCTCTGCGACCTGTACCGGCGTCAGGGATGGTTTTCGGCCCTTGTAGACGCCGGCCTTTTTTGCCAGTGCGATTCCTTCCCGCTGCCGTTCGCGGATCATCGACCTCTCAAACTCAGCCACAGCCCCCAGCAAGGAAAGCAGGAGGTTGGACATCGGGGAGTCTTCTCCTGTGAAGGTCAAGTTCTCCTTGACGAACTGAACGTGGACACCACTCTTGGTGAGGTCGAGAACAATTCTTCGGAGGTCATCGACGCTTCTGGCGAGCCTGTCCATGCTGTGAACCAGCAGTAGGTCGCCTTCCCTGAGGTATTCGAGAGCAGCCTGCAACTGTGGCCGGGCCGTATCCTTTCCGGACGCCTTGTCGGTAAACACCTTGTCTAGCTTGACTCCTTCCAGCTGGCGCTCGGTGTTCTGGTCAAGCGTGCTGACCCTGATGTACCCCACCCTTTTTTCGTGTCTTTTCGCCGCTGTCATCTTGACCTCCCAAGCAAAGTGTCTAGTTAGAGTCCAGACGTTTTCTAGGAAATGTCAAGAATATAAGATTGGCACCCTAAATAGACATAAAAAGTGTCAAGCAGGAGTGTGAGGTTGGCGTATACCCTATGCAGACACGCTCAAAACACCAGGTAGGCCGAGGTTGCTCCAATTCGAACGTATATCGGAATCGACTACTACGGCGCTGAAGGCCTCGACTTCAGTTGAAGGGGACTCCGGGTTTATGTTGCCGAGGACCGTAGCACGCCGGTGCAGGTTCAGCTACGGAAGAGTCATCGGCGACGGCGCTTCTCGAAGGAAGGCCGGGACGGGGACGAGCAAGCCGCCTACGTCGTGGCAGCGTGGCTGCAACAGACAGACCAGAGCAACTCTCTCAGGACTTTCTAAATCCGCCGCTGACGTCGGAGGAGTAAGAAGCCGCCGCTGTCGAGGGGTGGATTCTCAGGGTCGTGTGAACCAGCGGCCGATTCCAACTCCGCACACATCTCGCTCTGTTATCGCCTCACCCGGGCACAGGTCATGAGATTCCAGTCGCGATGCCGACTTTTCAGTACGGATCTGGTCTCAACGAGCGCCTCGGCGGACGACCTGAAGACGGGCGACAACGCTCCAGGCAAGGCGCTGAACCTGGGCGGGATGGAAACCGTGATCGATCCGCGCGCCGAATGACGGCAAATGTATCACGAGACGTGGCGCATCCAGCGCGACTTTCTCTACGATCCGCACACGCACGGCCTGAACATTCCCAAGATCGAGGCCAAGTACAAGCCCTACCTCGACGCGCTGGCCTCACGCACGGAGTTCAGCTATCTCTCCACGGAGATGCTGGGCGAAGTGACGATCGGGCACATGTTCATCCGGTCGCCATTCCAGCCGGACCACGATGCAAAGACCGGGCTGCTGGGCGCCGATTATAAGGTGGAAAACGGGCGCTACCGCATCGCGAAGATTCTGGGCGGGCAGAACTGGACGCCCGGACTGGCATCGCCGCTGACGCTGCCGGGAGTCTCAGTGAAGGAAGGCGAATACCTGCTGGCGGTGAGCGGCCGCGAATTGAAGGCCGGCGACAACCTCTACCAGTTCTTTGACGCAACGGCCGGCAAGCAGACCGTGCTGCGCGTGGGCGCGAACGCCGACGGCAAGGACGCACGCGACGTGACGGTGGTGCCCATCAGCGACGAGGACGGCTTGCGCAACCTGGATTGGATTGAAGGTAACCGGAGGAAGGTGAGCGAGCTTTCCGGCGGCAAGGTGGCGTACGTCTACATGCCCAACACCGGCGGCGCAGGCTACACCAACTTCAACCGCTACTTCTATTCGCAACTCGACAAGCAGGCGCTGGTGCTGGACGAGCGCTACAACGAAGGCGGCTTCATTGCAGACTACGTGGTGGATGTGCTGAAGCGCACACCGCTCTCGGGAGCAATTGAGCGCGACGGCAAGCCGATGCACGACCCGGTAGGAGCAATCTTCGGGCCCAAGGTGATGCTGATCAACCAGAACTCCGGCTCGGGCGGCGACGCCATGCCGTGGTACTTCAAAAAGGCGGCCATCGGCAAGCTGGTGGGCACGCGGACGTGGGGGGACTGGTGGGCATCGGCGGATTTCCGACGCTGATTGACGGCGGCTCAGTGACCGCGCCGCGCTACGCTATCTATGGACTGAACGGCGAGTGGGAGGTGGAAAACCACGGCATCGCTCCCGACGTGGTTGTCGAGGACCTGCCCAAGGATGCGGCTGCCGGACACGACCGCCAACTGGAAACCGGCGTGCGGATGGTGATGGAGGAGCTGAAGGCGCATCCGGTGCCGGCGATTCCCGTGCCGCCGTATCCGAATTATCACAAGGGGGACGGGCTGGGGAAGCAATAGCAAAAGAGCTGAGTTAGCGAGTTAGCGGGATACCCCATCCTTTCACAAAGAGCGCGAAAAGATGGGGTGTCCATTCAAAATGCATTGATAGCCGTGGTAAATTGCAAGACTTTTCCTGAACTCTCGGTGACAGCGCCCATCGTGTAATTGTCCGTTGCGGCGTCGTCGGGAGCTTCCGGCTCCCAGTAGATCACTCCCAGCCCCATATTGTTGGGTACGGCATTCATCGCCTGGATCGCCCCTTGCACATCGGTGTAGGCGTCGGTTGGATCACTGTACAAATAGCCGATCTCGCAGATAAGCACCGGCTTGCTATAGCGGGCGGCCAGCGTATTCAGGTTGGTGGCAACCGTCGTGATGTTTGTCGGCCCGTCGTAATAGGAGGCTCCAATCACGTCGAAATTTCCGCCTGCGGCCACCAGCCCGTCAAAGAACCACTCAAAGTCGCTGAGATTGCTGATACCGGCAATGTGGATGACGACTTGCGTGGTGGTGCTGACCGCCTTCACTGCGCTGTAGCCGCTGTTGATCAGGCCGGTGATCTGGGTGAAGTTGTTGCCGTTTGGGGTTGTGGCGCCAACTGAGCCAACGGGCCAGAGCATTCCAGAGTTGATTTCGTTGCCCACCTGCACATATTGCGGATTGATTCCCTCGGCCGCCAGCGCCGTCATGAAGTTGTAGGTGTAATTGTAGACGTCGGTTTGCAGCTGGGCATAGGTTTCGGTCGACCATGCGGCGGGAGTGGTTTGATGCCTAGGGTCGGCCCAGGTATCACTGTAATGAAAGTCGATCACGATCTTGAAGCCCATCGAATTGGCGAGCACGGCCAGAGCGATGCTGCCTGCCTGATCGTTGTCGCCCACGCCCAGGACGCCGGGGGTGATGGTGGGATTCACAAATGTGCGAATGCGGATGGTGTTAACACCGGCATTTTTGAGAATCTGCAGCGCGCTTCCGGTTGCGCCGGTGGGATCGGTCCAGGTATAGCCCATGCTCTGCAGTTGGGTCAGCCATCCGACATCGGCTCCAACGACGGTAGCCGTTGCCGGGGGCGAGGCCATCGTATAAACGGCGGATGCGACCGGGGAGTTTGCGTAGCCCGTTGCCACGGCGATAGCCTGGATGGTCTCGGTAGCCGGAGTCGCCGGAATGGTGATCGCGCCGGAGTAGACATTTGAGGCAGTGGTGGGCGTCGTTCCGTTGGTGGTGTAGTAGATCGTCGCACCGGCGATGGCGTCGGAGATGGTGACGGTTTGCGCCGTCGTGTAGGCTCCGGCGGCAGGCGAGAAGGTGGGTGCCGTTGCCGGGGGCGGAGTCACGTTGTTGGACGAACCTGAACCCCCGCAACCATTGAGAAGGACAGCCACGATTGCCAGGATGAAAACGAGGAAGGAGCGGAGTTTGCTCACGAGTGGCATGGCGGGATTCCTACTTGCATCTTTATGCTATGTGCGTCGATGCCCGCTTGCATCCGACGAAAGTAGGAGTGGTACTGATTTCTCAGCGCCCTGAGCTGCCGAAGCCCTTTTCCGCGCGGGCGGAAACTTCCAGTATTTTAACCTCTTGGACCAGACCCCCGATCAGTCCTCAACAAGTGAATTGGCGATTTATCAACAACCGAAAATCCTTTCTGGCGACACAGACGTTCTATATATAAATAACGGTTTTTGGAAGGAGCACGGATGGCCTACCTTGGCAACAGCGGCCGGGGGTTTGAATCCCATTCCTCCGCCATATATGTCTATTATTATCAATAACAAACACATTATTTGATCTTTTATTCGACCGGCTTCATCTCGTGTCTTTTGCTGGAGTCAGTTGTTCACGCAAACTATGTTTTCCATGTAACCAGCTCGAATAGTTTAGGAACGCACTGTTTACCCCTGCTGAGCTTTAGTTTCTAGTTTGCCCGTCATTTGCCAGGAGCACCGCCTCGACTTTGAGGAAACCGTTCGAGAAGTCGGCATCCTGGACTCCATAAATGCCACCGCATCCAAAGTGAATCCACACAATCCGACTTTAGTCGGATTTAAGTTGTACTCGAACGGAGTAATATGCGCTCATCGGTTCGAGAAGCGCTTAATGGCTCTTTGCCACAAGGCGACATACGTGCCGGAGTGGAAAGCAAAGTTCGGAAGAACTGGTTTGCTGACTGGATATGCGTGCTTTGAAAGGCATGAGAGTTATGCGTCCTCTTGTGGTATTTTCTGTTGTGCTCGTCTTTGCGTGCTGCCTGTGCGCACAGCCGCCTGCCAATCGCCTGATATTTGACGCAACGGCTTCCAATGCCGCACCCAGGCCTGTTCCCACACAGTTGGGCACGAATCGCGCACCTGACGGAAGTACGATCACTGTCAATAGCCAGTACCTGATGCGAGACGGCAAGCCCTGGATTCCTGTCATGGGCGAGTTTCACTATACACGCTATCCGGAGACATACTGGGAAGAAGAAATTCTCAAGATGAAGGCCAGTGGCGTTGATGTCATCTCGACCTACATTTTCTGGATTCATCATGAAGAGATTGAAGGCCAGTTCGATTGGAGCGGTCAGCGCAATCTGAGAAAATTTGCCGAACTGTGCGCCAAACACGGAATGTTGCTTTATCCGCGCATTGGTCCCTGGGCCCATGGAGAGGTACGCAACGGTGGACTTCCCGACTGGGTGCTCAAAAAGAGTGCTGTGCGCTCCAATGATCCCATCTATCTCGCCGAAGTAAAGCAATTCTATTCGCAGATAGGCCAGCAGCTTCATGGCCTGCTGTGGAAAGACGGCGGCCCGGTTATCGGCATCCAGATTGAAAATGAGTATGCGGCGAGTGGACCGGGGCAAGGGCGCGAACATCTGGCCACGCTCAAGAGCGTGGCCATTGACAGCGGCCTGGATGTGCCCTTGTATACCGTAACCGGCTGGGACAACGCGGTGGTTCCCGAAGATCTGGTTTTGCCTGTCTATGGCGGCTATCCCGATGCTCCCTGGAACGCTGGCACGCAAGCTTTTCCTCCAGCCGAAATCTACTCCTTCCGCTTTGCCAGTCGCGTAGATGATAACAAAAGAGAAGATGGCGAAAACTCCGCAGCAGGCAACCAGAACGATGCCGGCCTGCACAATAAAGTACCTTTTCTAACCGCGGAAGTTGGAGGCGGCATTCAGGACACCTATCACCGCAGACCTTTGCTGGCCACGGGCGATATTCCTGCGATGATTCCCGTGATGATTGGTTCTGGGGTCAATCTCCTCGGCTATTACATGTATCAGGGTGGAGAGAACCCTGACGGAAAAATAACCACGCTTCAGGAGTCGCAACGCACCGCTTATCCAACCGACGTCCCCGTCAAGGGTTATGACTTTCAGGCGCCTCTGGGCGAGTTTGGCCAGATGAACGCAACGCTGCGGGAGTTAAAGCTCGACCACTACTTTCTCCAGGACTTCGGCGCACAGTTGGCGCCGGCGCGCGTCATAGAACCAACGCCGCACCCTGCTGGGCCGACAGATACATCGGTGATTCGCGCATCGCTGCGCATCGACGGACAGCGCGGCTTTCTGTTTGTGAACAACTATATCCGCGAGCGGGAGCTTCCGTCACGGCCCGGCACGCAGTTTGAAGTTAAGATTCCTGGTAATACGCTTCTTATTCCAGCCCGGCCCATAACCATTCCAGCCAACAGTTACTTCTATTGGCCTGTGAATCTTGATCTCGATGGCGTCACGCTGCGCTACGCGACTGCCCAGCTTATCCTGAAAATTCACTCCGGTGGCGAGACCTACGTCTTCTTCAAGACAATTCCGGGCATTGCCGCGGAGTTTGCGTTTCTGGCTGCAGACGCTTCAGCGATCAATGCCGGGCGTGGCATACTCTCCAACACAGAAGACACGCTGAACGTGCGAGACGTTGAACCGGGATTGAGTACGGCAATTACGATTCACGGGAACAGAGGCGTAACGCACATTGTGATCCTTAACGCTGAGCAGGCAGGAGATCTTTGGAGAGTGAATGTTGCGGGAAGCGACCAGCTGGTGTTGGCCAAGGTCCAGGTTTACGGCGACGGATCGCATATAATACTGCGCCAAATCGATAAATCACTCTTTCATGCGGCGTTATTTCCTGCCGGCAACTTCACTGTCGGCAATGAGGCAGCCAAAGTTGAGGCTGGCCATCAGGCCGGACTCTTTCAATCCCTTAATTTGCATGAGCCAGAGCGAAAAGTGGAACTCCAGGTGACGCAGGCGCGGGCCGTGGGCAAAGCGCCCGAGCCAGTCTTCGGCCCCACGCTGCCATGGCGTAAAGACGTCGTAGTGATGGCGCCGGAGGACTCCAGCTTTAGCCAGGCGGGCGAATGGACAGTTGTGATTCCGCAGGACGCGCTCAATGGGCTTAGTGATCTCTATCTCACTGTGCATTATCAGGGCGATGAGGCACGCTTGCTTGCGGGCAGCCGCCTGCTTACCGATAACTTTTTCAATGGGACAGCGTGGCAAATCGGCCTGAAGCGATTTCTTTCCGGCTTCGACTCGCACACATTCACGCTTCAGGTCCTGCCGCTGAGCCGGAAGGCACCCATCTTCTTTGAACCAGGCAAACGGCCAAGATTTGGCAAGGATGGCCAGGCTGGAGCCCTGTACTCAGTGGAAGCTCTTCCCGAGTACCAGGTTAAGCTATCAAGATGATGTGTTTCTAAAGGTGAATCAGCCCTCGTTGCAGCGCTATGACCACGGCCTGGGTGCGGTCACTGGCGTCCAACCGCATCAGGATGACGCTCACGTGGCACTTCACAGTAGCCTCGGTTATTCCCAGGCTGCCTGCAATCTCCCGATTTGACTTTCCCTTTGCCACCAGTCCAAGCACCTCAAGTTCGCGGTGGCTGAGGCTGGAATCGGGCATGCGCGATGCCAGCGCCTTAGACATGGGCGGAGGCAAAAACCGGCCGCCGGCATGAACCCGCTTTACGGCGTTGACCAGCATCTCCTGGGGCATGCCCTTCACCAGGTAACCAGCGGCACCTGCCTCCATCGCCTGGAAGATGTCTTCGTCGCCATCGTAAGTGGTGAGCACAATAAACCGCGCCTTGGGGGACTGGCTGCGAATGCGGCGAATCGTTTCCACTCCGCTAATGCCGGGCAGACGCAAATCCATTAGGGTGATGTCCGGGTGATGAAGCGCGTGCAAGTTGATCGCCTCCTCCCCGCTGGAAGCCTGGGCCACTGTCTCCATCTCCTTGCTTGACCCAATGAGCGCCGTTATTCCTACCCGCATAATCGGATGATCATCGACAACAAGAATGCGGATCGGCGGCATAAGCGGATTATAGGGCGTGGAAGACAGCATACACATCTCCGGCATCGAGACCTTTGAGTTCCCGCGCATCATATGGCGATGGCGGCGCGGGGAATCACCAACCGCACACAGGTTCCCTGTCGAGGAGCGCTGTCAATCTCGAATTTTCCGTTGAACTGGTGAATTCTCTCCTGCATCCCACGCAGGCCGAAGTGCTCTTCGGAGAAGGCTTTCGCGGCATCGAACCCCTGCCCGTCGTCCTTTATAGTCAACGAAAGAGACTCGTCGGTGTAGGAAAGCTCCGTTTCGATCTCTTGCGCGTGCCCATGCAAGATCGCGTTAAACGCAGCTTCCCGGGCCACCATCATGAGTTCATGCGTTGCAGGCAGGGCGATGGCAAATGGTTTCCCGAGCAGACGATAGACCATCTCTACGCCATGTTCCCGGCCAATTCGCTCTGCCATGCGTTGGAGCGCAATTTCCAAATCGACGAGCGCGCGTTCCTCGCCACGCAGGTTCCACACTGCCTGCCGCGCCTCATCCACGGTGGCGCGAATTTGCGTGGCAGCATAGTCGATCAAGTGCGACCTTGACTCATTGTCGTCTACCTCTCTGCTCGACGCGGCCTCGAGCAGCGCGGATATGCTGACGCAGCCCTGGATAAGCGTGTCGTGCATCTCGCGCGCCAGCCTCGTCCGCTCCGCTAACACAGCCTTGAAGAGGTCGTGAATCTGTTTCATCCGGACCTGGTACGCGAAGATAGATAGCAGCGCCGCGAACAGCACACAGATAGCCACAAACCACTGCGTCCGGTAGAAATAGGGTCTCTTGATGAATCCAATCGAGGCGCGGGCGTCATGAGCCGGGTCATCCGTCTCCCAGGCCTCCACAAGAAATGTGTAGTTGCCTGCGGGAAGATTGGTGTAAGTCGCCAGCCGCTGCTGTGCGCTTGCGTAGGTCCATGTCCGGTCATATCCGTCGAGTTTATAGCGAAAGCGAAGTCCTTCCTGCGAGCGCAGCAACACTGGCTCATACCCAATCTCCAAACGGCTGCTGCCTGCATCCAAGCTCAGTTTCCCGTTCAGCGGGGCAGGGCGGCCATCAACCGAAACGGCATCGATATTGAGGTTGGAGAAGAACGGATGCTCCAGCTCATCCGGGCGGATGCTCCACAACCCCTGGCTGGTGGGAAACCAGGCTTCGCCGCTTCTGGTGATAGCGCCTGCCGGCTGTGTTCCACCATAAAATTGTGCAGATTTTCCGCCCTCATTGGCGCGAAAAATGCGCAGCGAAAGCCTCTGTTGCGTGTCGCTTGCCTGAGCATCCAGTTCAGCGCGGTTGGCCAGCATCACTCCCGAAGGGCCGCTGCACCAAAAATGGCCCTGCTTATCTTCGAGGATGGAATAGATGCTGTCGCTGGCTATTCCGTTAGCCGTGGTGTAGTGAGATAACTGGCCGTCGCGATAGCGATAAAGTCCGTGAGCGCGCGTGCCGATCCAGATTCCGCCGTCCATATCCTGATGAAGCGCCCACACCTTTTCGTCGCCCAGCGCGGCAGTCATCGCGTCGTGATAAAACCTTCCATTCCTGTACTGGCTCAGCCCGCGCTCGGTGCCGATCCAGATGGTTCCGTCGCGGTCCTCCAACAGCGAGCGGATGCTGTTATAAACCAGCTCATTTTGCGCTGTGAAATTATGAATGCCTCCTTTATCGAGATGGCTCACGCCGTTATCTGTCCCAATCCAAAGAGTGCCGTCCTTGGACTCGAGAAAGACGCGCACAAAATTGTTTACCAGGCCATTTTGCGTAGTGAAATGCTGCACTCCTGGGGATAAAAGATGATAAGCTCCTCCTCCATCAGTTCCGACCCAAAGCGATCCATCATAGCTGCGCAGCACATTACGAACTCTTACATCACCCAGTTCCGGAAATCTGACCGGCGCGGCATGGCCTCCCTGCACATGCACAAGTTGGTTAGAAGCGGCCCACAGCGAGCCGTCTGTATCGAGGGCAACCGTTCCGAAATCCGAGTCGGCAACCTCGGAGAGGGCCAAAACACGCACCGGAGTGCGGCTAAGGCGCATCATGCCGGCCTGGGTTCCCAACCACAGGTCGCGGTCGGAATCGGCAAAGATGGAGAGTACGGTGTTGCTGATCAGGGGCGAGGGCGCCTTCAGACGGGTAACGCGATTGCCGCGAATCCTGAAGATTCCCCCGCCGATGGAGCCGGCCCACAACTCACCACTGGGCGTTTCGCGCAAAGATCGTATGGTGCTGGAGACTCCCGGCAGCGGCTCGAAGCGGTCCTGACCGAGCGGCAGCCGATACAGTCCGCCAACCGTCCCCACCCAGATCACCCCGTCCGAGGTCTGCAGAAAGGACTTCACTTTATTCTTGCTGTCATTGCCCGGCAGCGAATACTCGTGAGACTGACCGTCTTTCAGGGAGTAGAGGCGCGAGCCGCCTACCCAGATGCGGCCGGAGCGGTCTTCCAGCACGGCATGCACGTTAAAGACAGGCAAGCCCAGAGGCTTGTCCGCGCGCTCCAGGCGGCCGTTTTTGGCCCAGAACAGGCCATCGTCGGTGGCAACCCACAGCAAGCCGGTGTGGTCCTCGGCGAGCGCTCGCACAAAGTCGGCCGTCTGGCCCTGGGCGACCGGATAAGCATGAAAAACGCCATTTTGCCACTCGATCAGGCCACTGCCGTCGGTGCCGATCCAAAGGCGGCCATCGTGGGCAACCAGCAGGCAAAAGACACTGTTTTCCTTGAAGGCCGGTGTATTCTCATGGGCAAACAGGTGGAAGCGCGCCCCATCAAAGCGCAGCAACCCGCTGCTGGTTCCCACCCACAGATAGCCGTCTGGAGTTTGCGCGAAGGCTTGCACTGTTTCCTCAGGCAAACCATCCTGGGATTGCCAGATTCGGATTGTGTAGTTCCACTCCTCGCTGCCTGCCGTGAGCGTCTCTACGGCTAATTGCTGCGCCTGAGCGTTTCGGGCAACCAGTGCGAGCATCCCGATGACTGCCAGCAGAAGCCCATGCAGCAGCCTGGCGGCGCATGGGACTCCGTGCGCCCGCGAGGACAAGGAAATAGGATGTAAGACGGCGTTCATGCGTTCTCTATCATTCTCGCTCAATGTGCCAGGGGACGAATCCCGGTATTCATCAACTGGCGGTTATCAGCCAAGTTGGCACGAAAAAAGGCCCGGACGATTTTCACCGTCCGGGCCTTTTGTTGCATGGTTAGAAGGTGAGGCGAAGAGCGCCTTGGAAGTAACGAGGCTGGTTCACTCCGGTGATTATGCCAAAAGTACCAACAGCCTGATTAACGGTGGACGACGGGTTGGAGAAGACCGGATGGTTGGTGGCGTTGAAGGCATCCCAGCGGAACTGGAAGGTCTTTCCTTCCCTCAGAACCCAGTTCTTCTGTATCGATGCATTGATGCCAAAGACGCCCGGTCCCCAGTAGGCGTTCTTGCCTGTGTCGCCGAAACCGCAAAATCCCGGCGTTTGGTCGTTACAGGAGGTGGGAAGGGTGAAGGCTGCCTGGTTGAAGTAGCCCTTGGCCGGGTTAACCCAATCCCAGTGACTGCCCTTGCCCATGTTGGGGGCCACGCCGGGAACCGAGTCGGCGCGGTTATTCCACATACCGACTCCGGGGTCCGTGCCCCACTGGCCAATCGAGAACGGGCTGCCCTTCTGCCAGGTGATGATGCCGCTCAACTGCCAGCCGCCGACCGTCTCTTCCATCAGCTTGCCCTTTTCCTTGAACAAGGGGGCATGGTAAACAAAGTTGCTGATCCATTCCCACGGCACGTCTGCGCCGGAGTTGCCGCGGTTCCACTTGGCGCTGATCGGATTGCCCAGCGCCGGATTGCCGTAGGACACGTTGCTGGAGCCGGTGATGTCGATGGTATGCGACCACGTGAAGCTGGACTGCACCTGGAGGCCGTGCCACACGTGTTGATCCAGGCTGATCTGCAGCGAGTTGTAGCTCGCCGTCGCCCAGCTCTGGTCATCGAAGATGTCCCCCACGGTCGAGTTCACGGTCCACGCTTTAGCATACGGCGGGTTCATGTCGATGAGCACCGACAGGTGATCGGTTTCGTTGCCCACATAAGCCAGGCGGACGGCCGTTGTCGGGGTGAGCTGCTGCTCGATCGAGGCGTTCCAGGCATACGTCGTGGGCAGCTTGAAGTTGCGCGAGAAGACCTGGCCGATTTGCTGGCCCTTGGGAATGGCAACGGTTTTCGCCGGCTTGTAGGAAATTGTTGCCCAGGGGAATGTTCCCGGGAAGGGGCTGCTGGTTAAACCATCAGGAACCTCTCCGCCATAGGCATCCGCGAAAGCATTGGGGTTCCAGGGGTTATCAAAGGGGGTGATCGCACCTTTGGCCATAGAATCGGGACACGTGGTAGCGCCGCAGGTGGGGTCATAAGCCCATCCCGACCAGTTAAAGGTGGGGCTGAAGGGGGCGACGTCGGAGGCGTGGTTGTATTCCGAGTACTGCAGCGGACCGGTGAACATGCCGAAGCCGGCATGGAAAACGGTTTTGTGCAGGAACTTGGGCTGCCAGGACACGCCGATGCGAGGCTCCCAGTAACCGTAGTCGCTGTTCATCAGGGTATCGGGCACGCCGGGGTCGCCGGGGAAGTCGAGTCCCGCGGGAGCGTTGGTAAACACGGTGCTTTGCTGGCCGGGGGTGTTATCCACGAATGGACCGATACCGGCGGGAGCCGTGCCGGGGATCCAGGCTGCGCCACGGCCGCCTTGGGAGACGGGAGGCGTGTTAGGATCCCAGCGCAGGCCCAGGTTGATGGTCAGGTTGGGAAGAATCTTCCAGTCGTCCTGGATGAAGGGACCAAACTGCCAGCCGGCCACATCGGCAATCTCGCCGGCGCCCTGCAAGTACCCCGATGCGTAGCCCAGCATAAAGTCGGCCAGGTATCCACTAGAACTGTTGGTATAGGAATTAACAGTCCCAGCGGATCCATTTCTTCCAAAGGCGATCATCGGCTGCGTCGGATACTGCGTATTCTCGACCGCGTGCTGATGCATCAGGTCGATGCCTGCGGTGATCGAGTGCTTGCCCATCTGCCTATTCAGCGTATCGACCAGGCCGAGGGTGGTGCGGACTTCTTGCGAGGGCTCATCCCAGCCGCTCTCAAAGCCGTAGTTCGAGTTGATGCGCAGAGCGCCCATGTAGCAACTGCCCGTGGGCTCGTTGACCCCAATATTAACCCCATTGGGATCCCCGCTATTATTGGAGAAGCACATCGCCTTTCCGTCGTTGCCGAACTCCTGGGCAGCGCTGTCCGAGCTCATCTGGTTCATGAAGACCGAGATGGTGTTGACTGTCTTCGGATTGATCGTCCAGGTGTGCTGCAACAGGTTGTTGAAGTACCACATCTCCGTCCAGAAGCTGGCCGTCCACGAGCTGTGGTTGTAGGCGCTCTCCATGTTGCCCGGAACGTCGCTCGACGGAGACCCGTAGGAGTTGGTGTAGGAGCGCAGGGTGAGTCTCTGCGAGGGCGAGAGGTCGTAGTCCACCTTGAGGGTGCCCTCGTCGTAGTTGTTGTGGACGGTGGGATAGATGTACATCATATCGCCGTCGGCCCTCTGCAACCCGGGCTTCAGAGTCGTGCTGTTGGGCACCGTTGTTGCAGCATGGATCATGCCTTGACTCGCAAAATACTTCGCGGCCGGCGATAACTGCACTGGAACAACAGTGCTGCATGATGCTGTAGGAGAGTATTCACACGCAGAAGTTGTAAGGCTGGTGTCGAGCTGGTCGTGATGGCCGGTCGCGGGGTTCAATTTGAAGGGACCGCCCAAGTTTACGCCCAAGCCGCTGAAGTCGCCAGTGAGCATGGCGGTGGTCGGCGTGCTGGTCAATGTGTCGGTCGAGTTCCAGAGGATCTTGGTGCCCTGGTAGTTAGCGAAGATGAAGAGCTTATCCTTCTTGATCGGCCCGCCGGCGAACAAGCCGTACTGGTTGCGCCGCATCGTATCGGTCTGGCCGCTGAACCAGTTGGTGGCGTTCATGGCGTTGTTGCGGACGTACCAGAAGGCGCCGCCGTGGAACTGGTTGGTGCCGCTCTTGGTGGCGATGGAGACCACCGCGTCGGGCCCGTAGCCATACTGTGCGCCGAAGTTGCTGGTGAGGACCTTGAACTCCTGGGTGGCGTCGGAGTTCGGAAACGTACCCGCCAGCCCGTCGTAGTTGTCCATGTTGGTGACGCCATCGAGCATATAGAACGTGCTGCCGTTGCGGCTGCTGCCGATGCCGACGCCGGTCTCGGTCGGGAAAGAGAATCCGGTCTGGATGGTTTCACCGCCACGAGTCTGGACGTTAACCGCGCCGGGCACCAGGAAGACGAGGCCCGAAGGATCGCGGCCATCGAGCGGCAGATCGGAGATGGCGGCTTCATTGAACGTCGTTCCCAGTTCGGCCGAAGTGGTGTTAATCAACTCGGCCTCGGCAGTAACAGAGATTGTCTCTGCCTTGCCCGCGCCGACCTTGAGGCGCACATCCTGCGTCGCGGCCAGACCGACCGTCAGGACGATGCCCTTCTGCAGATAGCGGGCAAAGCCGGCGGCCTCAATGGTAAGTGTGTAATTGCCGATCGGCAGTGGCCGGATCAGGTATGTTCCGGTGCCGTTTGTTTTGGTGGACTGCGTCAAATTTGTGTCGATGTTGGTGACGGTTACGATCGCTCCGGCCACAGCCGCTCCGGCTGGATCAGTGACGTTGCCCGTCAAGCTGGCGCTGGTGACTTGTCCGTAAGCGAAACCGGCGAGGCCAACGAAAATGATGAGCAGCAGTGCGTGCACTTGCTTTGCATGGATGAATCTCACAACAGCCTCCTGAATATAAGTTTCTGGCGATGCGTAAAGCGAGTTGCAGGAATAGTAAGCTGCTGTCGGTTGCCTTGGTAGCCGCTTACAACCCCTTGCCCGCGCTACCGAGCCGTGAATGTTCAGAACTCCACATTCCGCTCCCACGTGGCCGTTGCCAGGTCGATTGGAATGAAGATTCCCGAATCGAAAGAATCCTACGCTTGCTCGATAACAATATGAATCAGCCAAAAGTAGGATTGGAAGAATTATTGTTTTGTCGGATAAATGGCGCGCAAAAGCTGGGTTTTCGCAGGCTTCCCGCTCATGGAGCTACTGAACCGCTCCTGAATGGCCACGGTTCGATATTACGTGTGAGTAATCCGTGTGTGAAAACCATATTTTCTGCGTTTTGTCCGTATTAAGCGTTTAATATTTTCAATAACTTGTTTAGAATCAGCACATATTAGCAATTTGAATCCCTCTGCTGCACTAGTGTTCAAGCAGCGCTTGAACAGTGCGTGAGCTTGAACAGTGCGTCAATTGATGTAGACTTGTCACATACTGACTACGACAAGACACAATTCTAATTGCCAGAACATCGATCCAATTATCTTACAACCGGTCCAAGTAAAGTCGGCTTGCGTTCATCGTTGTGCCCACAAATATCTCCGTTAGCGACAACAGTCCAAAGCGCTCATCCACATGACCTTCGGTCGTACTAAATCCGGGTCCTGCCGGGAGAGTTCTCATAAACACCCCAGGGTGCGATAGACCCAGGCAGCGAACTGGATCAAGCTTTTTGCCAAGGCTAATGGAGGCCCTACCGATGGCAAATAGCAAGACAAACCGCAAACGGACACCCAAACATGTTCTGAAGCTCCCGGACCTTGAGCAATCGAAGTCAGCCGTATTGAACAGCCTGACATCACCAAGTTCACAACGAACTTATGATCATGCGATAAGAGAATTCATCGAATGGTACTGTTCAGAACCCAGGCTCGCCTTCAACAAAACTGTGGTCACACGGTACAGAATATCCCTCGAACAGAGACACTATGCTTCAACGACCATAAACCTGCGTCTGGCTGCGGTCCGGAGGTTGGCGTATGAGGCTGCCGATTACGGTCTGCTTAGTGCAGACCTGGCTGCTGGGATTCGCCGGGTAAAGGGCGCCAAGCGATTAGGGGTGCCTGTTGGCAATTGGCTCACTGCGGAGCAAGGCAAACGTCTCATACTGACGGCGGACGGCGCGAGTCTTTGAGGCAAGCGCGACTACGCCACATTGGCGATCCTGTTAGGGTGCGGACTACGCCGGGCAGAATTGACCGCGTTACGCGTAGAAGACATACAGCAAAGGGAGGAGCACTGGGTTATAGCAGATCTTATCGGCAAGGGCGGCCACATACGGACCATTCCAGTCCCGGATTGGGTGAAAGCTGGGATTGACGCCTGGATAGAGGCTGCTGGAATTACAGCCGGCACTCTCCTTCGTTCGATCAACAAGGCTGGCAGGATTTGGGGAACCGGCTTCAGCCCTAAGGTCATTTGGGGCGTCGTGAAGAAGAAAGCGAAGGACTGTGAGATTCCGTCCTTAGCTCCGCACGATCTCAGGAGGACTTGCGCGCGTCTTTGTCATCAGGCTGGCGGTGAACTGGAGCAGATTCAGTTTCTTCTTGGGCATGTTTCTGTACAGACAACGGAACGCTACCTCGGATGTAAGCAGCGGTTCCGCAACGCGGTCAACGACCACATCGGCTTGGAACCCGACCAAGGCGGTGATGCGGTAGTCGAGAACCTGATCATTGAAAGATGGCAAAGAATGATCCCCGGCTCCGAGAACAGAATTTCATAGGAAGTCATTCCGAATCAATACTCTATGGGATGCTAGGAGGATTAGTATCGGGAAACGCGTATGGCGCCAGCGATCCGCCAGTCGCCGTCAACCCCCGCCAAGTAGCCAGCCTCCGAGCCTCCGGAGCTTCGTGGAGGGACATCTCCGAGCGGCTGGGGGTTGGGGTCGGCACGGCCTGTCGGGCGCTCCAGAGCCCTTCCAAAAACCCTCCAGAATCCACCCTCGTAACTGCCTAATTCCAAAGCGCCGAAATCGGCCGCTTTAGCCCTTCCGAAAACAGGTGTTATTGGGAGATGACGCCACTTTTCAGGATAGATGGCACCTTTTCTTCATGCTATTTGGTACTCAGCCGAAGGCCCCACAGACGGGACAAGCACAAATCGAGGCATGTTTGCCACCGAAGTAGCCACATCGATCGCAGGCGCAATTGGAGGTGTGCTTACCGTCAAACCAGCCGCATCTTGGACAGCAACAAACTGAAGAGTGCTTACCCCCGAACAGGCCGCAGCCGGGACACGGGCATATCGATTGATGTTCACCACCCCATTTGTAATCTTTGTGGGCCATGGTGAATTATAACGTCCTTTATCATGCACAATAATCCACAGCAGGGAAGCATTTTTTGTCGTTGTTGATTGACCGCTTGCCCCGATAATTGCCACTGAACCCAGATACGGAGCCGCCAATGGACCACTTCGAGAGCATCATTTCCACCCTACTTGAAGCAGAGGACTACTGGATACGCAGGTCTTTCAAGGTCAAGGTTACAAAAGAGGAGAAGCGCCACATCGGAAAGCACTCAATTCCGCGCCCCGAAATCGACCTGCTTGCGCTTCATTTCTCCCGAAATGAAGTCGTCGCCTTTGAAGCAAAGTCCTTCCTCGATTCACCCGGTGTCAAACTCGCACAACTGCAAGAAGAACATGAAGTGCCTGAAGGGCGGTTCAAGCTTTTCACATCGGAGCGCTATCGTTCGATTGTCCTATCGAGGCTGCTGCAAGACCTCATCGCGTGCGGCATGGCGAACAAGGATACAAAAGTCTCGCTCGGCCTTGCGGCTGGCAAGGTCTACCAGGGGCAAAGCGGCCCCGTCCGTGAATTCATGGAGAAGAGGAAATGGATCTTTTGGTCGCCCGAGGATATCAAGCACAAGGTCACCGCGCTCGCAAAACGCGATTACGAGAACGATCCCGCCATCATCACTGCAAAATTTCTGATGCGATGAAGGCGGCGGAATACGGAACGCACAGCTATTTTTAAGCCGCACGCTCGGTTAAATCCTATAATCGAATTTCAGATGACAAAGACACAGCTAATTCTCCTGACCAGTTGCTCTGATGAATTGAAGGAGACAATTGTCAAGGACGGGCCAATCATGTTCCCCTGCACTCTTGCGGTGGCCCTGTCGCTCCCGCCGAAGATCGCCGCCGAAGCCGGGCGGGTCCCGTTGCGTAAGACTGTTATCGAAAGAATCGAGAAGAACTCAATCGCAATAGCGTGCACGTACAACGCTGACATCGTGGCCGACAGCACGGCAAAACATCAACTTGAGGTCGTGGCAATCGCCTTTCAATTGGTGAAGCCAACCGTGTATTTCCTGTGCCTACGGCTCCAACTCGACAACGACAACTTGACCGAGATGGTCGATCGGCCGGTCTCCGACCTTGATAGATTTTTGCCTGAGGCTTATTTGGAGTATCAACAGCACAACGTTGTTTCCGAAGCCGATGTAAAGCGCACAACGGGCCTCATTCCTAGACTATCGAAGGCTCTCGATCCGGCACATGGTTCGTGGGACCATCCGCTGCTTCCGATCCACCGCGCTGTGATGTTCCTCTGCCAAGGCTATTCAGTCACCCCGACGACCTCGAACCAGTTCCTGTGGGCAGCCGGACTTGACTGCCTGTTTGCATCCAAACTCGACCGCAACAAGCAAGGTTCGGCTGAGATCGCGCGGCGCATGGGGGTCCTTCTCGGATCGACCTTGAAACTGTACGAGGCCGATACGGTGTCTATTCCGGTGCACCAAACGACTCGAACCCACATGGAACTTGGAAATGTCAGCCGCGATATTTTCAAGCTTCGGAATGCGTTTGCGCACGGGTTATCGATCCCCAACATAGCGTGGCTCTCCGCTATGGGGCAGCCACGCGAATCCGGCTACGCTTATCAACTCCTGGAGCAGACAGAGATCGCTCTGCGTCTGACGATCCTGCGCATTTTGGAAGACGAAACACTCTTTCAAACTTTCGCCGATTCAGCGCGGCTTGATTCGTACTTCTAGGCGGTGCTTTTCAGCCGGCAGCGGCAAAGGAGGCGCTCTTTGAGCATTTTTCTACTTGGCGCAGGCTTCAATGCCGATGCTGCCAAAGAAGTCGGACCCATCTACGGGAATTCCATCTACGTTGGACGTTACCTTATGGACGTTTCTTATCCTTTGGTCGCCGACGTAGCCCAACTTTGCTTCGAACTCGACCAAGTTCCTCCCGACCAGTCTATTGAGGAACTCTTTTGCGACGCGTTGGACCGAAATGATTATGCTCCCCTGAAAAAGCTATCCGACCGGCTCATGGAGGCCGATTATCGCTTGGTGTCAAGGGCGGAGTAAAACTAGGCCAGTAGATGGGAGTGAAGTTGTTGAGTATGCGGGGTAGAAGGGCCGGTGGAGCGTAGCGGAAGAGGCCCTTCTACCCCGAGGCGCGTTCGGATGGGTAGAGTTCAGCGCTCGGCAGATTGGGTCCGTTTGCGGCGGCTCTGCTTGAGGCGGTAGCTGTCGCCGTTCATCTCCAGGATGTGAACGTGATGGGTGAGCCGGTCGAGCAGGGCGCCGGTCAGCCGCTCCGATCCAAGGACTTCGGTCCACTCCTGGAAGGGCAGATTGCTGGTCACCATCGTTGATCCGCGTTCGTAGCGCTAGCTGAGCATCTCGAAGAGCAGCTCGGCGCCGGTCTTGGACAGGGGCACGAAGCCCAGCTCATCGACGATGAGCAGTTCGTAGCTGGCGATCTGCTTCTGGAAACGGAGCAGCTTCTTGTCGTCGCGGGCCTCGATCAGCTCGCTGACCAGGGCGGCGGTGGTTGTAAAACGCACGCGGTGGCCGCGTTGGCATGCAGCCAGGCCCAGAGCCAGGGCGATGTGCGTCTTCCCCGTGCCGCTGTTGCCCAGCAGCAGTACGTTCTCGCGGCGGGCGAGGAACTCGCATCGCGCCAGTTCCAGCACCAGGGTCTTGTTCACTGACGGGATGGCCAGGAAGTCGAAGCTGTCCATGGTCTTGACGACCGGGAACTTCGCCTGACGGATGCGGCGTTCTGTGGCCCTGCGCTCACGGTCCAGCAACTCCAGTTCGGTAATGCGCAGCAGGTAGCGTTGATAGTCCACCTGCTCGACGGCGCACTGCCGCGCCACCTTGTCGTACTCGCGCAGGATGGTAGGCAGCCGCAGTTCCTTCAGGTGATGTTCCAGCAGCAACTGTGGCGTGTCGCCCGTATGAGTCGCGGTGTTCGCTCCAGAACCCTCGGCGCCGCTCATGCGCACACCTCGGCCAGAAGCGTCATGTAGTCGGCGGCTTGCGTGGTGCGCACCTGGGCGGGCGGCAGGTGCGGGTAGTTCTCCATGTCCAACCGCGGCGGTCTTCGTTCGATGCGGCACAGCAGCAGATGGCGGACGGCGTCGAAGCTGATCGTGCCCAGCAGCAACGCATCTTCGATGGCGTGAGTTACTTCCGCAAGTGCGAAGGTCTCCAACAGGCGGAGCACCTGCACATACTCGCGGCTGCCGTGCTTCTTGAGCCTGGCTTCGAGCAGACGCCGAAGTTGTGCGAAGCACTCTGGCAACAGCCAGCCGGCCAGCGGCGCGGCCTGGTCCAGTGCCCGCGTCTTCTGTTCGAGCAGGGCCAGGTAGTGCAGCGGATCGAAGACCACCGTCTCGCGCTCATAGCTGCGTTCGTGCCGGGCAATGATCGCGCTGGCGCAGGCGATCACCACTTCATGCACATAATCCTTCACCCATACCTGGCAATGCCCGTACTGCGTGGGCACGGAGTAGTCGTTCGACCGGTAGCGAACCAGTGACAGTGAACTGACTCGGCCCGCGATCTTCTCGCAGGCTTCATAGGGCGCCGCTGGCAGCGGCAGCATCGCCGCATGGTCGCGCTCGAAGCGTTCGCCGATGGTCTCTGTGTGCCCGCGCAGCCGCCGAAATCGCCGCTTCCGGCTCTCGGCCTCCAAACGCGTGTTCAGCTCTTCCCAGCTCGACACACGTGGGATCGGAACCATGAAGTTCCGCCGCGAATAGCCAACCAACCCTTCCACCTTGCCCTTATCGTTGCCCTTCGCCGGCCGGCCGAACTTGTCGGCAAACAGATAGTAGCTCTGTAACTCGGAGAATGCCCGTGTCTTCTGCCGCTCCTCCCCGCCCAGAATCCGGGCCACAGCGATCTTCGTGTTGTCGTAGAGAATCCGTGTCGGAACGGCGCCGAAGTACGCGAAGGCACGCACATGGCCTTCGAGGAACGCCTCTGTGGTCTCGGCCGGGAACGCCACCACGAAGCAATCGTCCGAGTGGGGCAGGTCCATCGCAAGATAGTGCGCCTTCTGTTCCACTCCGGCAATCACCACCAGCGCTTCGCCGAAGTCTGCCTGCGCCTCTCCCGGCGCGTGTGTCAGGGGAATGAACATCTCCCGGCTGTGCAACTCCGCAGACCTAACGTAGTCCTTCACGATCGTGTAGCCGCCCGTGAATCCGTGCTCGTCCTTCAGCCGCTCGAAGATCCGCTTCGCTGTGTGCCGCTGCTTCGCCGGTCTCTGCTTGTCATCTTCCAGAATGGCGTCGATTACGCCTAGCCACGGCCCCAACTTGGGCCGCCTGATCGGCTGCTGTCGCTGGTAGCCTGGCGGTACCGCGTACTGCAGCATCTTCCGTACTGTCTCTCGCGACAGCCCAAACTCCCTGGCTACCGCTCGCTGACTCCGGCCCTCGACACGAACCGCACGACGTACACGCCCGTATATCTCCACCTGGAACATCCCTCCGGTGTTCCATGAACCATGCCATCAAGGCAATAGCTCACGAAAACAAGATCCGGCGGTGGCAAACTTTTACTCCGCTGCAAAACACCGCTCCCGCGGCGTTATGTGGCCTATTTTCACTCCGGCGCGTATAGCTGGAGCAGACTAGCACCATCGCCTGCAACCTCAAGTACATCGATGAATCGGACGTTGGCGACCTTGATGAGTTGGTTGAGCAGACCAACAACATCGTTGCCAACCTGAAGGTCATCGGAGAAGAAGCGTAGCAGTACCGGGTCGGTGGAATGTCCAGCCCACCAACCTACAAGACGGGGGCAATGGACAACCAAGATTTAAGGAGAGCAGCATGTACCGCATGGAACCTGTAGAGAAACCGCAATCGCCGAAACTGGATTGGATAATCGAACTGGAGGTTGGAAGGGGCATAGCACGCAACTTCGCATCCATCACCGACCTAAGGCAGAGCAAGGCGACTCCAACTCCTAATGGTAATATCGCCCTCGTAGGCGGCAAGATGCTTTTTTTGCGGCTTGATGAGCTTCCCACACTTGAAAATGCGCGTGAGACCGCCGACGAGATAGCCATCGCCCTGCTGCATGTACCCGGCAAGGCGAAACCCTCGGATATGGTTCTCTATGTCCTCTTCGACGGGCTCAGCGCGGCTACCGCACACAAGCCTCCAGCGTGGCAGCACTACTTCCGCTACGTGGCTGCGGAAACCATGGAAGCCAGCGTCCCATGGTGGAAGGTAATCGGCATTAGCAACCTTGACGACCTTGAGAACCCACGGAAGTAGGGAACAAGGTAGCAAGTAGTCAATTGAACGAATGTGGCCGGACGCCTTTCCGGCGACGAGGGTGGAAGTCGTGGCCGGGGCTCAACTGGCCGAAGAATACTCTGGCGCTTTCTGGAAGTACAGTACAAGGCAGGTAGAGTTCTGGAGCAAACTGGCCTCAAACGCACAAAAGACGATGCCCTGGCAAAACCGGAGTATCGTCTTTTCTATTAACCCGTACCCGATTTCCTTAACAGCCTTTCTTCGGCAGGGCTTGCGAGTTGAACCCTACACTAGAACTCGGGGAAGACTAGCTCCACAGCGGCCTGACGTTCACCGCTACGAGCCGCCTGTACGTACTTCCAAATGGTATTGCTGCCGGGGGCGTGTCCCAACTGCGCCCGAACATCCGCGATGTCCATTCCGGCTCGTATGGCGCGTGTGGCATAGGTGGAGCGGAACCCATGAAGCCAGAAATCTTCCGGGTTTAACCCGGCCCTCTTTGCGTCCCTTTTGAGAGCGTCCAAGAGCCTACCGTTCACTTTGCCGCCCTTGGAACCGTGCCGGGGCATGGTGGGGAACAACATCGGGCTATTGGGCATGTACCGCTTGCTGAACTCAACAAGTTCCTTGCCAAGGTAAGCGGGAATGTTGACGTTCCTTTCCTCGTGCGTCTTGGGAGTCCAGTCCCTGAGTTCGGGCTTGCCCTCGACACGGATAATCCAACTTCCGTCATCGTTCATCCGCACATCCCGCTTGTACAGGTGAGTTAGCTCCTCCTCACGAACCCCGGACATGAGCAAGGTCTTCCAGCACATGCGGTGATAATCACTGGCTACGTCGAATATCCTCTTGATTTCATCGTCGGAGTAGACGCGGATGTCCTCACTCGACCCACTGGGAGCCTTGGGGCAATCGCCCTCCTCAAAAAGGTTGACGCCCGACGCCCGGAGCATTTTCTGGATGTAGATGAAGTGGTTTTCCTTGGTGGTCTTGGTCGTGTCTGCGCCTGTCCGCTTCTTCAACGTCGCGATGTAGGTGATGGCTGATTCGCGGGTCACAGCCGCCAGCGGAGTTTCCTCTCCGGTGGCCGCTTTGAACGCTACAAGGATGTCTTCAATCGCGTCATACGTGCGTGGCTTGCGTCCACCCGACAGAATCTTGAGTCGGTACGATTTCAGGAAATTTCCAATTGCATCTCCGACCGTGAGGACTTTGGGCTTTTCTACTTCCACTACCGCCTTTTGCCCGGTCGCGAGTTGTTGCCTGAGTTGTTGAGACTTCACTTCAAGTTGAGACTTCCGCCCCTCATTGCGGTAGAGCTTAAACAGCGTCCACGCCTCATTCGGGTCTGGGCTCAGAGGGTGCCATTTGCCGCTGTCGCTGGCAACGTACTTGCCGCCCTCAACTACGGTTGGGGTGTTCGTTTTGGGCAAGAACACAGAGTGAGGCTTCACGCCAAATTTTTCGCTGTAGTCGGCACGGAGGTATTTCCAGCCGCTCGGAAGACGGACGTATTTGTACAGCCGTGCGTCCTGACTGAGAGTAAGGTTTGGTACTGTATTTTGGGTTGCCACTGGTATCAAAGTTCTCCTCTCGGTTAATACCGAAAAAACAGGAAAACTAAGCTTTTCCGCTGGCTTTTCTTAGGAAGAAAACCTAAACTATTCATTCTAAACGGCTGGTGCCGAAGAAGGGACTCGAACCCCCACACCCTTGCGAGTACGTGGACCTGAACCACGCGCGTCTGCCAATTCCGCCACTTCGGCACGGTATACAAGTTCAGCGCTTTCCGCTAAACCGGCAGCAATTGCGAGTCTCGCAAATGCTGAACCCGGTGTCAAATTATGCCGGAGAAAGCAGGCCGGGATTTTGTGCCCCGGCCACTGCATTCTTGTTTTGTTTTTTTAGACCAGCTTGGCGTCCAGCGTGATTTCAGTGTTGTTGGCAAAGAGCTTGGAGATGGGGCAGCCGGCCTTGGCGTCGGCCGCGGCCTTGTCAAAGACCTCCTTGGTGGCGCCGGGGATACTGGCGGTGGTGGTAAGCGCGATCTTCGTGATAGCGAATCCCTCCCCAACCTTGCCCAGGGTGACGGCCGCATGGGTTTCGATCTTTTGCGGGGTGAGGCCCGCGCCGCCTAACTGCGCGCCCAGGGCCATGGAAAAGCAGCTTGCGTGGGCCGCCGCAATCAGCTCCTCGGGGGTGGTGCCGCTGCTTGCGCCTTCAAACCGCGTGGCGAAGGAGTAGTTTGCGTTGCTCAGCACGCCCGTCGCCGTCGAGATCGTGCCCTTGCCTTCCTTCAGTGATCCTGTCCAAACCGCACTTGCCTTGCTTGCCATTGTTCCTCCTTGGGGAATTCAATCATCCGGTTGTTGTGTCGTATGCGCCGCCAGGGGGAAGTCCAGGCGCCACCTGAGTTGATGCATGAGGCCCCCGCTGCGATGCCGCGGGATAGGATGCCTTTCCTCTTATGCTAATCTGTCCAGCATATTGCCGCAGCGTCCCCGCGCTTTCGATCCCGATTTCGCGTTTGAGATTTCACATCCCGGTTCGACTGGCCCGGCCGAGCCGGACGCGCAGCCGGTCGAGCATCACTGCCAGGTGTGCCCCACCTGCGGTCACCGGCTCACCGGCCACCATTGCAAACTGGTCTGCACGCACTGCGGCTATTACCTGAGCTGCGCGGACTACTACTGACCGGCGCCAGAGCCGGGTTCCGGAGGTCACAGTACGTCCGCATCGGTCTGCGGGGCAATGGCGTCCAGCGAAGCAGCCGGCAGCAGGTGGGCGCGGGCGAGCACTTTGCGGGTCAGGCCGGTCAACGCCATGCCGGCGGCTGCCGCGAGTGAAATCCAGCGCCGCTCGCCGCCGGCAACGGTCATGGACTCCACGTCGTCCTCAAAGACGGTGCGGATGCGGACGTAGTAGTTGACCTGCATAATGGCGTGGCGCACGGTCATGCGCAACTCTTTCCCGGGAACTTGAGGGTCGAGCAGGGCGGGCAGCTCCCACAGGCCGGGCATCACGGTGAGCGAAGCAGGGCGCTGTTCCAGCAGCACCTCGCGGTGGGCCTGGCCGGGCTGACGGCCGGTGCGCACGCTGAGCGCATGGGCCACTTCGCGGCTCATCATTGGCTGCCGCGGCGGCGTCTTGTGCTCGCCGCGCGTCGCGCAGTCTTCGCTCACCGGGCACACCTGGCACTGCGGATTGCGGGGCAGGCAGACCGTCGCTCCCAGCTCCATGAGCGCCTGGTTGAAGTCGCCGGGCCGCGCGGGATCCACAAGCTGAGCGGCCCGTTCCTCGATCTTGCGCCGCAGAGCCGCGCCGCCCCCCTTGCGGCTCCCAGCCTCCCAGCCCTCCATCCGGCACAGCACCCGCTCCACGTTGCCGTCCACTACGGCCACCGCTTCGCCGTGAACGATGCTGGCGATGGCCGCCGCCGTGTATGCGCCGATGCCGGGCAGCTTGCGCAGCTCCTCGGAGCTGACCGGCAGGTTGCCCTGATGATGGCTGGCCACATATTGCGCCGTCTTGTGCAGCATCCATGCGCGCCGATAGTAGCCCAGCCCGCTCCACAGCGCCAGCACCTCCTCCACCGGCGCCAGGGCCAGCGAGATGAGCGTGGGAAACCGCGCCAGAAATGCCCGGTACCGCTCCACCACCACGGCTGCGCGGGTCTGCTGCAGCATGATCTCAGAGACCCAGATGGAGTAGGGAGTGGGATTGCGCCGCCAGGGCAGGTCGCGCCGGCTGCGCGCATACCACTCCAGCAATTGCCGGCGCAGCCTGTCGATCTTACCCGGTTCCCGATCCTGATTGTCCATGGGCTCAGATTAAGCCATTTGCCTCAACGGCGCGCTTGCCGTGCGCCTTACCCCAGCAACTCGGCGACGATTCCCGGAGCCGCCTGGAGCGCCGCATCGATCTGCCCCTGCTCCTTGCCGCCCGCTTCGGCGATCTCCGGCTTGCCGCCGCCGGAGCCGCCCACCAGTTTGGCCACCGCGCCCACCAGCTTGCCGGCCTGAATGCGCTTGAGCAGGCCCGGAGTGACCCCGGCGATCAGGGCGACCTTGCCCTCCGGTTGCGCCGAGGCCAGCACCACCACCCCCTCGCCGAGCTTCTGCTTCAGATTGTCCACCAGCGTGCGCAACTGCCCGCGCTCCAGCGCGTCGGCGCGGAGAGTGACCAGGCGAATGCCTTTTACCTCCACGGCACGGCTGAGAGCTTCGTCCAGCGCGCCGGCGGCGGACTTCATGCGGGTTTCTTCAAGTTCCCGGCGCAGGCGCTTGAGTTCGTCTTCCTGCGCGGATAATTTGTCACGAAACGCCTCCGAAGGGCTGCCTCCCGCAGGGACGGGGGCAAGCTGCGCGGCGATTTGCGCCACGGCAAAGTCCTGCCGGAAAGCGTCCAGCGCGCCGAAGCCGCTGATGGCCTCCAGGCGGCGCACGCCGGAGGAGACCGAACCTTCACTGACGATCTTCACCAGGCCGATCTCGCCCGTAGCCGCGGTATGCGTGCCGCCGCATAGCTCGGTGGAGAAGCCGTCGGAGAGCTTCACCACCCTCACCTTGTCGCCGTATTTCTCGCCGAACAGCGCCATGGCGTGGTACTCGTTCACGGCCACGTCGATGGGCACATCCTCGATGGTCTCGACGCGCGCGTCGGCCAGCACCTCGCGATTGACGATCGATTCAATCTCCTCCAGCTCCTCGTCCGCCACCTGCGCAAAGTGCGAAAAGTCGAAGCGGAGGCGCGTGGGTTCCACTGAGGAACCGGCCTGCTTCACGTGCGTCCCCAGCACCTGCCGCAGCGCCGCGTGCAGCAGATGAGTCCCGGTATGATTGCGGCGAATTGCGTTGCGCCGCTCCCCATCCACTACCGTGCGCACGTGATCGCCAACCGCAAGATTCTCCTTGAGCAGAGCCTTGTGCGCGCGAACGCCCTGTACCGGCAGCACGCACCCCTGAATCTCCGCAACCGTAGAATTCCCATCCAAAGCCAGGAAAAAACCGGTATCGCCCGTCTGCCCGCCCGAGTCGCCGTAGAAGCTGGTCTGATCCAGCACCACGTCAACCAAATCCCCTGCATTGGCAGCCGGAACCCCCACGCCGTCCTTCACAATCGCCAAAACCTCAGCGTTGGGCGCGGTGAGCTGCTTGTAACCCAGAAAATCCGTCTTAGGCAATTCACGATAAGCCGGGCTGGCCGACCTCTGGCTCCCGCCCTTCCAACTGGCGCGTGCACGGGCTTGCTCTTCGGCGCGGGCGGCTTCAAAACTCTTTGCGTCGAAAACGATTCCCTCATCACGGCAAACGTCTTCGATGAAATCTTCAAAGAGACCAAATGTCTCATAGAGGTAGAAGGATTTGTCGCCATGGATGACTTGTGTCGACGACCGCTCCTCAAAGCATTCAAGGATCAGCGGCTCCACCAAATTTCCACCGAGACCGGTTCCTTTGAAGGCATTTTGGAGCAGCGCACGCCTGTCATTCACATTAGCTCCGATGAATCTTGCGCTTCCTAGTAGCGGAACAGCAATTGCGAAGGTCCCTTTCGCCGTTTCTACGTCCGGCTCTCCATTTAGAACAAAATAGTGAAGGTAAAATTCAATACGCAGTGGATCCTTCGAATGAATATCGGAAATAATCTCATCCAACTTGATGAGGCCGGTTTTCAGCACACGGTCAAACTGCTTCTCTTCCACATATATAACCTTCTCAATCCGGTTTGCCGATCCAAGCAACTCGGGGTAAGGGGCGTAGGCAAATTTCCCGCTTGGGATCCCGAACATAGTGATCACATGCGTAGCCATCATGTATACGACTGGCTCATCGACCCCTAACAAGCGAGCATGGCGGAATGCGCGGCGGAGGATTTTGCGCAGTACATAGCCCCGGCCTTCGTTCGACGGGATCACTCCATCACTTACGAGGAACGTCGCCGCGCGAGCGTGGTCGGCGATGATCCGCAAGCTGGCGTTACCCACATCGTTTGCCACTTTCAGGAGCTCGGCGGCCCGTGCAATCAGCGGCGTAAACAAATCCGTTTCGAAGTTAGAGACTTTCAGTGGATCACTAAGGTTCAGCAGCACCGCAGCCACGCGCTCCAGCCCCATGCCCGTATCGATCGATGGTTTAGGCAGCGGCGTCAGCTTGTAGCTGGTCTTGCCGGCCGCATCCACCACTGCGCTTCGATCGAACTGCATGAAGACCAGGTTCCAGATCTCCACATAGCGAGCCTCATCCTGCCCGAAGGGCTTATCTACCCCCGGAGTCTCCGCCGCCTCCAGCCCCATGTCGTAGAAAATCTCCGAGCAAGGCCCGCACGGCCCCGTCTCGCCCATCTGCCAGAAATTGTCCTTGAGCCCGTACTCCCCGATCCGCTCTTTGGGCACGCCCGCCTCGATCCAGTACTGTTCGGCCTCATCGTCGCGGCGCACTCCGTCCGCGCCCTCGAAGATGGTCACGTACAGCCGGTCCTTGGGAATCCCGAAGCCCTCCGGGCTCTTAGCCAACAAGTCCCACGCGAAGAAAATAGCATCCCGCTTGAAGTAGTCGCCGAAGCTGAAGTTGCCCAGCATCTCAAAGAAAGTGTGGTGCCGCCGCGTAAAGCCAACATTTTCAAGGTCGTTGTGCTTGCCGCCGGCGCGAACGCACTTTTGCGAGGTGGTCGCGCGCGAGTAATCCCGCCGCTCCGCGCCCAGAAACAGATCTTTGAACTGGTTCATTCCGGCATTGGTAAACAGCAGCGTCGGATCGTTGGCAGGCACCAGCGAGGAAGAGTGCACCCGGCGGTGCCCCTTCGACTCAAAGAAGCTCAGAAATGCTTCGCGTATCTCGTTCCCAGTTCGGAATTGCATGGCGTTATCAGTGTAATTGGCGGCTCGGGTGGTGCAAAGAGAGGGCTGCTCACTTCTTGTCAACTGCCGATAGGAAAACTATGGCTGTGGAGAAAACGCACATCTACATCAGGTTGCCGGTCGAGCTCAAAAGGGAGATCGACGCACTTGCCGGTCCACGCAAGCGGAGCGCCTTTTTTGCGGCAGCGGCGGAGCAGGAGCTCCGGCGCAGGAAATTAACGGCGTTGAAGTCAGAGCAGCGTGAAGGCCAGGAGGCATCGGAGAGGCTCTCCGTGAACTAAAGGCAAGCCGGCCGGCACAGACCTACTCTTCGTGCGCCTCCTCCTCCAGATTGTCCAGCGCGGCCAGCGCTTCGTCCGGCACGTCCCACTGGCGAAGAATCTTGTAGATCACGCCGGTCGAGAACCCCGCCGCGACCAGCCGCCGCATCACGCGCGCGGTCTCTTTCTCGTTCTCCGGCTTGCGGATGCGCTTGCGTTCCAGGTGTTCGCGCGCCAGCGCTTCCTCGTTGGTCTGGCCGTAGCGGGCGTCGAGGGTCTCGGCAATCAACTCTGAGTGCACACCTTTTTGCTGCAAATCCTGCCGCACGCGCCGCTGGCCCAGCTTCTCATTCTCCTGGCGCAGCCGGGCGTAGGTCTCTGCAAAGACGGCGTCGTCCAGGTAGCCGTACTCGAGCAGGCGGGCAAGAACAGCGGTGATAACGGCATCGCCGGCTTCTCCCGGCTCCACGCGTTTCTTCATCAGCCGCCGCAACTCCACCTCGGTGCGCATCTGGCGGCCGAGCGCCTTCACACCGTAGTCGTAGAGGCCGGCTGCGTCCAGAAAGGCGCGTGGCTTTGCGGATTTGCTGCCAAAAGGCATAGGTTCAATCCATGGAAATCAGCATGTGAAAGGTGCGCGTCCGCCGCCAACGATAATGAGTAAAATCGCTGTCGAGCGTGAGTATGTCGCCGGTGTCCAGCTCATCCGCCATGTGAATCAGGCAGGCATCGGCAAAATCCGCCGGTGTGTCGCGATATTTTCGCAGAATTGCCTGGACTTTTCCGGCAGCTTCGCTCAGTTTGAACGGGATTTCCAGCACACCCTGTTCGATACTGGCAAGAATCGCTTCCGCTGCCCCTGGAGCATGGCGCAACATATGGATGCTCTCAGCGATGACTGGTTCGCAGGTGGCCATCGGCTGCTCCAGAGCCGCGTGTACGCGCATGCAACGCGCATGATGAAAATCGCTCTTGTTGTAAACGGCGACCAGAAAGCTCGTGTCGACAAGAACAGGCTTCACTTCCTTGAGCCCTTCCCTAGACTCTTCCTGCCAAAGTCTTCCATATATTTCTTATTCGTCGCAAGGTCGGGAATGCCGCTGTCAAACATGCCAACGCCAATCAGTTTTGGGCGTCTTGGCGCCTTGTGCTTTTCGTCCATTAGCCGAATGCCTTCACGGACAACCTCGGACGTACTAAGCCCATGACGCCGCACCAGCCGATCAAGGGCCGCCTGCGTTTCCTCATCCAACCGCGCCTGTACGCTCGTCTGCATGGAATGATTGTACTACAAAATGGAGAAATGTACTACAAATTCACTTCTCCTTTGTCCATTGGTCCACCCAATCGTTCACCGTCTTATACCAAAGCTCGGAGTTCTGCGGCTTCAGCACCCAGTGGCCTTCATCCGGAAAATAGAGCATCTTGCTCGGCACATTGAGCAACTGTAGCGTATCGAAAAGCTGGAACCCCTCGCTTACATCGAGCCGGTAGTCGAGCTGGCCGTGGATCACCAGCGTAGGCGTCTTGAAGTTTTTGGCCGAGAGCGACGGCGACCACTTGCGGAACGGGTTTTCGGAATCGGGCTTTCCGTAGTAATCCCACGGATGCCCCTTGAACTCCCAGATGTTGAACCAGTCCTCTTCCGTAGTGCCAAAAGCCGACTCGGCGTCGAACATTCCGTCGTGGCTCACGATGCACTTGAAGCGGTTGGTGTGGCCCAGAACCCAGTTGGCCATGTACCCGCCGTAGCTGGCCCCCAGCGCGCACTCGCGGTTTTTGTCGATGAATGGATAGTGCTGCTCGGCGTAGTCCAGGCCCTCCATCAGGTCGGTAAAGGGCTTGCCGCCCCAATCGCCGTTCACGCCATCCACAATTGCCTGCCCGTATCCGGTCGACCCGCGCGGATTGATCATCACCACCACGTAGCCGTTGGCTGCAAAGAGCTCGGCATTCCAGCGATAACTCCAAGCATCGCCCCAAGCCCCCTGCGGCCCGCCGTGGATAAGAAACTTCACCGGGTACTTCTTAGCCGGATCAAATCCCGGAGGCCGAATGATAAAGCCTTGCAGCTTGGTCTTGTCGGCGGCGATGAACCAGAAGGAATCCATCTTTGGAAGGTCGAGTTCCGCGAGAAGGGAATCGTTGAGGCGGGTGATGGGATTAAACCAGGTGCAAAACCCAGCGCAAATTGCTGCAGTGCCTTTCGGAGGAGAAAATGTGATAAAGCCAGCCTCACCCGGACTGTCGATCAGCATTCGCGTAGCGAACACTGTCTCCGCTGGAAGCTTATTGCCTTGCGCTTTATCTTTAGCTTGAGTCAGAGAGTCGCCCGCGTGAACGATATGATTCGAGCTAGCTGGTATAACGTGCAAATCACTATACTCGCCATCGCCTATCACCACCGACGAGATTCGCGACTCAATATCGACTGAGTTGATATAGGCTTTGCCCTCGTTTCCACTTGAGTAAAAGAGTCTCTTAGAAGTGGTGCTCCACGCAAACTCATCCACCCAGTTATCGAACTTCGGCAGCAAATCCAGTACCGCTGACCCGCTGACTTGCTGACTCGCTAACTTGCTACCCCTCGCCCGGTCATACAGCGCCAGCCGGAACTTATCGCTCTCATATCCAGCCCGCGCCTCCGACCGCCACGCTATGTACTTTCCGTCAGGCGAGTAAGCGGGATTGAAGTTGCCGCCCGCCGAAGTGCTGATCGCAACCGGCTTCGCCGCTGGGTTGGTAAGGTCGAGCGTAAAAATCTTCGCGCTCACGCTGGTCGCCGGCTCCGGATCGATGTTTTCAGTAAAGGCCAGCTCCTTCGAGTCCGGCGCAAATGCGCAGCCGCAACTGCTGTCAGTGAGAGAAAACGGCGGAACGTCGCGGGGATCGTTGGGCGTCAGGTCGCGTATTCCACCACCATCAACCGAAGCTATAAAGAGGTGGGACCTCTTGTCGCCGGTGTAGTGGTTCCAGTGGCGATAGAGCAGATGGGTGAAAATCTGCGCCTCCACCTTGCTCGTTGCCAGCGCTGCATCCCGATCCGCATTGCACTTGTCCCCAACTCCGCCGTCCGCGGGACTAATCGCCGGGCAATCCGGATAGACCACTGAAGTAAAGACGATCGACTTGCCGTCCGGCGACCAGAGCGCATTATCGGCCCCGGTCGAAATCGCCGTCAGCTTCTTCGCATTGCTGGCCGTCCCCGTCGCCGAGTCGAAATCCGCCAGCCACACATGTTGCGAACCATCTCGACCAGAGAGAAAGAGCACGGAATGCCCGTCGGAGGCAAACTGAATTCCTGAGTCTCCCGCCTGGGCCACGGCCAGCTTCATCGGCTCTCCACCCGCAATCGCCTGAATCCACAGCTCCGCTGTCTTGGTGTTTTGGTCGAGATTAACGGTCGTCACGGCATAAGCCAGCCACTTGCCGTCCGGCGAGACGGCGGTTTCGCCCAGCCGCTTCATCTTCATCATGTCCTCAAAGGTCATAGGGCGCTTGGGCTGATTTGTCTGGGCAGAGCAGAACGGCATGAGGACAAAAGCGAGTAGGAGTGAAAAGACGAACGTATATTTGCGCATCGGATTTTCCTCGTCAGCGCGAAGAAACGATCTCTTCCGCGCGAAGGATAAAGTTTACACCTGCATTGGTGGCCAGGGCTTGTTACAGTTTGTGGTTTCCTACCCATACGGCAAGAATTGCCAAACGCAGATCTTCGCAACGACGAGCTGGCATTCGACTGCCGTAGTCCACAGCGGAAGATATCGGTCGCTCAATATTAAAGTATTGATAATAAGTACGTTACGGATGACAATTTAGTTACTAATCAGCCAACATATGGTTACTTATGGATGGCTACTACTGGATAGGGGGGTAGGGGGGTACCCGGCTGTTCAGGCTCGCCGAGTCCCATCCTGGATGGGCCCTTGTATGAAGGCTAGCAAAATGCGGGAAATAATCTGCAAGAACAGCAGATGCGCTTCGGGGAAAATGCCTTGGCGTGGTATCTGACCCTTACCACAAAAAGGAAAGAAGGCGCAAGGATGGGGCACGGAGCTTCTGTGGGTGGTGAAGTACGGAAGAACACGGCAGGACAAGATTTGTGGTTGCCCAGTTTTCAAAATCGAGAGGCGCCCGGTGACGAGACTATTTACTGGATAGCAGCACGCCCGTCCTACAACCAATATGTCTCGCTCAATCCTCGCCGTACTTAGTTGCCGCACATATACGACATGGCGTAGTTTGTTCCTGCCGATGGAGCGTGGGCCGATTGCACGGAAGCCACGGTAATGGAGTTCGATCCGCTGCTATAGAGTCCAAGCGCATACGTGGCCGTGTTCAATGCCTGCCATGTGCAACTGGAGTTATAAGTGCGATTGCTTCCACCATCGATTACAAACAGCAGAACACCCGCTGTAGGCGCGGTCCCGGTATGAAGTTGGACCGTTCCGGAGAACGCCGTGCAATCATACCCGCTATAACATCTCACCGACGCCCCGGCGCCCGCCGCGGTTTGCGTCAGAAACGTAACCGTGCCGATACCGCTGAACATAGGGGATTGTATTGCCTTCCCAGCACTGAAGCTGGACACGCCATTTAAGACCAAGCCAACCCCTGAATTAGTGGAAATATTGCTCCCTCCCCCGCCGTCAAATAAATTGGCAAATGAAATTGTGCCTATGTTTTGCTGCACAACCGAATACTCGAACATTCCGTGCGTGTAACCGGGATTTAGCTCTTTTGCATGATATACAGGCGCGAAAATCCCCTTCGTGGCGTCCTCAATATCCAGGCCGTCGATTTCCAAAAGCGTTCCCGCCTGGAGGTTTGGCCCAAGCGTCAAGCCGCGAGCGCATTCACCCCAGCCTGTGCTAATCCAGGCCGAGGCATGGTAGATGGCGCCGCCATGCACACCGTAGTCGATGCAGTAGTTCCCGTCCACTGCATAGCTGTTGATAAGAACCGAATGCTCGGACTGAATATCCAGGCCGATGTCGTAACCGATCGCGAGGGCGTTTCGCATGTAATTTTCTTCGCGGCTGCTGGCCGTTGTAGTCAGCCCCACGAGACCGATAGTCCCGGCCACGGGAAATGCCAGATTGTCTTGGGCAATATTGAAGTCCGCCGTTACATTGTCGTAATTGGCACACTGTGCCTGCGATGCGTCAATGCCGGTTTCGTTGCCGCGTTGGTTGGTTGGAAAGCGCACACTTATGTTGTGAAATGAGACGCTGGCAGATGGAGTGGCGGGTTGCACCCAAATATCCATAATCTGCGCGGAGCTAGACACTGTCGCAACCGCAGCCGGGGTTATATAGAAGATCACCCCGGACGTTTGAACTCCCGTCCCAAACTGATCGAGCAAAGGAGGCGACGAATCGCCTTCAAGCGTCCATTCGCAATACTGCCCAGGCGACACAATACTCGGAATGCGGATCCCATAGTAGTTGGAATATCCGCTCGCCGTCTCCTGAACCAGTGAATCGATATTGTAAATAGCCGGTTCAAAATTCAGGTGTCCACAGATGCCGGAGAGGCTACCTATGGCGCTCCGAATCACAACTCCAGCGTCCTTGCCGGAGTAGTCGATGGTTCCCTTCAAATTATTGCGAGCATAATAAGTGCTGCCGCTGAGATAGAAAGTGTATCCATATCCGAGCGGCCAGACACTTTTATCGGCGGCGGTCGGATTACCGTCTCCAACCACGCGGGTGGTGGCCGTTATTGGGGTGACTTGCGCGCTGAGCGCGCCGGCTGAGAGAAAAAGTAAAGCGACGATGCCTTTTGGTTTCATAGGTATCCTTGATTGTGCCACGGCGATGGTTCTCCATGAAGCAGAAAAAGGCGAACCGGAGCTACTTGTTCTCGTTGCCGATGAGGCGGAAGGTAATGGTGCCCCAGAACAAGCGGGCGCGCATCTGCACCGGCAGGTGGCGCTCATCGTCGGTATACCAGATCCAGATGTTGCCGCGATTCTTCACCACGCCCGCGGCCGCTGTGGGCTGCACGCGCAGGGTCTTGAAGGCGCCCAGCGTGGTCTTGATCTCTTCGCGGCCTTCCACCTTCATGGTGACCGGAACGGAATGAAGAGCGTCCACCACGGGGATGACGAAGGTCTTACCCACCTCCATAGGCTGCGAGGAGGCATAATAGACGCCGGTCAGCAGGTCGGAGAGGCAGCCGGGGATGGCGGTTTCAACGTGCTTGCTCTGCCCGGTGACCAGGTTCTTTTCATCCAGAATCGATTTGCCCTGCCCGTAATCCAGCTTGAGCGTGGAGTTGATCTGGCGATGGCCCTCCACGGTCTGCTTATCAAATTCATACGTGCAGCCCTTCACGCGGTCAAAGGTGGACTGGAAGCGGTCGCCGACGTGGAAGAGCAGGTTGATGGCGCCGATGGTGTCTGCATTGGCGGTGATGCGTTCGCGATCGCCCGTTGCATCAAAGTGCAGCACAGCCGTCCCGGCGGGAAAGACTCGCCAGTCCACGGTATAGATGAGGGTCTGCTTCTGCGGAAAGCTGTAGCCCGCGCGCGGCGGCGTAAGCGGGGCCACCCGCTGGCCGTGAACCACGGCGGCCAGGGCAACGGCGCAAAGCAGGTTGGCTACGGTCGTGCGCGTCTTCACCGTCAGGCAGGGCTCCTTGGAATTTGACTGTTTTTGGGCGGGTAACGCTCAACGTAGCCCATGCACGATTGTACCCAGAGCCGGCCGCAGCAAGAGCAGGCTGAGGTACAGCAATGCGGCCCCTATAGCAGCATTGTACTCGCGGTGCTTGCAGTAGAGCGCAAAGGAAAAGCCGTCCGCGCCTGGTGCAGGACCGTTTTCAGCCCGCGCCGGCGAAATTCGTGGAATCAAGCGGGGCACGCGGCGGCAATATGCCTCGAATGCGGGGAATGTAGCGCGCAGAAAGCGCTCTTCCGAGGCGATGACCGGGACGTAGATTACCCCGAATCCGGCGGCCAGCACCAGCGCCACCGGCCAACTGAGCACTGCCAGCGCAAAGCCGGAGGCGATGAGCATCGATCCCAGATAAAGCGGGTTGCGGGTGTGCGCGTAGGGGCCGGTCACGGTCAGTTCACGGTCTTTCTTCACGTACCCGGCTGCGTAGGCCCGCAGCCAAAGGCCTGGCAGCACCAATGCCAGGCTGGAGGCAACGGCAGCCGGCAAGGGCGCGCGCCGCCAAATCTCGTAACAGTAGAGGGCAGCCGTGAGAAATCCCAGCGGTACGCGGATGCGGCGGGCCACGCGCTGCCAGCGTTCGATCCAGTCCATTGGCTGCGGTTGAGTTGGGAGGGTCAAAGAACAATCTCCTATGGAGCGCGGCTGGTTGAGGTTTGCGGTTTCCCAGGTCTCTCCGCCGCGGTCCGCCGCGGCGGAAGACCTGGGGCACCCATATCTATTGGGTCATGGGGTGGTCCCCAAGTGGAGCAGCTCTTCGGCGGCCCGCAGCACGTCTTCCGGCTGGATGGTCAGCAGGCCGGCCTCGGGCGCTCGATGGCGGGTGTGATCGCGGCGGCTAGCCGGGCTGCGCAGCACTTTGAATCTGGTCCCGTAGGGACCGTTGCGGCTGGGGTCGGTCGGTCCATAGATTCCCACCACGGGCCGGCTAAGGGCGCAGGCCAGGTGCAGCGGGCCGGTGTCCCCGGCAATCACCAGCGCAACCCGGCGGGTGAGGGCGATCAACTGATCCAGAGAGCAGGTGATCGGTGTGGCCGCGCCTGCCGATTGAACGATGGCCTCCGCCAGCGGCTCCTCGCCGGGACCGGCGTTGACCAGCACGCGCAAGCCGCGATCGGCGAGCGCCTGGGCCACCGCCGCGTACCGCTCGATTGGCCAGCGCTTGGCGCCCCAGCCGGCGCCGGGATTGATGAGTACGGCGGGCGGGCTACCACCCCACGGACGTAGACCTGTCCGTGGGAGCCCCGGCTTGCTTACAGAGGGAGACAAAACCTGCTCGGCCCAGGCCTCAGCAGCCGGGTCCACCGGCAGCCAGGGAGTTGATGGCGTGAGGGCATCTCCGCCCACGGCCGAGGCCAGCTCCACATCCTGTTCGATCACGTGCGTGCCACGGGTAATCACGCGCTCGGTAAACAGCCAGCGCGCGGCTCGCTCGCGCGGTTCGGCCTCGCCGATCAATCGGCGGCAACCGGCCAGCCGCCCCACCACAGCCGACCGGATTGCCCCTTGCAGATCGAGCACCGCATCATATCCGCCGGCCCGGAGTGCGCTATGCAGAGCTTTGATTTCATGCAGTGTTTTCCGGCTCAGAGGCGCTTTCTTCCACTCTTTGGTCGCTGCAAAATGCAGGTGGTCAACCAAGGGTTGAGCGGGGTTTCGGCTGCTTTCTACCCCAGCGATAAAGACCCCTCGCTGGGGACCCCGGCTTTGAATGGGCGCATTCTGGTCAGCCGCCAACAGCGCCCGCCAGCGCGGTTCCACCACCCAGTCGATCACCCATTCCGGATGGGCCATCCGCAGCGCCGTCACCGCCGGCAGCGCGTGCAGAATATCGCCCATGGAGCCCAGCCGGACCACAAGCAAGCGAAAGTTGGACTGCGTGTGCAAACTCTGATTTTCTCACAAGGGCGGGTGAACTGGAGCCCGCTTCAGCCGGTCTTCCAGCCACTCGATGGCCTCATCCTCATGCTCGATCACGATGCGCAGCCCGGCGGTTTTGAGTGGCAGGGAGTCCGGTAAGGCAGCGGAAAGTGTTCCCAGCCGGATGAAATCCTTCGCGGTGGTGATGAGCGCGGCAGCTCCCGTCTTTTGAGCCGCGGTTATCAGGCGGTTCAGGTCGGCGGCTGTGTAACGGTGGTGGTCGGGGAAGGCGAGCCGGGCGGCGATGCGCAGGCCTGCGGCTTCAAGGCCGGTGAAGAACGGCTCCGGGCGGGCGATGCCGCAGAAGGCGGCCACCGAACCATCGATGAACGGAACCTCCATTTTGCGGTGCAGCCGCCAGATGGGGCCTTCCCAGCCCCAGGCGCGGAGAGTGGCCTCCAACTCCGTGTCGTTGGCCGGAATAGCCAGGACAGAGGCCCGGCGCATCGCTTTGAGCGGCTCACGCAGATTGCCGGCCGGGAGCAGACTGCCTGTCCAGTCTTGCCGGTCGAGCAGAAGAATGTCTGCATCGCGCGCCAGTTGACGGTGCTGAAAGCCGTCGTCCAGAAGGTGCAAACCGAAGCGGAAATCAGCGGAGCGTTCCGACTCGGCCAGCAGCCCGGCTTCATACCGCTGCCCGGCCACGTAAACCGGCACGCCCGTCTCCCTCGCAATCAGCAGCGGCTCGTCGCCGAATTCCTCAGTGGTTCCGTCCGGGTCAACGCGGGCTGCGTGCTGGCTGCCGCGTCCATAGCCGCGGGAGAGCACGTCCACGCGCAGCCCTCGCCGTTCGAGCGCCTTGGCCAGCGCAATAGTCAGCGGAGTCTTGCCCGCGCCGCCGGTGGAGAGGTTGCCGATGCTCACCACAGGCCAGCGCAGCCGCCGCACCGGCTCCAGCCTTGTTCCCAGCCGCCATTCGCGCAGCAGGAGCGCCAGCCGGTAGGCCGGAACCAGCGGCAGCAGCAGCTTGCGCGGTGAAAATGGCTTGCTCATGACGGCCGCTCCTCAGTGGAGCCGGGAGACAGCACTTCCCTCAGCGCGTCCACGCATCGTCCGGTAGCCCCGGCCTGCTGGTTGAAGACCTGCCGTGCACACTCCCCCATCGCCAGGGCTTCGGTCCGGTCCCGCAGCAACTCGATCAGAACCCCGGCCAGTTCATCTTTGGCGGCGATGCGCACGGCTTGATGCGCCCGCAGCTCGTCTGTAATGGCCCGGAAGTTGGCGTAGTGCGGGCCCATCGCGATAGGAACGCCGAACTGCGCCGGCTCCAGCGGATTATGCCCCCCGGCCGGAATCAGGCTGCCGCCCACAAACGCCACAGCCGCCAGCGAGTAAACCGAAGCCAGCTCGCCGATCGTGTCCAGCAACAAAATTTCTCCGGGCCGCAGCGGCTTGAGCATATCTGTTGGCTGCATCCACCAATCCGTCCGCTTGACCCATTGGATGCCGGAGCGATCGAGCAGCGCGGCAACCGCGCTGAAGCGCTCAGGATGCCGGGGCGCCAGCACCATGGCCAGTTGCGGATCGGCTTCGAGCAGCCGCGGCCAAGCCTCCACCAGCGCGGCCTCCTCGCCTTCCAGCGTGCTGCCCGCCACCACCAGCCGCAGACCTGTCGCCAGGGTTCTCAACTGGCGGGTGACCTCGGCTTCCTCGACGGCGCGCACATCGAATTTAAGGTTTCCGGCCACCGAGATTCGCCGCGGCGAACATCCGATAGCCTTGAGCCGTTCCGCGTCCGTCTCGCTCTGCGCCAGCACCCGGCTCAGCCGTTCCAGAAACGGCCGCCATAGCCCGCGCAGCCGCCGGTAGCGCGGCCAGGAGCGGTCGGAGATGCGGGCATTCACCACCGCTACGGGAATCCCTCTGCGGAAGCATCCGCTCAGCAGGTTGGGCCAGAACTCCGTCTCCGCCAGGATGAGCAGCCGGGGCTGAAGAGCGTTCAAAGTTGCTCGAACCGCCCAGGGCAGGTCCAGCGGGCAATAAAAGACCCGGTTTCGTCCGAACCGCTCCCGGGCAAGCTCCTGGCCGGTGCGGGTGGTGGTGGAAATGACCAGATGATGCCCGGGAAAGTCCCGTTCCAGTTCCCCAATCAGCCGGCTTGCCGCCAGCACCTCGCCCACCGAGACGGCATGAAGCCAGATGATCGGGCGTTCGCGGCCCAATCCGTCCAGCGCCTTCCCGAGCCGGGCCGGAACCAGCCCCAGCCGCTCCAGCAGCCCTTCGCGGTACTTCTGCGTGGTAGCCATGCGCCACAGCCACCAGGGCGCTCCGGCCACCAGTGCCACAAGGAGGGTCAGGTTGTATAAAAGGAGAATCATGCGATACGGAACTTGCCTTCCCCGGTCCCCTCAAATGATACAGTCGAGCACGATGAGAATCCTGCGGGCAATTTCGCCGTTCCTGCTCTGGCTGGCGCTGCCGGCCGTGGCCAGCAACCACACCCCGCCTCCCGTTCAGCCGGCCACGTCGTTTGCCGCGGTCGAGGTGCACGACGGCGAGAAGGTGGCCATCGCCGCCGAACCCTATGACACGCGCCAGAAGGAGTCCATCTTTCGCGTCGATTATCTCAGCCATGGCATCTTGCCGGTCCGCCTCATCGTGACCAACAACAACAACCGCCCCATCTCCCTGCGCGACGCCCGGATTCTCTTCCTCACCGCCGCGGGCGACAGGATTCAGGCCGCCGAGCCTGAGGACGTGGAGCGGCTGATGACCCGCAAGGAGCGCGAAGGCGCAAAACTCCCCATGCCCGGCCCCCTGCCCTCCATCAAACTCAAGCCCAGGGCCAGCAACAAGGCGATCGAGCAGGACTTCAATACATTCGAGTACCGGTCTCTGGTGGTCGAGCCGCACAGCACGCGCGCCGGCTTCCTGTTTTACGACGTATCGGATCTCGACCACCCGCTGCGGGGCGCCATGCTGCATCTTCGCAAGCTGCGCGATGCCGACGGCAATGAGCTCTTCTATTTCGAGCTCCCCTTCGACAAGTACCTTAAATCCAAATCCAGCCAGATGAACTGACGGCCGGCGGCTACTCGTAATAGGTAGCCGTAGTCGTATCCGTCTCCCAGATGGAGCAATCCTTCACCCGCACACGGCCTTCAGTCATCGCGGCCAGTTGCTCGTTGGTCTGGTCGTAGAAGTATTTGGCGATGTTCTCGGCCGAGGGGTTGAGCGCCGTGAAAGGCTCCAGGTCGTTGAGCATGCGATGGTCGATGCGCTCGACGATCGGGCGCAGCACGTGCTTGAGCAGCTTGAAGTCCAGCAACAGTCCGGCCTCGTCCAGCGCGGCCCCGGCCAGGGTCACGCGCACCTTGTAGTTGTGCCCGTGCGGGTTCTCGCACTTGCCCTGGTAGTTGCGAAGATAGTGGCCGGAGGAGAATCCAGCCTCCACGGTGACTTCATACATCGGCGTCTGCTCTCGTCCTCAAGGGGAGAAGCCCCTACTTCGATTTTAGTGCTTTTCTCCCCGGCGCTTGTTCCGCGCCGCCAATCGCGCCTCTTCGCTGCGCCGGTCCACCTGCTCGAAGAGGTGGCTCATCACGCCTACCAGCGCCGCTCCCAGCCCGAAGAGCAGCAAAACCAGCGCCACTGAGCGCCACAGCGACCCGTTGGCCGGAAGCCCCGGCTGAAAGCTCGAAGGCACCAGCGACATGCCCGCCGAGATCAGCGCGAAGAGCCCGAGCGTTGCGGCCAGAATGTAGAAATTACGCGACATAAGATGAAAAAGTGGAGACGGCCCGTCGAGCCTGCTGCGATTTTACGCGGGCCGCCGCAGATTCAGCCGGAAAGTTCCGCACTTTCGATCAGCATCACTCCGGCCTGGTCAAACTCAGCTTCAATCCTGGCCACTGAACCCTCCAGGTCGATCGCCCGGCACGCATCGCGAATCACCACGGCCTGCAATCCAAGGCGTCGCGCATCGAGAGCCGAGTAGCCGACGCAATAATCGTAAGCAAGCCCCACAAGGAAGACGCGGGTCAGGTTCCGCTCCTCCAGATAGCCGGCCAGCCCGGTCGGCGTAACGCGGTCGTTCTCAAAGAACGCCGAATACGAATCGATCCGCGGCCGGAATCCTTTTCTCAGAATCAGCTCCGCTTGCGGCAATCGCAGCGCGGGGTGAAACTCCGCGCCTTTGCTGCCCTGAATGCAATGGTCGGGCCAAAGAGTCTGCGCTCCATAGCTCAACTCAATCTGTTCGAACGGCTTTTTCCCGGGATGTGCGCTTGCGAAGGACGAATGCCCCGCCGGGTGCCAGTCCTGCGTGAGGATCATATGCTCAAACTTTGGCGCGATGCGGTGAATGACTTCTATCACAGCATCGCCATCGGCAACGGCCAGCGCTCCGCCGGAACAGAAATCGTTCTGTACGTCGATAACTACGAGAACATCTTGCGCGGTGATCTGCATTCGTCTTCTTTCGATGGGAGTTGGGCCTAAGGGCTTTGAGTTGCAAGCTATTTGCATTGTTCCCTTGGGTTACCTTTGCGGCCTAGGAATCGCTTTATCTTGATACACAATGAACGGCTGTCCCGTAGTTCGCATTGCCAAATTACTAGAGCCTTCCATCCTTGCTCTGCAAGGGCTTCGAGGTTATTGCCGTCGCGCGCCTTGTTTTGCCTGAGCTTCGGCAGCCAGAAGTCTCGATTAGACCTTGGAATGAGTCCAGACTTACAGCCGTGAGAGTGCCAGAAACAACCATGGACAAATATCACCTTACACCGCGCAGGGAACACAAGGTCAGGTTTGCCCGGAAGGTCAGGCCGATGCAGACGGAAGCGATAGCCGAGTCTATGTACAAGACTTCTTACCGCCATTTCGGGCAGCGTATCCTTGCTGCGGATTGCGCGCATGTTCTCGCTGCGATCCATACATCATCATTCCTTGAACTTCTTTAGGAGCCAATCCAGGACCGCACGCTGCTCTTCCTGTCCTGCCCGCCTGATCTGCGATAGAAGCCATATTGCTGGCGGCTTTACAGTTGTGATGTTCTTCGCACCTTGGTTACAGGTCGAGCAAAGCGTGCGGAGGTTGGATAGCTCGTCCTTGCCACCGATGCTCTTGTCAACAATGTGTCCAATATGGAGGCGAACCTTGCGCCCGGTCGACGGATCAATATCTCCAGGAGTCAAACCGCACATCTGACATGTAAAGCCATTTCGGTCCAGAACTTCCGCGCGAAGTTTCGCGGAAATGTTCCTGGATAAAATGACAGGCGACTTTTTTGGCGGGGCTTCTTTTAGTAGGTATTGTCCTGGCTTCAACCCGGCATTATCGTTATGCGTAAGAATCGCCCAGCCTTCATCTTCGCGCAATTCTCGGACTCGGCGTGCCCATTCGCTGACTTCTGCACCTGCGGCATCTCGTATTTCGATTGAGGTGATTGTCCGCCCAATGTTCGCAAGGAGAAATTGCCGAATCCGCTCCTTTGACCCTGGCTTACGCATTGCGTCGAAACTCCGAGTCGGTATCCATTGTTGCAATCATATATGTCAACAGTTGCTTCCCGATGAAGCGAGTGTAGGCAGGCGGAATTGCCTCGTTTAGCTCGTTCTTGTTCATCCAATCTATGCCCATCGCATCACGTGCTGCAGCTATTGTGCAGTTGCCCCCGCCCGTAACTTGAACAAAATCAACCATATCGTTGGTTTTTCCATAGTGAGACTTACGCTTGTCGAAGGTGTGAACTTTCGGATGAGGCCCATGCTTAGGTGTAAGAATCGGAAAGTTTGCTTCGAATAAACGGTGGCGAAGGACCCTGAGTCCCTTAAACATCGTGCCGCATAGAACTATTGGATTCAGAAGTGGTGCGCCCTCAACGTTTTCGATGATGTACGGGAGCCCGGAACGAAATAGCACTTCCCTGATTGGTTCGATGAGACGCGGCCATGCATCGGCGTTGCCGTTTCGTTTTGCGAGGTCAGAATACGATTGACACGGTGGAGATGCATGAATGGCGTCGAAAGTGGAGATAAATTTCGGGTTGAGATTCAGGGCGTCGGTCTGTACGAATGCGAAAGGGTAGTTCGGCTGCGGGTTGATATCGACACCAACAACATCGAATCCAGCTCTGTAGTATCCGGCACCGGCACCGCCTGCGCAGCAGAATAGATCTAGCAGCCTCGGTCTCCGTCCAAACGCGACAAAGACTTCGGTCTCTAGGCTTTTCCTAACTGTGGGGTGGGTTCTCTTACCCGAAACCACACTTAGGGTCGCCCTACCTTCTCTCATCTGTTTTCGTCCCCTTCTATTCTCTTTATATTCGCTCAAAGCCGCTGAAAACTTATTTATTTTCTCCAGCTGAGGAAAAGGAGCCAAAAAAGGAACCGTCCACATTTGAAATGAAATAGGGCATATGCTCCCCTCGAAGGCTCTTAGGTAAATGTGTCTTTATTAAAGAACTTCTCCACATCCGTAATGGTCGCGGTCATGCGGTACGGCGGGAGGCTGGCGAGGAAGGTTTGGCCGTAGCGCTGGCGGCGGATGCGGGGGTCGAGAAGGACCAGGACGCCGCGGTCTTCCAGCGAGCGGATGAGGCGGCCGAAGCCCTGCTTCAGCGTGAGCACCGCCTCCGGAACCTGGTAATCGTTGAAAGGCTTTCCGCCCGCCTCTTCAATGGCCTTCATGCGCGCCTGGACTACCGGGTCGCTGGGCACGGCGAAGGGCAGGCGGTCGATGATGACGCAACTCAGCGCCTCGCCCTGCACGTCCACGCCCTGCCAGAAACTTGCCGTCCCGAAAAGCACGGCATTGGGCGTGGCGCGAAATTGCTCCAAAAGCGCTTTGCGCGGCGCTGTGCCGTGCAGCAGGATGGGAAAGTCCAGCACCGGCAGCAGGCGCTCGTACAGGTCGCGCATCTGACTGTAACTGGTGAAGAGGCAAAAGGCGCGTCCGCGCGAGATCTCGAGTACCTGTTGAATGCATCGTGCCGCGGCTTCGGGAAACTCTGCGTCGCGCGGGTCCGGCATCTCCGGCGGCAGATAGAGCAGCGCCTGCTTTTCGTAGCGGAAGTGCGAGGGCACCACCAGCTCGCGCCCCTCCGTGAGGCCCAGCCGCCTGCGCATGTGTTCAAAGCCGCCCTGCACCGTAAGCGTGGCCGAGGTGAGCACAACCGTCGGAATCTGGTCAAAGACCAGCTCATGGAGCAGCTCGGAGACGTCGATGGGCGTGGCCTGCAAAAACGTAGACCGCGACGCACTGCGTGCGGCAGACCTTTGGACGGATGTTGTGGACTGGGCTATCCGCCGCTCCATCCAATAGACCATATTGCTGGAGTTCGATTCGAGCAGAAACTCAAGCTCGGTGCGCAGCCGCGCGATGCGCTTTTTCAGTCCCGGCGCCTCCTCAATCTCGGTCAGCCCGTCCATCTCCGCTTCCAGCCGCCGAAGCGTAGTGCGCACCGCCAGGTACAGGTCGCCCGAGCTCTCCAGAAACTCCTCGCGCCCGGTGAAGGGCTGGCGGCCATCGCCGGCCATGGGCAGCGCGGCAAAGAACATGCGGGCGCGCTCGCGGAGTTGCTGCGTGGCGGCGGGCAGGTTTTCAGCGCCTTCCTTGCCGCGCAACAGCACGTCGGTGTCGCGCGCCAGCTCCTCAAAGCGAATGTTGCTGACTGAAAGGCCGAAGTAGCTGGAAGCCACCTCTTCCAGCTCGTGCGCCTCGTCGAAGACCACCGCCGCGGCATCGGGCAGAACCCCCGCGTCGGGCGCGCCCGCAGCCTCCTGCTTCACGGACAGGTCGGCGAAGAACAGGTGGTGGTTGACGATGATGATGTCGGACTCGAGCGCCCGCCGCCGCATCTCGGTGATAAAGCAGCGCCGGTAATCGGGGCAGGTCGTCCCCAGGCAGGCCTCGGTGCGCGCATCCAGCTTTTGCCACAGCGCGCTCGATTCGGGCATCCCGGAAAGCTCGGCCCGGTCGCCGGTCTCGGTCGTCTCATTCCACTCGCTGATCTGCCGGTACTGGTCGATCTCCTCCAAACCAGAGAGAATCGGCTGGTTGCGCAGCGCGGCCAGCTTATGGCGGCAGAGGTAGTTGTTGCGGCCCTTCATGTAGCAGACGCGCAGCCCGCCCAGCAGCGTTTCGAGGAAAGGAACATCGCGAAAGTAAAGCTGATCCTGCAGGGCCTTGGTGCCCGTGGAGACGATGATGCGCTGGCCGGTGCGCAGAGCCGGCAACAGGTAGGCCAGCGTCTTGCCGGTTCCGGTTCCGGCCTCGACGATCAGGTGGCGGCGCTCTTCAAGAGCCAGTTCGACGGCCTTCGCCATCTCCAGTTGCCCTGGCCGATACTCATAGGGCAGCGATGAGCGCGCCAGAATCCCGCCGGGGGAGAAAAACTCATGCAGGGTAGGCAGGGCGCGGGTTGGGTTCTCGGTAGTGGGCATCGGGACCGGGTGCTCACTCCATCATAGTGAGCCGCCCGGTCCTGCTGACCGCGCATCATGGACTCAGCGGGTAATCCGAGTCCTGCGCCTCATCCGAAGTCCGGGACTTTGCCCGAGGCGCCCGCGTGGTATTGGGCATTATTCTGGTCTGGGCTCTCGACCTGGCTATGCCGCGAGTCCATCCATTGCCCGATCATGAAGGCCTCGTCGGGACTCGGTACGCCTTCAATGTCGGAGGCGCTCTTCATCAGTTTCCTGCGAATATCGGCGGCCCGTTGCGCGGCGGCTGCCTTCTCCGCACCGGCGGCGGAGTAGAGGCTGGTCGCGTTCATATTCATTTGACTGGCGTGGATATGCATCGCTCTCTCCTCAAAAGGCTTGAGGGCAATTGTCTTGCCGGGATTGTGCCCGGAAGGTGAGAAGAAACTCATCCCGGCCACGCCGCAGGCCCGCCTGGTTCGTTTGACTTCGCAAGGTGGACTAAGCATACTTAGTCCATGGCCTATACCGTCCATCAGGCGAAGACCCACCTCTCGCGGCTGCTGAAAGAGGCAGAGGCGGGAAAGGAAGTGGTCGTTTTGCGCGGCAAAAAGCCGGTGGCCAGGATCGTGCCCATCAACGTGCCTACTGATCCCAAGCTGCCCTTCCGCCTTTTGGGCGCCTTTGAGGGAAAGATCCACTGGGACGAGGACGCATTCGATCCGATGACGGACGAAGAGTTGGTGGAGTGCGGTTGGGGGTGGATGCTGGATGCGCCTTTGGTTCCACTGGCCCCTGAGTCTACAGAGAAATGACCTATCTGCTCGATACGCACACGTTTCTATGGATTCTGAATGCTCCGAAGGTGCTTCCCGCTTCGGTCCAAAGCATCTGTAAGAATCGTTCCGCAACCTTGCTGATTTCGATTGTCACACCGTGGGAGATGGCGATCAAGAGTGCTATCGGGAAGTTGGATGCCGCATATGTCTTGGACAACTTTGAAGCCTTATTGACCCAAGGAGGGTTTACCATGCTGGAGACCACGATCCAGCATGTGATTCGCGGGGGGCGGCTTCCTTCGCATCACCGCGACCCGTTCGACCGGCTGATTGCCGCTCAGGCGCTGGACTTGCGGATTCCGCTGGTGAGCCGGGACCGGGTCTTCGATTTGTATGGCGTGAAACGGATTTGGGATTAGGCTGCGCCGTTCTGCCTGCGGGCGGATTGGCGGCTGGAGACGAGTTTTGGCGAAGTATCGCAGGTCGGCTGTGCCCAGAGAGCCCGGCGCTCCGGCGCTGCCGGGGTCCCCGCGGACAGGTCTTCGTCCGCGGGGTGGTCTGCCGCTGGTGGCCATTGTGGGCCGGCCCAACGTGGGCAAATCCACGCTCTTCAACCGGCTCACCGCGAGCCGCCGTTCCATCGTGGGCGATGAGTCCGGCATCACCCGCGACCGCATCTATGGCGAGTACGAGTGGGCCGGACGGCAGTTTCGCCTGGTCGATACCGGCGGCATTGTGCCCGACGATCCGGAGCTGATCCCGACTGAAATCTATACCCAGGCCAAGGTAGCGCTCAAAGAGGCCGATGCGCTGGTGCTGGTGGTAGACGCGCGCACCGAGCTGGCCAGTCCCGATTACGACCTGGTGAAGCTACTGATCCGCGGCGGCAAGCCCGTCTTTCTGGCCGTCAACAAGGTTGAGGGCGACGCCATGGATTCAGTTGCCCAGAACTTTCGCCAATTGGGCATCCGCAACCTATTTCCCATCAGCTCCGAGCACGGGTTGGGCATCGGCGACCTGCTGGAGGCCATCTCCGAGGCGATTCCGGCGCCGGCGGAAGCTGTGGAGGATGAGGTCCAGGCCGCGGATGAACTTAAACCGGAGGGAGGCGGGGGTTTCAACCCCCGCATTGCGCAAACAGAATCGATGCGGGCTTTAGCCCCGGAGGAATCTTTCGATTCAGACGAGGAAGACCCGCAAGGCGCAAAGCCCTATCGCACCCACGGCGAGTTCGAGCAGCACGAAACCTCAGTGGCCATCATCGGCCGGTCCAACGTGGGCAAATCCACGCTGCTGAACGCTCTGACCGGAACCTCGCGGGCCATCGTTTCGCCCATCCCCGGCACCACCCGCGACGCCGTGGATGAGGTGGTGGAGTTTGAGGGCAGCCAGTTCCGCTTTGTGGATACGGCCGGCATCCGCCGCAAGGGCAAGACCCACCTGATGGCGGAAAAGATGAGCGTGGTGATGGCCCGGCGCCACCTTGAGGCCGCAGACGTGGCCCTGCTGGTACTCGACGCGACGGAGGGAGTCACGGGCGCCGACGCCACCATTGGCGGATACGCGCACGAGAGCGGCCGCAGCGTGATCATCGTCGTCAACAAGTGGGACGCGGTGACCACCGGCCGCACCGACGGGTCGCCGCGGCGACCGCCCGCCGACCGCGAGGTTTTCGAGACGCAGTTGCGCAGCGTGCTCAAATATCTGAGCTATGCGCCGGTGATCTTTCTCTCCGCGCTCGAAGGAACGGCCCCCGAAGGCAAAGGCGCCAAAACCATGCTTCGCGTGCTTAACGAAGTGAAAGCCATCGCCGCCGAACGGCGCAAGCGCGTCTCCACCGGGCAGATGAACCGCTTCCTTGAGCGCGTCGACTTTCAGCGCGCCCCGGTGCCCATGTCCAAGCGGGTGCGCATCTTCTATATGACCCAGGCCGCCGTCGCTCCGCCTACATTCATTCTCTTTACCGACCGCGACATCAAGCTGCACTTCGCCTTTGAGCGCTTCCTCGAAAACCAGATTCGTGAGGCCTTCGGCTTCAAAGGCACGCCGATTTGGTTCAAGGTGCGGGCGCGGAATGCGGCGAAGAAAGACGGCTAGAATTTGGCTTTGAGCTTTGAGGCAAGCGATTGTATTTCTGCATTGAGCGAACACGGGCAGTGGGGGCGGACTCAGAATTACTTCCGGTTTGGCGGTGACTCGCCCGGGATACCTTAAGGTGAATGCTGGAGTAAGGTAAGTGAACTAAGCTGGAGGCGCGACTGTGAGCGTGATTGAAGACGATAAGCTCTTGCGATACAAAGAGTCAACACTCTGGGTTCAACAGCACCTTGACGGACTCACGCTGGCGGAGCCGTGTAAACGCTCATATTTATCGGGCGCTTGTCTTCACTCTTCCATCGAGCACGGATTTGCTATTCTTGTCCTTGTCGATAAAGACCTTTACGGTTCTGCACTGGCGCTCATCCGACCGCAATTCGAGGCGTATGTACGTGGCATATGGCTGGCTCAATGCGCCAGTGACAGTGAAGTTGACAAGGCCGGCCATGACGAATTCCCGAAAATAAATAGCATGATTGAATCCCTTGAACAGCCGGGGCTGCTCGACAGCGCATTGCTTTCAACGATCAAAGACGACGCATGGAAGTCGTTAAACAGTCTTACTCACACCGGCTATCAGCAAATCGGCCCACGTCTGAACAAGGACGGTATTGGGTCATATTTCGACGATGACCAAATCCGAGTAGCTCTGAATTGGGCTGAAGCGTTGACAATCCTGTGCGCCGTGGCGTTTGCGGGACTCGCTAAGGATGACCAGCTCGCGCTTTCTGCCCTGGAAAGAGCACGGGGCGTCGCAGCGTCTTGAAGACCGGAAAGGCCAGCAGGTCTCAATCCTAGAAGCAAAGCGAGCGCAATGGATCGCGGGGCTCATCAGATTAGGCTTTCCGAAGTGACTATTTCCTGGGTTCTGGTGAGCCTTCGTCTTGACCCTGCTTTAACATCAGTCCGGGTTTGCCGATATGGCGAGCGAGCCTACGTTTCCAACCATAGGGATGAAAAACGGTGTTTCCCCCGTTGGCTAGTACGTCGTCGGCTTTTTCCTCCCACAGGATATGCCCAGTAGCGTCAAAGCACTGAAAATAGACCGTAGCCGTCGGCTTGCCCAACGAAAGAGCCGATTCTACCTTGAAGTACAACAGACTGTCGGCACCTGTCTTAGGCAACATCTCTATAAGGGAAGACAAAGGCATAAAGCCAAGTTCTTTAGTATTTGTAACCTTTTGTTGCCCATAATTGGCAATCTCCACACCACCGCTACCCAGTATGTCGAGAACTTCCATATAGATCTCTTCAAACGCAGCATAGCCGTGTCCGGCAACCAAAACGCCTCGGTGTTTTTCGGACTGACCTTTCAGCGTATCAAAGGCTTTCGGGTTCGATAAAGTTAAGGTGTCCAACTTTCCACGCACGTAATTAATCGGTATTGCGAAATTCAGGTTCTCCCCATTCACTACCTTGAAAGACATAACTCCAACAGCTTCCCCGCTCCGATTTAACAGAGGTCCGCCGCTGCTTCCGGGGCTTGCTGCCGCTGATGTCTGAAGGACACGGACGCCATTGTCTATGCGAATGCCGCTAATCAAGCCATTGGATACCGTCTGCTCAAGTCCCTTCGGAGCGCCGACAAGTAGCACCTCCTCGCCAACCTGCACGTCGTTAGAGTTGCCCAGCGGTATTGTAGGAAGATCAACCGCTTCAATCTTGATGAATGCAATATCGTTGATGGGGTCCGAACTGAGGAGATACACGTTCCTGTACACCTCCCCCGATGGGAGTTTGACCGCCATTGCTTTAGCATTGACCACGACATGGTGATTGGTAACTATGACCCCATCAGGCTTGATTATGAACCCGCTGCCCAAACCCTCATCAGTTTCTACGACCACAACCGCAGGTCGAGTATGCGCAACGATTTCAGCCCACTCAGTCGCCCTATTTTCGGTTGTGGATTGTGGACGTATAATCGAGCTTTCGCCGGATGTTTTTTGGGGTAACTCTTGAGCGATTGTGTCGACTGCGCAGATCACGGCAAGGAAAGCGATTGCCAGCAAGCGGGGCATTCCTTCTCTCACGTTCATTGAATTCTCCAAGGTTCAGTCACCGTCGAATTATACACTTTGATTTGGCGTCGATTGCCACGAACTAAACGCCAGAATCCATTAGGGCAGAGACGTAGGAGACCGAACGAGCCTGTTTGTCCAACTTGGCATGGCTCTCGCGGCGTTCCGATTGTTTAGAGGTTGTGGACGGAAAACCCGAAAGTTTTACGGATGCAGCGGCCTGGACTGGCTTGGTGAGGCCTGATTAGCCTCCGGCTAATCCAGCTTGGTCAAATGCACGCTGGCCTGGGTTTCGGGTACCGTTCCGTCGTTCACCTGCACCTCAATTGGCTTGCCCTGGATGAGGACGCGCTGAACGGCGTGGCCGTGGGCGGGAACCAGTACCCGCTGCGTGGCCGAGTTATCGGCGGAGCGCACGGTTACCGGAACCTCCGCCGCCGCATAGCCGTTATTGACCACGTTGACGGCTACCAGCCAGTTGCCGCTTTGGACGGCGTTGGGGAAGACGCTTTCAATGCTCAGGTCGGGCAGGCCTTTGTCCGCATCGACCCAATCGGCGAAGAACCAGGAGAGGTTGCGGCGGGCTCCGGCCTGCTCCAGCAGTTTTTCAAACTGGCTGTGGCCCGCATCTTTGCCGAAGTCCTGGGCGGGATCGTAGGCCCGGAGCGCGGCGGAGAGGGAAGCGTCGCCGGCTACGTCGCGCAGCATCCACAGCACATAGGCCGCCTTGGTGCGGTAGTAGACGGGCGAGATGGCAGCGGCTAGCGGCTGGCCTACATTTTGGCCGGGGCTTTCCGGTTCGGCCAGAGCCAGAGCGGGGCGCGAGGCCTCAAGCGCTTGCAGAGCCTGGGTGCGGCCACGCTGTTTTTCTACCCACAAGGTGCCCATGAAGTGGGCCACTCCCTCACTGAGCCAGGCGCGCGGTGATTGCATCCATGCATGGGTGAGCGCGTGGGCCAGAATGTTTTCAAGCTGATCCGGTTCGGCCTGGCGAATGCTGGTGGCCAGAAGCGCGCCGGTTTCAAAAGGTGCGTCTTGCGGGTCGGGCAGGTCAAGCAGGGTGAGTTGGGAGCGGGGACGCTGCCCCAGCCAGCTCTGCAGAAAGGGCGTGACCGTGGCTGCCGCAGTGGTCCAGTTCAGTACGGCTGGTTCGTTTTCCGGGAGCGTCCAGATGGTGGTGTTTGCGGCCGGGTGGGGCGTACGGATGGCTACGAACAGGCTGGGCGCTTCAAAACCGAGGGCTGCGCCGTCCGAGCCGGCGGTAGCCACGCCGTCCACTTCCGGGTCCAGGCTGCTGGTATCGGTGACGGCCAGCGGAGCCGGATGCCCATTGATGAGGGCCACTGTAGGTACATAGCCGTGGGGAAACTCGACGGTAAGCCGCAAGCGGAAATGCGCCCCGGCCAATCGAAGTTTATGTTCGCCCATCTCGTCGAAGAGCCGCGCCCCGTCGCCCAGAATCACCGGCACGCTGGAAACCGGGTACCAGACCACGTTGCCAAAGCCGCGCAGGCCGGTGAAGGGAACGCCGATCCGGTCCCAGTCCGAGTGCAGCGCCACATCCTCAGGGGTTCCGATGGCCAGCAGCCTCTGGGCAGAGGCCGCGATGGCGCCGGAGTAGGTAACGTCAAGTTGAAGGCTCTGGCCCGCCGCCAGCGGCTGGCTGAGCGGCACCGCCGCCTCGTGCAACTGCCCCGTATGGTCGGCGTCGGAGTTCAGCGTAGCCACTGAAACGGCAACGTCCTTGCCGTTTACGCGAATCCGTTCCCAGTTGAGCGAAGAGGATATCTGCAGCGGGATGCGCGTGAGCGGGGTCTTGCCGTCGTTGCGCACCGTGACCAGCGCCCGAACGGCAATATGCTGCTCCGCGGTGAGCAGCCGCACGTCCATATCGAACTCCGTGAAGGTCACCGCCTCGCGCTCGGCGTCCTCGGCCGAGGGCGCGTTGGTCATCGGAATTCCCGGCAGGCTTGCGGATTGATCGGCACTGGGCAAAGTCTGGGTCCGGCCGTTCTCGTCGGTTGAACGCGAGAAAATGACCTGGCCGCCGGGTTGCTTCTGCGTTGCAGGTGAAGTCTGCGCAGCGCACGGGTAAGACACCAAGGCGAAAACAACTACTGCGGCAAGAACCGTTGCTTTGAAAGGGCGCAGCTTTAGCTGCGCCACACAATCAGTAGAAAAGAAGTTGGGCTTTAGCCACTGAGGGAATGTTTTGGGGGCAACTTGCATTCCCTCAGCGGCTAAAGCCGCGTCCATCTTGGTAGCTCTTACAGCACGGCTAAAGCCGTGCCCTTTCAAAGCTGAAAGTTCTTCCACAACTTGCGTGGTTTGGGCAAAAAAAAGCTTCATGAACCCAGGCCTTTCTGTTTCCTTGGTTTTTGTGAGCCGCCTGCGTTGGGGCCAACTGCGCCTTCGGCGCGTCGCGCGGCGCTGCGGCGCTGGCGGAAAGCCTCATAGAGCACCACCGCCCCGGCCGCCGAGACGTTGAGCGAACTCACCCCGCCGGCCATGGGAATCCGCAGCAGGTGGTCGCAGGTGCGCCGGACCAGTTCATGCAGCCCCGCGCCCTCGCGTCCCAGCACGATCACGCAGTCCCCCGTCAGGTCGAACTGATCGTAGTCCGTAATGCCCCGCTCATCTAGTCCGATGATCCACAGATTCCGCCGTTTGAGTTCTTCAAGCGCGCGCACCAGGTTCACCACGCGCGCAATGCGCAGATGCTCGGCCGCTCCGGCGCTGGCCTTCACTGCTGCTGCGCTCAAAGGCGCAGACCGCCGCTCCGTCAGCACCACGCCGTCCACTCCGGCGCCGTCGGCCACGCGCAGCAGCGCACCCAGGTTTTGCGGGTCCTCGACGCCATCCAGGGCCAGCACCAGCCGTGCGGCGCCGACCTCTGCCCTGGCCCCCGTCTTTGCGTACCTGGCCGGCTCGAACAGATCCTCGATGGCGAGAAACTCCTGCGGGCGGACCATGGCAACAACGCCCTGGTGCGCAGGGGTCTGGGCCAGCAGGGTCAACTGCTCCCTGGCCTCCTGGCGAACCCGCACGCCGGACTGGCGGCATACATCTACCAGCCGTTCCAGCCGCTCGTCGTGCCGCTCACGCGCCACCAGCACGTGGTCGAAGCGCCGCTTTCCGGCCTTGAGCGCCTCCTCGACTGGATGCAGCCCATACAAAACTTCCATAATCAATAGTGTACCGAGAGACGAAGGGGGTAAACTCGGTTCAGTGGGAGCAAAAAGGTGATTAAGCGGATTCACATCGAAAATTACAAGTCACTTCGCCAAGTCGAGGTCAGCCTTAAGCCGCTTTCCGTGCTTTTCGGTCCAAACGCAGCGGGGAAGAGCAATTTTATAGATTCGCTTCAACTGCTTTCGCGCATCGTCAACTGCGAGACGCTGGGCAAAGCGTTTGATCCCCCGTATCGAGGCAAGCCATCTGAATCCTTCACATTTACTCCAGACAACTACCCAGGCCATTGGAGGGAAGGCGCGAATTGCTTTGAGATCGAAGTGGATGTCGAAATCTCCAAAGCGGTGATATTGCAGGTTGAAAGCGAGATTGCTCAGATGGAACCTGTTGCGCAACCGGCTGTGAGGTCAGTCGAAAAACAGAGGATAAAACACAACTTACTTCGCTACCGGATTAAAGTCTCCATCAACCCAAATTCCGGGTTTCTTTTTGTAGAGGATGAGTATCTGGCAGCTTTGTCTAAGAAAGGAAACCTTGATGGCAGCAGAAAGCCCTTTCTGGAACTGGACAAGGAACGGGATCGCTTTTGTTTGCGGCTTGAGGGGCAGTCGCACCCTTTCTATCTTGACAGGCGTCTTGATTATTCCGTTTTGTCTCGTCCGCACTTTGCCAGACACTATCCCCATGTCACCGCATTCAAGAGGGAGCTCAAAAACTGGCAGTTTTACTATTTTGAGCCGCGCGAAAAGATGCGCACTCCTGCCAGCCCTGGAAGCATCAACCATGTCGGATTGATGGGCGAGGAACTGGCGGGTTATCTCCACTATCTTCGTTCGTCTGAACCGAAGAAATTCGCAAATGTCGAGAAGACGCTCAAGTATTTGATTCCGTCGATCAGCGAGCTTCAGACCTTTATCAATCAATTCGGCGAGGTAGAGCTGAATGTTGTCGAAAGCGGGGTCCCGATTTCGGCTCGATTGGTCTCTGAAGGGACTCTCCGCATGCTTGGCCTTCTGTCTTTGGAAGGCTCGCGCACGCCGCCGTCTCTGATTGGTTTTGAAGAACCAGAAAATGGCGTACACCCAGAACGAATTCGTGAAATTGCAAATCTGATTATTGGAAAATCCGAATCGGATAGCCAAACCCAAATGATCGTTACGACTCATTCGCCGGTATTACTGGACCAGATACCCGTCGAGGATCTCTTCCTCTGCAAGAAGGAGGGGGGCGGGACCCTGATCGAGCCACTGCAGTTGTGGGGACCTTTGGATAAACATAACAAGGTTGACAGCGGCCTCCTGGATCAGCTCCCACCCGTCTCCGAGAGAATGTTGCGGGGGGATTATCGTGATTAGCCTTCTGCTTTTCTGTGAGGACTCGTTCCATGAAGCATTTGTCCTTCCGTTTGTGCGGCGGGTGGCGCAGGAAGCGGGGATTGATGTGCGGTGCAAGATAAGAACAGCCAGGGGCGGACTCCCAAAGATGGCTGGGGAGCTTGAATCCTTTCTGCAAGACGTGGAAATAATGAAGGAGACCCGTCCCGATGCTTTGATTATCGTAGCCGATGGAAACTGCAAGAGCGTAGCGGGTCGCCGCAAGGAGTTCTCCAACCAAAAGATCATCTCGCAGTTGGGGGACCAGGTGGTATACGCAATTCCGAACCCGCATATTGAACGCTGGATGATGGTGGACCCACAGGCTTTCAAAAAAGTCTTTGGCACAGGGTGTCAAGCACTTCCGGCCACCAAATGCGTCAAGGGCGAGTATAAGAGAATTCTACGTGAGGAGTTTAGCAAAGCGGATTTTGTTCCGGCGCTTGGTGGGCGAGAATATGCAGCGGAGATAGTAGAGGCAATGGATCTCGACCGCGCATCTCGCGAGGATGATGCATTTTCCGATTGCGTAAAAAGCTTCCGCAGCTTGATGAACAGGCTGAAAATCATGCCCACGGCCTAGACGATTTTCCTCGAAGGAAATGTATTTGCTGGAAGAAGCCCGTTTTCAAGCGACTCCGGGGCCAACTTTGGCGTCTAATTGAATGAGATGAGTTCCGCCGCATTTGTTCGCCCTTTTTTCGGTCAGGGTTCCACCACCGCACTTCAGGAGCAGGTAAGGCAGGAGAGCCTGGCCGTATCCGCCGGACTCAAGCGCCAGGATGCCGGTCTGCTGGACGAGCTGATCGTCCGCTACCAGCACCGGCTGTTGCGTTACCTGCTTTATTTGACCAGCAACCGCGAGATGGCCGAGGACCTCTTCCAGGAGGTCTGGATGAGGGTGCTGGTGCGCGGCGCACAGTTCAACGGCCAGGCGCGGTTTGATACCTGGCTCTTTACCATCGCCCGCAACCTGGTGATCGACCAGCGCCGCAAGCGGACCACGCAAAGCCTGGACGAACTCTTTGAGGGCTCCGGGGACGACGACCGGCCCATGAGCTTCGAGATCGCCGGCGGCGAGCCCACTCCCTTCGACCGTTTTGCCAACCTCGAAGACCGGGAACGGATTGCGGCGGCGCTTCTCCAGTTGGATAGCATTCATCGCGAGGTGCTGGTGCTTCGCTTCCATGAAGAATTGTCGCTGGAGGAGATCGCCAAGGTGACGCGGGCGCCGCTTTCCACCGTAAAATCAAGACTTTACAGGGGATTGGCCGCCATCAAACCCAAGCTGGAACTCGCCCCTCCGCGCTCTCAGGGGGTGGTGTGACCACCTGCGGTGGGGCTGGCGATGGCGACAGCGGCGGGTCCATCGGCGCCTGCGGTGAGGCTGGCGATACTGGGGCAACTGCGAGCGCCGGCGCTGACCGCGATCTGGTCTCGGCTCTTGCCGGAAACCAGGCTGACCGGGAATGCGCCGTGGCCCATCGCGCCTGCCGCGTGGTCAACGCCTCGCTGGGCGTGATGCAGGAGCAGAAAGCCGGACGCAAGCGGGTCCGTTCCCTGGCCTTGGCAGCTACATTGGTGATTTTTCTTGTGCTGGGTCCGCTGGTCTGGTGGATCGCCGACACCTTGATCGAGGAAGAGCACCTGACCAGCCCGATAAGCGAACTCAGCGTGTGGATATTTTTCCTCAGTGCGGCCCTGCTGGCCTCGGCGCTGCTCGCAGGCTGGTTGCGGCGAAACTCCTGACGCCTGCCCTGACAAAGCTCAACCCGAACGCCCAAGGGCATGCAACTTCCGTATCCTTGTTCCCGTCGATCTAAATACAGGTTAAGCTGTGCTAGACCTCTGTAAGATCCTCCCTGGGAGGGATTGCTTCATGCACGACCCACAATCCATCACCGCCAAGGAAGACGCACGGCTGATTCCGGTGTGGTCCATCGTGGCAGCCGCCGCGGCCTTTGTGCTCGTGGAGTACTACTTCTGGCTGATTTTGCCCACCCAGCAGCACCATGTAACGCCCCTCGGCCTCCGCATCTACCTGAACTTCTCCTGGGGACTGCTGGTCGCCATCTACTTCCTGATGGTCGGCTACGTCAGCAAGGACGCTCCCCGGCGCGCTATGAGCTCGCGCTTCTGGATGGTGATCTGCTTCGTTATGCCGGGCGGCATCGGCGCCGTGCTTTACTTCCTGCTGCGCCAGCCGGAAATCTCACGTTGCCCGGCCTGCACCACGCACGTGCAGAGCGACTTCCACTTCTGCCCGCAATGCAACTACCAGCTCGCGGCCAATTGCGGCAACTGCTTCCGCACCGTGCGCTCGACCGATCAGTTCTGTACCTGCTGCGGTCATGAGCTGGCCAGGGATCGGATGCCGGCGCGCCTGCGTGCGCTGCGTGAGTAAATCCGGCGGCTCTTCATGTTGATTCGGCGCGAGTGATGTACGACAATCCCACCTTAGCCACAAAAACAAAAACGTGGCGAAGGTGGGGCACCCAGTTTTTCGTTTCATTCCGCAATTGACCCGGCCGGGTTCCCTTCCTACAATCGAACTTCCGGCCCGCATGACGATCACCGCGCTCATCATCGACGACGAACAACTGGCCCGCGACGAGCTCAGGTACCTGCTGGACCAGGTGGGCGGCGTGGATGTGGTGGCCCAGGGAACCAACGGCATCGAGGCCGTGGACCTGATCGAGGAGCACCATCCCGACCTCGTCTTCCTGGATGTGCAGATGCCGGGCATGGACGGCTTTGCCGTCATCCAGCGGCTGATGGAGCGCGCCCGCTCAAAAGCGAGTTCGGAACCCGGTAAGAATGCCCAGCCTCTGCCTCAGATCGTCTTTGCCACGGCCTATGACCAGTACGCCGTGCGCGCCTTTGACGTAAACGCCGTCGATTACCTGCTCAAGCCCTTTGACCGCACCCGCGTCCAGCAGGCCGTGGAGCGGGTCCGCGGCCGCATCGCCGGGCGCGCTTCCATCACCGCCGGCGCCGGCCCGCTGCCCGATTCCCCCATTGAGTCCCAGCTCGACCAGTTGCTGCGCCTGCTCAACCGTCCCCAGGGCGCTTCGCGCACCCCCCAGCCGGCCAGGCTCATCGTGCAGGCGCAGAACCGCCTGCTCCTGGTCGACCAGGCCGATATCTGCTTCGCGGCCATCGAGGAGGGTGTGATCAGCGTTGTCACCCAGACCTTTGAGGGCAGCTCCAAGTGCCGCACCCTCGAGGAGCTGCTGGAATTGCTTGACCCGGCGCTCTTCTGGCGCGCCCATCGCGGCTTTGTGGTCAACATCAACCACATCCGCGAGGTGATGCCGTGGTTCAAGTCCAGCTATCAGTTGCGCATGAACGACAAACAGCACACTGAGATCCCCGTCAGCCGCGCCCAAACCAAGCGGCTGCGCGAGCTGTTCAATCTGTAGCGAAATCTGCCAGTTTTCAGTTGAGAAGGAATCGAATCTGGAGCTTGACATGTAACGGATAATCCGTTACGATATATACAGTATTTGGAGTTCAAGCGTAAACGTACCACCCCGGTTGGCTGCCAATCGGGGTGGTCGCATTTGGGACGCAAGTTGCCCACACTGCATATTCATACAGATGAGTCCGGAAATTATGATTTTTCCCAAAGGGGCTCACGTTACTACGTTTTTGCCGCTGCATGGACCTACCATCCGGCTCCGTTAGCTATGGGGCTTACCGCGTTGCGTTTTGAGCAGATAAAGGCTGGGCATGGCGAATTCCTCAGTTCATTTCATGCCTGTGAGGACTCGCCTTGGCTGCGCGACCGGGTAATCTCGACGCTCCTGAACCATGCCTCGTGGTCCTTTGCAGCCATGGTTGTGGAAAAAGCCAAGGTCAACCCCACGATCTATGATCCGCAAGCTTTTTACCCCAAGTTCCTGACGATGGTTTTACGATTCGTTCTTAGAGGCCGCGTTCGTCCAGACACGTCCCAAATCCTCATCTACACCGATACGCTTCCAATGACTCAGAAGAAGCAAGCAAGATCGGTTCAAGTAGCAATCAAGCATTCCTGCCAGCGTGAACAGCCTCAAATTCCCTTTCACGTCCTGAATCACCGCCGCGAAAGCAATGCCTGGCTACAGGTGGCTGATTACTGTTGCTGGGGCGTTTGTCGCAAGTGGGAACACGGGAACACCGATGCGTATGACCGCCTGAAAGCCCGACTTGCCGCCACTGAGATCGATCCGATGTCCCGCGGAGACGGAAGAATGTACTACTGAATTCCGCGCGACATCAATCTCTGTCGGCTCGGGTGTAGATTCAATCGGTAGCGATTGCGCCGCAGCCTAATCGTATCTCTCGAAGACGATCTGCTTCTTGTGCCAGCCGAAGCCGGCCAGCAGCTCGCGCACGCCGGAGACCATAAAGTTGAGGCCGCAGATGTAGGCGTAGATGTCGAAGCGCAGTTCGGCTGCCGGCGTCGCCGGATCGGGCGCAGGCTGCGGAAGCGGAAGGCCCAGCCGCGCGGCCCGCTCCTCGACGATCCGGGTCACGTGCTCCTGCACGTGGCCGCGCAGCCCGCCCCAGCTCTCCAGTGCCCGGCTCAGCGTGACCAGGTAGTGGAAGTTGGGCTTGCGGCGGGCGAGCGCCTCGAACTCGTCTTGATAATAGATATCGGTCTCGTGGCGGGTACCGTAGACCAGCCAGATCTCCTTGCCCTGGCTGCGGTCGGGACCATTCTCTGGAAACAGCCACTGCGTATAGGCGCGCATCGGCGCAATTCCGGTGCCGGTACATACCAGGATCGAGTCGGTGATCGGCTCCTGCAGCACAAAGTGCCCGTGCGGCCCGTGTATCTGAATCTCGGCGCCGATGGGCAAGTCGGGCAGGTCGGCCAGGTGATTGGAAAAGAAGCCTTCCTCCACCCGGTTCACGCACAGTTCAAAGATATTCTTGCTGGCCGCCGACGCGATCGAATAGGCGCGAGTCTGCATCTTGCCCTTCGCGTCCTCGGCCACGGCGGAGACGAACTGGCCGGGGGCATACTGAAAGCTCTCAAGCTCGTCGATGACGAACACGAAGTGGTAGCACTGCGCAACTTCCGAGATGCAGTCTTTACGTTCAAGACGCGCGGTATAAAGTTCACGGGCCAAGGCATTTCTCGCTGAGGAAGAGATGGAGTCCGCAAAAGGGACTGTAGGGAGTATCGCTACCGGATGGCCTAAGTGGCAAGCCCGGAATCCGGGTGTGCGGTTCTTTCGCCGGCGCGGGCGTCAGTGCCGGGAAGGCAGAATCGGAGGCCACTGCCTTGCAGTGTGCAGCAGCCTGAGAATCTGAACTGTGTTTCCGCGAACTCTGTAGATGAGAAAGTAGTGGCGATGTGCCAGCAGTTCGCGCGTACCTGGAACGCGTCCAGAACGGCCAATCTCGGGAAACCTGGTCAAAATCTCAGCCTTTTCCGCGAAGATCAGGTCCATCTTGCCGGCTGCGCGGATGCTGTCCGCTTCGATAAATTCGAAGATTGCACGCCGATCCGCTCTCGCAGACCGGGTCAAACCAGATTCATCACGCTGACCTGGGTAAATTCTTCTGGGAAGCAGCACGGAGGGCCATAAACTCCGCCTCAACCTCTTCAGCCGGAATGACATTCCCAGCGTCCGCATCCTCAATGCCGATTTGTACCTGGCGGCGAAACCACTGCTCATATTCGGAATCCGTGCGCTGGGTTTCGATATAGTCCTGCATGAACTCGCGCAGGAGGTCCTCATTGGTGCGGCTCCGGGCCTCAGCCGCTCGCGAAAAAGCCGCGTTCAAATCGGCATCCACCCGGATTGTGATCGTTTTCTCGGCCATACTCGCCTCCGTCGGGAAGCATTACCATCAGCGTACCATGAGAATCGAACTCGCACAGCATAGGGTGCGGCGTATGCGCTTCCCCCTATAATTGACGGGGAGCCGGAGCTGATCCCCATGGGATTTTCGGCTTTCATATACCGTCCTTGAGGAATCCATGGCCGCCTTGATCGATGCCATCAGCGTCAAACGCAAAATGTACTTCGAGTTTGAAAACACCCCGTACTACTGCCTGGAAGCGGAGGTTTCCACCCCCACCGCGCGCGGAGGACAGACCCTGGTCCGCCTGAAGATGCGCAATCTGCTCACCCGCGCCGTCTTTGACAAGACCTTCAAGGCCAGTGACAAGTTCAAGGAGCCGGACCTGGAGATGGTCGAGGCATCCTACCTCTACAGCGACGGCGAGGGCTCGCACTTCCTCGATCAGGAAAGTTTCGATACCCACACCCTTTCCGGCGAGACGATCGGGAACGCTCTGGATTTTCTGGTCGAGGGCGCCCTGATCCAGTTGCACAAGTTCAACGGCAATCCCATCGGCTTGCAGTTGCCGCTCCAGGTCGAGCTTGAGGTTGCCTACACGGAACCCGGAGCGCGCGGCGACACCAGCGGCAACGTGACCAAGCTGGCCCGGCTCGAAACCGGCCTGGAGATTAAGGCTCCGCTTTACATTCAAGAGGGAGAAAAGGTGAAGGTGTACACCGAAACCGGTGAGTTCGCCGGGCGGGCCTGAGCGCCCTCCTGGCCCCGCTTCCACGCAAAAATCTGCTCAGAACGAACAGGGGCCGTATGCAGACATTTTTTCCCCTTTTTGATCCAGCGATCCCCGGCAAAGCAGCCAACGGACTGTTATCGCAACTGAAACTCATAAGTAAAGGCTAAGGACCTGCATATATTTTGTGAGCAAAATGATACACTAGCCTCAGCGTTAGAGCCGAACCGGGCGCAAGCAGCACTCGCCCAACAAAGCAAGATTCTGCCGTAGTCGCTCCGATTCATCCAGCGCAATTCAATCCAGGAAACACGATCGCAATGGAACAAGGTACTGTGAAGTGGTTCAATGACGCGAAGGGATTCGGCTTCATTTCGCGTCAGAACGGCGAAGACGTCTTCGTGCATTACTCTGCAATCAACTCCAACGGTTTCAAGAGTTTGCAGGAAGGTCAAGCGGTGCAATTCAACGTGGTGAAGGGCCCCAAGGGATGGCAGGCTGCCGACGTGCAGCCACTGTAACCTCCAGGCCGGTCCCGGCAGAATTTAGCAATGCAAACGAGGGCGGGGAGTACTCCCTGCCCTCGTTTGTTTTCTGCGCCGCCTCCTGCGAATAACGCCAGGCATATCGGATAGCCGCTCCCGCTCAGGGATTGCGCTCAAGCTCGATTTTGCGTTACTCTGCCCGCGGAGGTTCTCATGGCTGAATCCCGCAGCACCGTCATCCCCGGCCATCGCTACCGCAACGCCCCCGCCGCCATCGACTGGCTCTGTCAGGTCTTTGGCTTTGAACGCCACGCCGTCTATGAAGGCGAAAACGGAACCATCGCCCACGCCGAACTCACTCTGGGCGGCGGCATGATCATGCTCGGCTCCGGAAAGGACGACGAGTTCGGCCGCGGTTTCAAATCCCCCGGCGAGCTGGGCGGCACGGAAACCCGCAGCGTCTACCTCGTGGTTCCCGACGCCGATGCGGCTCATGCCCGCGCCGTAGCCGCCGGAGCAACCATCATCCGCCCGCTCCAGAACACTCCCTACGGCAGCCGCGAGTTCGCCGTAAAAGATCCCGAAGGCCATAGCTGGAGTGCAGGCACCTACGACCCCTGGCAGCCGCACGCGTAGGGTCAGGCCGGCTGGGATATAGTCGTTTCGTGGTCCACGGAGGTTTTCATGAAACCCAGTCGATTGGCCGTTACTCTTCTCCTCTTCTCCCTGGCCGTTCCAGCTTGTTTTGCGCAGCAGGACCGTCTGCTTGTGACCCAGAAGGGATACCGGAGCCTGGCCATCGTCGATCCCGCCGCCGGAACGGTGATCGCATCAGTCCAGGAGGGGGGAATCACAGGCCATGAGGTCACGGCATCGCCCGACGGCCGCCTCGCCTACGTGCCCATCTATGGAAACTCCGGCGTGGGCAAGCCGGGTACCGATGGCCGCAACATGGTGGTCATCGACATTGCCGCGCAAAAGGTGGTCGCCAGCGTCGATTTCGGCCACGGAGTGCGTCCGCACATGCCCATCCTCGGCCCTCGGGACGGACTCCTCTACGTCACCACCGAGCTTGACAATGCGGTCACCATCGTCGATCCCAAAACGCTGAAGATCGTAGGCTCGATCCCCACCGGCCAGGCGCAGAGCCACATGCTCGCGCTCTCCCACGACGGCCGCCGCGGCTACACCTCCAACGTGGAGCCGGGATCGGTATCCGTGCTGGATATGCAGGCGCGCAAGACGCTCGCCATCATCCCCATCTCACCCAGTGCGCAGCGCATCTCCATCTCCAACGACGACCGTTGGGTATTTACCGCCGACCAGACCAAACCCCGCCTGGCCGTCATCGACACAACGGCCAATCAGCTCTCCAGTTGGATTCCGCTGGATGCCGCCGGTTACGGAAGCGCCCCCACGCCGGATGGCCGCTGGCTGCTCATCGCCCTGCCCGATCTGAACAAGGTAGCCGTCATCGACCTCCAGACCATGCAGGTCGCGCGCTCGGTTGCTGTCGGCTCGGCTCCGCAGGAGGTCTTGGTTCGCCCCGACGGCAAGGTCGCCTACGTCTCTTGCATCGGCAGCGACCAGGTAGCCGAAATTGACCTCGCCTCGTGGAAGGTCACGCGGCTGATCGCTACCGGCAAGGGTACCGATGGCCTGGCCTGGGCAGCCGCGCATTGAATTGTCCGTGAGCCGGCTTCAAGCGGTGAAGCGCGCCGTGGAACGTCAGCCGATCTCCTTGTCCCACCCTTCCAGCGTCTTCTTTAACTCGCTCATGAACCTGCCCGCGTCCGCGCCGTCGATGGTGCGGTGGTCGAAGCCCAGGCAGTAGTGCTGCATCGATCGGATCGCAATCGTATCGTTGCCTTCCGCGTCCGTCAGCACCACAGCCTCCTTCTTCAGGCCTCCGATGGCCAGGATGGCCGACTCCGGCTGGTTGATGATGGGCGTGCCGAACTCGTCGCCGAAGATGCCCGAGTTGGTCAGCGTAAAGGTGGACCCCGAAGCCTCTTCGGGATTCAGCTTCTTGGTCCGCGCGCGCTCGGCCAGGTCGGCGATGGCCCGCGCCAGACCCGGAAAGCTGAGCGTCTCCGCCTCTTTGACCACCGGCACAATCAGCCCCCACTCCAGAGCCACGGCAATGCCCAGGTTGATGTGGGTGTGGTAGTGGATGGCGCCGTTTTCAAGCGAAGCGTTGACGATGGGAAACTTGCGCAGCGCCTCCACAACGGCGGCGGCAATAAAGGGCATATAGGTGAGCTTGACGCCGTTGCTCTGCTCGAAGCTGGCCTTCTCGCGTTCGCGAATGCGGACGACGCGCGTCATGTCCACCTTGTAGACCGAGTGCACGTGGGGGCTGATCTGTACGCTCTCCACCATCCGCTCGGCAATAATCGCCCGCATCCTGCTCAGCGGCGTCACCTGCCCGGCCAGCGCCGAGGCGGCTGACGTGGCTGACGTGGCAACGGCGTCAGGCCGTTTGGCTGCAGAAGCGGCAGCGCTGCTTGCCCCGTGCTCGCTCAGGCGCCGCAGCACATCTTCCTTGGTAATGCGCCCGTCCAAGCCCGTTCCCGCCACCAGGCTCAGGTCGATATTGTGTTCTGCGGCAATCTTCCGCACCAGCGGCGAGGAACGTATGCGTTCGCCGTCCTTCGCTGCGGCAGCAGCTTTGGGCGCCGGAGTTCCGCTGGCTGCCGGCGTGGAAACCGCCGCGCGCGCCTCGCCAGCCTGCGCTGCCTGACCTTTTTTGCCCGGCCCGGCAGCCGCCTCGCCGTGCTCGGTCACCACCGCGACCACCGTATTGACCTCAACGGTTTCGCCTTCGGGCACCTTGATCTCGCTCAGCACGCCCGCCACCGGCGAAGGAATCTCCGCGTCCACCTTGTCGGTGGAGATCTCAAACAGCGGCTCGTCCTTTTCCACCCGGTCGCCGGCCTTCTTGAGCCACTTGGTAAGTGTGCCCTCAAAGATCGACTCGCCCATCTGGGGCATGATCACGTCGATTGGCATGAATTCCTCTCTCCGCCTTGCGGAACCCGTTTGCGCCCGGTTCCTGCCGGATTATAAATCGCGGCCCATAAAGCAGCCGAACCCAAGCCTGTTCAGGAGCAGCTCAGTGCTCTACCGCGGGTTTCTATGGCAATAAACTCCAAGCCAGCAACCCCAAAATGCCCCGTGCCCCATCTTTTCCGTCCGCCGCGGTGGAGGTGGGAAACCACGAACCTCACGCCTGAACCGGACGGCCTTCTTCGTGCCTGAGCCGCTCCACCTCGGCCGGAACCCGCACCGGCGTATCTTCCGCCGGAAACTCTTCGTTGGCTGCTCCTTGACTGGGCGCCCCATCCTTGCGACGTTCTTTGTCGCAAGGGTGGGAACCCCGCAACGCCTCCAAACTCTCCACGGCCAGCACCTGCTGATCAAACACCAGCCCGAACTGCCGCGCAGCCTCGTGTGCAACCGCTTCCAGGGAAGGCAAATCCCCCGGCCGGTCAAATTTGCGGTCCATCTCGCGGTCCAACTCACGCTCCAGGCTGGTCACCGCATGATCGGGAATGCCGCAGGGAACAATCAACGCAAAATCGCGCAGGTTGGTCGTCACGTTAAAGGCAAACCCATGCGAGGTAATCCCCCGCGCAACATGAATGCCGATAGCGCCGATTTTCTTCTCCGCCCCGGCAGACCCACCGCCAGTCCCTGGTCCCTTAGTCCCTGGTCCCTGTTCCTTGTTCCCTGCACTGAGTCCGCACCAAACCCCGGTAAGCCCGGCAATCCTTCCCGCCCGCACCCCAAAGCCGCCGCACAGACGGATCAGCGCCTCTTCCATGCCGCGCACAAAGTCCACCGGCCCCATCCGCCCGCCGTTTGGGTTCCGCAGGCTGCGCAGGTCGAAGATTGGGTAGCCTACCAACTGCCCCGGTCCGTGATAGGTCACGTCGCCGCCGCGATTGATCCCGTGCAGCGTCACGCCGCGCCGCGCCAGCAGTTCGTCCGACGCCAGCACATGGGCCCGGTCCGCATTCCGCCCCAGCGTCAGCACCGGCGGATGCTCCAGCAGCAGCAGCACATTTTCGACGCGCCCCAGCAAGCGCAACTCCGCCATCTCCGCCTGCAGCCGCAGCCCCTCGTCGTATCCCACCCGCCCCAGATAGAGGTACTGGATCATCGTTAGCTTGATTGTAGCGACGGCGGGTGAGCGGAGCCGATTTGGCGTTACCATAAGGCTATCGGAGAAACCGATGGACCTGCGCCCGCCACAAAACACGGAAACAGACTTGCCTGATGACGATTACGAGCAATGGAAGCAGGCTGAGATTCAAGCCGGTCTCAAGAATGATTTGGCCAACATACGCCAAGATATTGGGTATTTTACACAATATTTCAAGATGGATTCACTTTCAACAGCGCTAAAATTTGCGCAGTATTCGGCCGGATTGAAGGACAATAGCTTTCATGCAGAAGAGGAATGGCGAATCATTTTGATTCGTAAGGATGAGAATTCATCCGATCTGATACGGTTTCGTCGGTCAAATTCCATGATCGTTCCGTACGTTTGTATTCCTCTCCGATGGGATGGACAGCAGATCGAGATCAAGCGTATTGTCTTTGGGCCAACGCCTCACAAGACGGAAACCAAAGAGTCAGTTGAAATGCTTTTGAAGAGATATGGGGTACAGTTCGGGGAAGTTGTCGAGTCGGAAATCCCCTACCGCAACTGGTAGATCCGCAACTGCGGTACACTAACGACTGGCAGGAGGACCGGGCGGTCGCTGCCGGGGTCTTGGCGAGAGCCGGGGCTGCCGGGGGAGGAAAGTCCGAACTCCGCAGGGCAGTGTGCCGGATAACGTCCGGGACGCGGGCTTCAAGGTCCGTGGACGGCCAGTGCCACAGAAAAGATACCGCCTCGGCTACCCCTCTTTCGGGAGGGCATCCCTGGAAACGCAATACCCGAGTTGGCCCGGCTTGCCGGGTAGGCTTGCCGTTGCGGAAACTCCAGCGCCGGGGTAAGGGTGAAATGGTGCGGCAAGAGCGCACCGCCCGGTCCGTAAGGGCCGGGGCAGGGTAAACCCCACACGGAGCAAGACCAAATAGGGAGGGAAGCGTCCTCAGAGAGCCAGGAGACGCTGCGCATCGGCCCGACGCGCCCAGGCGGCTCAAGCTAGCGCCGAAACCTCCGGGTAGGTCGCTGATGAGCGTCCGCGGCGACGCGGCGCCTAGAGGAATGACCGCACACGACAGAATTCGGCTTACAGGTCCTTTTGCCGAATTCACGGAACCCCCAGCGACAGGTCTTCGTCGTTGGGGTGACCACCGACAGCCCCGGCCGGGAAAGTTCCCCGCCGGGGCTGACCATTTTTAGCCAGTCAGCAGGTCAGCGAGTCAGCAAGTCAGCGCGATTCGTGCTCACGCATACATCAAAGAATGGGAGCGTAGTGCACACAATGATCTTTCGGCAAATTCGTCCGCTGACTCGCCGACCCGCTGACTCGCTGACCTGCTGACCTGCTGACTTGCTGACCTGCTGACTTGCTGACCTGCTGACCTTCTGACTCGTTGACTTGCTATACCATCAATCCATGCTGCGAGTGAAACTATTGGAAGAAGGCGCCCGGCTGCCGGTGGTGGCGCATCCCGGCGAGGACCTCGGCTATGACCTCTTTGCCCTGGAAGCCACGACGCTGGCTCCCCGGGCCACGGTAAAAGTGCGCACCGGCATCGCCGTCGAGGCCCGCCATCCCTCTACCGGAGCCCCGCTCGGCCTGCTGGTCCGCGACCGTTCCTCCATGGCGGCCAGGGGCATCGCCACCACCGCCGGGGTCATCGATGCCGGCTACCGCGGCGAGATTCTGGTGCTGATGACCAACCTGGGCGAAGCCGCCGTCGAGCTCAAGGCCGGCGAAAAAATCGCCCAGATGATTCCGGTTCTCGTTCTCACCGGTCTGGTCCAGGAAGTAGAAACACTGGAAGACTCTGCCCGCGCAGAAAAAGGCTTTGGCAGTTCCGGACGGTGAACTGCGCCGCCGGCCTAACGATAAAGTCTCGGCATGCCCGGCCCCCGCTTCGTTTTTGGCGGCTTCCCGCAGGCTCCGGAACCGCCTCGCGCAGTTCCGCGTATCGGATAAGGCGGAGCAGCCCCGTCTGCGCCCGCTTCCGCACCCCCGTCAGCGGCCTGATCGGGCAGTGCGTAGTCGACAAGGAGCAGCCGAGATTTCGTACACTGGTATCACCGGGCAGCAGCCGTATTGCGCGCCCCCATTCGCGGCCACCATCTACGCCGGGGCGCGGGCGCGGCCGGGCATTGCCGCTTCCGGCAACGAAAGCAGGGCCATGCAGTTCAATGAGGCCTTCAAACTCGCGTTGCAGTCGCTGTGGGCAAACAAGCTGCGCACCATCCTCACCCTCATCGGCGTGGTCATGGGCGTGGCCTCGGTCATCATGGTCATTACGCTGGTCAACGGCGCGAACAAGTATGTGAGCACCAAGCTCACAGGCTATGGCGCCGATATATTCACGGTGTCGCAGAAGTCCAGCGTGATCTTATCCGCCGACGATTACTTCCGCTTTGAGAAGCGCAAGATCGTGCGCATTGAGGACTACCAGGCGGTGAAGGACAACTGCGACGAATGCGGCGATGTGGGCGCGACGATTTACAGAACCACCACGGTCGTCTACAACCGGCACTCCAGCAAGGACACCAATCTGCGCGGCTACACCTGGTCGATGCCGGCCCTGCATAACATCGATATCGCCCTGGGCCGCGGCTTTACTCCCGCCGACGTGGACCGCGCCACTCACAATGCCATTGTGGGCTATGACGTTGTGGACAACCTGCTCGGCGACGAAGACCCCCTGGGCAAGGAAATCCGCGTGGACGGCATCCCCTACACCATCATCGGCATCGGCGAACGCCTGGGCAAGACACTGGGCCGGTCGGAGGATAACTGGGTAGCCGTGCCCATCACCACTTACCAGCATACCTACGGCAGCAACGATTCGGTGAAGATCTACGCCCGCCCCAATGGGGGCGCCGAGGTGATGGAGCGGGCCAAGGATGAGGTGCGGGTGCTGATGCGCACGCGCCGCCACGACGCCCCCGGCGCGGACGACGACTTCGAGATAGAGACCAACGATACCTTTCTCGGTATCTGGCAGCAGATCAGCGCGCTCTTCACCTGGGTGGTGCTGGGCATCGCCTCCATTGCGCTGGCGGTGGGCGGCATCGTCATCATGAACATCATGCTGGTCTCTGTCACCGAGCGAACCCGCGAGATCGGCGTGCGCAAGGCCCTCGGCGCCCGTCAGCGCGACGTGCTGCTGCAGTTTCTTATCGAAAGCGCAACCATGGCGCTGGCCGGCGGAGCCATCGGCGTGATTTGCGGGGTGGCCGTGGCCAAGCTGATTACGTTCATCATCGGTTGGCCCGCCAATGTGCAGTTGTGGAGCGTGCTCCTGGGACTCTTTCTGGCCGGCGCCGTGGGCATCTTCTTCGGCGTTTATCCCGCCAGCAAGGCCGCCAAGCTGGACCCGGTGGTGGCGCTCAGGGCGGAGTTGTGAGAATCAGTTGTCAGTTGTCAGTTGTCAGTTGTCAGTGATCAGTTGTCAGTAAGAAGGAGTCGAAAATCATGGCCCAATCATTTCGAGATTTGCAGGTTTGGCAGAGATCAATTCAGCTAGCCGTTGCAATTTATCGGCTGACCAAAGACTTCCCGCGCGAAGAGCTATACGGACTGACCAGCCAAATCAGGCGTTCGGCAGTCTCTGTTCCAAGCAATATTGCAGAGGGACAAGGGAGATTGAGCATAGGCGAATTCCGGCAATTCCTAGGCGTTGCCCGTGGTTCAAATTTCGAACTGCAAACACAACTTGTAATCGCCCGCGCACTTGAAATAGGGAATCCCAAACTCATTGATGAAACAGAGAGTCTATCTCACGAAGTAGGAAAAATGATTCACGCGCTTCTACAATCGATCAAAGACTAAGCATGAAAGAACTGACAACTGATCACTGACAACTGACAACTAGGTGCACCATGGTACCCGGCCAAACCCGCGAATCCGTCAAGATGGCTCTCGACACCCTGAGGGCAAACAAGCTGCGCTCGGGATTGACCATCCTGGGCATCGTCATCGGCGTCACCACGGTCATCGCCATCTCCTCCATCATCAGCGGGCTCAACAACCGCATCTCCGACTTCGCCAACTCCATGGGTACAAACACCATCTGGGTCTTCCATCTGCCCTTCGGACTCGCCCGCCCCACCACCGAGCAGTTGACCCGGAAAAAACTTAACCTCGGCGACGTGATGGCGCTACGCGCATTGCCGCACGTGTTGGCCGTCGATGGCTCGCTCCAGCACGTAAAGACAGATTTCCGCGTGGGCGACGTGGCCGTGAAGTACAACGGCAGAAAGGTGGCCGGGACCATCCTGGACGGCTCGACAGCCGCGCTGGGTGACGTAATGGATCTGACCTTCATCGAGGGCCGCTTCTTTACCGACGATGAAGACCAGCGCGCCGCCCATGTCTGCGTGCTGGGCCACGACACCTGGGAAGAACTCTTCGGCAACGAGCCGGCGATCGGCAAGGAAGTGAGCATCGAAAGCAGCCTTTATACCGTGATTGGCGTGCTCGACTTTCAGAAGCGGGCCCTGGGAAGCGGCAAGAATCCGGACGACAATCAGGTCTATTTTCCGCTGGGAACCTTCCATTACCTGCATCCCGAAGACCTGGATTTGTGGATCAGCGTGAAGTACGATGACCAGAAAAACAAGGCGCTGGTCGAGGATGAGATTCGCGAAATGCTGCGCATCCGCCGCAAGGTGAAGGTGGAGGCGGATGACAACTTCGAGATCTTCGGGCCCGACTCGCTTCTGAAGCTATGGGGAGATATCACCTTCTACCTGCGCATCTTCATGATCGCCATCTCCAGCGTCGGCCTCATGGTAGGCGGCGTTGGCGTTATGAATATCATGCTGGTCTCGGTCACCGAGCGCACCCGCGAGATCGGCATCCGCAAGGCCATCGGCGCCACCAGGCGGACCATCCTCACTCAGTTCACCACCGAGGCGGTCACCCTCTGCGCCGTGGGCGGTGTGATCGGCGTCCTGGCAGGCGCCGTGATCACCTGGATCGTCTACCTCCTGCCCATTGCTCTTCCGGCCACCCTCTCCACCGTATGGGTCCTTATCGGCTTCGGCGTCTCCTGCGCCATCGGACTGCTCTTCGGCATCTATCCAGCCTGGAAAGCCGCCAACCTCGACCCCATCGAGGCGCTGAGGTACGAATAGCGAGTCAGCAGGTCAGCAAGTCGGCAAGTCAGCGAGTCAGCCCGTTGAGGCTGAATAGCAGCATATTGACAAGTGGCGATGTGAATTCATGGATGTGACCCCACACTTTGAAACCCCCATACGGCTCGTTTACATTTCACTGCCGATTTGCTGACTCGCTGACTTGCTGACTCGCTGACCTGCTGACTCGCTGACTCGCTGACCTGCTGACTCGCTGCCTCATCCGCTACACTAACCCCCAGTGATGCCCCACGTTTTAGCCCAATCCGTGGAGATTCTCACCACGGTCCTGACCGTCGCCGGCATGGGCTACTTTTTGGCCGCCATGGTTGCGGCGCGCGCCTTTTTAGCTGCCCGGCGCGCCCCGCTGTCCGCCTTTGCCCCAGGCGTCAGCGTCCTCAAGTCCCTCAAGGGGCTCGATCCCGGCATGATCGATGCCTTCCGCAGCCACTGCCGCCAATCCTACGCGGGCGAGTATGAGTTGCTCTTCGGCGTTTCCTCGCTCTCTGACCCTGCCGTCACGGCCGTCGAACAGCTCGGGCATGAGTTCCCCGCTCATTCCATTCAACTCATCGAGTGCCCCGCCCGCCTGGGAACCAACGGCAAGGTCAGTACGCTGGCCCAGCTCGCCAATCACGCCCGTCACAGCTTTCTGCTCATCAACGACTCCGACATTACCGTCCATCCCCGTTACCTGGAGCGGGTCATGGCCCACTTCGCTCCTCCGCCCGGCGATTCCGCGTATCTGTCCAGGGAAGAGTCGGTTACGGCAAAAGAGTCGGCTTCGGTGAAGGGTACGGGCTTTAGCCCGTACATAAGCGATGCAGAATCAAATCGGGCTTTAGCCCCAGAGGGCCGCTTTTCAGATAGATCAAGGCAGGTCGGTCTGGTCACCGCGCTCTACCGCGGCCGCGCGCACGGAACGCTGCCCTCGCGACTTGAAGCGCTGGGCATCGCCACCGATTTCCTGGCCGGCGTACTGCTCTCCAGAATGATTGAGGGCGGCCTGCGCTACGGCCTTGGCTCCACGCTGGCCATAAGCCGCGAGGCGCTCGATACGATCGGCGGCCTCGCGCCGCTGGCCGATCATCTGGCCGACGACTACGAACTGGGCGCGCGCGTGGCCCAGGCCGGCTTCCGCGTGGCGCTCAGCGCCGAGGTGGTCGAGACCGCCATTCCCGCCTACGGCTGGAGCGGCTTCCTCGATCACCAGTTGCGCTGGGCTCGCGCCGTCCGCGACTCCCGCCCCTGGGGCTACGCCGGACTCATCTTCACCCACGGCCTGGGCTGGGCGCTGCTCAATGTGCTGGCCAGCGGCCTGAGCCCCGCGAGCCTGTGGCTGCTGGGGTTGAGCTTCTTCCTGCGCCTCACCCTGGCCATGATAGTCGGCGCCGAAGTGCTCGGCGACCACCAGGTGCTTCCCAGCCTGTGGCTCCTTCCCTTGCGGGATCTCATAGCCATGGGCGTCTGGGTAGCCGGCTTTGCCGGCAACATCATCGTCTGGCGCGGCGAGCGGTTTGTGCTCAAGGGCGGAAAGCTCAAAAAGGCAAGCGAATCGGCAAAGTAGCCTGACGGAGCTTGCCTATACCAACGTTTGCGAGAATATATTCCCTTGACTGAATAGTCGTTCCAGGCTATAGTCATTTTGTCGGACCTTTCCGCGACGCTTCCAGGCAGGTGTTGAGGCCGGAGTGCGGAAGGTTCCGTTGGGCCGCTGATCTCTGGATTTTGGGTGCGGGTGGGGAGGAGCGCAGGCACATGGGCCCCGTCATGCGAGCAGAAGGGCAGCGCCATACACACCTGGCCGTTACACGCCGGGAGAACACAGGAAACCAATATGCCGCAAATGGCATGGGAGGTTGAATTCACTGATGAGTTCGAAGCTTGGTGGGACAGCATAACGGAATCGGAGCAGGACAGCATCGACCGCACCGTTCGTATTCTCAAGCAATTGGGCCCTTTGCTCCCGGACCTATATGGCAAGCCGGTTGTGATTTCCCGCTACTCGCACATGCGGGAGTTGAGAGTACAGCATGGCGGGGAACCTATTCGCATCCTGTATGCATTCGATCCACGACGTGTAGCCCTGCTTCTATTAGGCGGCAACAAAACCGGAGACGACCGATGGTACGAGAAGTTCGTGCCAAAGGCAGACGTTCTCTATGAACAACACCTTCGTGAACTGGCGGAGGAAAGCACCTGATTCATTGAGTGTAGGTAAGCGATGGCAAAGAAGTGGGAAACCCTCCAGGCGCGAATGTCGCCCGAGCGTAGAGAGGCAAATCGCCGCGCGGCGGAACAAATGCTGGCGGCGATGCCTCTCGATGAGTTGAGAAATGCGCGGAATATTACCCAAACTCATCTGGCTCAACTGCTGAATATAACCCAAGCGTCTGTTTCCAAGATGGAAAAGCGGACCGACATGTATGTCAGTACTCTGCGATCTTTCGTTCAGGCCATGGGTGGCGAACTCGAGATCAAGGCGGTCTTTCCGGAGGGTTCTGTGCGGATTGAGCAGTTTTCGACGCTCCCTGAAAACCAGGAACAGGCGTTGCAGACAGAAGGCTCCAGCAGGTAGATTCTCAAGGACAACTCCCCCGCGACTATGTTTACGCTCTAATCTCCCGTAGTCGCTGCCGCCGGCTCCTGGGCGCTGATGGCCGCGCAGTCGATGGACAGGCAACTGCCCAGTTCCCTGAAGTTCTTCTCCCAATGCGGGCGGTCGGCCTTGGCCAGCGCGATCAGCGCATAGCCGGAGGTGCGCAGAATCTCGTACCAGATATTCTGCGCCTGCCACAGGTTCAGCTCAAAGGGCAACTCGACCAGGGTATGGGCCAGCGCCAGGGCCCGGTCCAGCAACTCCACCGAACCGGAGGACATCACCAGTTTGATCATGGCGCGCTTCATCCGATCATCGGCAATGTAGGAGAGCGTGGCCGTCTCCAGCGGGACCTGGTCCGCCTTGGCCAGGGAGAGGAACGACTGCAACAGGGCTTGGTCGATGGGGTCGGTCTCCAGTGCCCGGCGAAGCCCCGCGTTGACGGCAAAGCCCGCCGCCAGGGTGAGCGCCGGCGGCTTGGGCAGCCCGGCCTGCGAGAGATAGTGCAACAGGCTGGCGTGGTCTTCGTAGATGCCGGTCAGCGATTTCTCAATGTCCTGGAGCGTCGAGTTGAGGATGAGCTTCACGATACGCCGCTGCTCGTCGCTGAAGAGCGAGGTGAGCGAATAGTCCACGTGGCCGTAATAGCGGTCGAGCAGGCGAATCACGTCGGGGAAATCGGCGCGCTGCACCTGCTCCGTCGCCTGTTTGGCAAAGGCTTCGAACTCGGCCGCATCGGCCTCGTTGTAAGCCTTTACGGCGGCGGTAATGTTCTGGTCGCCGAAGTGCAGCACCGCGAACCAGAAGCTTTGCTGCTGGCCGGTGATGGTGCTGGCGATCTGCGCCCGGCCCAGCGCCAGCCGCCCGCGGCCGGAGGTGTAAATCTCGTAGGAGATGCGGCGGACGCGATAGCAGAACAGGTCGGTCTCCTCGGTAAACGACGAGAAGACTGAGCTGATGGCGTAGTGGGCCGCTACCTGCTCCAGGCCCAGCTCCATTGTGGCTACGCACTCCTTGTAGATCCGGGCGCCATCGCCGGCGCCGGCCACATTGGAGCGTGCCTCAGCCAGCCGCGCCAGAAACCTGGGCTCCAGAGCTTCCGCCTGCTGGCCAAAGAGCTCCTGCGCCAGTTGCAGCACCCGCGCGGCATAGGCGATCACCTGCACCGTCTCAATGCCTGCAATGTCGTCGAAGAACCAGCCGCAACTGGTGTACATAAGCTGCGCGTGGCGCTGCATCTCCATCAGTTCCCGCGCCCGCACCCGCTCCGCTTCCGTCAGAACGTGGCTCTCATGCGCTCCGAAGAAGCGCTCCAGCGACTCTGTGCCGCGGTCCAGCATGGCTTCGATATAGCTGTCGCGGGCGGCCCACACGTCTTTGAAGAGCTTGCCGCCCTCCTGCTCCGTCAGCGGGGCCACGCCGTCGCGCAGCTCGTCCAGGGCCTGGCGCAGCGGCGCGCGCCAAAGCTGGTTGAACCCCGGCTTGCCCCCGTTGCAGCCGCAATTGGAGCGCCAGCGCTCCACCCCGTGTTCGCAGCTCCACGAGGTGTTGTCCACGATCTCAGCTTCGTACTCGGGCGGAAACTGCTCCAGATAGCTGCCATAGTTGGTCAGCTTCACCGTCTTGTCATCTTCCAGCAGGCGCAGCGCATAGGCCAGCGCCATCTCTCCGTACTTGTGGTGGTGGCCGTAGGACTCGCCGTCGGTGGCCACATGAACCAACTGCGGCTGCGTTCCGTCTTTGAAGCCGGCTTTAAGCCGCGCGGCAAGGCTCTCGCCGGAGTTCAGCAACCCTTCAAACGCAATCGCCCGGGAGGTGGGTCCGTTGTAAAAGAAGACGGCAATCGAAACCCCGGAATCGAAGCGCACCAGGTAGGGCCGCGTGGTATCGACCGTGGCGCCTGCGGTATCGGTCCAGCCCGTGCCCTCCTTCAGCGCGCGGATGCGCCGGCACTGGTGCGGCGCCAGCAGCGTGAACTTGATGCCGTGCTGAGCCAGCAGTTCCAGCGATTCCGTGTCCGCCGCGGTCTCCGCCAGCCACATGCCCTCCGGCGGCGCGCCGTAGTGGCGCTGGTAGTCGGCAATGCCCCAGCGGATCTGCGTAATGCGGTCGCGGGTGCCGGCCAGCGGCAGAATGATGTGGTTGTAAACCTGCGCCATGGCCGAGCTGTGGCCGCCATAGCTCTTCCGGCTGCGGCGCTCGCCGTCCAGGATCATGCGATAGGCGCGCGGCGCGTTTTCCTTCAGCCAGCTCAGCAGCGTGGGCCCGAAGTTGAAGCTGATGCGCGCGTAATTGTTCACGATGCGCTGGATCTGATTCTTGTTGTTCACGATCCGCGCCGCGCCGTTGGTGGCGTAGCACTCCGCGCAGATGCGCTCGTTCCAGTCGTGGTAGGGCGCGGCTGTATCCTCGGTCTCCACCGTCTCCAGCCACGGATTCTCCCGCGGCGGCTGGTAAAAGTGACCATGAATGCAGACGAATCGCTTGCTTGCGGCCATGAAAAACAGCTCCTAGCTATTAGCTTTTAGCTATTTTAAGCTCGACCGCCCTGAGGGCGCGGTGCCTTTGGCAAGATCGCAGGCCCGCCACAGGTACCAACTGGCCACCGAGCGGAATGGCGCCCAGCGTTTTCCCCTTTTGAAAAGCACCTCCGGCCTGGGCAGATCGGCGGCTTCGAGCGGCCGCGTCCTGGGCATGCGCTGAAAGGTCAGCGCAAACCCTTTGCGCACCCCATAGTCGGTCGCCGGAAGCACGTCGGGCCGCCCCAGGCGGAAGATCAGCAGCATCTCCACCGTCCACGGCCCAATCCCGCGTACCTCGGTCAGCCGCTCCACAATCTCCGCGTCCGGCATTTTTTTAATTGCCGCGTGCGTGGGCACCGTCCCATCCAGAGTGCGCGCCGCCAGGTCCTTCAGCGCCTTGATCTTGTTCCCTGAAACCCCTGCTGCCCGCAACGGCTCATCGGGAGTATCAAGCAGAAGCTGCGGCGCGGGGTCGCCGCCAAAGTACTCCCTTACGCGCCGATGGATAGTAGCCGCCGCCTTCCCATGCAACTGCTGGTAGAGGATCGACTCCAGCAGCGACTCGAAGGGCGAGGGCGCCGGATCGAGCCGCAGCGTGAACGCGCCCGCCCGGTCGATCAGCGCGCCCAGCCTGGCGTCGCTGGCGCGTAAATGCGCTACCGCCTCGGCAGGGTCAAAAGGAAGTTTGCGGCTCCGGCCGTCGTGGATCATGGGAGCAGTCTATCGTACTATCCGGTGGTGTCCTAAAGTTGCGTTGAATCTAAACAGCAATCGCTTGCAATTGTGTTCTACCGCTGCTAATGTAGGGGCATGAAACCAAACCGCAACGATCTCGGCGCTCTACGAAACATGATAGAAGAGGCGCATCTTCTACTCGCTACAACCACTTTGCCAGAGGGCCGTTCGGAACGCGCCTTAGAGCTTCTCGCTGCTGCCGCTAGTTTGGCTAATGATCTTCTCAAGGAATCACCTGCGGCCACCCTAGGAAAAAGAGGCGGCACAGAGACCGCCAAGCGTGGGCCAGATTATTTCCGCAAGATTTCAGGTATGAGGAAAAGGCATAAAGGCGGCAGACCGCCGAAAAGCGGTTGAAGAGACATTTGCATTTATTGCTTGCAACTGCATGGTGTTTATTCAACAATTATCCCCAGCACAGGAGGGGAGTGGCTAGCTCAAGACCTGTGCTGAGGTTGCTACATATCCACTCTACGACAACCGTAAGGCTGCCATCAGAGTGGACGGTAATGGTGATTCTGAGCGTTCTTTTGCTCATGGTTCACCCTCCGTGGCCCTTAGATTTTGGGATGGTCAGGGGTACTGACCATCCTTTCCGGTAGGGCGAAGTCCGGAAACCGTGTTCGTGCCGGTTACAAACAGTCAGTTTCCGTCAATTCGCTGCTATCGGGATTAGCCAATCAAGAGCTAAGAGCCAATGTCAAAGATCGTACACCATATTCCGCAATCGTAGTGAGCGGAGATGGTAGGATTCGAACCTACGGATCGTGGTTCTAGCACGATCAAGGGATTATAAATCCCTCGCTATAAGCCCCTCAGCCACATCTCCACAAAAACCCGCCTAAATGGCGGGTTTTTCTTCGGGATGAAGAATGTTCAAAATTAGCCTCCCAGGATAATACGTCAATGTTCTCTTGCCATTTGGGGTTGTAATCTCTGTGCGATAAACATCGTTCAGGTCAATCCCTTGCTTGTGCGCGACCTTGGCTAACCCACCCCCAGTAAGACCGCCAATCTGCTTCGGCTCATTAAACTCTAGCGCCCTAGCTAAATCATTAGCCTCGATGCCTTGCTCGTTGCGCTTGAGAGTGGAAATGAATTTGCGCCCACGATCTGAAATAGTCGCAACGAATCCGTTGAAGTCAGCTCGCGCCGACGGACTAACAGGAGCCTTATTTGTAGGAGCGGGGGTCACTTTTGGCGTCCCTCCATGACCATTCACGCCCATCAAATCCTTGATCTGATCGAACGTTAAGTCAGCCTCGATGCGCAGATCGTTTCGTTCGACAATCACTTTGGCCATATCAATTACTCCTTCAAGGTACATTGTAGACCATGTTGAGAAAAAAGCAACAAAGATTTTCCTTGACAATCAGCAACCGCTTCGTGTATTCTGTATTCATGAACTGCAAAGAGTGCACCATTAAATGCCAGAGGTTCGGGAAGCATCGCAATGGATTACAACGGTATCGCTGCCCCCAGTGCGGCAAAACCTATACTGCCGAGCATGTTTACTTGTTTGGTTCCATGACTGTTGCCGAAGATAAGGCGCTTCTTGCGCTTCAACTGTTGATCGAAGGAACCAGCATCCGCAGTACGGAGCGCATCACCGGGATTCACCGCGATACGATTCTCCGCTTGCTCGTGCTGGCCGGGGACCGCTGCGAACGGCTCATGGAAGAGAAAATCAAGAGCCTGCCCGTCTGCGATGTACAGGCTGATGAGATTTGGGGATTTGTCCAGAAAAAAGAAGGCCACAAATGGGAGCACGAAAAGGACATTCCCGAAATCGGCGACGCCTACTGTTTCGTGGGGATCGAACGGCATAGCAAGCTGATTCTCGCGTGGCACCTGGGCAAGCGGGACCAGCGGGCGACGGATGCCTTTATCGGCAAGCTGCGCTATGCGACGGGGAACAATCGTTATCAGTTGACAACGGATGGATTCAAGCCCTACATCAGCGCCGTCAGACTGTACCTCAAGGGCCTAGTGGACTTCGCGCAACTCGTCAAAGTCTATGGCGTTTCCCGCGAAGGAGAGCAGCGGTACAGCCCGGCTGAGGTTGTGGATGCTGTCCCATACGAAATCATGGGAAGGCCAGTCAGAAATCGGATATGCACTTCGCACATCGAACGCCAGAATCTCAGCATCAGGATGGGGATGCGGTGCATGACGCGGCTGACAAATGCGTTCTCAAAGAAATGGGAAAACCTGCAAGCTGCCTATTCTCTCTGGTTCGCCTACTACAATTTCTGCCGGATACACCAAACTTTGCGGGTCACCCCGGCGATGGAATCGGGATTGACCGACCATACGTGGATAATCAGAGAATTGCTTTCAACGCAACTTTAGGACATTACCTACTATCCGCACGGGTTGATTGGAGGTGGTACACTTCGAGCGATTCGGTACAAGAAGGAATTTCATCATGAAACGCCGCGATTTTGTGAAGACCGTCACCGCCCTGGGAACCGGCCTGCTTCTCCGCTCTCCGTTTTCTCTTCACGCCCAGCAGCTCCAGCCGGACTCCACCGTCAAGCGTGTACTGGTCATGTTCAAGTGCCACTTCGACGCGGGGTTTATTGATACGCAATACAACGTCGTCCACAAAAGATACTTCGAACAATTCTTCCCCCAGGCGATCGAGATTGCCCGCGCCGCAAACGCCTCGGGCAAGCGCCGCTATGTGTGGACCACCGGCTCCTGGCTGCTCTTTGAATATCTCGAACAGGCCTCGCCCGAGCAGCGCAAGACGATGGAACAGGCAATCGCCCGCGGCGATATCGCCTGGCACGCGCTGCCCTTCACCTGGCAGACCGAGTTTTTGAGCCAATCCATGATCGAGGGCAGTCTCGCCATTTCGCACTCCCTCGACCGCCGCTTCGGCGTGGTCACCACGGGCGCCAAAATGACCGACGTTCCCGGCCACACGCGCGGCATTGTTCCGCCGCTGGCCAGGCACGGCGTCAACCTGCTCGAAATCGGCGTCAACGACGCCTCCACTGCCGCCCAGTTGCCGCCCATCTTCCTCTGGCATGATCCCTCCGGCGCGACTCTGCCTGTGATGTATCACCTCGGATACAGCGGAGTAGCCCGCGTCCCCGGCTCCGATCTCGCGCTCGCGACCCGTGTGCGCGGCGACAACAGCGGACCGCATACGCCCGAGGAAATCGCCGCGATTCACGCCGGACTCGCCACGCAGTTCCCCAATGCGGAGATCACCGCCTGCAATCTATCCGAGATGGCCAAAGCCCTTCAGCCCTATCGCGCCCAGCTCCCCGTCGTAACCCAGGAGATCGGCGATACCTGGATCCACGGATGCTCGAGCGACCCGCGGAAGGTGGCCCGCTATCGCGAAGTATCCCGCCTGCGTGATGCCTGGATCGCCCAGAGCGCGTTTCAAACCGGCGACGCGACTGACCTGGCCCTGCTCCGCCGCTTGCTGCTCGAGGCCGAGCACACCTGGGGCGCCGACACCAAAACCTGGATTGATTTTGATAACTACAAGCCCGCCGACTTGGCCCGCGTGCTCGATACCAAAGGCTACAAGGTGATGGAGTTCAGTTGGGAAGAGAAGCGCAAGGACCTCTACGACGCCGTTGGCACGCTGCCCGCCAATCTCCGCGGCCAGGCACTACGCGCTCTCCAGAGCCTTACCCCGGACCCGGACGAGCTGGAACTCTCGCCCCAGGCCGTCATGCAGCCTGCCGGAAAACCGATTGAAACCGCTCATTTCATTTTGGGATTGGATGCACAAACCGGCGCCATTACCCGGCTCCGCAACAAAACCACCGGCCGTGAATGGGCAAGCAAGAGCAACCCCATCGCGCTCTTCACCTATCAGACTCTCTCGCAGGAGGATTACCAGCGCTTCCTCGCCAGTTATGTGCTGATGAACGACTCAACAATCGATTGGGCGCCCAAGGACTTCGGCAAGCCGAACATTGAAAAGTTTGGCGCGGTACGACAGGATTGGCAGCCGTCGTCGGCCGTCGTGCATGTGGAAGAATCAGCCGATGCCCACCGCATCGTCGCCCGCCTCGAAATCCAGGACGAAGAAGCCTTTCAATCCGGCCGCGCCAGCTTCCCGCGCATGGTCTACCTTGAGTTGCTGCTGCCCAAAGCCGAGCCGGTAATCCATCTCAACGTCTCGTGCTTCCAGAAGCCCGCTACCCGGCTCCCTGAAGCACTCTGGCTTACCTTCAATCCCATCGCCGAAGATCAGAAGGGCTGGACTCTCGAAAAATCCGGCGAGTCCGTCTCGCCCTTCGACGTCGCAGTTTCAGGAAACCGCCATATGCACAGCCTGTCGAAGGGATTTGAATACCGGCAGGCCGAGCATAGCTTTGCAGTGGAGACCATCGACGCGCCGGTCGTCGCCCTGGGCGATAGAACGCCGCTGCTCTTCTCGAACTCGCAGCCCGACCTCAGCGCCGGAATCCACTCCAGCCTCTTCAATAACGCCTGGGGCACCAACTACATCATGTGGTACGGCGAAGATATGCGCTTCCGATTTATATTGAGGGCCTGAAAAAGCTGCGATCCGGAAGCGCGAATTGATTGCTCATAAAGGAGGCATGTCCATGAATGTCATCAAGCTGATAACGATCGCAGTCGTTTTTGCGGTACTTGTTCCCTGCTGCAGACCGCAGTGCAACGGTAAGACCCACGGCACGAGGGACGATGTTCTGGAGATTCGACCCACAGACGGGTTGGGGAGCTTGTTAGACAAAGATTACTATGTGAAGGAGTTTGTCGATCTGCAATCTAAAGTCAATCGAGCAAGTTGGTTCGGTGTCGACCCAAAATATCCCGATCCGAGATATCCCCTTATAGCTAAGAACGTGCCATACGGAAGATATCGGATCGTACTGCAATCGAAGTCCGGCTCGGATGTATTTGGTCGCGTGTTCGATTATTGCGGGAAATACGGGAAATACGAGACGGTAGAGGTCCCTAACCATTTTGCACGGGTACATATTGTTCTTCTGAATGAAACTCTGAATTCAGTAGAAGCTGACGATCCCCGCAGGATCAATGTTACGCAGTTTAGCGATATTCACGATGGGACCGAGATGGCCAGTCTGTTCAAAGGTGCTGTCGCGGATCATGTCCCCTACGGTCATTATGACCTCTCGTTCCTCGCCAACTTGGGGGGTGCCGACAGGCATGTGGACGTATTGCAGCCGGATGTCTGGGTTTTTTCGGGTAGCATACTCTTCCCTTATGGGGCTTTCCCAGCCTCTCTTGGCCCGCAAAATATCGTACGTGGAGAGCTTAGGAACATTCCCGCCAATGAAAGGCCTGTATTCCTGACGATGTCAGGGGTGAACATTCCCTACACAATCAACAGCGCAGTAACGGATACGGGCGGTGGAAATGGTACATTCAGCTTCGTAGGGGGGAATCCCCCCGACGTCTTTATGTTGTACACCATCGGAAAGTCGGGGATCCTTGACGCGAGAGAGTTCAAAACACCACGAGACTCGGAAATCATCATCGACTTGGCGCACCCAAATCCCCCGAAGATCGAAGTGCCGTAAGTAGTTCGTTGGCTATGCCCTACGATTCCAAGCGGGAACATGACCGTGGAGCTGCTCTCGCTGCCCAACTACATGACCTACCGCAGATTGGAAATAACCGCTCCCGGTGTTTCATCCTGAACCTGCCGGAGAAGACTGTTTTTGTAACCCTGTGCCGCGCGCACCTTCTCCTTGTACCATTTAGAGCAGAGACGAGCGAGGAACGGGGAACGCCATGAAGATGCGGCCGGGAACACAAACGGGATTTCTGCTGTGCGGCAAGGAGTGGATTGAAGGCGAAGCGCTGGAGGTGCGCTCGCCCTGGGACCAGGGGCTGGTGGGCCGGGTTACAGTGGCCACCCGCGCCGATGCCCGCCAGGCCGTACACCACGCCACTGCCAGCTTGCGCCGCACACGCGCCCTGCCCCGCTGGAAGCGCCGCGAGATTCTCGAGGACGTGGCCGCCGCGCTCATCGAGCAAAAGGAGCGCTTCGCAAAGTTGATCGTCGCCGAGGCGGGCAAGCCCATTCGCCTGGCGCGCACCGAGGTGGATCGCGCCGTGCTCACCTTCAAGACCGCCGCCGAAGAGGCCGCGCGGCTGGGCGGCGAGAGCCTTCCCCTGGACCTGACCGAAGGCAACGAGGGCCGCTGGGGACTCGTCCAGCGCTTCCCCATCGGTCCGGTGCTGGCTATTACCCCGTTCAACTTTCCGTTGAACCTGGTGGCCCACAAGGTTGCGCCCGCCCTGGCCGCCGGTTGCCCGGTGATTCTGAAGCCCGCCCCGCAGACCCCCTTTACCGCGCTGGCCCTGGGCGAAGTGATCCTCAAGGCCGGATGGCCCGATGAGGCGCTGGCCGTGCTCACGCTGGGCAATGCCGATACCGCATGGCTGGCCGAGAAGGAAGACAGCATCAAGCTGGTCAGCTTTACCGGCTCAGCCAAAGTGGGTTGGGAGCTTAAAGCCCACTCCGGACGCAAGCGCGTGCTTCTTGAACTGGGAGGCAATGCCGCGCTCATCGTCCACGGCGACTGGCACGACCTGGACGGCGCAGCCGCGCGCACCGCGCACGCGGCCTTCGGCTATGCCGGCCAGTCCTGCGTCAGCGTGCAGCGCGTCTTTGTTGAGCGCAGCGTCTTCCAGTCTTTCTTGTGGAAAGTCGTCGAGCACGCGGCCAGGCTGGTCGCCGGCGACCCCTCTGATGAAGCCACCGAGGTGGGCCCGCTCGTCCGGCTCAGCGACGCCGAGCGCGTGGAGGCCTGGATCAAGGAAGCCGTCGAGGGCGGCGCCAAGCTGGTAGCCGGCGGCGAGCGCCGCGGCTCCGTGATCACCCCCGCGATCCTGACCGGAACCAAGCCCGGCATGATGGTGCGCGACGAGGAGGTCTTCGGCCCGGTCGTGGTCATCGAGCCTTACGACGACTTCGAGCAGGCGCTGGCCGACGTGAACCACTCGAAATACGGCCTGCAGGCCGGCCTGCTCACCCGCGACGCCGGCCGCATCCTCACCGCCTATCGCGAACTCGAGGTTGGTTCGCTCATCGTGGGCGACACTCCCACATGGCGTCTCGACCCCATGCCCTTCGGCGGCGTCAAAGACTCAGGCCTGGGACGCGAAGGCATCCGTTCCGCCATTGAAGAGATGACCGAGCCGCGCATGCTGGTGATGACCGGGCTGAGTTAGGCTCTGTTCAACCTAAGTACCGAAACTGGCGTCTTATCTGCCAGCGACAGCATCTTCCTACTTTGAGATCATATCCAGCATGGCTTTCACGTCAGCGGCGTGAGGGCCGTCCGGGGCGAGCGCCAGATACTTTTCCAGCGCATCCTTTGTCTCGGGCGAGGCAACGACCTTGCCTTGTGCTGTGACAGGCAAATCGGCAAAGAGATCCGAAGCAAGGACGAACCAGGCATTCGCCCTGGAGGGGTCCGCCTGCACGCACTTGCGGCAGGCCGCAGCAGAGTCATGCGTGTTGCCGATGTTATAGAGCACGGCGCAAACATTGAAGTAAGCCAGCCCCTGGTTGGCCGCGAATTCAGCCGAATGGTTATACGCTTCGACCGCCTCCGCGTCGCGTTTGAGCTTGAGCAGCGCATTGCCCTTGCCGATGTAGATCTGCGACAGGCCGTCTTTCCAGCTAGCCATCGCTGGACCCTCCGCGGGTTTTTCCTTTTCCGCCGCGGCCAGGGCCTGGCCGTAGGTGGCCAGTGCTGCATCCGCAGAGCCGGAGTAAAGCTGCGCGTTCGCCAGCAGCTTCAGGTTCAGAGACGTTGCTTTTAGCCCTACCAGTTGCTGCGCGGTGGCTGTGGCGCTGGGCCAATCCTTTGCCTGCATGGCCTGGTTATATTGAGCAGTCAGTGCATCGGAGCTTTGTCCACCGGCGCTGTTGGACGTTTGCGGGGCGATCGGCGAGACGAAAAGCAAGGGCAACAGAGCCGCGGCAAGAATTGGAATGGACCTGCGCATCGCGTACCTCCGTTTATGGGAGACGCTTACATACTGGCAACACATTAAACCCGGATGCGGCGGGTAGCAAGCCATTTCAGCACGGAGTCTTTTTGAGGGAAATAGTTGCGGCCTGATCCGGCTGGAATCCCGATGGCCACGCGTCCTAGAGAGCGGAATGAGAGTAAGCCGAAGGATCAGGAGCCGGTCCTGGCGGAGCTTTCCTGAGAAGCCACAGTTGAACAGCTTACTTTGCGCATCAATCTATACGAATGTTCTGCAGATCGGCTATCGCATCGATGCGGCCTTGCATGCGCCGTGACTGTTCTCGACGCAGCACCAGCGCGGCCGGATGGCGATGACAGAGCATCGCCACGGCCGGATCGGCCAACTCCCGCGGCGCAAACGGCGGGATCTTCTCATTACAGGGCGCTATCGGCTCATGACTGGGCCGAATACAGCGCATGGGGAAAATGAGCAGATTAATTGTTGATGCTTCTTACTTGGCCTTGGCTTTCTGTGCGGCCCACCGCTTGCGCTGCGCATCGGCAATCCGCTTGCGCGCCTCGGGGCTCAAAACGCGCCTCTTCCTGGTTTTGTGCTCAGTTACATTCGTGGTGATTAGGCCGGCGCTCGCCAGCAGTGAGCGTGCCTGCTTCAGCGTTGCGATCTCCGCGTCTATTTGGGCAAGAATTGAGTCTATAGCCATTAGTCAAGCATAACTCATAATTTGGCTTTTTAACAATTTTGTGAGAGATTTTTGTCTATTCGAAGGAGCGCAATCCGGAACAATTCATTCCGGCTTGCCCACGGTCTTCTCCTTACATGCCTTCTGCAATATGAAAAATGCCCGCTACTTCTGTTCCTGTCCGGAGATAAGCCCCTTGCGATTGAACTCATCCTGGATGCTGCCGAAACCCTGTTAGGCGAGCGAAGATTTATCAGCATCCACGGACTCATCCCTCTAAGTTCGAGATACCTATAAAAGACAAGGGGGACAGGCCCCACGGCCTGTCCCCCTTGTCGCGTGAATTGCTTCCGCTTGTATTAGCCAGCCTATGTTCCCAGATACTCCACGTGCACATAGGTTCCCAGCCGCACGTTGTAGGCCAGGTACCAGCCGTCGTGGTCGGGGTCCGGGTAAATCACGATATCGTCGGAGTCCCACAGCCAGCCGCTGCAGAAGCCAATGTCAAACGACGCAACGTCCCAGTACCATCCGTTGAACCAGAAGCGGCCTGGACCTCCGCCGCCCAGATGCCACTCATGCCCGCGGCCGAAACCGCCGGTAAATTGGCCGTGCGCAAAGGGGTGGTCAAGATGGTAATTCGCGTCGCCGCGGCCCGTGTCGTGGCCAACCCAGGTCTTCCCATCCACGTGCGGGACGTTGGGGTGGCCTGCCTTGTCGCTGTAGTTACGATTGGGCTCGGGCGCGTGCGGCGTGCCTGTGTACGTCTTTGGCCCGCTCTTGGGCGGCCGTTGGGTTCCTCCGGCCTGGGTATGCACGGCATACGCCGGAATGGCAAGAACAAGCAAAGTGGCTAAGGCTATCTGAATGGATTTCATCGTTTCCTCCTGATGTCCATGGGTGAACAGCCATCCTCTGCTGCTCTTGTCCCCCTGGTGGGTCATCATCAATTACTTTAGCTCCAACACGGCGCCCTGAGGCAAGTTGCTGTTCAATAAATTTCTGAGACCGCAGCCTGGGGCTGGAATAGACGGCGAATCATCGCCGGGAGCGACCTAAACTCCCACAGCCGCCGGGTGACGCCGCCAGGCATACAGCGGGAATTGATTGGCCAGCTCCGCCACCTCCCCGCGAATCCGTTCCAGAGCCGCATCGTCATTCCGCGCCTCAAGGGCTTTGGCCATCCAGACGCCAATCTGCCGCATCTCCGGCTCCTTCATGCCGCGGGTGGTCAATGCCGGAGTGCCCACGCGAATGCCCGACGGCTTGAGCGGAGGATTGGTGTCGTAAGGGATCGAATTCTTGTTCACCGTGATCCCGGCCTTGCCCAGCGCCAGCTCGGCCTCAGAGCCCAGGATGCCCTTCTGGAATGTGTCCACCAGCATCAGGTGGTTATCCGTGCCGCCGGAGATAATGCGGAATCCGGCCTGCTGCAAACCCTGCGCCAGCACCTTGGCGTTGGCCACAATCTGCGCCGCATAGGTGCGGAACTCCGGCCGCAGCGCCTCGCCCAGGGCAACCGCCTTGGCAGCCACGATGTGCACCAGCGGCCCGCCCTGCTGGCCGGGAAAGACGGCCTTGTCCACGGCTGCCGCCAGATCCTTCCCGCAAATAATGAGTCCCGCGCGAGGCCCGCGCAATGTCTTGTGGGTCGTCGTCGTCGTGATGTGCGCGTGGGGAACCGGCGAAGGATGCACGCCGCCAGCCACCAGCCCGGCAATGTGCGCCATATCGAAGATATAAACCGCGCCCACCTTGTCGGCAATCTGCCGCATGCGGGCAAAGTCCCACAGCCGGGGGTAAGCGCTGCCGCCGCCGATGAGCACCTTGGGCCGCTCCCGCTCGGCAATCGCCTCCAGCTCGTCGTAGTCGATCAGCTCCGTGTCACGCCGCACCTGGTAAAACGTGGGCCGGTAGAGCTTACCGCTGAAGCTGAGCCTGTGCCCGTGGGTCAGGTGGCCGCCGTGCGCCAGGTCCAGGCCCAGGATCGTATCGCCCGCCTGCAGCACCGCCGCATAGGCTGAGGCGTTGGCCTGCGAGCCGGAGTGCGGCTGCACGTTCACGTGCTCTCCGCCGAAGATCTGCCTGGCCCGGTCGCGCGCCAGGTTCTCCACCACATCGGCATACTCGCAGCCGCCGTAGTAGCGCCGCCCAGGATAGCCCTCGGCGTATTTGTTCGTAAAAATCGAGCCGGCAGCCTCCAGCACCGCTTCAGACACGAAGTTTTCGCTGGCAATCATCTCCAGCCCCTCGTGCTGGCGGAGGGTTTCCTGGTCAAGAGCGGCGGCCACGGCGGGGTCGGCCTGGGCGAGGGGCTGAGACATGCGGTCGGTCATATAAGGATTTTAGACCCTTTTCCCGGCGCTTTCGCGGTCCTGTTGATAGGTGGAAACAATCCGCGGATATACCACGTTTTGTGTAGTCTTCCGGTTGACTTTCATCTCCCCCGGCCGTCCAGATTATTGCTGCAACTCGGTAAACTGGTATCGGCAACGATTTCGGATTGTTGAGTGAGGTCCCCATGAAGATGCGATGGATACGATTCGTTCTGCTCATGCTTTTTGCGTCGGCACTGGCCCCGGCCTTTACGCAAACTCCGCACATCCAATACCCGGGTATAGACGCAACCCTGCTGGCCCGGGCCAATGCCGGCGATGCCGACTCGCAAATACTGGTGGGCGACAGCTACAAGACCGGCAAGGTCGTCGAGAAGGATTACACGCAGGCCGCCGCGTGGTACCGCAAGGCCGCCGATCAGGGCCGCACCGATGCCCAGATCCGCCTGGCCTCGCTCTATCGCGACGGGGCCAAGGGCTTCCTCCGCGATATGGAGCAGGCCGTCGCCTGGTATCGAAAAGCGGCCGAACAGGGAGATGCGGACGCACAGGCTACCCTCGGCGTTCTTTTCTCCATGGGCCAGGGCGTTCCCCAAAGCGATGTGGAAGCCTACTACTGGTTTTACCTGGCTGCTAAGGTAAAGGGGCCAAATCAGGAAAAATACGCTGCAAGCCGCCAGTTGATGGGAGCCAGAATCACCGCCGATGAACAGGATGATGCCGAGCAGCGGGCAAACACATGGCTGGCCGCGCATCCGCGGTAGGCCCTATTGTGTGATCGCTCACTCGAAGATGGCCTGCATTGGGTCGAATGTAGTGGTTCGCAAATGAGATGCGTGCGGCTAAATTATGCAAATTAGACCTTTGGGCGACTGTCTAAAAATTTACCCAAGGATACTTGGCTTTGAGAGCGGACGTGTACGCCTCATAGTATTCAACGAGTTGTTGCGCAATATAGCCGGCAAATCCCTCTGTCGTCCACTTGGCCGCACTCTGTTTCTGGGACCAGCAGAAAATACCATTTGTCGGTTTCAGATTCAATAACCAGGTTCTTGCTGGAATTGGGTCTTCGTCTGACCATTCCTCTCTCACAACGTCATCCGCGCGGAGTGGACGCCGTGAAAAGACGACGCGGAAGTTTTGGGCGGAGGTTCCGGCTGCTACTTTCGCAATAAAGGTCGCGGCAACATCTTTCAGCTTGAGAAAATCCGGATATGGCGCCGGGTATGGTGACCATTCGAACTTCTCGACGCCCAAGGATTTGCCTGCGGTTATCTCGCGAACCCGATCCTTCAGGCGTTGCCATTCTTTCCCGGCTTCAGCAAAAAGCAGTATCGAGTCTCTAGCTTTCATTGATTCTGCTGCATTGCGCTTTTGCAGATACTCATCAAAGTCCGTCATAGCGCCTCCTTTCCTGCCTGAACTCTTCCAATTGCCGCTTCGATTGCCGCAATCTCTTCATAGGTCAACTCAGGGAACTGCCCTCGTTTACCCTTGGACAGCCGCCCATGGTTCTGCATAATTAACCGTGCCAACAGGGAGGCTCGAGGGTCCGGCATATCTACCACATCTTTGAGAGCATTTAACGCCCGGTCATAGCTCTCAATGAAGCCTATTTCCTGCCGCATATCCGTATCGATCGTATCGGCCATCCTCAAATATAGATATTCTGTTTGTGCCGTCAAATCCGGATAGCGATAAAGGGAAGCTGTATCTCCTAAAACACTCATTTGGCGCAGATCATCCATGATGTAATCGATTAAAGGTCGAATTTTGCTGGAAAATACCTCCAGCGCCAGGTCATAGGTAGCTTTGTTCCGAAGCATGGATGCTGAGACCGGAAACAGGACTCCGGGAGGCGTAAACCCCAGTTTAGCTAGACTGTGATGAATCAGAAAGCGGTGTATCCTTCCGTTGCCATCCTCGAATGGATGCAGGTAGACGAAGCCAAACCCTGCGATGGCCGCAACGCAAATTGGATTCACCCCGCCATTCCCAATTCGTGCAACAGATCTCATCCAGCCGCCCATAAGCGAGTGCAAATCCTCCGGCTTGGGACTAATCAAATGAACAATCTCAGAATCAGGAAGGCTTGTGCCGACATAATTCTGTTTGATTCGCCAACCGCTCTCCGCGTACCGCGCATCAAGAATCAATTTTTGCAACTGTACGTATGCATCCATGCTAGAGGTGTTAAAATCTCCAACTTTTTGCAAGACCTGAACGAATCGCCGCTCTTTGCCGGGGTCTGGCGATTCCCCCTCAATGGCAAAGGACGACTTGGTTTCCTTGACAAACAGGTATTGCACAGCTCGTTCCAGCACGGCAGGCGCAACCCCGCTTACAACCCCTTGAAACATCTGTCGAAAGTCCTGCTGCATCCATCCGTCCAGATTGCTGGTCCTTCGAATTAAGGGGCAATAATCGCGATCACCAAGCAGATTGTTGACAATCTTCTGCCGCTGAACATGAATTCCTTTCGATGTAATGTGGGCTTCAGGGCGTAGCAGCGGCGCATACCCCGTTGGCGGAACATCTGGCAAATTTAGCATTCGGCCCGTCAGCATCTCAAACAGATACCATGCCCGCCGGGCAAAGATTCCGGTGGACTCACCGCGTATCCAGGTTTCCAGTTCGTCTTGGTCAATTGCCTGAAAGAAGGCAGAAAGCACCCCGAGGTCGATGGGCTCATAACGCATGGCAAAGCGCAGATTCCCCCAAATGTCCTTCGGGGCATACGATGCGGGGTACTGTTCGAGAACTGTAGTGTCTGGGTTTACGTGGGTCTTCCTCGCCCCAGCAACCACCTCTGAGCGCACGGCAGGCAGGGGAACGCTCAGATCCATCTCTTCCACAAGGCAGTGCAACCCAATGGCATTATTCGAGCTGTAAAGAGATGGATTTGCGCCTATTGCCATAAAAATCTAGCCTCATTGTCGATTATGACCCATAAAGTGTTACCGCGTCAACAGAAATCATATTATACATAGATGAAAATATATATATCTTATTAATGATGTCGAATTCGTATATAATCATATATTTCTATGGAATCGTTATCCACATGGCGCCATTGACTCAAATATGCTTACTACATTGACTTCGATGATTATCGCCGACTCTTCGTATGCTATTTCCATGCAACTTCGCCGACTCGCTTCGAGGTTTTTTGCTTTTCTCGCCATCCTCTCGTGTACTGCCTACACGCAATCCACCTCGGTCACGCTCACGCCCGCAGTGGTGGAATCCGGCTCGCCTGAGCTGATTCGCGTCGATGCGCCGGCTACAGCAAATCTCGAAGGCGAATGGCTGGGCCGAACGCTCGAGTTCTTTCGCGGGCGCGATGGGCAGGCGTGGTTTGCGCTCGCCGGCGTGGACGTGGAAGCTCCTTCCGGTCCCTCTTTGCTAATGATTACGATCCAGGACGCGAATGGTGCCCACGGCACCCTGAGCCGCACGGTCCGGATTCATCCCGCCCATTACCGCACCAGCTCGCTCTCGGTAGCGCCAAAATTTGTCGAACCCGGCCCTGAGGCGCTCCAGCAGATTGAGGCCGAGCGAAAGCTGAAAGATACCGTCTTCGCCGCCAGCTCTCCTGAACCGCTGTGGGAGGGCAGCTTTCACAGGCCTGTTACCGCCCCGCCAACGGCCAGCTTTGGCGTCCGCCGCATCTTCAACGGCAAGCTGGACAGCATTCATAAAGGGATGGACTTCCGAGCCGCCGAGGGAACGCCGGTGCGGGCCGGCAATAGCGGAGTAGTGGTGCTGGCCCGCCCGCTCTACTACGAGGGCAACTGCGTGATCATCGACCACGGCCTCGGTCTCTTCACCCTCTCCATGCACCTCAGCCGCATCGACGTCGAGGAGGGTCAGCGCGTGGCCACCGGCGACCGCCTGGGCCTGAGCGGCGCCACCGGCCGCGTCACCGGCCCCCACCTGCACTGGGCCGTCCGCTGGCAGGACGCCTGGCTGGATCCCGCCAAACTCCTCCGCCTGGACCTGAGCAAGGTCCGCTAGCGTGCGAGTAAAAAATGGGTGTGATTAATAATTGGGTGCGATTAAAAATTGGGTGCCCCATCCTTTTCGCGTGTCGCCGCGGCGACCGAAAAGGGTGGGATACCAGTCAGGCCCTAGCGGGAGACGGCTTCCTCTTCCGACGTTCGCGCAGTTACGGCTGCCGCCGTCAAACCGGCCGCCTTTTCTCTCCGCAGAGCCTTGAACGCCCGGTAGACAAACCAGCTCAGGTACCAGCCGTCGATGAACTTGTAGGGAGTTTCGCCGGTAGTGTAGTGGCCGCAGGGCAGCACTTTGGTCTCAAAGTTGAGGCCGAAGCGGCGGAAGGCCTCAACCACCTGGAGCGAGTACTCCCTGGGGAAGGTCAGATCGTAATCGGCATAGACCATCAGCACTTGCTTGGCAGGTCCGCCGGCTTCCTGGCTGGCGAATTTGGGGTAGTAGTAGCACGGGCTGGCGGCCGCCCATAATGCACGCACACGGTCCTGGGTCAGCCCGGCTTCTTCCAGCGCCTGGCGCACGTGGCGCGTGCTCTGGCCCGCCCAGGTCACGTCCCCGAAAGCTGTTGAAGCGTGGTTGAAGGCGTTCACCCGGATGCGCGGGTCGTGCGCACTGGCCAGGAAGGTGTAGCAGGAGCCCAGGCTGGTTCCCAGCACGCCGAAGTGCTCGTAGCCCTGTTCCTCCAGCCAGTCCACGCAGCAGCGGATATCCACCACCGCCTGCCTGCAAGCCGCCAGCGACCGGCCGATGTTGGCGCTGACGTTATAGTCGGAGCGCTCCAGCTCGAGAGGGCGGCGAATATCGTGGTAAGGCATCGAGAGCCGCAGCGCCGAGACCCCCATCCGGTTGAAGATCGTGCACAGCGAGTTGTGGCTGAAACCGTCCCCATTCCATTGCGGCAGAACCACAATGGCCTGCTTGGGCCGCTTGGGGTCCTTATGCGCCGGAGCCGGGTACCAACGGGCATTCACCTGGTCGTTTTCGGGGTAGGGCGTCCGCTCCGGCGAGGTAAAGCGCAGAAATTGCGCCGGCTGAATCTTTCCCTCGGCTGACCTCTGGCGGATCGAGGCCTCTTTGGCCAGCGTCTCCGGCCGCACATTGGTAGGGAACAATTGCGGATGCCGTTCTTCGAGGCGAAAGTCGGTGGGCCGCTGGTAACCAAAGAACAGATCGCTGTGGCGGATGAGGAGCTGGTTGATCCGGATCATGGCCGCCTCGGCCGCCGGTCGCCGCGGCGACTCGCGGTCGCCGCGGCGACTCTCCGCGCTCGGCACCGCGTCCCCAAAGCCGTGAGCCTCAAGAAACGGCGCGATCCACTCGAAACCCCACTCCATCGGACGCACCACCCGGTTTTCGTCGCGCATGGTCAGCCGCGTCTCCCACTCGTACATCCAGCGCGCATATCTCTCTTTGAACATGGCTTTATTTCAAGTTTAACAGCGCAGAGCGCAGGGTAAGATGAGCGGGAGATTGAACCGCCGAAGAGAAATTCAGGTACCGGAGCCGGAGCGCACCCCTCGCTCTACGCGCGCCGGCGGGCCGGCGGGGCCATGCACACCCACCATAAGCTGAGCACCGTCAACAGCAGGATGATCCCCTGCGAGATTACGCAATAGAGGCACCACACCCTGAGCACGTCTCTCTCGATATGGCTCAGATAGAACGCGAATACAAGCCCGACTACAGCCAGTACGGCAACCGGAACCCGCCGCCGCGCCAGCGTCAGGACTGCCAGGGCAAGGTAGCCCGCAATCCCGAATGCCGCCACCGGAAAGGTCGCGATCTCGGAATACGGGCTGCGGTTGACGATGCCGCAGTCCCACTTCTCGTTGATCGAGCAGGGCTCCGTTTCGGTCGAATAGTGAACGCGCAAGGCCAGCGTGGATACCACCACGCCTGCCAGGGCCGCCAGGGCAATCGCGAAGCGCATCATCCTGAGTCTGATGCTACCAGAGCCCCGGCGCGCGATACCATGAACGAATGGACCAGCCACCACGCGCCGGCAGTCGCATTGCCTTCTTCGGCGGCAGTTTTGACCCGCCCCATCTGGGTCATTTGGCCGTGGCGCGCGCTGCCCGTGCGGCGCTTGGCCTCGATACCGTGCTCTTCGCCCCGGTCGGCGCGCAGCCGCTCAAGCCCCATGGTTCCACCGCCGGCTTTCCAGACCGCGTGGCCATGACTTGCCTGGCCATCGGCGACGAGCCGGGGTTCGCGATTTCGCTCGCCGATGCGCCAAAGCCCTCGGGCGCCCCCAACTTCACCCTGGAGACGCTCCACAGCCTGCGCGCCCAGCTCTCGCCCGAAGGCGCTCTTTTTTGCCTCATGGGCACCGACTCGTTTTTTTCGCTGCGAAGCTGGCATCGCGCGGCGGAGATCCCCTTTGCGGCACCTTTGATCGTCGCCTCGCGGCCCGGCCAGCGGCTTGACGATCTGAGGGCGGCATTGCCCGAGGGTTTGACCATGGATTCCGTGCCCGGCGCGGAACAAACCCGCTCCGAAGTCGCAATCCGATCCTGCCTGCTCCACAATCCCGCCGGAGAAACCGCCCCCTTCTACCTTCTCCCCGGGCTGAATGTCGAAATCAGCGCCACCCAGCTTCGGGATTGGATTTGCGACCATCTCCGCGCGGCTTCTGGATCTCCCCTGGCCGGACTCGAGCTCCTGCCCAAAGCCGTCCTTGATTACATTCGTTCCCACAACCTCTATTGTTGATTTGCCGCTCCCATGGCCAGGGTCTACGATTGAGGTTGGAGAACCTTTCTACCGAATGACGACCACCGAAGCACGCCAGCAAACCCGCATCCTCGTTCAGGCCGCGGCCCAGGTCTGTGAAGACAAAAAAGGCCAGGATACCCGCATCCTCGAGCTCGACCCCATTGACTCCGGCCTCTCCGACTTCTTCCTCGTTACCTCCGCCGCCAACGACCGCCAGGCCGTCGCCATCGCCGACGAAATCGAGCACAAGCTCAAGAAGGAGTTTGGCGTCTTCCCCAACTCCGTCGAGGGCCGCCGCCACGGCGAATGGATTCTCCTCGACTATGTGGACTTTGTCGTCCACGTCTTTCTCACCGAGCGCCGCGCTTTTTATGACATTGAAAGGCTGCGTAAGTCCGTCCGCCCCGTCACCCCGGCCGAGTTCGACGCCGAGCTTAAATCCGCTCTCGCCGCCAGAACCCTCGCCGCCCGCAAGAAAGCCACTGCCAAAACCAGGCCAGTAGCCGCCAAAGCCGCTCCCGCCGCCAAGCCGAAGAAGACGGCAAAAAAACGGCTGGTTACGGCCAGGTCCACCGCTGCGAAGAAGACCGCCGCAAAGCCTGCCGTGAAGAAATCCTCTGCCAGGAAGACCGCGCTGAAAAAGTCTGCCGCGAAGAAGCGAACCGGCAGAAAGGCCTGATCGCCCCGCTGCCCCTGCATCTTGTAGAAGTGAAATCAGGACGAAGAGGGTCGCCGAAACTCCGTACGGGCATAAAAAGGGACCGCCGAAGCGGTCCCTTTTATTCTTGCTTTCCCTTACGCCTTAGAATTGCAGGCGCAGCGAGAGCTGCAGCACGCGAGCTCCATTGTTATAGTTTCCACTTGGTTCCACGGTGTAGCTGACATCGCCGAAGGTGTGGTTTGTGATGTCCTGCTGATCCAGGCCGTTGTAGACATTGTTCCCTGGCAAGCTGAAGTTCGGATGGTTGAACGCGTTGAATGCGTCCGCACGGAACTTCAGATTGACCTTGTCATCCCAGATAGGGAATGCTTTGCCCAGTCCCAGGTCCTCATCGAAGAACCTTGGTCCAACCAGGCCGTTACGGGCTCCGATGTGGAACCCTATCGGTCCCTCATACGCGGCTGCGGCATTTGCCTGGTTTGCGAAGAGGTTGACGCCTCCTCCCGGAAGGTATTTCACATGCGTCTGTACTGCCGATTTGGGACCGATAAGGATGCCCGGAGCACTGTTGGAGTAGCTGGCAACGAAGGCGTTGGAACTTGTTCCCCACGCCTGCCCGCTGTGCCAGCTTGTGATGCCGGAAAGTTCCCAGCCGCCGACCAATTCGTTCTCCCAGAAGGAAATATCGTTAAGGAACGTCTTGCCCTTGCCGAACGGCAGCGCATAGGTGGCGTCCGAGGTAATAATGCTCTTCTCCTGGAAGTCGGAGTTGGCGCGGCATTCTCTGGGCCGTATCACGTCGCATACCAGGCCGATGCCGCCGATGCCCGTATCGCCCGCGGAGTTGGCGAAGGACGAAATATTATCGATGGAGTGCTGCCAGGTGTAGTTGAAGTCGAAGTGCAGACCGTGCGACATGTTCTTCGTCAAGGTGAGCAACATGGCGTTGTAGCTGGAAAATCCCTTATTGCCATAGAACGTGTTTTCAGAGAACTGCGCCGCGGATCCTAAGTTGAGCGGGGCGCCGGTGTCGGCCATGAACTGGACAGCGTCGCCGAAATCGCCACGTTGAGCAAACGGGCCGAAGTATGTGACCAAAAATTGTGTGTAACCGGCGCCAAAAATATCTTCAAAAAATGGCTGCGGAACGATGGTTGCAGCAGTTGCGCCGGCCCTGAGCTGCGTGGTGACTGAGGCAAAGGCCTGGGCCAGCGTCTGGGTCGACAAACCGGTATTATCCGGGAAGTCGAGAACCTGGTTTACGTCAGTTTGCGCCAGAAGACGGCGTCCCAGGCGGCCTGCGTAGCTGAGCTTCACAACCATGTCCCACGGCATCGTGCGCTGCATGCCGGCATTGAAGATGATGTTGTACGGCGTCTTCAGGGAGGGGTCGAGGGTGGCGTTGAAGGCATACCCAATCTGAAGACCGTAGGGCACGCCGCCCGATACATAAGGCTGGTACGGGGGAACCGGTGTCGTTGGCGGCACGATGTAGGATGAAATGTTCGAAATGCCGTTGCTCGAGTCAAGACGCGGACCCAGTTCGCCTACATTCACATCCGCGAAGGTATCGTACGGGTCGCCCGAGATTCCAAAAGAGAGAGGCGCGGACAACTGGAAAAGATACGAATCCAGATCCTGCGTTAACTGAACCGCACTGACGATGGTGCGGTCGTAGATAATCCCCGCGCCGGCGTTGAATACCAGCTTCTTGTCGAAGCCGGGGTTGTAAGCAATGCCCACATGCGGGGCCAGGTTCTTCCACTCAGGCGGATACAGAGGAGGGCCATGATTGACCTGTCCGCCAAGGAGGTAGGGAATCAGGGGGACAGCCATGGGGCCCGTCTGGCCGAGAGCGCTCTGCGATTCGCGGGCAGCCATGTACTGGTCCCCTGTAAAGGGCTCGACGGTCTCCAGGCCGCGCGTCTCATACGGCACCGAGAACTTTTGATAGGTCAAGCCGTAAGTTGCGGTCACGCTGGGGGTAATCTTCCAGGTGTCCTGCACATAGAGCTGGGTCTGATAGTTCCGGAAGAAGCGTTGATCGCCTGTAAGCTGAGGCAGCGCAGTGCCGTGGGCGTTGTAGTTGAAGTCAGAGTCGTCATTGGCAAGGCGGCCCAGGATGAAGCCGAATGCATTGTCGTAGTCGTATTGGGCCTGGTTCTGCAACGTCGTCTCTGCCGGAGTCGCGCTTCCCGGCGCATAATAAAGAGATTTCGACGCGTTGCCGGAATTGTAGGGGCGCAGGCTGGGGTGGGCGCCGCATGTGCTGCCGCCGCCGCCGCACAGAGCCAATACATAGCCGCCCATGCCAACCTCGACTACGTTGTAGTCGGCGATATTCGTATTGTGGACCAGGATATCTTTGAAGGTCCCGCCAAACTGCCATGTATGGGTACCCTTGGTCCAGGAGAAGTCATCTCCCAGCACCGGAATGGGGACGCGGCGGGACTGCGAGTTCGGATTGAGGTAAAGGTTAGATGCCATGGCGGGACCGGTGCCATCGCTGAATTCGTAAAAGGTGGACCCATCCGGATTATAGGTATTGGGGAAGGCGTATTTTTCAACCACTTCGCCGATAATGACCCGGTTGGTCTTGTTGGCGCCAATCACCCAGGTGTGGCCGATAACGAAAGAGTAGGTGCGATCGATGAATGGGTTCGAAATCGGGTCGCCGGGAAACTCATTCGGATTCTCCACGGTATTCTCACGGGCGATGGTAAACCGCGCGAACATTTTCATCTTGTCGTTCAGGTTGACATCCACCCTGCCCACATAGTTCGTCTGGTAGTCAGTGTCAGGGGCGTTGAAGAGTAATCCGCCAGAGTTGACGCCATCTCCGGTCACAGTATTGTTGGAGTGTGGGAAGCGGCAGCTATAATTCATTGTCGCTGTAGCCGTAGGAGGACAATTGCTGCCAGTGGTGCTGCTAGTGCCCGTCCAGGTCGTATCTATGCCAATCCCTCCCGGGTCAATTGCTGTTACCTCGGCAGGAGTCAGGTAGGAGACGCTGACAGCACCGGGCGTTGAAGTCTCGTCGATATAGCCGAGCTGGGCTCCGCCGGCGTAGTCGCCGCGGAAGGTGTCCAGCGGGACGGTCCGCTGCGTGTCAATCTGGCGGATGATCTTGGAGTTGTTGTAGTCAAAAAAGAAAAACGCTCTGTCGTGCCCGTTGAAGAGCTTGGGGAGGATGATCGGTCCGCCGACGTTGCCGCCGAACTGATTCTGGATCAGATGGTTGCGCGGAACGATGGGGGTCGAATTCTTGTTGAACCAGCTGTTGGCCACCAGGTCAGGATCGCGATGATACTCATTGAGGTTGCCGTGAAAATGATTGGTGCCGGACTTGGTCTCCAACTGGAACTGGCCGCCGCCGCCGGGGCCGGCGGATGCCTGATTGCCGCCTACGGTGACGTGAAACTCTTCCAGCGAATCGACCGGCGCGTGTCCAACGATGCCAAATCCCTCTTGGACTCCGAGGCCTGTATTGCTCATCGCCGCGTTGCCGGTGACGAAATCATTCACGTCCAGGCCATCCACCGTGACGTTATTCTGATCCACGCGCGCGCCCGTCACCGAGCCCGTTTCGGTGACTCCGGGCTGCGCCATGAAGAGTGCGATGGGGTCATTTCTCTGCTGCACGGGAAGGCTGTTGAGCTGATCTACGTCGAAGGTGTTGCCGATGGTGGCATCCGTGGTATTGATGGTGACTTCAGAGGCTGAGGCTGTCACCTGAACCACGTCGGTGCGCGCGCCTACAGTCAGAGTTGCATTCTGGGTGCGGACCGTCGCCACGGTAAGGTAGATATCCCTGACAACCAGCGGGGTGAACCCCTTGGCCTTGAAGTCAGCCTCATATCCCTGCCCCGGCGGAATCTGGGCAAAGCGGTAAAAGCCGATGGAGTTCGTGAACTCGATGAGCTTGAATCCTGTGGTCGCGTTCTTGAGAGTAACTTCGACACCCGTAATAGCGGCGCCGGACTTGTCAGACACCTCGCCTGTCATGCCGGCGACGTCTTGTCCGTAAGTGGCTGGCAGAAGAAACATCGTTGAAAACACGAGCGCGACGGCGAAAACTACATTCTGAAACCGGATATTTCTCATTGAACTCCTCCAATAAGTTTGTCGGGACCGCAAGACTCCTGGTGGATACCCTCAATCCGCGTATTCTGCGTCGCATCTCGGTTGGGGAGTGTGCCCGATCTGCAATTGAAATACGTGAAACCTTAATCGTAAAAAACAGAAGAGATGAGGCGGACCTTCATCTCTTGGGTTTGCCTCGTACAAAAGCGCCATCCCGCCTGAAGGCAGGGATGGCTTTGGTAATTAAGAAAGCATGATAGATGCCAATCTCTACAAGTGCAACAAATTATTTGTTTATCATTGAAAATAAACGATTTATTGGCACGCCGTTTACTGTGTAAAATTGCACGGAATATGAATTTACGGAGAATATTGCCTCCATATCCAAAAAATGGGCACCCCCTCTCGTTTTTGGGGAGTACGCGAAAAACCCTCCACAGCAGGAATTCGATCCGTTAGGATATCCTCCTCCCCATGCACCTTACGCTGGCCCATATCGACGCCCGGCCCGCTTCGTCAACCAAATCAAAGGACGGATTCGACGCTCTCACGCAGTTTTATCTCGACCGCTGTTCCGTGTTTGCGCGCTGCCAGTCTCAGGCATTCCGCACCGAGGAAGCCCTGCTCAAGTGGCTCGCGCGCCAGCAGGGCCGCGCTCCGGCCGTGGCCGTGCTGCTGGATAGCCGCGGCCGGCAGATGACCTCTGAGGCCTTCGCCGCCTGGCTGGGTGCGCGCCGCGACCAGGGCGCCCAGCACATCGTCTTCGCCATCGGTCCGGCCAGCGGATGGTCCGACGCCGCTCTTGAGCGGGCCCAATTACTGCTCTCCCTCGGACCCATGACCATGGCCCACGCCCTCGCCCGCCTCGTCGTCGCCGAACAACTCTACCGGGCATTTACAATTCTCACAGGCCACCCCTATCACAGCGGACACTGAATAGTTGTCAGTGATCAGTTGTCAGTTGTCAGTCAACATCCGGTTGGCCTTTTTGCCAGGCACAAACGACCACCGTAAACTGTAGACTCATGTTTCAGAAACTGACAACTGATCACTGACAACTGACCACTGATATGACCGACTCCCGGCGAGGACTGATCCTGATCAACACCGGCCCCGGCAAGGGCAAGACCACCGCTGCCATGGGCACGGCCCTGCGCGCCGTGGGCAACGGCATGAGGGTCCTCATGCTCCAGTTCATCAAGGGCTCCTGGCACTATGGCGAGCTGGATGCGGCCAAGGCCTTGGGCTCCAACTTCATCCTCAAACAGATGGGCCGCGGCTTTGTGAAGGTGGGCGGCGCGGAGCCCGACCCCGAGGACGTTCGCCTGGTCCAGGCGGCCTGGGACGAGGCGCGGGAGGCCATCTACTCGGGCGAATGGGATATGGTCGTCCTGGACGAGATCAACTACGCCATCAGCTACAAAATGCTGGACCCGGCCGTAGTTGCCGAGGCCCTGCGCAACCGTCCAGAGATGGTGCACGTCATCCTCACCGGCCGCAACGCCCACTCCCTGCTGGTTGAACTGGCCGATACCGTCACCGAGATGCGCGAGGTAAAACACGCCTACCAGAAAGGCATCCTGGCCCAGCGCGGCATAGAATACTGACAGTGATCAGTTGTCAGTGGTCAGTGGTCAGTGGTCAGTTCATCGTAGACCAAATTTAGTTGCCAGCCGCCAACTGTTCACTGACCACTGTCCGCTGTCCACTGACCACTGTTTTTGAGAGGTTGCATGTCCTGGTTCAAGCGTGAAGATGGCGAGTATGAATCCGGCCCGGCCGGCATGGCTCCGGAAACCGAGGACGCGGCCGGCAAGACGGTGCGCACGGAAGGCCTGTGGATCAAGTGCCTGGGCTGCCGCGCGGTCCTCTATAAGCCGGAGCTGGAAGCTAACCTGAACGTCTGCCCCAAGTGCCGGCACCACTTCAAGATCGGCGCCCGCCAGCGCATCGATCTGCTGCTCGAACCCGGCTATGAACTGGTGGATACCGGCCTGCGCTCCACTGACCCGCTGAACTTTACCGATGTGAAGCCCTACAAGAAGCGACTGCGCGCCGCGCAGGAGGCTACCGGCCTCGACGACGCCATCCTCAATGCAGTCGGCCGGCTTGGACCCCACCAGGTCGTCCTCAGCGCCATGGAATACGGCTTCATCGGCGGCTCCATGGGCGCCGTGGTGGGCGAGACCATCGCCCGCGCCGTGGACCGCGCCCGCCTGGGCCGCAAGCCGCTCATCATCGTCGCAGCCTCCGGCGGCGCGCGCATGATGGAAGGCGTGGTCAGCCTGATGCAGATGGCCAAGATATCCACCGCGCTGGCCCAGTTGGACGCGGCCAAGGCGCCTTACATTTGCGTGCTCACCGATCCCACCACCGGCGGCGTCACCGCCAGCTTTGCCATGCTCGGCGACCTGAACATTGCCGAGCCCGGCGCTCTGATCGGTTTCGCCGGCCCCCGCGTCATCGAGCAGACCATCCGCCAAAAACTCCCCGAGGGCTTCCAGCGTTCCGAATTTCTTCTGGAGAAGGGCTTTCTCGACGCCGTAGTCCAGCGCCGCGACCTCAAGTCTTATCTGATTCGCGCGCTGGAGTTCCTGAAGACACCGGCCGTGGCCTGAAGGCCACGGACCGCATAGAACCCGGCGTTAACCTGCTTTTTTTGCCAGTGCAATCCAAAACACCGCGGCCCGGCATCGCTGCCGGGCCGTCGCTGACTTGCTTGCCCCGCGCGAGCGGGGCGTTGATCCTGCCGCATCTTGACGGCAGACTGAGACTCCTAGAACGCCAGCCGCAGCGAAAGCTGCAAGACGCGAACCGCTAAATCGGAGGAGCCCGGGGAAACGTAGGTGCTTGTAATGGTCCCAAACTGAAGACCGTTGGCCTGGGTTATGTCTACATCCGGCGGGTTGAAGTTCGGGTGGTTCAACGCGTTGAAGGCATCGCAACGGAATTTCAGGTTGACCTTGTCCTGATAGATCGGGAAGGTCTTGCCGAGTCCCAGATCCAGGTTGAAATATCCGGGCCCGCGCAGGTTGTTGCGGGTACCTATGTCGAAGCCGGTGGGTCCGGTAAAAGCTCCCAGCGCGGCAGTCGGGTTCGAGAAGGCATTCAGGGCTGCGCCTTTACCGCCATTGACGTGTGCCTTCAGCAGGCTGATCGGTCCGATGAGAGTGGCGGGCGCATTATTGGCGAAGCCGGCTACATACGCATTGGAACCTGCATTGTAGGCAACTCCTGTGTGCCTGGCCGGCAAGCCGCTGATCTCCCAGCCGCCGATAGCCTCGTTGAGCCAGAACGAGGCCGTCGGCGCAAACATTTTTCCCCGGCCGAAGGGCAGTTCATAAATGAAGTTGCCGTTCAGGTATTGGGTAACGTCGAAATCCGAGTTGCCGCGGCATTCGCGAGGCCGGTTGACGTCGCAGATATAGCCATAACCTTCGCTGATGGAAATGAAGTTGGCGACGGCCGAGACGTTGTCGATCGAGTGCGCCCAGGTGTAGTTGAGATCGAATTGCAAACCATAGCCGGCATTCTTGTGCAGCGTGACGAGCAAAGCGTTGTAGCTCGAGGATCCTTTGTTCGTCCAAACAGTGTTGCCGGCAAACTGAGACGCCATGCCTACATTCGCCGGCAGGATCTGGCCGAAGGGGAATCCGATTGTCGATATATATTGCATGGTATCCGCAAAATCGCCGCGCTGCGGATACGGATATGCATCGTATGCGATCAACTCGGTGTTGCTGTTGAAACCACTGCCAACACCCACTCCCGGCGTAATCACATCCTCAAACCAGGGCTGCGGAGTAACAGCCTCAATCGCGCCCAACGGTCCCAGGCCCACGTTGGCTCGCAACTGCTGGGTCAGCCCCGCCATAGCCTGGGACATGGTCTGGGTCGACAAACCGGTGTTATCCGGAAATTCGATCAGCTGGCTGGCATCCGCCTCTGCAAGCAGCCGCCTGCCAAGCCTGCCCATATAAGTCGCCTTCAACAGGTAGCCCTGCGGAAACTCATGCTGTACCCCGAAATTGAACTCGATGTTATAAGGGTTCTTCAGGTCGGGGTTAATGAGTATGTTGAATTCTCCGTAGGGCAGGCCGTATGGATATGTGCCGAAGACATAGGGCTGATACGGCGTTGTGACGTCGGGAGCGTCCGGCAGCAAAGGCGGGGAACTGATGCCGGCAAATCTCTGCGTCCCGCCCGTCCCGGGATCTAACGTCGAAAGCGTAGTGGTTGGATCGCCCGCGGTTCCGTACAAATTTACGTTGTTCGCCTCAAACAGGTAGGAGCTCTGCAACTGCTGGAATTGCAGGGCATTGATAATACTGTGGTCGTAAACGATGCCGGCCCCGCCGCTGATAACGGTCTTCTTGTCCCATCTGGGGTTGTAGGCGAAGGCAAACCGCGGAGCGAACATTCTGTTATCCGGGTTGTAATAACCCGCGGCGTTATTGGCCTTGCCGCCGTAGATGTATTGAATAAACGGAATTACGGTGTCAGAGGAGATTCCGCCCGCGCTCTGCGTCTGGCGAGCTGCCCAGTATTGGTCGAAGCTGAAAGGCGTCACGCTCCCGCTTTCATTCATTAATTGTGCAGAGGCTTGATCTCCATGCGTCTCGTAGGGCACCGTGTAGTTCTCATAGCGCATACCGTAGGAGATCGTCAGCTCCGGCGTCACTTTCCAGCTATCGCCGAAATAAGCTTCGGTCTCGTAGTAGCGGTAAGTAAGGGAAAGACCCGAGCCGGTTTGCTGCACTACACCCTTGTTGTTGTAGTTGAAGTTGGTGCTGGTGCTGGCAAATGCTCCCAGCGCAGTGGAAAATTGATTGTCGTAAATTGTGGTGGCGTAGGGATCGCTGCTGATGTCTGAAGGCCGCAGGTTGGGCGCAAGAGCAGTGAAATTGGTGTTGCCGGTTACGCCCACGTTGGGAAAGTTGTAGTTTTCCGCCGCAAAATCCTGCGGCGTTTCCCACTTGAATGAACCGCCAAAGGTAAAGTTGTGCCTGCCCTTATCCCAACTGAAATCGTCGCGAAAGATCGGTATGGGATATGTTCGCGCCTGGGAGTTGTTGCCGCCGCCATACGGACCATCGAGTCCGGCAAAGCTGTACTGGTTATCGCCCTGCGGGTTATAGGTGATGACAAAATTGAAGTCCTCGTATGTTTCGCCGAAGTACGCCTGGTTGAGCATATTTTTGTTGATTTGCCAGTTATGCCCCACCACCCAGGAATAGCTGCGGTCATAAAACGGGTAGGTGTATTCAGGATCGCCGGGGAACTGAACCGGATTTTCCAGTGCGGCCCTTCTGGCCACCGTGCCGCGCCCAAAGATCTTCATTTTATCGTTTATGTTGTAATCGACCCTTTGGACATAATTGTCCTCCTGGTATGGATCGGGCGAGTTGAATCGGAAGCCTGCCGTGTTGACCGAATCGCCGACGTCGCCGGTGAGGTCATTGGCAATCGGATAACGGCTCTGGAACAAGCTGAGCTCGGTCGAATCCCAGCCGGTTCCCATGGGATCGAAGCCCGCAACCTGCGATGAGCTCAGGGTAGTGATGGAATCGGCAGAGTTGATGTACGCAACTTCGCCGCCACGGTAACCCGTTGTATTCGTTCCCATCGGAACCGTCCGGTCGACGAGAAAGCTGCGGGCATCGCGACGGGCATTGTAATCGAAGAAAAAGAAGGCCTTGTTCTTCATGATCGGGCCGCCGACATTGCCGCCGAATTGGTTGCGAACCAGCGGAGGCCTGCCGACGCCGGCGTTGTTGTTGAACCAGTCATTGGCTTCAGTGTCGGTGTCGCGATGGTACTCCACAAGCGCGCCATGAAATTTATTGGTGCCGGACTTCGTCACCAGTTCGAATTGGCCGCCGCCGCCCTGGCCTGCGCTCGATAGCGGCTCGCCGACAACGCCGCGAAACTCCTGTACGGAGTCCACCGGCGCCTCGCCGACAATATAGCCAAAATCGCCCGTAGCGTTGTCGTTCATCTCCAGGCCATCCAGCGTTACGTTGGTCTGATCGGTGCGCGCGCCTGTCACTGCTCCATCCAGCGTGACGCCCGGCTGCGCGTAGAACAGCGCCGCGGGACTGTCGCGAAACGCAATCGGCAAATCGTTCAGCATCTGCACTTGAAAGTTGTTGCCCACCGTCGCGTCGGTTGTGTCCAGAGTCATGTCCTGATTAGCCGCCGACACCACCACTACCTGCTCATTGGTTCCAATGCTCATTCGGGCATTCTGCGTTCGAGTAGAGTCAATGTTCAGGTAGAGTCCGGTGATCACTACAGGTTTGAAGCCGTCCCGCTTGAATTCGATCTGGTAACCCGGCCCCGGTTTGACCTGATTGATCGTATAGGAGCCTACACCATTGCAATCGGTCGTATATTTAGCGCCGGTCAGGGAATTCTCAAGCGTCACATGAGCGCCCGGGATCACGGCGCCTTTCGGATCCGTAACCACTCCGGTTATGGATGCGACAGCCTGCGCCGACAGCTTGACCTGAGCCATAAGGACAAGCGCCAATACAACAGAAGCTTTGATCAATGAGTTGCGTATCATTGAAGACCTCTTTCTGATAATGCCGGTACGGGAAAGTTGATATTTTGTTCTGAACTGCGGATTTTACATTTTGATTGTAAGTTTCAATGAGTGTCAAGGTTACATTTTCCAGAGGTTCCGTTACATAGTAAGTAACCTACGTTACATCTTCCGGCATAACGTATTCCGGCAGCCTGGATTAGTGAAAAATCAGTATAGAAATATATGATAAATAATAATTTATCTACTCCATGACGGTAACCATCACACCATCCGGTTGGTTCTGTTTCTAAGGCGTCCCGCACAGCGCGGAGCCAAAGTAGCTGCAAATACAAAGGTCCGGCTTATCTGCCAGGGGAGTTTTCTATTCCCTATTCCCTGCATTTTTCATATCCGCATCGGCATCAGAACATACCGGTACTTATACTCCGCGTCCGGATCCTCGGGCCGCATCTGCCCGGCGGATTGCGAGTCCTTGAACTCCAGCCGCACCTCGCCCTCGTTGCTCAGAGCCTTGAGGAAATCCAGAATGTAGCCGGAGTTGAAGCCCACCACAATCGGGTCGCCCGAGTACGGCGTATCGATGGTGTCTTCGCTCTCGCCGGACTCGGCCGAGTTGGCGCTGATCTTCAGCTCGTTGCCTTCCAGCCTCATGCGGATGGCGCCCGAGCGCTCGTCGGCAAACTGCGCCACGCGCTCGATCGCCGCCGAAAGCTCGCTCGACCGCACCACGGCAAACTTGGTGTTGTCGCGCGGCATCACCGCCTCAAAGTTCGGGAATTGGCCCGTGAGCTTGCGCGTGCTCAGGGTGCGATGGCCCACGCGGAAGAAGAGCGTATGCTCGTCGTCGGCAAATTCCACTTTTTCTGCGTCGGAAGCCGAAAGCAACTGCTGCAGCTCCTGCAGCGCCTTGCGCGGGATGAGCACCCGCTTCTCGCCGCTGATGCCCTCCAGAACCTCGTTGGGCTTTTCGACAAACGAGAGCCGGTGGCCGTCGGTTGCCACCATGGCCAGCGACTCCGCCTTGATCACCAGCAGCGCGCCGTTCAGCGTGTAGCGCGACTCTTCGTTTGAAATGGCGAAGATGGTGCGCACGATCAGTGTCTTCAGCGCCGCCAGCGAGATGCTGGTCGCGGTGACGGCTGGGAACTCAGGCACCTGCGGGTAGTTGGCCCGCGCCATCCCCACCATCTTGGTGTTCGAGCGCCCCGAGCGTATCTGCACCCAGTGGTTCTCGAGCAGCTTGATGGAGATGTCGCCCTCGGGCAGCAGCTTGATGTAGTCGTAGAGCTTGCGCGCCGGAATGGTGCATGCGCCGGGCTTCTTCACCTTGACCTTGGCGCTGGTGCGTATCGCCTGGTCGAGATCGGTTGCGGTAATGTTCAACCGCTCGCCCTCCGCCTCGATAAGAAAGTTCGATAGAATCGGAATGGTGGTCTTGCGCTCCACCACGCTTTGTGTCGCGGTGAGTTCCTTCACCAGGTCCTGGCGGCTTACGGTTATCTCCATCGCTGCCCCCTGCGCTGCCGGGTTCTCTACTTCTTTTTCCACGATCGGCATAGACCCACCCTCGCTCCGAAGCCAAGTTCCTGTACTGGCCACACTCTACAACACTTTGCAGCCCGGCGAAAGTGGCTACCTTTTCATATTCTTATTGTATTCATCTATGCCCTGATGTGTACGTGGAAAACAGGGGTACTTCTCTGGATACTGTGTACCCCTTCGGCTGGGTCACTCAACCTTCGTCCGGCCCATCGGTGTTGCGGCGCCAATCAGCAGTTTTGAGTGATTGCCTATCTGGAGCGACGGAGGAGTGAGGAAAAGGATAAGAGAACTATAGAAAAGACAGTAGTAGCCGTAGATTAGGTAGGAAAAGTGGAATTTCTTCCGAAATGATTGTGGGGTGGGAACTTGGCAGGCAGTTGGATTTTCTAAATCATAGCTGTGCAATTGAGGGATTCTGGAAATCAGGTTTGAAGTGAAGCAGGATGACCCTTGTTTCCCACCTCTCCCACAGGCAAGCGAAAAAGGCCTGTGCAAAGCAGATGAATTGTGTGAAATGGTCCTCCAAAGCCGCCGGGGATAAGGGTTTGCCAGGGATGCGTCTTCCACAAAAGGCTCTCCTTCCACAGCTTCGACAGAGTTGAGCGAGCAGAAGACCTGGGTCACGCCACAGTTGTGGATTCCCGTCCACGATTGCCGACTCAAAGGGTTCCCATTCCAGCACCGAGAAGGCGCAGAACCTTCAAGCCGCAGTAACAAGGCACAGGTTTGGCTCCTACACTTGGATGGAGGAAGGAACTTCGGTTCATGACCATCGATGTAGGCCGCCTGGAAGACCAACTCCTGCACATGTCCGCGGAGGGTGCGCCAGGACGGGAGTTTTGCGAGGCAATCTCTGAATTGGCAGGAACCGGGCGCTTTGAACAGTTGCGAGAGATACTGCCAGGCATCGTATATGACGAGCTTTGGAGTCGCTACGGGCAGGACCCTGCGGCATTTGTGGCAGGCTGGCGGATGCTGGCGCAGGAGATGCAGCAGGGTTTCATACAGCACGCCCGTCAGCGGCTCACCTCTCTTACGCGGCTGCAGCAAGCCGGCAGTGACTCTGAGATCCCCGCCTGGCAGGAGATTCAGCGTGCCCTGGACGGCCAGCAAAACGATCTGTTGCGCGCCGCCTTCGCGATGGAGCTGCTGGAACTGGTAGAGCCGGCCGTCTTCCGGGCCACCCACCTGCGCGAATGTGTAGTGGCAGCGCCCAGCTCAGAGGAAGCCGACCGCTATCTCGACGAGGCCACCCGATGCTATTTCTACGGTCTGTTTACCGCCTGCGCCGTCATGTGCCGTTCAGTACTGGAAGAAGCCATCAAGCAAACCCTTCCCGCCGCGCTCACCCGCCAGGTCCGCACCCGCTATCGCAACGCCGCTACCCTGGGTAACCTGCTGCACGAGGTGAACAACAACCTGCTGCTCTCCGGCATCGATGCGGACTTTATCCCCGTCGCCAACCAGGTGAACGACACCGGCAAAAAAGCCGTGCATCAAGGCCTGCTCTCTGAAGATGAAGCGCGGACGTGCCTGCAAAGCGCGCGCCAGGCCCTGCAGTTATTGCTTCAGAATTAGAAACGAGCAGAGTCAGTCAGTAATCGTGACGCGCTTTGAACGCCCGTCAAAAGTAATATTCCAGTACCGAAGTACGTCCCGCCCGATCAGGCAGGAATAGTAGCGCTCTTCTTCAAAATCTCTCGAGAGGATACGCAAGGTTTCAATACGCTTGAGTCCTGTACCCGGGAAGCTGATTGTTCCGGAGTGCTCGCCGCATTTAGCCTTACCACCGAGCGTCCGGATCTCGATTCCGGCGCCTGTTTGAGCGAGCTTCCGGTTTAGTGCGTGGACCCTATTAACAATGGTGAATGGGGATCCGGTATCCAAAAGAGCCGTGATCTCGTGATGAACTGGGAACTCGAGTCCAATATCACGCCCTGCTTCAATCGTCTCATCTGTGTTGGATATGATGACCTTGATGCAAGGACCGGGGTCGAGCTGGTTAAAGGGGTCCCAAGGAAGCTGGAAGGGAACCATATTCAGGCCACGAAGTACACGGGTTCTGTTATCCACACCTGCTTTATCAAGAAGGGTCGACGAACGCCGAATCTCCGCAAACCAGCCTTGAAAGCGTCAGCATACTCGTTGAAGAACTCCTCCAAAACGACTCCGTCCTGAATTACGACATACTCTCCCGGATGAGTGTCTGACCACTCTTTTCGGTATTGCTCGAATACCTTGAGCTCGGTCTCAAATTCGGCAGTGGGAGCCATCGGAATCCTCTCCAATCAGTATGGCGCGATTACGCTCGACCGCAATATTCAAATCCGCGTAACCGCGTTACTACATTATTACGTAATAGTACTCTAATGCAATAATGTAGTCAATAGCGAATTTGTCCATGAGCCCGCGTGAGAAACACATCCCGGATAACGCCGTACGAACAACGGTTGGTCTGACAGCACTGGAGCGGGCAGCCATACGCTGGATTAGCGATGCTCGCCGATCGATCAAGGATAGACGGACGACCACAAACGACGTTCTTGTTGATGCTCTCTGGTATTTCCTAGAAAAGGTTTACGACAAGACAAAAGAGCAGATAAGCGCCATGGCACCGCCACTTACGACCGACGAGCACCCAAAAAGAAAGATCACCCAAATGCCAAAACCAAAAAGCGGGCACTGAACCTAACGAATGTGTACTGATCGCAATCTGACCACTATCCCTGCCCACAAGAATTGTCACGCGCCTTCTATACTGGTCTTTCCATGTCCTACGCCGCGGCCATCGATCAACTGAATGCCATGGTGCCTGAGCTCTACACGAGCTCCGGCCAATCCCGGCGCAAATTCTCGCTCGACGAGATTCGCGTTCTGCTGGATGCGCTGGGCAATCCGCACCGCCGATTTCCCTCGGTGTTGATCGCCGGAACCAACGGCAAAGGCTCGACGGCCGCCACGCTGGCCTCTATCCTCACCGCCTCCGGAGTGCGTACCGGCCTCTATACCTCGCCCCATCTGGAACGCGCTAACGAGCGCATCCGTCTTGACCGCGTCGAGATCGATGACGATGCTTTTGCCGCCCTCTACTTTCGCGTCCACGATGCAGCCCGGCAACTGGTGCTCGATAGCCGGCTTCCGCAACTCCCCAGCTACTTTGAGATTCTGACTGCACAGGCTTTTTTGTACTTTGCCGAGCACGGCGCGGAGATTGCGGTACTCGAGGTAGGGATGGGCGGACGGCTGGACGCAACCAACAGCGTCGATCCGCTGCTCTCCGTCATTACCGATATTTCCCTCGACCATACCGAGTGGCTGGGCACGACCATCGCCGCCATCACCCGGGAAAAGGCGGGCATTCTCCGCGCCGGCGGAACGATGATTACCCTGCCGCAGCACCCTGAAGCCAACCAGGTTCTCGGCGAGGTCGCAGCCGGCCTCGATGTGCATGCGGTCAGCGCGGCGCCCTATATGCCGCCCATCGGCGCCGGCACGGTTGACCCCTATTGCGTCCAGGCTCTCGGCGAGTCCATCCAGGTGGATTCCCCGCTGGTGGGCGCCCATCAGCATCGCAACCTGGCATTGGCCATTGCCGCGGCCGTAGAGTTGGCCGCCAGGCACGGCTTTCCGATCACCCCGGCCGCCATCGCGACGGGCATTCACGAGACGCACTGGCCGGGACGCCTGGAACGAATTGATCGTATCCAGCAGGACGGCGTGGAATGGATTCTGGACGTGGCGCATAATCCCGCCGGAGCCTGGGCTCTGCGCGCCGGCCTGAGTGGCGCTCTGGAATCAGCCAATCTCGCGCCTCCAAGCACGACAGCAATAGACCCCGGTCCAAGTGATCCCACAAGAGTCCCGTGCCCCATCCTTTCGCCTTCTTCCTGGTCCGCCGCGGCGGAGCGTGGGATACCCCCCGGCTTCGCCACCCCGACCGGCGTCGGTTCATCAGCACACCAGAGGCCGCGCACCCTCATCTTCGCCTGCCTACGCGATAAGCCGATCGCGGAGATGGCGCAGATTCTCTTTCCGCTCTTCGGGCAGGTTATCTTCGCGCCCATCCATAGCGCCCGAGCCGCTGCCCTTTGCGATCTGGTGGCCGCGGCCCAGGCCACGGGGACTCCGGCCGTTGCCGCCGAGTCGGTCAGCCAGGCGATGCAACTCGCCCAGAGCCAGGTAACCCAGCGTTCAGGCAATGGCGTGATCGTCATCTCCGGTTCGGTGTTCCTGGTCGGCGAGGCGCGTTCCCTGCTGCTCGCCGAGAGAGGTGATTCACGATGAGCCGAAGGCCAAATCCGCTGCCCTGGCCCTGTCGCTGGCGCACCAACCTGATCCAGACCCCGGGTTTTGCGGTGGTCACCGCCGTGTGCGGAACGGTCTCGCTGCTGGTCTCGCTCGCGGATAAAAGCGGCCGCGCACAGCACCGCATCGCGCAGCTTTGGGCGCGGGCATTGGTGTGGATCTCCGGCTGCTCGCTCACCGTCCGCGGGGCGGAGAACCTGCGCAAGCATGCGGTCGCCGTCTACGCCTCAAACCACACCTCTTACATGGATACACCGGTCATCTTCGCCGGGCTGCCCTTCCAGTTCCGCATTCTCGCCAAAAAGGAGTTGTGGCCGATCGCGTTCATCGGGTGGTACCTGGACCGTTCCGGCCAGATTCCCATCGATACCGCCAATCCCCGCGCCTCGCTCTCCAGCCTGGGTGTGGGCGTCAAGGTCCTGCGCTCCGGCATGCCTCTTTTTGTCTTTCCAGAGGGTGGGCGCACCTCCACCGGCGACTTACGCCCGTTCCTCTCCGGAGCAGCCTACCTGGCCATCCGCGCCCAGGTGCCGCTGGTGCCCATCGCGCTCAACGGGGTATTTGATCTGCTGCCGATTCATACTCGCCACTTTTATCCTGGAAAACTGACCCTCACCGCAGGTGAGCCGATCGAAACAATAGGAATGACCCCGCGCCAGACCGACGCGCTGACCGCGCAACTGCGCGACGCCATCGAGAACCTCATGCAACCGAAGAGCGTGGACGCCGGAGACTCGGTCGCGGATGATCCGCTTCGCGCTGAAGTTTGACTCGGGGCTCCCTGAAACCTATATCGCCAGGTAGCATCTCTCAGTACAGTGGTGCTTCGATGTCTGTCCATATCGCCATTCCCGAGCCCACCGGCAGCGACCCAGCCTACAACGAGCGGTCGTTGCCGCAGTATCTTGCCGCCTTGCAAGCTGCCGGAGCCACACCGATGATCGTTCCGCTCGACGAGCGCCAGGAGAATGTGGCGAAGCTATTGGCAGGGGCACAGGGAATACTGCTGCCAGGCAGCCCCCACGACGTGGACCCGCAAAGATATGGCGAAGATCCGATTCCCGAGTGCGCTGAACCAGACCCCGCCCGCACCGCCGTCGACGAGCTGCTCTTGCAGGACGCCTTCAACCTCCACAAGCCCATCCTCGCCATCTGCGGCGGCGCCCAGACCTTGAATGTCTGGCGCAACGGCTCGCTGATTCAGGACCTGAAGACGCCGGTCAATCATCGCCCCGGCCGGGAAGTGGTCGAAGCGCACCCGGTTCGGATTGCGCAGGGGTCGAGGCTGGCGCGCCTGGTTCCGCAGGGCGATCTCGCCGAGCCCCAGGTCAACTCCAGCCACCATCAGGCCATCCGCGCGCTGGGCGACAATCTGCTGGTGACCGCTCTCTCTCCTGAGGACAGCGTCATTGAAGCAGTCGAGTTGGACTCAGCCGGGCAGTTCGTCCTCGCCGTGCAGTGGCATCCCGAGCGGACGTATAACCAAAGCGCATTTTCCCGCGCCATCTTTGCGGCCTTCGTAGCAGCAGCAGAAGGATGGGCGCCCCGCCGCATTGAAGATTCGGTCGAGCAGCCATGAACTCCGGCCTCAGTCTTCCACAAATCCCCGTGCCCCATCCTTTTCGTCCGCCGCGGCGGAGGTGGGAACCCACAAATCTCAATCGGCTTTGTTTAGTCGAAATAAATCAGGAGCGGGGTCATGAGTGAAGGACCGATCTCCGCATTTGAGCGACTGAATTCGCTCCTGATCCGAGCAGGTCACAAGCCGCTTGACCCCATCCAGGCCAGCCGCTTTGAGTCCTACCTTTCGCTTATTCTTCGCTGGAACGCCCGCGTCAATCTCACCGCCATTCGAGACGAAGAAGGCATCCTCTCCCGCCACTTTGTCGAGTCGATCACCTGTGCCCGCGCACTTCCCGCCGGAATCGCCACGCTACTGGATTTCGGTTCCGGCGCCGGCTTTCCCGGCATCCCCATTGCCCTCTGCCGACCCGAGATCGACGTAACCCTGGCCGAGTCAAAGGGCAAAAAGGCAGCCTTTCTTCAGGAGGCGATCCGCACCCTTGATATCACCGCCAAAGTTCATTCACAAAGGGCACAGTTGTTGCCGGCTACATTCGATTGCGTCACGCTCCGCGCCGTCGACCGCATGGAGCTGGCCGTCCAGGCAGCCACTCAGTTGGTTCGCTCAGGAGGCTGGCTTGCCCTGATGACCACCCACGCTGAACTCCCTAAGCTAAAGGCCGCAGCCTGGCCGGAGTTTTCCTGGACTCAACTCGTCCCTCTACCCGGAGGCACCGACCGCTTGCTTGCCCTCGGAGTGCGGGTCAGTGATTCACTTTCCACTAGGCGTTGAGCTGCCCCTATTTGAGGATTTCGATTGCGCGCTCCAGGGCCGCGTCTCTGCCTTGCTGGATATCGGAGACCGTTGGCGAGACTTTCACTTGAGGAGGAACACCGACTCCTTCAAAGGCTCGTCCATCGGGATATTCGACATCCGCCATCATGATTCGCGCAGAACCACCGCCTGGTAGTTTGAAGATCACTGAATCTCCCGTGGTGCCGGGGGTTGTTTCACCTATCAAAGTGCCGCGGTGCATCACATCGAATACCACGACAAAGTTCTCTGCGGCGGAGAATGTTCCCGGACCCGTCAGAACGATGACCGGCTTCGAATAATAATGCGTGGGATCGGGACTCTCTTCACCGATAGACATTTTCGACCATCCCGGTGCGCCGCCTCCGGCGCGAACGCCCGGCTTGTAGTCAAGCGTTCGGCAACTGACATTTTGAAAGGGCTTATCTGTCAGCATACTCAAAATGGCGACAGCATTCTTTTCGTTGCCACCATCATTCTTTCGCACGTCCACGATCAATCCCTTCGCTTGGGAAATGGACGCGAAGTTATCTCGCATTGTCTTTGCCCCGAGATCGTCACCAAACTCGTTTACCGCAAGATACGCAATGTTTCCAGGTAGCATTTTGAACTGCACGGGTTCATTCTTAGGCCAAGTGCATTTTGAGGAGGCTTCGCAATAGCGATGCACTGTAACGGATTTTGTCTTTCCGCTCGTGTCTTGGAGCGTGAGCTGTACCGGCTCAGCTTTCGGGCCTTTCAAGAGCATATAACCGTAGGTACGGTTGTTTCGGTCCTGAATTGTAGAGCCTGAGGCATAAGGGGCGACGGCGCTCTCGGCATATTCGCGCACGGGCTGACCGTTGATGAAGACGATCTCCGCGCCAACACGAATCCCCTGCGCCGCAAGCGCGGGGTCGTAGACTTCCGTGACCATGACCTTGCCCTCGACCGGTAGTGTACTGAATGCCACATCGCCATTGAAAATGTCATTGAGCTCTTTTGGGGGACGAACTCTGGTATGTCCGTCGCGTAGAATAGCGGCGAAGCGCATCATCACCCGGTAGTAATCGGCCGTCGTCTGCGCCGCCCTCACTTGCGGTAAATACTCCATATACAAGCGATCCCAATCCATATCCGGCAGGCGCGAGAAGAAGGGAAAGTTGAATCGCGCCTCGGACCAGAACTTAGAAAGGCCGGCGATCTTTTCGTCCTCGGTCAGCACGGGCTTGTACGGCGTGGCAATCGCCGGATCGTCCGTCCAAAAAGCTGTCTGCTTGGTCACGCGGGCGAGCAATTCCTGAAATTCCGGGTCGTTGTGCAGCGAAATCAGGTCGGCGTCGTTGCGAATAAAGTCTGCTCCAACAACGGCTCCGGTGTCCGAAGTGAAGGCCTGTTTAAGCGTAGCAAGCGCCTGAGCTGGCCGTCCCGCCAGCGCCTGACAGCGCGCCAGAATGTAGAGAGCTTCCGGCCATTCTGGTAATGCCGTGATCTGTGGATCGGAGGAGAGCTTTTCCAGGATCGCGGCGGCCTCCGCATAGGAATGTTTTTCATAGAGTGACTGGGCTTGTGCGTCTTGCTGATGAAGGGTTTGCGCTGGGGTGGTGGCTACCGGTTGAGCCAGGCTGGATGTTGAAATGATGCCGGTAGTCAAGAGTGCAAGGATCCATTTCATATGGACGTTCTCCTTGCTTTTAGTTACGAGGCATTAGCTCATTTGGTTCCAGTCCAATGCAGATGGCGTTAGACGGGGAAAATTGAACCGCGCCGTGGAGTTCGCCTACGCTGTTCCACGTGGAACATTTTGGGAACTTGGCCCAAAATGGGAAATGTTCCACGTGGAACAAAAATGGTCCTGGCCCAAAGTGGCACAGTCTCAAATTGGAATACTTCTCTCAAAATCACTGGTTCCTGCAAAAAATTATGGGAGTTTTCCACCGCAAGACCCTTTTTGTCCGACGCATTCTCCCGCCGCACGCCCGGCCGTAATGCCCTTCTCCTGCCAGTGTTTGCCCGTCTTTCGCCCCTTTCCGTCCGGAACGCTTTCCACAGTCGCGCCCCGTTCTCCACAGCGCAACTCCCTACCCTCAATCCACCCTTCCCTTTACTCTGGATTGCCATGGGAAAGATTCTCGGCGTTGTCAACCAAAAAGGCGGCGTCGGCAAAACCACAACAGCCATCAACCTCGCCGCCTGCCTCGCTCTCGAAGGCCTCAAGACCCTTCTTGTCGACTGCGATCCCCAGGCCAACGCCACCTCCGGCCTCGGCTTCCTGCGCGACGACAACCGCCATTCCATCTATGACGTCCTCATGGGCGACTCCCCCGCGGAGCAGGTGATCCTCCCCACCGAAATCGATCTGCTCTCCCTGCTGCCGGGCTCCAAGAACCTTACCGGCGCCAACATCGAACTCGCCACAGCGAACGACCGCGCCCTCCGTCTCCGCTACGCACTGGCCCCGATCCAGGCCGAGTTCGATCTCGTGATCCTGGATTGCCCGCCGGCCCTCGACCTGCTCACCCTCAACGTCCTGGTCGCCTCCGACACTCTCATCGTTCCCATGCAGGCCGAGTACTTCGCTCTCGAGGGCATCTCCGAGCTCATCTCCACGCTCGAACGCGTCCGCGCCGCCTACAATCCAGCCGTCACCATCGAGGGCGTTTTGCTCACTATGTACGACGACCGCACCAACCTGGCCCAGCAGGTCTCCGAAACCCTGCGCGAGTACTTCCACGACCTGCTCTATCGCACCGTGATTCCACGCAACGTGCGGCTGGCCGAAGCGCCCAGCCATGGCAAGCCAGTTGCTCTCTACGATCCCCGCTCCCGTGGAACCGAGGCCTACTTCGAACTGACCGGGGAATTTCTCGCGCGCAATCACATCGAGAGCCCGCGCAGCGCGGAGCGTCCGCCGCGGCGGACCGCTGCCTCCGTAGTCTCCGCCAAGCCGGCCGCCGTCCCGCCGAGCGAGGTCCGGATATGGCCGTACTCCTGATGGCTGCCTCAGGCCGCTGTCCGGACCGAGGCCGCCGCACACAGCGCCGGAACTCGGAAACGAAGATTTTTTGAGCCCGGGAAATCATGCCCGGATTGAGGATTTTGAAAAATGACCACTGCTTCCATTGACCCCAAACGCCGCGCCCTGGGAAAGGGCCTGGATTCGCTTATTCCCCGCGTGCAAGCCCTTGCTGCCGCCGACACCGAAGGTGGCAAGCCCCGCGACCTTCCCCTCGATCAGGTCGATCGCAATCCCTTCCAGACCCGCTCCCATCTGAATGAGGAGCAGTTGGCCGAACTGGCCGCCTCCATCACATCCAACGGGGTAGTCCAGCCGGTGCTGGTGCGCCCGCTCCCCAACGGCCGCTTCCAGCTCATCGCCGGGGAGCGCCGCTGGCGGGCCTCGCAGCTTGCCGGCAAGGCCACCATCCCCGCCTTCCTGCGCCAGGTCTCCGATGAGCAGGCGATGGAAATCACCATCGTCGAAAACCTCCAGCGCACCGACCTCAACCCCATGGAACAGGCCCGCGCCTTCGACCGCCTCTCCCGCGAATTCCACATGACCCAGGAGCAGATGGCGCAGCGCACCGGCAAGGACCGCACCACGATAGCCAACTTCCTCCGCCTGCTGCGCCTTCCGGCCTCGGTGCAGGCCCGCGTCGAGTCCGGCGAGCTCAGCTTCGGCCACGCCCGCACCCTGCTGGCTTTCGAGTACGCCGAAGAGATGGAGAAAGCAGCCCGGCGAATCGTCGGACATTCGCTTTCTGTTCGCCAGACAGAGAACTACGTCCAGGGCCTCCTGCACCCAGAAAAGGCCGCAAAAAAGAATCCCAAATCCGAGCCCGCCATCGACCCCAACGTCCGCGAAGTCCAGGAGCGCCTGCAGCGCGCCCTCGGCCTCAAAGTACACATCGAAGACCACAACGGCCACGGCAAAGTCATCATCGAATACGCCCGCCTCGAAGACTTCGATACGCTGCTGGAACAGTTGGCGGGAGACTGAGAGCCTGTTCAGAAACTTATGAGTTGAAGGGGATGAGCTTCGCAGATTGCGGAAAAAGGCCGAAGTTCGAGCAAAAGCCCATTTATCCCCCTTTGCCCAAAAAGTCAAGATTTTAGGTAGTGGGTCAGTTTCCGGTTTGCCCGTCACTCAGGCGCAACCAAGGTGACGATGCTCAGAATAGATTTATGCGAGTTATCAATTGTCTCGCCTGGCCAAGCGGGTGGAGGGGGATGAGGGACCTCCGCGGGGCGCGGTTATTTCTGCCCTCACTGTGATGAGGGCGTAAATATCGTCGCTCCCAATGTCTCGAACCAATTGCGGCACGTCCTCGGGATCCAGCCTCATCAACCAATGAAACCACCCCGTCAGTTGCCATTTCTTCAGATCGACAATGCGATCTGCCACACCCCTCGTGACGCGGATTCGAAACTCACCCCAATCGCCCCGCGTCAGGCGCGACTTACGGTGTGATTTGCGGTTGACACGACGGTCGAGGAGTGCTACGCTCACGAGACTCAAAATCGAGATTCCGGCTTAAACATTGTATTGCTATTCATCGAGGTCATTTAGGGCGGTGGCCAGTTTTTTCGCACAAGAGGCTCGCTGTCGGTCGAACAATCAGATTGCGGAACTGCAAGGATCTAGCAGGCCATGGCAGGTCGCCGAACAACCGCATATCTGCAGGTGCTGTAGATTCCCCGGTGTGAAGTCTGCCACGCTTGGCCCCCACTCGGGAGATGTCGTAAGGAAGCAGTACAACCAGAGGCGAGGGACATATGAGATCACATTTGAGATGGACAGCGTTCAGCGTTGTTGGGGCACTTGCGTTGATGGCGACGGCTCTGGCTGCGCAAGCGGGGACAGGACAGAACCTGGTAATCAACGGCGACTTCGAAAAAGGCAACACCGGATTTACTACGGGATACGCCCTCGGCGATGTATCGGGCCCGGGCTCTTACACAATCGGCACCAACCCGTCGACGGCGCCCGGAGCCTTTGGGGATTGGTGTAACTGCGGCGACCATACGTCGGGAGCTGGGAAGATGATGATCGTGAATGGGGCCAACTCCGCCTCATGGCCTGTTTGGGAGGAGGTTGTTGCCGTCACGCCGTCCACGAATTATGCCTTCTCTTACTGGGGAGCATCGGTCGATCATGATAGTTCGTCCTTACCCCACTTGTTGCTGAGGATCAACGGCAGAGTCATTGGAAGCAGTTACCTTCCGCAGAATAGTCCTGATAACGGAGGTCAGTGGCAGAACTATAAGTTCACATGGAATTCGGGTTCCAGCCAAAACGCGGACCTGGCCCTTTTCGACCAGAATACAGATTCGAACTGGAATGATTTCGCGCTTGACGACATCAGTTTCAGTGCTGTCCCCGGCCCTGCTGGCGGGGCGGCGCCCCCGGCCCACAACGCTTCAAACTCCGGCCTAATCACCACTCACGCTCAGGTCATGGTGAAAGATTTGCAGGGCGTTGAAATCACGCTCAAGCAGGAGGAGAAGATTGCGGTGATGTTCATGGAGGCTATTGATTCAATGGAGGACGATTGCAACCGTCACCTTAGCCGGAAATGCTCGCTCGCCGAACTGGTCGCTGGCCCGAAATCGCCAGATTGGAACATCGGCAAGCTGAAGTATGATCCGGCCCGAGACCCGAATTATAAGTACACGGTTACGATTACCGGGACCAGTTGGATGGCGAGCGCCAATCCGCAGCGTGCGGGGCTAGGCGGTTTTTTCGTCGATGGCACAGGGGGCATGATCGCGAATTCCTACTATAAAGCGAATGGGCCCGCCACGGCTAAAGACAAGCGATTGGGCGAGATTTCCGTTTCAGGAGAGCTGTTTCAAGTTCGATAGGTCAACATACCGTCACCAGTGTCACCAGCCTCATGGTATTGGGTGCCATTATGGCCGGAGAACAGGGTCTCTTTACCTTCTGGAGCTGTCTTGCCCTTTGCTTTCCGGGCTTGCCCTCCATCCCCTTGTGTGCCTGAACCTACAGATTTTTATGACAGCATTTTGACACCATCTTAATATTTTTCAGCAACTTAGAGGAAACAGCTTGGTGGACCGTTGGATGTCTGGCGTCAAGCGTTTCTTCCCCTCAACGACAACCAAAATTCCCGATAGTTGTTGGAACGTCTTCTCTCCTTTCCCTGGCTGAGATGTAGTTGTTGCTGGCAGGACCGGAGCGGAGCCCTCAAA
>Ga0208820_1000069_pt1 | contig 114758 bp, 104 predicted proteins | sample June2015DPH_16_5_FD_184713 | JGI IMG/M metagenome (GOLD analysis project Ga0208820, IMG submission 184713) | Peatland microbial communities from SPRUCE experiment site at the Marcell Experimental Forest, Minnesota, USA - June2015DPH_16_40... | ecosystem: Environmental > Terrestrial > Soil >...
CACGTTTCGGTCAAGGCGCGGAAGAACTTTCAAAGTGTGCCTCAAGCCGTCCCGGTCCACAGCGTCACCGGCCTGCACAGTGAAAACTATTTCACCCTTGCCGGTGGCCTTCACCGGCAGCCGGACCGTATAGCGCTTATATGGCTCAGCCGCAATCGTTTGCGAAGTCGTAGCGGCAGCGGTTTGCTGCTGCCCGGACTTACCGGGGACAACCTGGCCCTCGGCCGTGATTTTCACTTCGATATTTCGGCTTTCTCCCGTTCGGTTCATCACCGAAAAACCGGCTGTAAAACTATCTCCCCCCAGGACCTGGTTGGGGAGCACAGGCCTGATCTCAGTAAGCTGATTCACTTTGAAGGTGGACTCTCCCAAACCCATGCGATCATCCGGAGATACCGCCATTGCAAGCACGCGCCACCCCGTCAGATTATCAGGCAACTGAAACTCGACGCTTGCCTTGCCTTCTGCACTGACACGAATGGATGGGTTCCAGTAGGTTACGAACCTGAAGACCGAGCGCATGCCAAGATCGAACCCGGCGGCGGCCGCAGGGAACCCTCCCTTTTTCTCCAGCTTCTCTCTTCCCACCAACTGCATTATCAGGTTGTAGTTGACAAGGTCCAACTCCTCCAGCTTATAAAAACCCTGGTAGGGATCGAAAGCGCCTCTTTTCTGGCGCAAAAGGTCGAAAACAGACTCATCGAGAACGGCGACCGCAAGTTCTATGGGTGGGACCGGCTCGCCGGGCAAAAGATTTCTCGGGTGTGCTTCGAACTGGAGTTTTACCGTCTCGCGCGGCTTATAGGTTTCTTTGTCGGTGCTGCATTTTACTTCAATCTCCTTGAACTGGTCCTTTACCTCGAGCTTAGCGTAACCTATGCGAAAGACCGGTTTGCCAAGATCTTCGCCTCCCGGCCCAAGAGGCTTTTCAACTCTTGGGGACATAACCATCACGCTGACATAAAATCCGGGCAGGTAATCGGGCAGAACCGGTATTTCGATTAACTCAGCGCTGTGCTCCAGCGTTTTCACCCAGTGCTCCAGCACTCCGTAACGCTCCACGGTAACCAGGGCCTTTGCGCCCGGAAACGGATTTTGCACGAAAACCCGCGCCGTATCGCCCACGCGGTATTCTTCCTTATCGGGATAGATATTCAGCAGGTTTCCTTCCTCGGTCTTCCAGAGGACGTCGCTTTTCCCCGAAACCCATTGCCGCATTGCAGTCTTCTGGACGCGGCCCTTGGAGTCTGAAACACTGGCTACTATTCTGAGTGTTCCGGACTGCTTCGGAGTAAATTCGAAGCTCATCGGTTCAACGCCCGATGACAGGCTCAGGGTTTCAACCGGTGTCCACTCCTCCTCATATCGCGTCGGGTAGGCGTCTCCCGCCCCCTTGACTCGAGCGGCTTTGGTCTGCAGTTTCTCAACGTCGATTCGGACCTGAGCGCCAGGGACGGCGTTTCCCGTCTGATCCGTCACAATGAAGTCGGTCTTGGCGGGTTTTCCCTCCTGGAGAACCCAGTCCTGCTGATTCAGTCCGACAAAACGGTCACGTCCAAAGCAGGCTGCTGTCGCACGGCTTGCGACGGATTTGCCCCGTTCGTCTCGCACAGAACTCTCGACAGTGAGCCGCCCATAGTAGACCGGCAGTTCGGCAAGGCTAAACTGTGTCTCGAAATTGCCGTTATTGTCCAGTTTGCCTTTTGTCTGGAAAACGGTTTGAACTTCGGGCCTGGTTTCTCCGTTATCTTCTTTATCGACTTTTTCGATAACGTCGAACTGGAAATCACGGGCTACAGGACTAATGGCCCGAAAAGGCTGGGCCTCCACAGACGCCGTCACGCCAAGGTCCCCACCTGCGTAGGGCCCACCGGCATGAAGTTTGGCCTGAGTCGAGACACTAACCGGCTCTCCTGTGCCGAAAATCTTTCCGTTGAGCTCGGTGGTGACCTGAAAAGGCGAGGGTGTAAAATCGCTTACAAGGACTTGAAGCGGTTCCAGATTCAGCTTGGCGAAACTGGATTCAAGCTGAAAATTATAGTATCCGACCGCACCGTTCTTAGGAATCAGAAACTCGCCGTCCATGGCGCCGAATTCTGAAAGTTCAATGTTGTCGCGCTGAAAGATAACCCTGGAGGTGGGGTCCAGGACTTTCAGGCTGTAGGAAGCCGCAGGCGGCTGGATAAAGCGCCGGTTTGCCTGGTCCCTGACATAGATTTTGTACTGAACCGTGTCCCCTAATTTGTAGATACCCTGCGCGGTGGCGCCCCAGGCGCGAATGTGCCCGTGCAGCAACCGCATCCAGGATGGGATGTACTGATAGTTCGCCCCCTCCGAGTCGACCCGGAAGTGATACATTAGCGGGACCAGCGCCATATCGTTTCCTTTGCGGCACAGCACGAGGAACCTTTGAGCACTGTCGGCCGTATAACCCTCAGCGAGTTTTAGCGCGGGATCGATTTCCGAGGTCCCCGCCAGTTCGGCTATGCCGCTCGAATCGGTCACCGCCGTTGAAAGAGGTTCCGTCTGAGTTTCGAAATCTTTATAAGAATCCTTCCTGATCTCCACGCTGACTCCGGGGACCGGCTCGCCACTCTGAAGGTCGGTAATCCAGACCAATGTATTGAAATGTCCCATCTTTACATGAACATGAAAGGGAGTTACCTGCGCAAAAAACCAGTTCGTCTCCTGCTCCTGCTCCTGCTCAGGCTCCTGCTTTTTCAAATGAATGGGTGGGCGGGCCGAAACAGTCCCTGTGAGTACCCCCGACTCCGCTCCAAGAAGCTTTCGGACTCCCATCGGTATTGCCGTCGTAGCGTCTCGCACCCTGGGGCCGGGAAGCGCCGCCAGTTTTGCGGCAGATTTTCCCGCTGCCGTAAACGTCTGGTATCTTAGATCGATCCCGTCGATATTGCTCGCAAAGACCGGCAAATCCGTATCGATCCCCTTCTCCAGGACAGACATGTTTTTGTAGAGGCTCAATTCAGGCGGCAAATGGTCCGTCTGTAAACGCATGTCGATGGCTTTGGCGATAGGTCTTCCAAATTCATCCTTGAGGCTGTTCGCTTTGGCATGAATTCGGTACTTGCTGAACGGTTTGAGAGATTCGTTTTCGAACTCATAGGCGAAATAACTGCCCTTTTTGGGCAGTTCTCTGAGCCTGGAGTATCCCGGGTATTCGGACCAGGGGTTAACGGCCGGCGCGCCCTTCGCGCTCGGCGTAACCGAGACTTTGTCTTTAAGTTCCGATTGAGCTACCGGAGAGGTGAAGAGCAGGGAAACAGGGCTTTGAGGATTGCATCCGGTCTGAGGCAAATTCTGCGAAGCGCGGATCTCTGGGCGAATGATTGACTGGACGCCTTTCAGGTCGAAGCACTGCACACCCACGAACCTGAACCCCCCGAGTGTGCGAAAGCCGAAGACCGACCGGCTTTCGACGCCGGGTTCGGTCCCAATGCGAGGTAGAATTCCCGGTTCGACCACGAGTTGTATGTCTTTGTCCGGAGGAAGGTCGCCTAGCGGGCTCAGTAGCCAGTTAAGTCCCGGTTTCTCATACTTGTCCTCCCGGTGGTCCTCCAGAACTTTAGCCCCAACTCTCAAGCCTGCGGCCCCCCTGAAGAATGCGTGCGCTTCTATGGAGTCCTGCCGGACAGCCTGCTCGAAGCGTACCTTGATTTGCGGCTTTACAGGCGACAGCCACTCTTCGAATACCGCGAAGTTGACTTTGGGACGCTGTGTTATGAAAGAGTGAGTGACCGGTTCAGCCATGATTGCCCCGTCCCCAGATTTGAACTCAGGCCTGACCGTGATAGTGTAACGTGTCGATGGGACCATGGCGTGCTGCTCGTCCAGTTGGCACGCCAAGTTGGAAGAATTCAGCCATCGCCACTGGCACGAAAGGGCCGGTTCAATGGAAATCGGTATTTCTGAGGCGTTTCGTTCCATTCTGCCGAGGGGCACGACCGGATGGTTGAATTCCAGGACGATCTGCCTCCCCGGTGGGATATCGGCGCCCGAAGGCGTAATGCGGGTTATCTTTAGCGCATCCCCTGGGCCGCCTTCAGCGGCGGGCGCCGAGGCGGTCATGAAGAAGCTCAGGATCGCGAAAAACCCGAGCAGAATCATGCATGCCGGGACTCTCATTGCAAAGTTAAACCTTCCTCTAGTCCACTCTCGCTGAGACATAGGCTCCTCCGTGCTCAATGAGATAAGACCCCCGGCTCCAATATTCAACGGTCTCACATAGTATCGCGATCAATATTTCTCGCTTTGAATTCCCGGCCGGATTGGTATATTTGATGGTGAGGCCGGCGCGGAAGGTGCTGGAACAGACCGAACTCGAATGAGCGCCTACCGAAACAGCCTGCCTGCGCGGCGAAGCCGTGCTGCCTTGTCCACTCTGCGGCTACTGCCGCATGGGCGTTTAGACCCAAAACAAGGAGACTCACATGCCGGACCAGGAGAGAATTCTTCGAGCTGCATTCCTCGCCGGTGCAGTCACCGACGCACTGGCTATAATGCCAATGCTCGTGCCGTCCGTTGCGAAACTGCTTTGGGGCTTCGATGACGTGTCAGGTGCCTACCGGTTCGCTATGGGCTATGGAGCTTCGCTTATGCTCGGCTGGACCGCTTTATTGATCTGGGCATATCAACGTCCATTGGAGCGGCGCGTCGTGGCGGCCCTCACCGTTCTTGTCATTTGCGGCCTGATGTTCACGGAAGTCATCGCGGTGATGTCCGGGCAGCTTGCAGCATGGCGCATGGTGCCAACCTGGTGTCTTCAGATGGTGCTCTTAGGACTTTTCGCGGTAGGCTTCCACCATGCACGAGTCCAACGATGGGCTATGTCCCTGCACTTATTTGGGTCAATGAAAACATGACTGCGTTTCCACCCCATAAAAGTCCCCTTTTCTGAATAACCCGAACGCAGCTTTTTACTGCAACATTCAGGACAAATTCAAAATGAGAATATCGGTCATTCTAGCCCATCCCGACGGCGGCAGTTTCAACCACGCTATTGCGCACGCAGCAGTCGAGCAGCTTGGGAGTGTAGGTGGACATGAGGTGTTTTTCCATGATTTGTACAAGGAAAAATTCGATCCTCTGCTAACCATGCAGGAAATGCCTGAAGGCGCTAGTGTGCCGGAGCCGATCGTGAACCATTGCAGGGAAATAGCCCAAGCCCGGGGTATCGTTGTGGTTCATCCGAACTGGTGGGGGCAGCCCCCGGCCATACTGAAAGGCTGGATCGACAGAGTGCTGCGTGCTGGTATTGCCTACGAGTTTATTGAAGGCGATTCGGGCGAGGGAATACCAAACGGATTGCTGAAAGCCTCAACGGCGATGGTGTTCAATACGTCCAACACCGAGACTGAAAGAGAGCAAAATGTCTTTGGTGACCCCCTGGAGACAATTTGGCGCAACTGCATCTTCGGCCTTTGCGGTGTCACCGGCTTTTACCGCAGAACTTTCAGTGTTATTGTTACGAGCACGGCGGATCAACGCAGACACTGGCTGGATGAGGTAAGGAGAAGTATTGATACTTTCTTTCCGAGAGCCTTATAATAGCTAGTTTCACCCGATCGCCACACAGGAACTGCAATGACAAAAACCGGCAGTTTTACGGAAAATCATAAGCGAACAGCGGTCATTATAGGAGCTTCATCCGGAATAGGCAAAGCTCTGGCGGTCGAATTGGGCCGTGAGGGCTGGCGGCTTGCCCTCGCGGCCAGACGGATGGATCTTTTGGAAAAGATAGCTGCTGACTGCGGCCCCGGCACACTCGTCCGGCGCGTTGATCTTATGGAAGGCGAAAAAGCCTCTGCTGCAATTGAATCCCTTCTCGATGAACTTGGGACGGTTGATCTCTTCATTATAAGCGCGGGAACCGGCCACATAAATCCTGAACTGCAATGGGCGCCGGACCGCGACATGCTGCTTGTAAACGTCACTGGGTTCGTTTGCCTGGCGCAGGCGGCCATGCACCATTTTTTCCGGCAAGGGCATGGGCATCTGGTGGGAATTTCCTCAATCGCCGCTCTGCGAGGTTCCGGGGGCGGGGCCGCTTACGCGGCCTCCAAAGCTTTCCAGTCGATTTATCTCGATGGCCTTCGCGATCTTGCCGGACGGCGCAAGGTTCCGATAACGGTAACTGAAGCGCAACCCGGCTTTGTTGACACCCCCATGATAAAGGGCGTCCGCCCGTTCTGGCTCGCCTCGCCGGAGCTCGCTGCACACCAAATCCTGCGTGCCGTAAGAAGGCGGGCCAAACATGCCTATATACCCCGCCGCTGGGCGATTGTCGCATGGCTGCTCAGGTTGCTGCCACGGGCGGGGTAGCTTCAGGCATAAATGGGCTCACCCGGCTTTTTTGTGCATCCGCGGCCCCGGAGGCCCTCCCGGCCGTGCCTGTGCAGGAACACATTTTACTTGACCCGGACGTTACGGATCATTTAGAATGGTTCATTCTGGCTCACTTGCGGGTGTAGCTCAGTTGGTAGAGCACAAGCTTCCCAAGCTTGGGGTCGCGGGTTCGAATCCCGTCGCCCGCTCCAGGTCGAGAAGTTCCCTTCTTTTCAACGAAGGGTTTCCCTTTTTGAGGGGGCTTGGAAGTCCAGGCCTGCTTCGATCAGTGGATGACAACTATTCTGGATTCTGAGTTAAAGTTAGTTCCTAACTGGAATTTGAAAATTGTCGGTCTGCTAGAAGAAGTGGGTTGAATGACCCACTTCTTTTTTTTTTGAATTCTGTAGGACGTGGAAGAGGCGTAGATTGGCTCAGCAGCTAAAAAAACAAGAAGAACTGATCGCTGAGATATGGAAACTTTTCCATCCGGTGATTGCCGCGCAGGGCATGGAGATACTTGAAATCGAATATCGGCGCGAATCGGTCGGGTGGGTGTTGCGCATCTTCCTTGACGGCGAGCGGGGAATATCGGTTGAGGACTGCGCTCAAATAAGCAGGATAGCGGGCGATTTGCTCGATGCTGCCGACTTGATCCAGGTCCCTTACCATCTGGAGGTTTCCTCACCCGGTATCGACCGGCCGCTGCGAAAGCCCGAGCACTTTCAAAAGTATATCGGAAACATAATTGAAGCCCGCACGATATCTCCGATAGAGAACCGGCGCAATTTCAGAGGTGAACTGAAACAGGCCTCTTCCGAGGGTGTAGTCATCGAGTGCGAGGCAGGGAGCTATTCGATTCCGATGCCCCTTATTGAGCGGGCTCGGCTTTTATATTTCGAATCGATGAAGCGTAAAGCGCTTTGATCGGCGATTCTAAAAAAGGAATTATCTTGAATATGGAGGTAGTCTCTACTTATGGCCAGTGAACTCAAGCGGTTGATCGAGCAGGTCAGCAGAGAAAAGGGCATTGACCGCCAGACCCTGATTCACACTCTTGAAGAGGCCATTAAATCGGCCATCAGGAAGAAATACGGTTCCAAGCTGGATCTGGATGTTACCTTTAATGAGGAATATGGGGAGATCGAGGCATTCCAGTTTAAGGAGGTGGTCGAAGAGGTCATCGACCCGGACAAGCAGGTGCTTCTCTCAGAGGCGTTGAAACTGGACAGTGAGAGCGAGATCGGGGACGAACTCGGCATCAAGATGGATACGGAGACCCTGGGCCGGATTGCGGCACAATCCGCTAAGCAGGTCATCATACAGAAGATGAAGGACGCCGAGAGGGAAGTAGTCTATGACGAGTTCAGAGGCCGCAAGGGTGAGATTGTAAACGGCATTATCCAAAGAGTGGACAAAGGCGCCATCCTGGTAAATGTCGGGCAGGCCGAAGCCATTCTGCCACAGAAGGAGCAGATCCCTAGAGAGGTGTTTCGGCAGGGAGACCGCATAAGGTCATATGTTCTGGATGTGAAAAAGATCAGCAAGGGCCCTCAGATCGTCTTGAGCCGGACCCACCCGCACTTTTTGATTCAGCTCTTCCATTCCGAGGTCCCCGAGATCAGCGAAGGTATTGTGAGCATTATCAGTGCGGCGCGCGAGCCTGGGTCCAGGGCGAAAATCGCTGTCATCTCGAAAGATTCCGACGTCGATCCGGTAGGCGCTTGCGTTGGGATGAAGGGAACCAGGGTTCAGAATGTCGTCCAGGAACTCCGGGGCGAAAAAATAGACATTATTCCCTGGAACATGGATCCTGCCAAATTTGTGGTAAATGCTCTTGCACCGGCCATTATATCCAAGGTCATCGTCGACCAGGCCAACCGGAACATGGAAGTTATTGTGCCCGACGATCAGCTTTCGCTTGCCATCGGCAAAAGAGGCCAGAACGTGCGCCTTGCCTCCAAGCTCACCAACTGGCGAATCGACGTGAAGGGCGAGAGTCGTTACGAACGGCAGAAGCAGGCAGGCTATCAGTCGCTTCTGAGAATTTCCGGCCTTTCCTCTGAGATTGCAGATAAGCTCTATGAATCAGGGATCGGTTCTCTTGAAGAATTTCTCGAAACCTTGATGGTCGAACTTGAAGACACTACCCGTCTATCCGCTTCGACCCTGGAAATGATGAGGTTTGAGGCCCAGCAACTGCTTCAGAAAGACGCCGAGGAGGGCCCCGGACAGGGTTCGGAAGAACAAGCCGAAAGTCAGCAGGAGGAGTTACAGCCCGATTCCGACCCGATTCAGGAAGGATAAACCAGACTGTCAAAAAGCGGCCACATACCTGTGCGCACCTGTCTGGCGTGCATGCGCAAGAAACCTAAAGGGGAACTGGTGCGACTTGGCCTTGACCCGGAGAGTGGACGCGTTTTGATGGACATCAAAGCAACGATGAAAGGACGCGGCGGGTACGCCTGCCTTGAGTGTCTGCCCGATTTGCGCCTCAACAGGCGAATCCAGCGGGCCTTCCGCAACGGGGCCAAACAACTCTTTGTGGTGCAAGAATCACCATCGAAGAAATAAACCTACACCCATAACCGACCTATGTCGGCTGGAAGGTGAAATGAATACTGAAGAAGGTGTTTCAAAGGGGGAAGGCTTCATGACGAGACTAAGGGTGCATGAACTTGCAAAAGAGTTGCACATTGAAAACAAAGACCTGATTGACCGGATCGAGAAACTGGGCTTTCAGGTCAAAAATCACATGAGCACGCTGACCGACAGCCAGGTGCTCAAGATAAGGCAGCAATTCTCTGAAGTAAGACCAGTATCCGAAAAGGTGGAAGAGAAGCGCATCGGGCGTGAAGTAATCCGAAGACGCAAAAGATTCGATCTGCAGCCGGAGCCTGAAGCACCCCAGGCCCCAGCCGTTGACGCAGTGCCGGATCAAGCTGTCGTGGAAGGCATGGAACAACCTCCGATCGATGTCCCGGTTGAGTCCCCGCCCAGTCTTGCAGGCCAGCCTTCGGAAGCCCCCTCCGAAATCGATCTGCCTCAGACTGCTCCCCCGGAGACCAAAGAGGTCCCGGAGAGGGTAAAACCGGTTGGGCGCCCTGGACGTAAAGGCGAAGCCGCAAGGATAATCAAGGCTGCGCCTTTAAGGGAGGAACCCCAAGCCCCCGCGCCAACGCCAAGAGAAGAGGTGGAACCCGCCGCAGCGGTTGAGCCGGCTCCATCTAAGGTTAAACCCGCCGTCACGCCCCCGATTCAGCCCATTGTCCCAGAGACACGGGATCTGACCCCCAAAGTGGCCGGCTTGCCAAAAGGCGCCGAGATTGCCGAAGATGAGGAAGAAGACGACAGGGGGAAAAAAAGAGGCAAGAAAAGAAGACGCAAAAAAACGAGAAAAGAGGAACCGGCAAGGATCATCAAGCTTCCCGAAATCATGGCCGAAGATGCAGAAGAGGAGCCGGACCTCACCGAACTGGCCGCTCGCTTTATGGCCAGAGGAACCGAAATTATCGATCCTGCCCTAAGAGAGCAGAAGCGCCGCAAACCCGAAGAGGCGGAAAAGGCCAAAACGGGCCGTCGAAAGGAAGTCTTCCAGAAAGAAGACCTCTATACGAAAAAAGAGCTGGCCGCTCAGGATGACCGGGGCCGGACCAGGGGGGGCGGGCGCGCATTCAAAGAACCGCCTAAGCCCGAGCCTGTTATGCAAAAGGTCGGCAAGAAGCGAATAAAAATAGATGAGGCCATTACGGTGGCAGGTCTTGCCAAGCAGATGGGCCTTAAAGCAAGCGAGATTATCAAGAAATTGCTGCTCCTGGGGCTTCAGGCCAACATAAACCAGGCTCTCGACTTCGATACGGCCGCATTGGTGGCCTCCGACTTCGAATATGAAATCGAAAAGACAGCCTTTGAGGAAGATGACGTGCTCCAGATCAAAGAGGACCGAGCCGAAGAACTGGTCCCACGACCCCCGGTCGTAACTGTCATGGGCCATGTCGACCACGGCAAGACCTCTCTGCTCGATGCAATTAGAGATACCAAAGTAATCGAAGGAGAGGCTGGAGGCATTACTCAGCACATAGGGGCTTACCACGTAACGCTCAGTAAGGGTGATATCGTATTTCTCGACACTCCGGGCCATGAGGCTTTTACATCGATGCGCGCAAGGGGCGCCAAAGTTACCGATACAGTCATCTTGGTTGTAGCGGCCGATGACGGCGTTATGCAGCAGACAGTGGAAGCCATAAATCACGCTAAAGCCGCCGAAGTGCCAATTATTGTTGCCATAAACAAAATCGACAAGCCCAACGCCAACGTCGAAAGAGTCAAGCGTGAACTCTCCGAGCATGGACTCGTTCCTGAAGAATGGGGTGGAAGCACCACAATGGTTGAAATTTCGGCCAAAAAACGGACCGGAATCGAGGAACTGCTCGAAATGGTGCTCCTCCAGGCCGAGATGCTTGAACTTAAGGCCAACCCGAACAAGATGACCCGGGGCAGAGTCATAGAGGCCAAGCTGGACAAGGGCCGGGGGCCGGTCGCCACAGTCCTGATTCAGGAAGGAACGCTCAGGGCCGGGGACATTTATGTCTGTGGAATTTATTCGGGACGAGTCCGCAATATGTTCGACGGACGCGGGAAGAGAATAGATGCGGCACAGCCTTCCATTCCGGTCGAAGTTGTCGGTTTCCCAGGGGTGCCCAACGCGGGTGACGATTTTATCGTTCTGGCCGATGAAAAGCAGGCCAGGGCCGTCGCCGAACACAGGCTTCTCAAACTTAGGGAAAAGGAGCTTTCCCGCTCGAGCAAGATTACTCTGGAGAACCTATTCAATCAGATTCAGGACGGCGAGGTCAAGGAACTTAAACTTATAGTCAAAACCGACGTCCATGGTTCTCTGGAAGCAATCGTAGATTCGCTGCTCAAACTTTCGACTTCCGAAGTCAAGGTCAACATCATTCACAGCGGCACAGGTGCGGTCACCGAAACCGACGTTATGCTCGCTTCAGCCTCGAATGCTATCGTGATCGGCTTCAATGTGCGCTCGGATACTAAGGTTCAGGAACTGGCCGAGCAGGAATCAGTGGACATTCGTTACTATGATGTCATTTACCAGCTCCTCGATGACATCCGCAGCGCAATAGTCGGCATGCTCAAGCCAATCTACAAAGAGAACGTCATTGGCAGGGCGGAAGTAAGACAAACTTTTCATGTTCCAAAATTGGGAATGATTGCAGGCTGTTCGGTGCTCGACGGCCGTGTGGAAAGAAACGCCAGGGCAAGAGTTCTTCGCGACAATGTAATCGTCTATGACGGCAAGATCGGTTCCCTCAGACGGTTCAAGGATGACGTCAAGGAAGTCAAGGCCGGATTCGAATGCGGCATAGGAATCGAGAACTTCAACGATGTCAAGGAAAGAGACATCCTTGAGGCCTATGAGATTTTGGAAATAAAACAGGTCTATGAACCCGAACAGGAGCGCAGGGCTCCTTCGTGAGGCGATCATGACCGTGGGCGTGGCTCTAGTGTGCTTCAGGCTTCATGAAATCCGCTCTATCAAAGATAAGCGGAAGATAGTGAAAAGCCTGGTGGAAAAAAGCCGCAGCCGTTTCAACGTAACGGTTGCAGAAGTTGCCGACCAGGATCTTCATCAGAAGGCATCCATTGGTATCGCTGTAATCGGCAACGATGGACGCGTGTTGAACTCGCTTCTGGACCGGATAATCGATTTCATGGATTCGCTGTGCCTGGCCGATCTTGTCAGCCGCGAAATAGAGTTGATAACCATCTAGCAGCCATCCGGAAACTCCGGATGGAACGCTGGCAGTTTCCGATTCGAAAAGGAGGCATTTTTCGTCCTGACAAGGAAATCGAGGGGTTGCGCGGAGGCGTACATCGGTACGCCGCACAAGAAAGCCCGAAGATTGACGCCGCTAGGGCGGAAAAGGACCCTTTCCGGATGGAAACCATATGAGTTGGATGCTGGATATGGAATATAAACGTTCCGACAGAGTGGCTGACCTGCTCCACAAAGAAATCGCGGACCTTGTTTTCCGGCGGGTGAAAGACCCTCGCACCGCTAATTTAACCATTAGCGGGGTTAAGGTTTCGGACGATCTCAAGCATGCCAGGGTTTTTTTTTGCATTATGGGAGGCAGCGCGGACGAGGATGCGAAAAGGAACGCTGGCTCGGGGTTGGAGAGAGCAAAGGGGTTCATCCGGCTTGAACTTGGTCGGAAGTTGACCCTGAGATATATTCCCCAGCTCGACTTCGAATACGATACTTCTTTCGAATACGGTGACAAAATAGAAAGACTACTGAAAGAGCTGCATAAAGATGAATGAACAAAAGACCCTTAAAATTCGGGAGTTAATTTCGGCCATTCGAAAAAACGAACGATTTATGGTTGCCACACACGTTCATCCTGACGGAGATGCAATCGGCGCCCTTCTGGGAATGAAGCTCATTCTTCAACGCCTCGGGAAAAAAGTCGATGTATATTCACAGGACCCGTTTCCCCCGGAATTTGAGTTTTTACCGCAAACACTGGCAATCCACAATAAACCACTTGAATCGTGCGAATATGAAGTGGCGATTCTTGTTGACTGCGGTGATTTCGCAAGAGTGGGCGATGAGCTTTCGAAGTTCATCAGCAGGGCGGTGCCTTTCGTAATAAATATTGATCATCATATCAGCGACAAGCCGTTTGGAAACCTTTACTGGGTGGAGACTTCGGCGAGCAGCACCTGCGAGATGTTATTCGATCTTTGCGTGAGTCTATCGCTTGCGCCTGACGCGGCCTTGTCATCGGTTCTCTATACGGGGATCCTTACCGACACGGGTTCGTTCAGGTATTTGAACACGAACAGGCGCGTTTTCGAGATAGTCTCAGTTCTCGTGGAAATGGGGGCCGATCCCTCCCATATAGCGACCCAGGTCTATGACTCAGCCACCCCCGAAAAGCTCAAGCTGCTTGCGCAAGTGCTGGGGACAATAGAGTTTCATGCCAACTTTAGGGTAGTTAGCGCTGAGCTTAGCCTATCCATGATTTCAGACTCCTCATCTTCCTACATGGACAGCGAAGGATTCATAAATCAACTGCGCTCAGTGAAATCAGCCGATCTTGCGATGCTGTTCAGGGAAATCAATGACGGATTGATTCACATCAGCATGCGGTCCAAGGGCGATATCGATGTGGCCACACTGGCGCAGCGGCATGGAGGCGGCGGACACAGGGCGGCGGCGGCGTGCAGGATCCCGGGAAGCCTCAATTCTGTCCGGTCGGCGTTTATCGCCGAGGCGCTAAAGTACATAAACTGAGTTTGGCAAATGGGAATCACCTTGCAATCGGAAGCATTGGTTTTGGACCAGGATAGGATTGGAGTGGAGCAGACGGGCGGCGTGCTAATTTTGGACAAACCCGAGGGATTAACTTCGGCCAGGGCGGCCGCCAAGATAAAGAAGCTGCTTACACCCCGCAAGATCGGCCATACCGGGACCCTCGACCCGTTTGCCACAGGCGTGCTCGTACTGTGTCTAAACGAGGCGACGCGAGCCGCCGACCAGATCACCAAACTCAACAAGGTTTACAAATCGACCCTGCGTTTCGGGATAGAAACCGATAGTCTCGACAGGACCGGAAAGGTCACTAGGCAAAGCGCCCTCACTTTTTGCGAAAAAGATTTGATAGAGGTTCTGCAAACTTTTTCGGGTGCTTGCGTACAAACAGTTCCCAGGTTTGCAGCCGTCAGAGTCGATGGACACCGGCTCTATGAGCTCAGCCGCAGGGGGATCGAAGTGGAGCGGCCCGAGCGCAATATATTCATCCACTCGATTGCGCTGCAGTCTTTTGAGTGGCCGGAGGCGGCAATTGAGGTCTGCTGCTCAAAGGGCACATACATCAGGCAGCTCGCCTCGGATATAGGACAGAAATTGGGAAGCGGAGCGCATTTGTCGGCACTTCGACGCACGAGCGTCGGGCCTTTTACCCTTGAGCGGGCTATCAGAATGGATGGAGGGACTTGCGCTGCATCTGCGGCTGCGGCGATTATCCCTCTAAATGAAGCTCTTTCCCATCTGCCAAAGGCTTTGATCGTAGATGAAAAGTTTTTGGGCCGGTTGAGAAACGGACAGCTCGACCCGGAATGGGAAAAAAAACAGAGAGAGTGCTTCCGCACCTGTTCCGACGCTGTGCGGATCGTGACGGCTACAAACCAACTCGCTGCATTGTGGTGGCCGAATTCCGCTCCGAGCGGATCGCGTCGCCTGCGTGTATTCCCATTTTGAAGTTGTACCCGGGCCGGCAAATTTGCAGGCTGATGTCTGCCAATTCTATAGAGGCAAAGGTGTAATGGAAACTCTGCGTACCAAGATTGGAAAATCGGAAGGGTCGGATACCTGACTCTTAAAACCCTGCAACTGAAAGACGGGACCTTCTACAGACTTACCATCTTTTGAGGTCCGGTCTGGAAATCGGTGCGGGTGAGCGGTATCCGCACAAGAACTATCCTGGATAACAGCAAGGAGGAAAACAGCCGTGGTAATGACCCCAGAGAAGAAAAAGACAATTATTGATGATTTCAGAGTGCACCCGGCCGATACTGGCTCTCCCGAAGTACAGATCGCTCTTCTCAGTGAAAGAATCACGTATTTGACCGAGCACTTCAAAAGCCATAAGAAAGATCACCATTCGCGCAGAGGGCTCTTGAAACTTGTCGGGCAGCGCAGGCAGCTTCTTAACTATTTGAAGCGGAAAAACATCGAGCGCTACAACACCGTCATCGAACGGCTTGGATTGCGCCGGTAGCCTCCGGCCACCACTGTCGCATGTGCCCGCGTCCGCTTCTCAATGTATTGCGGCGCAAACATATTTTTGAGAGAGGGAAAATAGATGAAACATACAATACAAGTTGAGGTTGGCGGACGGTCACTGAGTTTCGAGACTGGAGAAGTGGCCAGACAGGCTGGCGGCTCCGTCTTGATGAGATACGGCGATACGGTGGTAATCGTCACCGCTACAAAGGAGGACCGGGTAAGGGAAGGAATCGATTTTGTGCCCCTCTCGGTGGACTACAAGGAGATGAGTTATGCGGCCGGTCGCATTCCGGGGGGGTTTTTCCGGCGGGAAGTCGGCCGCCCGAGTGAAAAGGAGACTTTGACCTCCCGTTTTATCGACCGCCCCATTCGCCCGCTTTTCCCAAAAAAATGGCCGTTTGAAACCCAGGTAATCGCCACCGTCATGTCAGTGGACATGGACAATGAACCTGACGTGGTAGCCCTTACCGGCGCCTCGGCCGCTTTGCACGTGTCGTCGATCCCTTTTGGCGGGCCCGTTGCCGCTGTGCGTGTTGGCAGGGTAAATGGCGAATTCATAATAAATCCTTCGGCCGGCCAGCTTGTCCAAAGCGATATGAACATCGTTGTCGCCGCAACCCGTGAGGCCGTCATTATGGTTGAAGGCGGAGCCGAATTCGTGCCCGAAGAAGACATTGCCGATGCTATCATGTTCGCTCACCAGGCCATAGTGCCTGTTGTCAACGCTCAGGACGAATTGCAGAAACTTGTGGCGAACACAAAGGAAGCTCCCCCCGAAGTGGTGAGTGACCAGGCCCTTATCGGCAGGATTTCGGATTTGGCCCTTGCCGGGATGAGGGAAGTAATGACCACCCCGGACAAGCTGTCCAGGCGGGATCGCAAAAAAGAGCTGAAAAAGTCGGTCAGGGAGCAACTCGGTGCCGATTATTTGGGCAGGGAGAAAGAAATCGAAGGGGCACTTGACGAGCTTGAAAAAAAAGTGGTTCGCACCATGATGGTCGAGCAGCGCCGCAGGATCGACGGGCGCGTTTTTGACCAGGTCCGCCCCATTTCCATCGCGGTGGGAAAACTGCCACGCACCCACGGCTCAGCACTTTTTACACGGGGCGAAACGCAGGTTATTGCCGTCGTTACTCTTGGCTCCTCTTCGGACGAACAGAAAATCGAAGCACTTGCGGGCGAGACTTTCAAGTCTTTTATGCTCCATTACAATTTTCCGCCATTCTCGGTCGGTGAGGTAAGACCCCTCAGAGCCCCGGGGCGCCGGGAGATCGGTCATGGGGCGCTCGCGGAACGCTCCCTGAAGCCGTCTTTGCCTAAAAATGGTGAATTTCCTTACACCATCCGTGTGGTATCCGAGGTGCTGGAATCAAACGGATCGAGCTCTATGGCCACAGTCTGCGGCTCCTCTCTCGCCCTGATGGACGCAGGAGTGCCGGTCACCGACGCAGTGGCGGGCATAGCCATGGGACTGATCAAAGAAGGCGATGAGTTCATAATCCTTTCGGACATTCTTGGAGACGAGGACCATCTGGGGGACATGGATTTCAAAGTGACAGGAAGCGACAGGGGCATCACCGCCTTCCAGATGGACGTAAAAATATCCGGAGTCAACCGGGAAATATTGAAAAAAGCTCTCGATCAGGCCAAGGCCGGGCGGCTTCATATCCTTGAAAAAATGAAGGAAGCAATCGCCAAACCCAGGTCTGAACTTTCGCCTTATGCCCCACGAGTCGTAACCATTATGATCAATCCTGATAAAATCCGCGAGGTTATCGGCCCGGGAGGCAAGGTGATCCGCGCCATCGTCGCTGAAACGGGAGCCAAAATCGACATTGACGACAGTGGCCGAGTCGTTGTAATGAGCCCTGATGCCGAAGCATGTGACAAAGCGATCTCAAAGATCAGGAGTATTACCACTGAACCCGAAATAGGCCAGCTTTATATGGCGAAAGTAGTTCGAGTGACTGACTTCGGCGCGTTTGCCGAAATCCTGCCCAATACGGAGGGCCTGATCCATATCTCCCAGCTCGAACACAGGCGGGTTCGCAAGGTGACCGACGTTGTAAACGAAGGCGACGAAGTTTTGGTAAAGGTAATTGATATTGACAAGGACGGTCGGATTCGACTCAGCCGAAAAGCCGCTCTACCGCCGGAAGAAAAAGAATCATGATGATCTCTTGAGCTGTTTCGCTATATTGTGGTGAGCCGGGATACCGGCTCATCCATTAATCGACTCCGCCACAATCAGAAGCAGGGGCGACTTAAACCCTGCAATTGCGCACAAGGGGGGAAATTGTACCAGAAAACGGTCCTCCGCAATGGGATCAGAATAGTAACGGAAAAAATTCCATTCGCCCATTCGGTTTCCACCGGAATCTGGGTAAACGCCGGCTCTCGCGACGAAAATCCTCTCGAGCGGGGGATCACTCATTTCATCGAACACATGCTCTTTAAGGGCACAAAGCGCAGAAGCGCTCTCGACATCGCCAAGGAATTCGATTCCGTTGGCGGTTTTGCCAATGCCTTTACCTCTAAGGAGCATGTCTGTTTTCACGCCAAAGTCCTTGCCGCCCATCTTCCACTGCTGACCGATCTGCTTTCGGATCTTTTTCTCCAATCGGTCTTTGACCCCGCAGAAATCGAGCGGGAGCAAAGCGTCATCGTTCAGGAAATCCGGATGGTCGAAGACACGCCCGATGAATTCATCCATGTGCTTTTCCAGGAAGATTTCTGGAAGAAAAACCCTCTGGGGCTGCCTATATATGGGACCGTTCAAACTGTTGAAAAGCTCGGCCGCACAGAGATGCTCGACTTTATCACCGGTCGTTTCAACCCGGAAAGAATAATAGTAGCCGCGGCCGGAAACCTCGATCATCAGAATTTTGTCGATCTGATCGCTCCCTCCATGGAAACGCTCAACAACTCGACCCTGCTGCCTGAGCGCTTTGCTCCGGATTCTCATTTCTTCTCCAGGGTGGTAAAAAAAGAACTCGAACAGGTCCACTTGGTCTTAGGCATGCGTGGGACCTCACAGCTTGATGAAGCACGGTTCGCTTCACATCTGCTCAACGTGATACTGGGAAGCAGTATGAGCAGCCGTCTTTTCCAGGAAATCCGGGAAAAACGCGGCCTGGCCTATTCCGTCTACTCTTTTTGCCACAGCCATGAAGATTCCGGAATGCTCGGCATCTACGCAGGCATTTCTCCGGAGAACATACAGGAAGTTTTGCAGCTCATTAATGAGCAACTCTGCACACTTGCCCAAGACCCCATTCCAGAGGCAGAACTGAATTCCGCCAAAGAATACATCAAGGGCAACATGTACATTAACGCCGAGAACAACGATTATCGCATGAACAGGCTAGCCAAAAATGAGTTTCTGTTCGGCCGCTACGTTTCTTTCGAAGAAGTCGAAAAAAAAATAAACATGGTTACAACCGAAGATATACGGGCCTGGTTCCGCTGCATCTACAGCCCTGATAAAATGGCGTCCATGCTCTATGGGCCTGTCGAAATAGGACCGGAAATACCGGAAAAAATTCTAAGGCAAGGATAGCGCCTGATGTCTCTGTTTTTCCAGGTGCTCGCAAGCGGCTCCCGTGGGAACGCAATCCTGGTATGCAGCGCAAAGACACGGGTTCTTGTGGATGCAGGAACCACATGCAAAGAGCTCGTGGGCCGTCTCCAAAGGACGCCGGTTGAGGCAAAGGGCCTCGACGCCCTGCTCCTAACCCATGAACACAGCGACCATATCAGCGCGGCAGGAACATTGAGCAGAAAGTTCAACCTGCCGGTCTACATGACAAGGGGGACCCTGGAAAACCTGCCCCCAAACATCGGCCAGTGCGCTTCGGTTACTATCTTTAGGACCGGAACATGCTTTCAAATCGGAGATCTTCTGATTCACCCGTTCGCCACCTCACATGACGCTGCTGAACCGGCCGGGTTCATTATCGAAACCGAGGGGCTGCGCCTTGGGATATGTACGGACCTCGGAATCGCCACAAACCTGGTCAAAGTCAAACTAAAGGGTTGTCACGGCCTGGTCCTGGAGGCCAACCACGACTTGGACAGGCTTCTCGGGGGCCCATATCCCTGGTTTCTCAAGCAAAGAATAAGGAGCGCCCACGGCCACCTGTCAAACGAAGAAGCCTGCAATCTGCTTGAAGCCGTGCATCATGAAGGGCTGCGCTGCGTAATCCTTGCCCACCTTAGTGAGACTAACAATCATCCCGACCTGGTGCTCGAAAGCTGTCGGAAGCTCCGCCGGTCCACGCATTGGAAATGCGTGCGTTTCGAACTGGGCAAACAGGACGATATAGCCCCCTCCATTGAATTGGAGTAGTTGGCGGGAGGTCGAATCAGGCATGCGGCGTGACTCATCATGTCGAACTGAACGAAAAGCCGGTTTCCCAGTAGGCTCGCACAAAATAAAAGAGCCGGTAAAAATCACCGGCCCTCATGCTCGCTGTTTCAATCAACGCCCCCATGCAGGGGTCAATCCTGTCCGCCCCTCCGGGCGGCTTGCGAAGGAATTTTAGTTAGTCAAGTTTCTTCACGTTAACCGCCTGCGGTCCCTTTGGTCCACGTTCTACGTCGAAACTTACACGATCTCCCTCACTCAAAGAGCGAAATCCTTCGGACGCAATGGCACTGTAGTGGACGAAAACGTCTCCCTGGTCCTTAGTTTCAATGAAGCCATAGCCCTTTTTGTCGTTGAACCATTTCACGCGGCCTTCCGACATCTCTCTAATTCCTTTCCTGCTCTGGTACTGTTTCCATTGCTTGCAGTTTCGCTACTTCGAGCAATCCTCGCAAAACTCCACCTCTTGCCGAGCCGATCCAGGCCGCTTCCCGCAAGGACCGAACCGAATCAGCCACTCCCCTAAGTATATCCTGCTACAGTAGAAATTGAAAAATGTCAAGCGTTTAATGGCCCAGAGGCTGCCTTGAATTAACACCGATGGGTAGTGCATATTCCGGCCGAATCATTAGCATTTGCCGTTGCGCAAACCTGTTCTAAAAATAAAGTGTTGTATGCGAAGTTGATGTATCAGTCAGAAGGTTCCGGCACTTCTGATAAAGTGGAGACCAATTATCGAAAGGCTCACTTGATCAAGTCTTCAAGCGCCTGCTGCAAGGTTGGAAACCTGAAGGAAAAGCCGGTTTCCATCAATCTTTTTGGAACAACCCTTTGGCCCTTAAGCACGACGTTTGCGAATTCGCCGAGCACAATGCGCAACAAGAAAGCGGGCGCCGCTGGAAGCAGGAACGGCCGGCCCAGCGTTCTTGACAGGATATTCGCAAATTCCGCATTCCTGACGGCGTTTGGGGCCACACAGTTTACCGGACCCGAGATTTCCACGTTGCTTAATAGATGTAAAAAAATGTTGAAAAGATCTTCCAGGTGAATCCATGACATCCACTGCCTGCCGCTGCCTATCGAGCTTCCGAGCAGGTAGCGGAAGGCGGGCAGCATCATGGCTAGAGCGCCCCCTCCCCTGCCCAGGACTATTCCAAACCTGCACAGAGCGACTCGACTCCCATGCTCGGCCGCTCTTTTAGCCTCATCTTCCCATTCAACGCAAACCTGAGACATGAATTCGTCCCCATGAGGAGAGTCTTCGTCCAAAATCTCATCGTCCATGCGACTTCCGTAATAGCCGACCGCCGAACCATTAATCAAAATCTTTTCTTTGCCTGAAACGATAAGCGCATCGACGAGATTACGAGTGGTAACAATCCGGCTGTCGAGAATGGACTTTCGAGCCGAATCGGTCCAGAGAGTAAAGATTGAGCTTCCGGCGAGATTAATGACAGCATCGCTTTCCGCAACCTTTTGCTGCCATTCCCCAGGTTTTCTTGGATCACCTTCGATGATGGTTGCCCATGAAACAGATTCCTTCGCCCTGATCGGGGAACGGGTGAGTATGAATGCTTCATGGCCTGACTCGGAAAGTCTCTTGGTCACGTATCTTCCGACAAAGCCGGTTCCGCCGGTAACGAATATTTTCATGGTGTTTCCATTAAGGTCAAGCTTCCGGGCTGAATAGTTCTACGGAGACGGGTTTGGCTCACTGGGTTGCTTTGAGTCCAGGGAGCCAAAGACAAACCTGGAAATAAGACCTTCGATATCGAGCGGAGGTTGGGTCTCCCGTATGACTCCACCTTTTGGAATGTAGGTGTCCGAGGCCCCCGGTGTGATCGAGACATATTTATCTCCGATGATACCCATGGTTTTTATGCTGGCGATTGAGTCATCCTCGAGCTTCACACTCTTGTTTATGCTCAGAATGACTTCGGCGCGGCCGTCCTTGAGTTGGACGGCATGGACCTCCCCGATACTGACTCCTGCCATCGTTACCTGAGCCTTGATTTTCAATCCGGAAACCGTTGGGAATAAGGCGCTCACCTCATAGCGGCCTTTGCCGATATTTAAGTTCCCCAGACTAAAGGAAAGGTACGCAAGGCAGAACACACCGATTATGAGAAACAGACCAACGCCGAACTCCAACCTTTTTCGTTCCGGTCCCATTTTGAAATTTCCTTTTTCCCCGTTTATCACAGCATGATCGAGGTAATAACATAATCACCTATAAGCACGGCGATCGATGAAATCACCACAGCATCGGTGGTCGCCCGGCCCACCTGCTCCGGCCCGAAGCTGCCCTCGTCCACTCCTGCATAGAAGCCCTTGTAGGTGCACACCCATACGATGATGACCGAGAAGCAGACAGATTTGACAAACCCCATGGATAGATCGCTCCAGTCAATGCTCGTAGTAAGACCATCCCAAAAAGCTCCATGACTGACTCCTAATAGGCCCACCCCAATGACGTAGCCTCCCAGGATTCCGATGATGTCGCAAAACGCGATGAGGAGCGGAAGACAGATTATGCTTGCAATTAACCTGGGAGTAATAAGATAGGAAAAAGGGTCGATCGCCATGCATTCCAGGGCGTCTATCTGCTCTTCGATCCTCATTATGCCGATTTCTGCGGCCATTGCAGACCCCGCCCTGCCGGTTACCATGAGTGCGGTGAGGACCGGTCCAAGTTCGCGGACCAGCGACAGTCCCACCGCCGACCCCAACCAACCTTCGGAGCCGAACTTGGCCAGTGTATGGTAGCCCTGGAGGCCAAGCACCATCCCGGTGAAAGCGGCGGTAAAGCCTATCACCATGAATGACATTGTGCCGATAAACTGGATCTGCTTTAGCGTGAACCAAAATTTCGCCGGAGGCAGGACGATTCCGCGAATAGTGTAGATAAAAAACAATCCCAGCCGGCCTGCCGAAAATACCCGCCTCAGTGCGTAAGCTCCAAGGGACTCGATAGGATTTACCATTGGCGCGCCCCTGCACGATTTTTTCTCAAAAAAAATCGAATTGGGCACAGTCTCAAAATCATGTTGCTGTCCGCCCGAGCAACCGCTCGTAATAGGATTCAGGTTGTATTTGGGGATCGGCCTCCCGGCTCAGGAACTGCCTCACACGCGGATCTTTGCCGTTTCGTATTTCTTCGGGAGAGCCTGCGGCCATTACAGTGCCCTTGTCCATCACAACAACCCGATCTGCTATTTTGAAGGCGCTCTCAAGTTCATGGGTGACTACTAAAACGGTCATTCCATAGACCTCGCGCAACTCCAGTATCAAGCGGTCCAGGCCGGCTGCCGTAATGGGATCCAAACCCGAGGAAGGCTCATCTACAAACAGTATCTCCGGGTCCATGATCAGCGCCCTCGCCAGCCCCGCCCTTTTTTTCATCCCTCCGCTGAGCTGGGAGGGCATATAGTCACCAAATTCGGCGAGCCCTACCATATTGAGCTTCATGACGCCCATAATCCGGATCGTCTCATCGGCCAGTTTAGTATGGACCTTTAGGGGCGTGGCGATATTTTCGGCAAGAGACAGCGAATTGAACAGAGCGCCGCCCTGAAACAGTACGCCCATCCTGCGCCTGTATTGCATGAGCATGGTCTCGGAAAACGTGCCCAGATCCTGACCGCCATCCACGATGATTTGCCCGGCGCCCGTTTTTTTCAGACCCGTAAGGTGACGCAGGATCGTTGTCTTCCCGCAGCCGCTAACCCCCATAATCACGGTGACCTGGTGTCTTGGAATGGCAAAACTAATATCGAACAGTACCTGGCTGGTATTGTAAAAACTGTTCAGGCCGCGAATTTCGATTATATTCTCGGTGGTCATGCTCAATCCGGGTCTTGGTCCTTGCTGCGTGATATGGGACTCAGGAACAGCACAATTGTTCCTTTTCCCGCAAATCGATGTAGATCGCTTCTGGATCGGCAACCGGCACCTTCTGATCCAGTGTTTCCGGGTGGATACGATTCAGAATCAGAGGTCGGGAGTATATAAGATAATCATGGAAATACAAATCCATAATTCACCATGCAACATTTCCTCCACGCCCGACTTTTTTGCGAATGAGGCCGCCCGGTCGCCGCTTTTGCTCAGTCCTCCGTGGCGCGTACAACCCGGCGAAACGGCACTCCAAGATTGCCCAGCGCCGGGCCGGAGGCCCTCAGTCCTGCTTCTCTACATGGCTGAGCGCCCGGTCGCCGCTCTTATCATGTCAGGCGCATTTTTTTCGAATAAGGTGTTATATGAGCCTACCTTGCGAGGTTGAGACAAAATTATTTCTTTTGCCGTAGCCCGATTCTGTGGGATACTTTGGACAACAAACAGTACCGGGGACAAATCAATGACAACGCCTGATTCTCCTGTAATAAAAGCCATTTATGAAAGACGCAGCATTCGCGGCTTTGTCGATGCCCAGGTTGCGCGCGATTTGGTTATGGCTGCCCTGAAAGCCGCTTCATGGGCGCCTTCGGGACTGAACAATCAGCCCTGGCGCTTCGCAATCATCTGGGAGAACGAGACCAAAGAGGCGCTGGCAGGTCTTACCCGATACTCCGCTACCCTCAAATCGGCAGCCGTACTTATTGCGGTTTTCCTGGACAAAGAGACCTCATATGACTACACCAAAGATTGCCTGGCTGTTGGGGCTTGCTTACAAAACCTGCTCTTGTCACTCCATTCATTTGACCTCGGAGCAGTTTGGATCGGGGAAATCCTCAAGAACAGGGAACGCGTCAATGAGGTCCTCGAACTTCCGGAGCGTCTCGAACTAATGGCCGTAGTGGCTGTGGGACATCCTGCTCACCGCAACCAAAAATCTGACAGACGGCCAATAGAGGAACTGATTTTACTGGAAAAATAGCTGGCCTCTGAGTCCGAAGCAAAGGTGTTCGATTGGCGGGAGGTTTGCAAAGTGGTAGCGGAGCGAGGTAGATGGTTCCCGTCTGCAAAAAGGTATTTTCGAATCGGAAACTCCGCTGGACGTCGAGTTTTCATCCGCAGTTTCCCGATGGACTCTATTGGCTGATAATGCACCGATGATACTAGAGCGTCTGATCGTTGGCATGCTCCAGACCAATTGTTACCTGCTCGGCGATGAAGAAAGCCGAAGGGCGGTCGTAATAGATCCTGGGGGGGAAGGCAAGCGTATTTGCAGCAGGCTGGTGGAACTTGGGCTCGAACTTTCAGCGATTCTTGTCACGCATGCCCATTTCGATCACACTATGGCCGCATGGACCCTCAAAAAGAGCTGCGGCGGAGAAATATACCTCAATTCAGCGGACAAGCGTCCGCTGATCGAAGTTATTTTCGGGCTTGCGGCGCGTTTTTTCCCGGAAATCCGTCCGATTTCACCAGATGAAGTCGACCGGACTCTGGCGCACGGCGATCAGTTGCAGTTCGGCGCAATTCACATAGAGGTTCTGTCCACTCCGGGCCATACGCCTGGACACGTTTCATTTTACCTTAAAGATCAGGAGAAGGTCTTTTCCGGCGATCTCATTTTTGCCGGCTCAATCGGGAGGACCGACCTCGCCGGTGGTTCTTTGCAACAACTCATGGACTCGGTTCGCTCAACACTTTTCCAGCTTCCGGACGAAACTGTCATCTATCCCGGCCATGGTCCCGGCACCACCGTTGGCAGGGAAAAGTTGTACAACCCGTTTTTTTCGCGCGCATCAGAATGAGCACCCGCAACTCAACAATGCGCGATTGTTTCAGCAATATCTGGGACAAAAAGGAGGGGACCGTGGAAGTCCATAAGAGCGACAAAATTAGATATCGTATAGCGGTTGTGTGCATTTGTCTTGTAACTGCTTGCGGCTGCAGCCGATCGAGCGCGCCTCCCCCGCCCCCGGCCAGCCAGTCTCAGCCGGCGCCTTCCGCTGGGCCTGCACCGGTATACGGCCCTTCTGCCAGTCCTGTTCCTGCTTCCCCTTCCCTGCCCGGAGGAGCCAAATTTCTCGATTTCAACGATATCCCCATTCCCCGTGAAATTTCAGTACAACCTGACCGCTCATATGTCTTCGTGGCCGGCCAGATCAAGATGGGATTCTTGACATTGCGCGGCAGAGTGGATTCTAATTCTTTGATGAACTTTTTTGCATCGGCGCTGCCGCACGAAGGCTGGAGAATGAAAGCTCAGTTCAGGTACAACCGGTCGCTTCTGATTTTCGACAAGCAGGACAAGGTTTGTGTGATCATAATCAAAGAGGAGGCTTATTATACGTATGTTGAAATCTATGTGTCCCCTGCTACGGCAGGCTAGAGTCCATCCGGAAACTCCGGATGGAAACAGGCTGGTTTTCAGACCCCCATTGTGGCAGGACGGGGGACAGTTTATCCTATTTGCTGCACGGCTTTATGAAGAGTTGCCTTCCATTCGAGCTAATATAGCTCCCATAACGGTTTAAGATATTATGCTAAAAGGAAAAACAATCCTTCTGGGTGTGAGCGGCGGCATCGCCGTGTATAAGGCGGCCGAGTTGGTGCGGCTTCTGGTCAAAGAGGGCGCATCGGTTCATGTGGTTATGACGGCAAACGCACAGCAGTTCGTAACCCCTCTGACTTTCCAGGCGCTTTCAAACAATGCGGTGGGGATCGACCTGTTCAGCATGGAATCCGAGTCACAGATAAGCCATATTCAAAAGGCCAGGCTTCCGGACCTCGTTCTGGTCGCCCCGGCCACGGCCAATATAATGGCGAAAATGGCCGCCGGCATCGCGGACGACTACCTGACGACCATACTGCTGGCCACAACCGCTCCGGTGGTGGTTTGCCCGGCGATGAACGTCAAGATGTGGGAGCATCCGGCCACACAACGAAACTTGAGAAGTCTGGCAGAACTGGGATACCAAATTCAGCCGCCTGCGGTGGGTTCTCTTGCCTGCCGGGAGGAAGGGGCCGGCCGTCTGGCAGATAATGAAGACATTTTGGAGACAGCCGTACGGATGCTGACCCCGCCAACTCTTGCCGGCAGGCACGTTTTGGTCGGTGCCGGTCCGACCTGGGAATCTTTTGATCCCGTCCGGTTCCTGAGCAATCCCTCGAGCGGCAAAATGGGCTATGCGCTGGCAAAGATTGCCGCGCGCAGGTGCGCCCAGGTCCACCTGGTTTCCGGCCCATGTTGTCTTGAGGCCCCGGCAGGGGTCGAACGAACCTGCGTTACAAGCGCGCTGGAAATGCGGGACGAAATTTTGAGGCTTTCTCCGCAACTGGACGCCATCGTAATGGCCGCTGCCGTCAGCGACTACCGGCCATCGGCAAAATCCCCTCAAAAGCTAAAGAAAGTGGCGGGCAAACTCACGGTCCTCCTCGAGCCCAATCCTGACATTCTCGCTGCTCTTGGAGAGGTGAAGCCGCCGGCTCAGGTTCTGGTCGGATTTGCCGCTGAGACCGAAAACCTTCTCAAAAATGCCAAAGACAAGCTGGTGCGAAAGAACCTCGATTTCATCGTGGCCAACGACCTTTCCAAGAGAGGCTCCGGGTTCGGCTGCGACACAAACGAGGTGACAATAATCGAACGAAGCGGCGCCGTTATCGACCTGGCTCCAATGACAAAGGAGGATGTCGCCTCGCACATATGGGACAGGGTCGAGCGGTTGCTTACAGGTGGGAAGAATTGATTCCGGACAATACGGCCCATAATCTTGCCGGCTGTTTGGAACGGCTGCGGTGGATTTTCTGGGGTTACAAGACCGGAGGTATCCTGGACTGGGAATACAGCCCGCCAAAATGTGATGAAGAGGCGAGCGCGCCCACGGCTGCCCAGACCGTGGAAAAACTCTCGCGGATATGCAGTGAGCTGACTGGATGCACAAGGTGCAGACTTCATAGCGGTCGCACCAATCTGGTGTTCGGAGAAGGTTCGGCCAAAAGCCGCCTGGTTTTCGTCGGTGAAGGCCCGGGGTTCGATGAGGACCGGCAGGGCCGCCCTTTTGTCGGGCGGGCCGGAAAGCTGCTTGATAAAATGATCCTCGCAATCGGTTTCGAGCGAGAGGAGGTTTACATCTGCAATGTGGTGAAGTGCCGCCCGCCGGAGAACCGGACGCCCCAGCCTGACGAAACAGCCACATGTTCTCCTTTCCTGTTCAGGCAGATCGAAGCACTTAGCCCCAGGGTCATTTGCGCTCTCGGCCTTAGCGCGGCCCAAACCCTTTTAGGACTCACCCGCCCTATTTCTCAACTTCGCGGCACGGTCCAGTCCTGGCGGGGAATACCTCTGATATGCACATATCATCCTGCTTATCTGTTGAGAAGCCCTTCTCAAAAAGCGGCGGCATGGCAGGACCTCAAGCAAGTGATAAAGCTCCTCGGGAGTTAAAGTCCGAACGAAATTCGCCGGCCACTGCCACCTTTCCTAAAGGCGGACAGTTGGGATACAATGGCAGGATCGAGATATATGAATAGGCGGATACCGCATAGTGTCCATCCGGAAACACCGGATGCGACAATTGCAGTCTTCGTACGGAAACTGGCATTTATCCACATATATCAAGAGGCGGTCACGCGATATGAATATCAGGCAAATCATTTTGCTTACAGCGCTTTTCCTGTCCGCAGTGTTTCTTTTTGCACTCTCGCCGGTCGAACCGCAGCAGGGACACATCGATATCATTCAAATCCAGGACTCGATCAATCCAGGGGTTGAGGATTTCATGAAATACGCGATCAAACGCTCGGCCGACGATAAGGCCGAATGCCTGATTATTCTTCTGGACACGCCTGGCGGCCTGATGACCTCGATGCGTGGAATCTCTCAGGCGATTCTCAATTCCCCGGTTCCAGTTGTCGTCTATGTCTTTCCGAGCGGCGCACAGGCGGCCTCCGCCGGTGTGTTCATTACGGTTGCGGCCGATATTGCAGCAATGGCGCCCGGCACAAACATTGGGGCCGCACACCCGGTTACTGCAGGAGGGGCCGACGTCCCGTCCACCATGAACGAAAAAGTTTTAAACGACACGCTCGCGTTCGCTAGAAGCATTGCCGCTCAGCGCGGCAGAAATGCGGAGTGGATGGAGGATGCCGTCAGCAAGAGCGTATCAGCGACGGCCGAAGAGGCATTCAAGTTAAATGTGATAGACCTTGTCGCCGACAACCTGCCCGCTTTGATAAAGAGGCTTGACGGCTGGCATCTTCAGCGCGGGGCGGCAAGTGTCGTTCTCAAAACTAACGGAGTGGAGCAGCGCACCATTTCGCCCAGTCTGCAGAACGATATCCTGCGTATCATAAGCAATCCTAATCTTGCCTACATTCTTCTTATGATCGGTCTGGCAGGGCTCTACTTCGAGCTGTCCAGCCCGGGGGCTGTCGTGCCCGGCGTCATTGGCGGGATTTGCCTTATATTGGCGCTCTACGCCCTCCAGACTCTTCCGGTAAATTACGCAGGCTTTCTTATAATTCTTCTGGCGGTAGTGTTTTTCATCCTCGAAATGAAAATAGCCTCGCATGGTCTGTTGAGCCTCGCCGGGGCGCTGTGCCTTGTGCTGGGCTCGGTCATGCTGTTCCGCAACCCCCAGGAACCCAGGCAGGTTGCGTTGTCGGTTTTTCTGCCAACCACACTGGCTGTCTCTATTTTTTTTGCTGCCGTCGCACGACTTGCCTTCAAGGCTCAGAAGACAAAACCGCAGACCGGCCAGGACGCCCTATTGGGTATGATTGGCGAAGTTAAGCTGCAAATAGACCCCGAGGGCAAGGTATTCGTGAACGGCGAGTTGTGGTACGCACAGGCTGACCAGCGAATCGAAGTGGGGGACAAAGTGGAAGTGTTGGACGTGAATAATTTAAAGTTGAAAGTAAAAAGGATCGGTGGTAGATAGTGAAAATAAGTTCTATCGCATTTCATTCCGACAAAAAGGGCAGCAGGAGGTTCGAATGTTCTTTAACCTAAGCGCTTCGTTCATCGCCATAATTGTTTTCGCGATTCTTTTCCTCGCCAATGCAATCCGCATTTTAAACGAGTACGAACGTGGCGTCATCTTCCGCCTCGGGCGAGTCATTCGTGCCAAAGGGCCTGGTATTATTCTCCTTATCCCGGCGATCGACCGGCTGCAGAAGGTGAGTCTTCGCGTCATTGCACAGGAGGTCCCCACCCAGGACATTATCACGCGCGATAATGTCTCCGTGAAGGTCAGCGCCGTCATTTATTTCAGGGTAGTTGATCCGGTCAAGGCGATCGTTTCGGTCGAAAACTATCTTTATGCAACAAGCCAACTCGCTCAGACGACATTACGCACTGTTTGCGGCCACGAAGAACTTGACACTCTGCTCTCTGAGAAAGACAAAATAAACGCACATATTCAGGAAAGTCTCGACAGCCATACCGACCCATGGGGAATCAAAGTTTCTCTTGTTGAACTCAAACAGATCGACCTGCCCCAGGAAATGCAGAGGGCAATGGCAAAGCAGGCGGAAGCCGAACGCGAGCGGCGCGCCAAGGTAATTGCCGCCGAGGGAGAGTTCCAGGCTGCCGACCGGCTTTCTGCAGCGGCCGTTATTATCGAAAAAAGCCCAATTGCGCTTCAGCTTCGCTATTTACAGACTTTACGCGAGATAGCCACAGAAAGAAACTCGACTACGATCTTTCCGATCCCCATCGATTTGTTCAGGCCTTTCCTTAAGATTGCTGAGATGTACGATAAGGTAAACCAAAAGGAGTAGAGATAATGGGCAAGAAGGAAAAAGAGAAGAAAGAAAAACCGCTCGATAAGATGACTGCCAAGGAACTTCGCGAGTTGGCCATGACTACGGGCGCCGTTGTCGGCGTGCACGCGATGAACAAGGCCGAGCTGATAGCCGCGATCAAGGAAGAGCGCGGGATTGTGGATGAAAAAGGCAAGAAAAAAGCGACTGATGTCCGCGACCTCAAGGCAAAAATCAAAGACCTCCAGGACAAGCGGCAAAAGGCCGTGGAAGATGGGCGCTTCAAGCTGGCCGATTCTTTCCGCCGCAGGATCAGCAATCTGAAGAAGAAGACCCGCCGGGCCGCATAAACCAAAGAGAGGATCATGCGGGCTCATTTTCTTATACGTTGAAATTGTGTAGGAGTCGAATCCAGTTGCACTTGATGATGGAGGTTACTGATGAGCACTGATCCAAAGGTGATTGCGGCTATTACGTCCGCTGTGGGGTTTTACCTTCAAGCCGAACAGGAGTCCTTGTCTGCGCAGCCGTTGAGCCGGGCGGCGCATGTGCCCGTGGTCATGAGCAGCCCGTTTGCGTTAGCTGGAAGGCAGGCGGCCATGGACATCAGGTGGACCTGGCAGATGCGCTTGACCCGTTAGCTGTTGGCCCTTCGACCCCTTGGGCGTCTAATAAAGCAACATTGGAGCCCCGAAGGTCAAATAAATATACCGGCAGTTTTCCTGGCTTGTTTCCTTGCGGATGACTTCTGGTGTTGAAAGTCTGGTTGCGAAGTAAGCTGAGGCTGAACTGATCATTCTCTCGAAAGGAAAAAGGAGACATAGTATGGAAAATTCACATTTGCACGGCACTTCGTTAATTGCGAAACTGCTCGATGAGAAACCGGTCAAGGTCGATAACCCGATCAAGATTGGAGACTTGACTTTCCGTGACGGTCATCAGTCTCTTTTCGCCACTCGAGGAAGGACCGAAGACCTTTTGCCTATAGCCGATGAAATGGAAAAAATCGGATACTGGAGTATGGAAGTATGGGGCGGCGCAACATTCGACACAATGCATCGCTTCCTTAATGAAGACCCGTGGGAAAGACCCCGCCAACTGAAAAAACATCTCAAGAAGACCAAGCTTATGATGCTGCTTCGGGGCCAGAACCTCGTCGGGTATCGCAACTACGCCGACGATATGGCCGAAGCCTTTGTCGATCGGGCATGCGTAAACGGCATCGAGGTCTTCCGGACCTTTGACGCGCTCAATGACTTCCGGAATTTCGAAACGGTCATCAAACCGATCAAGAAAAACAAAATGCATTTCCAGGGGACCATCTGCTACTCGCTGACCGAACCTCGCATGGGCGGTCCGGTTTACAACCTTGACTATTATGTAAAGAAAGCCAAGCTGCTAGTAGACATGGGAGCTGATACCGTATGCATAAAGGACATGGCGGGCCTTATTGCTCCCTATGACGCCTACTACCTGGTCAAAGCCCTCAAAGAGAACGTCAAGGTCCCTATCCATCTGCACAGCCATTTCACTTCCGGCATGTCGGACCTGGCGCTGCTCAAGGCCATCGAAGCGGGTGTGGACATAATTGACACCTGCCTGTCCCCGTGGGCATACCGCAGTTCGCACCCGGCAATCGAGCCCCTCGTAATGACTCTGAGGCACACCAATAGAGACACGGGTTTTGACCTCCATCAACTCGCCAAATGCAGTGAGTGGTTCGAGAAGATTTCGCCCAAGTACCGCCACCTGCTCGACGATCGCATGTCCACAATCGATATCGCAGTGCTGCTGCATCAGACGCCGGGCGGCATGCTCTCCAATCTCATCAACCAGCTCCGGGAGATGGGGGCATCCGACAGGCTCAACGATGTTTTCCGCGCGCTGCCTCAGGTCCGCAAGGAGATGGGCCAGGTTCCTTTGGTAACGCCCACCAGCCAGATCGTTGGTATCCAGGCGGTGAACAATGTTCTGTTCGACACGCCCGAAGAGCGCTATAAAATGATTTCCGCCCAGAGCAAGGACCTGTTTTTTGGCCTCTACGGTCACACCCCGGTCCCTGTCGATCCGGCAATCCAGAAGAAGGCCCTCAAGGGTTACCCGAGAGGCGAGACTCCCTTCGCCGGTCGTCCGGCCGAGATCATCGAGCCGGAAATGGCCAAGAATTTTGAGGAAATGAAGGGACTTGCCAAAGACATCGACGACGTGCTTATCTATGGTATGTACCCGATGACCGGCAAGCGCTTCCTCAACTGGAAGTACGGCAATGAGCCCGTTCCGCCTGAGGTTCTGCCCAAGACCCTTGAGGACTGCGCGAGGGAAGCCGAACTGGTTAAAAAGGCCAAGGCCGGATTGCTTGTCGAGAAACCGAAGAAGGAAGTTCCACCGAAGGGCCAGGCGTCCCGTCAGTTCAACGTATTTGTAGACGGTGATTACTTTTCAGTGGATGTTGAGGCATTGGGCGGCGCGCCGTTGATTACCGCAATCACCCCGGCGGCTGCTCCGGTTCCGAAGGCTGCTCCCGCACCAAAGCCGGCGGCAGCCCCTGCGGCAGCCCCTGCGGCTGCGCCCAAACCTGCGGCCGCCCCGGTTGAAGGGGGCACAAAGCTCGAATCTCCAATGCCTGGTATGGTCATTCGTTACGAGGTAAAAGAGGGCGACTCGGTAAAAGAGGGTGACGTCGTAATGATCCTCGAGGCCATGAAGATGGAAAACTCCATTCTTGCTCCAGCCTCGGGAACGGTAAAACAGATACTGTGCAAAAGCGCCCAAAGCGTTCAAAAAGGTGACGTGCTTGCGGTAATAGGGTAGTGAACTTCATGCGGACTCAATCTGGAGAGGAGTAGTAAAATGGCCAAACCCCCCGTTCGTGTTACAGTTACCGGAGCAGCCGGTCAGATAGGCTACGCCATACTGTTTCGCATTGCCAGCGGTGAAATGCTCGGCAAAGACCAACCGGTCATCCTGCAAATGTTGGAACTGCCTATAGAAAAGATCCAGCAGGCACTCAAGGGAGTCATGATGGAACTTGAGGATTGCGCTTTTCCGCTGTTGGCAGGTATGATCGGCACGGGCGACCCGCAGGTCGCTTTCAAGGACGCTGACTATGCGCTTCTGGTAGGCGCAAGGCCGCGCGGCCCCGGCATGGAGCGCAAAGACCTGCTCATGGAAAATGCAAAGATCTTCATAGAGCAGGGTAAGGCGATGAATGAAACGGCCTCGCGCGACATTCGTGTAATCGTGGTTGGCAACCCGGCCAACACCAATGCCTGGATCGCCATGAAATCGGCCCCGGATCTGCCGCAGGCCAATTTCACGTGTATGCTGCGCCTTGACCACAACCGCGCCAGGTCCATGCTTGCCAACAAGGTCGGCAAGCCGGTAGATTCGGTCGAGAAGTTGATAGTGTGGGGCAACCATTCACCCACCATGTATCCTGATATTCGCTTCGCTACTATCGCAGGCAAGCCGGTTGTCAAGCTCGTTGACGAAAATTGGTACAAGACCGAATACATTCCCAAGGTCGGCAAGCGCGGCGCTGTGATCATCGAAGCCCGCGGCCTGTCCTCTGCGGGTTCCGCCGCCAACGCAGCCATCATGCACATGCATGACTGGGCGTTGGGCACTAACGGCAGTTGGGTGACGATGGGCCTTGTGTCGGACGGCTCCTACGGGATTCCCGAGGGCGTCATGTATGGCGTGCCGGTCACCTGTACACCCGGTAAGTACCAAAGGGTAAAGGACCTGCAGATCGATGCTTTCTCGCGGGAAAAGATGGACTTTACCCTGAAGGAATTGCTGGAGGAACAGGCGGGCGTAAAGGACATGATTGCAACGGCTTCAACCAAGGCACGCTAGAGGTCTCCCGGCTTCGCCAGGGGCGCAGGGGCCTGATTGAAAAACTTTTAGAACAAAAGGCGGCAAGCGGTTGCGGCCTCCCTGATTCTGGACAAAATCCCCGCGTTTGCGCGGGGATTTTGCTTTGTATCAATAATCGGGGGACTGATTTTGAGAGGAGCTGAGAGGGCTGCGCCCCCGTGTAACTACGTTTCTGTGTCACGGCGTCCGTGGGTCTTTGCATACCACAGAATAGGGACAGAGAAGATTTTATCACTCCGGATGATTAAACTTGTTCAAGCGGTTCCACCTTGCAACCCCCAATCGAGGAGAGATAAATGATCCACTGGAAACGATGGCTGGTTGCCACCGTCGTGTCGATTACAGCCCTTGTCGGTATCGTAATCGCGCTCAGCTTCTTTTTCTCACACTTCCTCGTCGATATCTGGTGGTTCAATTCGGTAGGCTATGAAGCTTATTTCTGGCAGCGTGCGCTATACAGGTATGCTGTTCTCGGATCGGTCTCCATATTCTTCTTCCTGATATTTTTCCTGAATTTCTGGGTAGCATCCCGCTTTCTCGGGGCCACTTTGTCTACAAAGACCCCCTCGGCCGCCTCGCTCAGATCATATCGGCTTCTGCTCCAGGGATTTCGGACGGGCTCGATGTGGGTCTATACGCCTTTTTCCATCATTCTTTCCGTGGTGATCGCCCTCCCCCTTTACGAGCGCTGGGAGGCCTTCCTGCTCTATCTTTTTTCTCCCAGGGCAAATGTGACAGACCCGGTGTATGGCAAGGAGATTGGCTATTATCTCTTCGCCTACCCGATATATACACTCATTCAGCACCGCCTGCTTATTGCTTCTGGTGTTCTGCTTGCCGCAATAACGCTCCTGTACCTTGTCGAGAGGCGAATCCTGGCCAAGGAAGAAAAACGCCTTCCCGCCGGGGCAAAAGCGCACATTAGCATGCTGGTCTTCCTGGTATTCCTGATCGAAATATGGGATTTCGTTCTTCAGCGCTATGGTCTTCTTTACTCCAGGAACCATCTGCCGCTTTTTTTCGGCCCCGGTTACGTCGAAATGAACATTACGTGGGTCCTGCTCTGGATTTGCATGATCTTGCTGGCCGGGGCTGCTATATCCCTAATTTACTTCGTGAATACACGTAAGGGCCTCAGGATTTTCGCGGTGTTTGCCATTCTGTTCGCCCTTGGGCTTGGCACCAGGTACTCGGATTTCCTTCCCCAGACGGTCGAAAAATATATTGTCAAGCCAAACGAGAGTTCAAAGGAGCGGCCCTACATCCAGAACACCATCAAATCGACTCTTTCTGCCTACAGGCTCGACGATGTGGAAGTCCGGGACTTCAACCCCGAACGGATTCCTACCGACATATCGATTCCCGATATACAGGCGATTCTAAGGAACACTCCGGTCTGGGACGGCGAACTGCTTGACGACGTCTACAAGCAACTCCAAAACCTGCGGACTTACTATGATTTTCCGAGCGTAGACGTTGACCGCTATACCGTTAACGGCCTATATCAGCAGGTTTTTCTTTCAGCCCGCGAACTGAACAGGGATCAAATTCCCGAAGGCGCCCGGAACTGGATAAACGAACACCTTTCCTATACTCATGGATTTGGGGCCGTGATGACCCCGGCGGGTCAGGCCGGTGACGAGCCGATGGTCTGGTTCCTGCGCGGCATTCCGCCCGAATCCTCGTTCGGATTCAAAATCGACCAGCCGGATATCTACTTTGGGCAAATTGCCAATGACTATGTAATCGCGCCAAACGGCTCCGGCGAAATAGACTATCCCAAGGGATCCAGTAATGTTTTGACTTCATACGGCGGCAAAGGTGGAGTGCCTATCGGTTCGCTTCTCAAACGCTTCGTTTTTTCGGTTTATTTCAAGGACAGGAATATCTTTTTCACATCCAAACTGGTTCCCGAATCCAGGATAATCTTCCGGCACAAGCTCACCGAACGGATTCATACTTTGGCGCCCTATCTAATTCTTGACCGCGATCCATATCTGGTGGTTACTCAACAAAAACTCTTCTGGATCCAGGACGCATACACGGTTTCCGACAAATACCCGATGTCCATGCCTTTAGCGACGCCAACCGGGGAGGTCACCTACATCCGCAATTCGGTCAAGATCACAATGGATGCCTACAACGGAAATATAGATTTTTATCTTTTTGACCCGCAGGACCCCATCGCCGGGGCCTATAGCACAATCTATCCAGGCCTGTTCAAGGACGCCTCGCAGATGCCTGATGAGTTAAAACAGCACGTGCGCTACCCGAAGGAGATTTTTGAAACCCAGATGGCCATCTACGCCAAGTATCACCAGAACGACCCCGAAGTTTTCTATCAGCAGGAGGACACCTGGGAGTTCGCAAAGACATACAAGGGCAAGGAGTCCTCTGAAATCAGCCCCTATTACCTGACACTCGACTTGATAGAACCGGGCAGGTTCGACTTTTTGCTGCTTCTGCCCATGAGTCCGAGTGGACGTGATAATCTTCGGTCGCTGACCCTGGTCGGCTGCGACCAACCATACTACGGAAAGATTATCGTTTACAATTTTCCCAAGGGAGAACTCGTCTTCGGCCCTTCGCAGATTTATGCCCTCATAAACCAGGACACCACGATTTCCCAGCAGTTTACACTCTGGGACCAGGCGGGATCGGAGGTGGACAGAGGCAAGATGATAATCCTGCCGGTCCGCAACGTGATGCTCTACATTCAGCCCGTCTATCTCAAGTCCGCAACGCGGCTCAAAATTCCGGAACTAAAGCGCCTGATCGTAAGCCAGGGGCAAATCGTTATCATGGAGTCATCCCTTGAGGAGGCATATGCCGAGCTCCAGAAGCGAATAAAAGCGGACGCCGAACGCGTGGACAAAAGGTTCGCCCCTCTGATGCAGCCGCCGCCCGAATAGATCGGAAACCACCAGCGTTCCATCCGGAGTTTCCGGATGCACACTAACCCTATTTTAATTTCTGCCGATAGTGTACAATAACAAGTTGAACGGCCTTTGGCGTCGACTGGAGCTAAACCCTTGTTCGTGGATTCGCTCCGATTATTCGTTTTTTAAGACCTTGTTCAGAATCTTAATGCCGTTTACACCATATTTTTTACTATATCGTCTAATTTTGCACTCAATCACCCCCAGACCCGATTAACTCTTTGCAAATACCCCGAGTGATGATAAAATTGCCAAGCTTGGCTTTTTTGGCCTTTTTCTTTGCAGTGGGGAGAGTCCTATGTTTAAAATCGGCGATCTGGCTGTGTATCCTGCTCATGGTGTAGGGAAAATCGAATCCATCGAATCGAAAAGTATCGGCGGCAAGCGTCAGGATTTCTATATAATGCGCATTCTGGATAATAGTATGAAGATCATGATCCCGATACCCAATGCTGAAACGGTTGGATTGCGGGGCCTGATCACCCAGACCGACATTCCCAGGGTCTTCGATATCCTTCTGAGAAGGGAAGTCTCAGTTAACGGAGGCACATGGAACAGGCGCTACCGCGAATACATGGAAAAGATCAAAACCGGCTCCATTTACGAACTTGCCGAGGTGCTCCGTGATCTGACGGTCCTCAAAGGTGACAAAGAACTCTCTTTTGGCGAAAGAAAGATGCTGGATACGGCAAGAACGCTGCTTCTCAAAGAACTTTCCATTGTTCAGGACGTTACGGAAGGCGAAATAGAAGAATCTATTTTCGAGTTATTGAGATAGCGCGATCCGGCTGACTTTTTATTTGTCCATCCAAAATTTTATCATCAAGGATTCCTTCCCGGAACTGGCATTTTTTGCATTTACCTGCATATTATTTTCCGAAAGGGGGTGAGAAGTGTGAAGTGGGGTTGGCTCATTTTGAAACTGGTGCTGATCGCCATTTGCGGCCTTGGAGGGTACCTCATAGCAGTAAGTCTGAACAATGAAAGTATGACCAGCTATTATTGGGCGCCCTGGGCCGGTGTGCTTGGCGGCATAATTGTGGGCATGGGGGGCCTCAGCGTCGAGAAACTGATCAAGCATATGCCTCTGAAGGTTTTGACAGGCGGCACTGTCGGTCTGGTTCTCGGACTTTCCATTGCCAAACTCATCGCCGTGGGATTTGCATCCATGGAGAACACCACGGTCAGCGTTGTCATCTATATTATTTTATCCTGCATTTTTGGCTACATAGGGTTGGTGTTGGGCAGTATTAAGATTGATGAACTGCGAGTCCCGAACTGGTCGTGGTTTGCTCGTGGAACGCGCGGAAATTGGCTGACCGAGATTCTCGATACAAGCGTAATCATAGACGGACGAATTGCAGATATTGTGGAGACGGGCTTTTTGGGGGGGGTGCTGGTGATTCCCGAGTTCGTGCTGCAAGAGCTTCAGCACATCGCGGACAGTCCGGACCCTACCAGAAAAGTACGGGGGCGCAGAGGACTCGACATCATCAAGCGTCTCCAGTCGGAGAAACTCGTTGAGGTCCGGATCGACAGACAGGACTTCGAAAACCTGAGCGACGTCGACGCCAAGCTGGTGGCCCTTGCGTTGAGGCTAAACGCCAAGATAGTCACCAACGATTACAACCTCTCGAAGGTTGCTGAGGTCCAGGGGATTCGGATCCTCAACATAAACCAGCTTGCCAGCGCGCTCAAGCCTGTGGTTCTGCCGGGTGAGGTGCTGCGGCTCCAGATTCTCAAAGAAGGCAAGGAACAGGGGCAAGGAATAGCCTATCTCGAAGACGGGACCATGGTAGTTGTGGAAAACGCGAGCAGGCACCTCGGAAAAGAAGTCGATGTCTCTGTAACCAGTATCCTTCAGACCACCGCAGGCAGGCTGATTTTCACGACCTTGAAGGATGGAGAATTATCCAGGCAGCATTAGGGCAGTGGGCAGTGAATAGTGAATAGTGAGCAGCGAAAAGTGAAGAGCAAAAACTAACTCCTCTTGGCTTCTATCGCTTCGCGAGCAACAGGAAAGGCGAGCGGTGATTCTCCACTGCTCGCCTTTCCTGTTCACTCTTCACTCTTCACTACCCAGCCCCAAGAGATTTCAGAACTTTGCTGAATTCTCCATAATTTATGCCGGTAAATTCAATAACTTTGCCTAGCCGCACCGGCAGTATGAAATGGAGCTTGTCACCAATACGCTTTTTGTCGGCTTGGATTGCATCGACTATCGCCTGGGACCCTATCGAGCCCGGGATGCGGACCGGCAATCCCCAGGTTCGGCAGACACTTTCCAGCCGCTCCAGGTCTTCGGCCTGTATCTTTCCAAGCCGGTGCGAAAGGGTTGCGGCTGCAACCATACCGGTCGCAACGCAGTCACCGTGTTTCAGCCTGAAGCCGGTGATTTTCTCCAGCGCGTGGCCCACAGTGTGACCAAAGTTCAAAACCCGCCTGCGTCCGGATTCTTTCTCGTCGGCCTGTACGATTCGGGATTTAAGCAGGCAGCTTGCGGATATGACCCTCAGCAACGCATCGGGTTTCCGTTTCTTGATGGCATCGGAGCTGTTTTCCACAAATTTCCAAAGTACTTCATCTCCGATCATGGCCGACTTGATAACCTCGGACATTCCCTGCCTTAATTCCTCATCGGGCAAAGTGGTGATAAATCCGGGGTCGATATAGACCTGCTTTGGCTGCTGAAAAGTTCCGAGCAGGTTTTTGCCTTCCGGCAGGTCTACTCCCGTCTTGCCGCCGATGCTGCTGTCCACCTGGGCAAGCAGGGTCGTGGGGACCTGAAAACACGGAATGCCGCGCATATAAATCGACGCGAGAAAACCGGCCGTGTCCCCTGTTACCCCCCCGCCGACGGCTATAATTGCACTGTCGCGATTGGCTCCTGCATTTACGAGTCTCCGTGCGAGAAACTCTACAGAGGCGAGGCGTTTATCGGATTCCGATGCTGTAAACAGGATAACCGGGCCGTCCCTCTGCACGGGCCAACCCAGATTTAGAGCTCTGCGTCCCCAGAGCGACCATACCGCCTCATCCCATATCCAGTAGGCGGAGCGGCCTCCAAGCACCGCATCGAGGGCGCCTGGAAGGTTCTCCATAACGTCTTCTCCAATTAATATTTCCGACACATAGGGAGGAGTTCCACCCATGGTGATATTGATTTTCATTGCCGATCAGACCTCCCGCCTTCAGAAGTTTGCTCTTGAGGCGGCCCCGCACACTCACAGTGCAGGCTTTCGATTTCCGCACAATTATCTGCACGCACGGCGCTACACGCCGAGCAAGACGAACATCCGGATGACTCCGACCGGTACGCCCGCGAATAATATCTAATCAAATACACCAAAACCGCCGCTACGATCATCAAAGTCAATGCGATCTGCCACATCCGATAACTCCTATCCCAGTGTCCATCCGGAAACTCCGGATGGAAGCTATCCCAGTCCGAGCCATAACCCGCCCCGGTAAACAAGCCCCGATACGATGAACGCCGTCAGAGTGTTGAAGACCATCGAAAAAAGTCCCCATTTCCAGGTAGACTCCCGGATAATACAGGTTACCGTAGCAAAACAGGGCGCGTATAACATAATAAAAATAATAAGCGAAAAAGCTTTTAGCGGGGTCCAGGACGGGTCGGCCGCCAAGCGGCCGCTCAGAGGTATTTTTTCCCCTCTTCTGCTCCGTCCCAGCGAGTAAGCGGTACCCATTGTCGATATTATAATCTCTTTTGCAGCAATCCCGGAGAGCAGAGCGACGTTAGTGCGCCAGTCAAATCCATTTACCGAGGTGACCAAAGTGAGTCCGGACCCTATTCGTCCCGCAATCGAGTACTTCAGGGCCGCCTGGGCTTCCTCATTGTCAATCTCGTCGATGCGGGCGCCGAGGCGGGCTAGCGAACCGGCGCCGCCGGCAAGAATGGAAGCCCGTTCATCATCATAGATCTTTCGCTTGCTCTCCGGTAGCCCGGGGAAAGACATCAGCGCCCAGAAGACGATCGAAATGGCCAGGATGATCGTACCGGCTTTGCGGATATACTGCCACGCCCGCTCCCAGGTATGGATGAGAAGCCCCTTGAAAGTGGGCAAACGGTATGGAGGCAGCTCCAGCAGGAAGGGCGTGCTCGGACCCCGGAGAATTGTCGAGCGGATCAGCTTTGCGATGAGCAGGGCCGCAACCCACGACAGAACGGTTAGAAGGAACATCACCTGAGCCTCTTTTGACGAGAAAAAAGCCGCGATAAGCATCGCAAAAACGGGCAACTTGGCCCCACAGTTCATAAAAGGCGCGGTGATGAGTGTGGCGATACGCTCGCGCGAGCTTCTGAGGGTCCTCGCGGCAAGCACTCCGGGAACAGCGCAGCCACCGGCGATCCCCCCCGAAATTATGTAAGCCATGACTGAGCTGCCGTGCAGGCCGAATGTGCGGAAAACGCGGTCGAGCATATAGGCCACTCGAGCCAGGTAGCCCGTATCCTCAAGAATTGCGATACCAAAGAACATGAACAGTATCAACGGCACAAACCCAAGGACCCCGCCCACCCCGTCGATCACGCCCGAAATGATCAGCGACTTGAAAGGCCCGGGGGGCAAAGAAGAGTCCGCGAGTCTTCCCAGCTCGGAAAAACCTGCTTCCAGCCATCCCACAGGGACCTTGCTGTATGTGAACGTGAATGTATAGACCGCGTAAATTATCAGCATCATGAGGACGGGGCCGAAAAAACGATTAATGAGCACCCGGTCGAGCTGATCAGTGAGGTAGAGCCGGTCGGTTTTGTGGCTATGCTTGACGACCCCTCCTTTGAGCAGCGCCGTGATGAAGCCGTAGCGGTGATCGGCGATAATGGCTTCAGGATAGCTGTCCAGGGTTTTCTGGAGGTGCTGAGAAACCTGTTCGGCAAGTCCTTCGAGTTTGCCCGAAATGGCCGGGTCCTTTTCCCTCCCTTTTCGAATTACCTCCACGTCGGCTTCAAGGTATTTGAGGGCCGTCCAGCGGGCCGGGTGCAAATCCGTGAGGAAGCTGCCGGACCCGATCAGCGCTTCCATTTTGTCGAGAACGGGGTCTATATCGGGGCCATAAGAAATGTAGAGGGGATCCCATACCGCACCCTTTTGCACCAGTTGCGCGGCTGCCTGGAGCAGCTCCTCTTTGCCACTGCCCGTGCGCGCAACCGTGGGTATAACCGGCACCCTCAACCTGCGCCCGAGTTCTTCGGCATTTATTTCAAACCCCCTCGCGGTTGCCATGTCCACCATGTTCAAGGCTATCAGGACTGGAATGCCAAGCTCAAGGAGTTGGACCGTAAGGTATAGATTTCGATCGAGATTGGATGCATCGACGATATTGATGACCGCACTGGGGCGGTCCTGGATGAGATAATTGCGCGCGACGAGTTCCTCGGGAGAATAGGCGGTAAGCGAATAGGTCCCGGGCAGGTCAACCAACTCGATTTCTATGTCGTTTACCTGACAGTATCCTTCCTTTTTTTCAACCGTTATTCCGGGGTAGTTTCCAACATGGCGCCGCGCGCCGGTGATCGCGTTAAAAAGGGTCGTCTTCCCGCAGTTCGGATTTCCCGCCAACGCGATCAGGTTTTCCCACCCGTGAGCCATTAGATCTCTTCCACCTCTGCCTCGATAAAATCGGATTCGCTGTTGCGAAGGGTGAGGGTAAAATTTCTAAGCCGGATTGCCACCGGGTCCTTCAGGGGCGCGCGGCCCTGAACCTGGAACGGAGTTCCCGGAACCAACCCCATGTCCCGAATGCGGCGGCCGATTTCACCCGACGCCGTAACGCGGTGAATTGTTCCTTTCTGTCCCTTTGCCATTTTGCGCAAAATAACAATGGCCATTAGCAAATCCTCTGTTCCGCCAGAAAATTAGGGGTGCCTAACATTTATCGGAAAAAGAAACGGCGTCGCTTCGCCGTCCACTCTTACAGCCCTATCCGGAAGGGATTACGAAAATCTTGTCAGAAATATCTTTCCCCAGACTGAGGACCCCGCCGTTCACACGAACGCATCCCCTGCACAGCAAATGCATCTCTACCCCCGGATGAATTCCCAGCGCGGCTATCCGCGCACACAACCCACGTTCACCCTGGACGCAGGCAACTTTGAACTTCTTCCCGGACTCGGCCTGGCACAGAGGCGTCAAAACGCACTCAGGACTTGACGGCCGGTCGCAGCGTGTGCAAAGGTTGTTTTCCGCAGGGCTTAGCATCATGAATGACCTCTGGATCTGTGAAGACAATAATTAGGTACACCAAACATTTCACACTGTCAACAGCTTTTTTCGTATTAACGCATACATTTAAGACATCCCAACAAAGGGCTTGGCTGCAAATAAGCCTTTTAGGGATTGCGCCGGATTTTGAGACTGATTTGGTCGCGAAGATTGAGCAAAGCCGCAGGCGTAGCTGGGCTACGTCGAGGATTTTGCGATTGAGGAGCGGCCAAAGCCGGCCAAAAGCCGGATGCGAGCGCAAAGGTTTTATTTACGGACAACCCCTACTATGGTACTGCGAGGAGACTGGCATCAAGTGGATTCAAAACGCCTTTCCCGGCAAATCGAATTTCTGGTTGAAATTGACAGGCTCAAGAGCATAGTGCGCCAGTCCCTTCTGGTGGATGGGTCGAGACAGGAGGATTCCGCCGAGCATTCATGGCATCTGGCGCTCGTGGCGATGGTGCTGGTGGAACACTCCAAGGCGCCGGTCAATCTTTTTCGAGTACTTAAAATGATCCTGGTCCATGACATTGTTGAAATCGATGCGGGAGACACCTACTGTTACGATGAAGAAGCAAACAGGAGCAAGGAGGAGCGCGAGAAAAAGGCGGCGGACCGGATTTTCAGCCTTCTGCCTCCGGACCAGGCCGTTGAGTTTCACTCCCTCTGGGAGGAGTTCGAATCCAGGCAGACGGCGGATGCGGTTTTTGCCGCCGCCCTGGACAGGCTTCAGCCCCTTTTGAACAATTTCAGGGCGGGTGGAGTTATGTGGCGAAAACACGGGATAAGAAAAGAACAGGTTTATTTGAAAAACAGCCCCATGGAACAGGGTTCGCCGGTTTTGTGGGAATATGCGGAAAGAATGATCAAGGATGCAATCGAAAAAGGCTGGATCGGCGAATGACACATCGCGGGGGATAGACATACTACCCCTGCCGCCCGCCTCGCGGAGCGTCGAAGTCTCGGCCGGCGGTCCCGGTCCCCAAGCCCGGCATCCGACATCCGTAAGGGTAGTCTCCTGGATTTTGTATGATTTTGGCATGGCATGGTTTTCCATGGTCGTCCTGACCGCCTATTTCATACTTTATTTCAAGGAGGTCATAGTCGGAGAAAAAGGTTACGCCGATTTCCTGTGGGGTGTATCCATATCCACGGCCATGGCGGTTTCGGTCCTCCTTTCGCCGCTCTTGGGGGCCGCCGCCGACGCAAGTGGAAATAAAAAGAGCTTCATGGTTGCGTTCGCCACCATATCCATAGTTAGCGTCTTTTGTCTCTATTTCACAGGACCGGGCCAAAAAGCGTGGGCGGTATTTCTGGTCAGCGCCGGATATGTGGGCTACACGCTGGCGATGACTTTTTACAATGCTTTTCTTCCGGAGATAGCCGGTCGGGGTTCAATCGAGAAGTTATCCGGAATCGGCTGGGGGCTGGGCTATATCGGCGGCCTTACGGCACTGGTCTGCATGGCCTTCATGGTCCCGAACGTAGCCGGGGGCAAATCGATCCTTCTGCTGACCGGGGCGATTTGCGCGATTTTCGCGCTGCCCTCTTTCATCGTCTTCAAAGACTCGCCCAGAGTAAGCGCCAAGCGATGGGTTGCTATAGGTGAAGGCTTCTCCAGACTTATTGTGACATTCCGGGAAATTCACTCGCTGAAAAACATCTTCATATTTCTCATTGCATATTTTTTCGTGAGCGACGCCATATCGACCGTAATAGTCTTTTTCTCCTCCTATACCGTTTACACGCTACACTTCACCGTGAAGCAGAATTTTTTTCTACTCATGCTGATTCAGCTATCCGCCGCAGCCGGGGCAGTCGTCGCCGGAGTGATCGCCAATCGGATCGGAATACTGCGCACGATCATCATAACGATCGTGATCTGGATATTGGCCCTGCTCGGAATAATCGCATTTGAAAGCGTCTCGGTCTTCTACGCCCTTTCGGTTTGCGCCGGGTTGGTCCTGGGCGGGACCCAGGGAACAGCCCGAAGTTACATGGCAATCGAGGCCCCGGAGGGGAAAAAAGCGGAGTTTTTCGGCTTTATGACTTTCAGTACCAAGATAGCCGCGATCTTCGGCCCCCTGCTCTACGGGATCGTATCCAGCCGGACAAACAACCCGCGCATAGCGCTACTGTCACTGGAGGCCCTATTCGTTCTGGGGCTGATTTTCATGTTCATGGTCCCACGCACCGGTCACCGTAGAACCGCATACGACGGGTCGTAGATCCGTAGGGTGTGCTAAGCGGAGCGCTGCCCAACACGCCTTTTCGAATCAGAGGCGCATACGACGGGTCGCAGTCCCGTCCAGGGGGGAAAAACCCTCAATAGAAAGGATTCACGACTCAGGGATAAATTCAAAATTCCCCGATCCATACTCATTTCTGTTAATCCTGCAAATCCTGTCTTACAAAGCCTCTGTACTACTAACGTGCGTTTTCTTGAAATTTAGACATATGAGGCTAAACCTTTGTTTTATCAGCATTATCTGCGTAATCTGTGGATGAGGTCATTTATCTGTTTGGTTGCGGCCCGGGGCGCCTCCGCGTCTCCGCCTGATATGCTTTTCGCTGTTTGTTTGCGGACGAAGAGAAACATTAACAAAAAAGGCCGGCCCCGGTGAAAAAAGGGACCGGCCCATGAAAACAAAATATTTTGCGGACCTGGTCGGACCAACCTACCCTGTAAATCTTGCTAATCCTGTCTAAATGACATCTTGTAAATACCAAAACCAGAACCGAATAACTCACGGTCGTCCGGCAAATGAGCCCCTAAAGTCAGGATTTTCCAGCCTCCTAAGCATGAGCCTGGATCACCGCCTGCGGTCCATTATAATAAAAATTCTTTCGCAGCGCCTGCCGCAATTCGCTCCTGAGGTCCGGATGCGCGATATTGATGAGCGCCTCCGCACGCTGTCTTCTGGATTTGTATCTAAGGTCCGCGATTCCATACTCCGTCACCACGTAGCAGGCATACGACCTGGGGACGGTAATAGGGGTGCCCGGAGGCAACTCGCCAACAATAGAGGATAGCAGACTCCCGTCTTTGGCGAGTCTCGACGAAGACATAACCGTGATACCTCGGCCGCCCTTGGAGTGGAACGCACCGAACTGAAAATCGAGCTGCCCGCCGGAGCCGCTGACCATCCGGTGGCCAAGGCCCTCCGAGGCTATCTGGCCGCTCAAGTCTATCATCAGGGCCATGTTAATGGCCACCAGGTTGGGAAATTGCGCGACGAAACTGGGGCTGTTGGTGTATCCGACCGGATAGAGCTGGCACATAGGGTTCATGTGGACGAAATCATACATGCTCTGATCGCCGGCGCAGAAGGTTGCGATCGTAATGCCCTTGTGAAAAGGCTTCTTTGCGTTGGTCACGATACCCTTTTCCACCAGTTGAGGTAAACCGATGGGAAACATTTCGGTGTGGATTCCGATGTCGTGTTTCCCTTCCATTCCGGCCACCACGGCCTCGGGAATCGATCCTATTCCCATCTGTATAGTGTCTCCGTCTTTGATCAGCTCCAGGACATACTCCCCGATCTTCTTGTCTCGCTCGCCGGGAACAGGCCGGCTCAATGTGGGAATTGGCTTCGAGTTCTCGAAGAACAGATCGAATTCCGTGACGTGCAGCCAGTTGTCGCCGAATACTACCGGCTGCTGATCATTGACCTCGCCAATGGTAAGCCGCTGTTTTCCGGAAGCCCGGCCGTCGCGGATGGCCTGCATGGTGTAGAAGTTGGTCAGCCCGAGGTTTACCCATCCCTGCTCGTTAGGGGGAGTCACCTGAGTAACGTAGACGTCCGACCACCTCCCATAGCGGTCCCCGAGATCGTGGCTTTGCTCTATGTAAAAATCCGGCATGCGGGTTTCGATGAGCTTTCGGGCAAGGGGCATCCCGAAGCTCGGGTCGAAGTTGATGTGGCCCTGGAGCTTTGTCATGAGTTCGACATCATAAAGCCGGGACGGGCGGACCTGAACGCAATCGGAGATGATGACGTCGCGCAGTTCTTCCCAACGGTCCAGGATAGCGTCATAGAAATCGGGCGAGCAGGCGCCGATTGCGAGGGCACTTCCGACAAATTCACCTGATTTGATCTGTCTGGCAGCATCTTGCAGGGAAACGAGCCGTTTCTTGTACTCTTCTTTCCAATCCATGAGCATCTCCTTATATGTTTGGTCCTACGTTGAAAGGCTCTTGCAACGCGCGAGTCCATAAAGAATACGATATTCCAATAGCTCTCAATGCCTCAAACATGGTTCGAATCTGGCGCGCGCTGCTTGAGCAGCAAACTCTGTATCTTGCCGCTTGGCGTTTTGGGCAATCGACCGATAAATTCAACCTCCCGCGGGTACTTGTGCCCGGGAAGGTGCTGTTTGACGAAGTTTATTGATGGTTCAGAAAGCTCCTGGCCGGGCGGCGTCAGGGAACCAGGGTGACATAACCATTTCTCGCCTCTCATCTCAGCCGGCCCGTTTTTCCAGCAACCGCAGCCCCCATGCCGTGAAATGTTTCACGATGGCCCTCACCACACAGAACGGCCCGATCCAGTGGCCGGCGCTTCAGATGATGATCTCAGAGCGCCCGCTTAAGAAGAGGCAGCCGTATTCATCCATTTTCACCATCTCGGCTACCAGGAAATATCACCCTTTTCCGACTGTTCTTTTCTCTATTTTTTACCATCTTTCCGGTATCCACGAAACCAAAAAAGCGGCGAAGCTCAGTTTAGGGGTTTGGGGGTTTAAGGATTTAGGGATTGTAAAACGAATTATATTCTTTTGCTTTTTCTGCTCACTGTTCACTCTTCACTCTGCTCACTCAGCCTTAGTTAGTGTGTTGACTTTCCGTGGGAAACAGGTCATGATGACTACATCCTACCAGCCATGGAGGTGGCAATGTCCAGGAAAACCATAAATGTTGCGGAAGCAAAGAAGCATCTGTCCGAGCTTCTCGGGCGCGTGGCCTATGGGGGAGAGCAGATCGTGATCACAAAGCGAGGCAAACCAATGGCCGTGCTGGCGCCGGCGGCCGAAGAGTCCAAACACCTTGCAGAAGCCAAAGGATGGCTGAACGACGAAGATGCTTTCTTCGATATTATCGACCACATCGTTGACGATCGAGATAAGCATGTTCCGAGAGTGCTTAACGGGCGGGTGGTGGAATGAGGTATCTTCTGGATACCAACATACTGAGCGAACTGCTGAAGAAGCGGCCAAATCCTCACCTGATAGTGCATCTGCGCTTAAAACAGCCTGAGTCATTATTCACTTCGTGCATTTGCGTTATGGAACTTCGCTTCGGCGCCGCCTTACGCCGTGATGCTGAATTCTTTTGGGAGAGAATCACGGAAGAAATACTTTCGAAGGTGACCATTTTGCCGGTAGAGTCTCACGAAGCCTTAATTGCGGGAGACCTGCTTGCCTCCTTTCAAAAGGCAGGTCTGATCGTCGGGATGGAAGATATTCTGATTGCATCAACTGCCCTGAGCCATAAGTGCATCATGGTTACAGCGAATACTCGTCATTTTTCCAGGGTGGAGTCTCTGACTGTTGAGAACTGGCTGGAGCCACGATGAGGAGGAGTGAAGGGTGAAATCTTCACTGTTCACGGTCTTTAAAATGCAGCTCCCTGTTTGCTTCCAGTTTTTCCTTCGTGCCCATTTTCTTTTCTCTGTGCCCTCTGGGCCTCTGTGGTCGAATTCGTCTCTCTCCTTGACCGGACGACTATCCCCGCCTCTGCGGTGATCTGTGGTGAGTTCACCCGCCTGATTAATGGTACTGCCATAAGTACTCGGTTTCCTTTGCCAAATCTGACGAGAAAAGCACATAACCATCCTGGTTGTATCCACTGAACCAGAACAACAATTCAGACTTGCCGTTCGCGTCATAGTCACCTGCATCTACAAGACTCAGTCCGGCGCCTAAGTAAGTTGATTGTGCAGTAACCAGAAAAGTGTGTGCATCCCATGCTGAGTCCGTCGGACCGTCACAGCCGTCAGTCCGAGGCTTCAACCGTACCGATATTAGTTTACGCCCGCTCCGGTCCTTATACCCCGCTAGTGTTTCAAGGTCGTTTGAAGTGTAACTGAAAGGCACGCTGGAATCTGAGTGCCCAGGGCATATAACGGCCGGACCGGCGTGCTTCCTGAATTGGACGAACACGCGGGCGATTAATGATGCTTCGGGCTCGAAGGGCTTCCAATTATCGGGATCTGAAACGCCCCCATTTGAAACTACAACAAGTGGACGGTTCTTCGGCGCCCGGCACCAGCCTGCGAATAGATGAAGCTTGTCTCCGACATGCGGAATGATCTGGTTCGGTGAGATGTTCAGAAGCCTGTCACGCGGGTAAGTCCATTGGTAGGGGGTGCTAAATCCCGGATCAAGGGTCCTTATTTTTCCCATCTTACGGCCATGAAGAGCAATGACCCAGTTTATTTTATCAAGATCAATACCCCTGGCCGCGCTCTCGCTGCTAAGCGATGTCCATCCAGTCTCACTCTTTGCAAAGAGGGCTCTGACTGCCGTACCGCTTTGATCGTTGCATTGGGGCTCTTCAAGGACGCCAAGCAATGTTAGGCCATAAACCGTTTCTCCAAGACACAGCATGATCACGAATGATAAGAACAAAAGAAAAGCAAAGTTTTTCATTTTTCTTTCTCACAAGCTATCCACCTGGCCTTTCCCCCTGCCTGCTTCCTGCTTCCCGCGCTATTTGCCAAACGAGCAACAGTAGTCGGTAAGACTGCTAACCCTCAATTTGAAGCTGGAGTTGGCGCCCACCTCGAATTTTTCTCCACCCCTTACGGCCCTCCACTCATTTGCCCCCGGCAGCAGTACATCGAGATCGCCCGCCAGGATTTCCATGATCTCTTTTTCGGAGGTATTGAATTCGTAGTCGCCGGGAAGCATAATCCCGAGAGTTTTCCTGGAACCATCCGCAAAAATTATGCTCCGGCTGGTCACATTTCCATCAAAATAGACATTGGCCTTTTTCACTACCGTTACATTGTTGAATTCTTTCACCGTTTGCTCCTTTCAGCTCTCATCACGCTCACCGGTCCCATCCAGCGGGGCTCGTACGCCGGAGCTGCTGCGCTCCGGGCCCGTACAAGCCCGGGCGGTGCTGAGGCCTTATTCCCTGCGCTTTCAGGGCGCGCTGTACAAACACAACCTCAGAGCGTGGCCTGTGCACCATGTTCTCGGGAACGATCCTGCTCGTAATCCTAAGTCTTTGAACACGCTGAGCGGCCTGTGGGCCCCCGATAGGTCTGCGCAGATCGATCCGGGCCAGGTTCCGCTGAACGTCCACGACAGAAATGGCTCCTCTCCCCTTCGGGGCGATCATCCGGTTGCGGTTTATCCTTTCTACCACGGCCTGGTGAGGTTTGGCCGACAGGTGAGCAAGGCTCACGTTATAGACGTAGCGGTACCGAATCGAACGATAGTCGGGGACCACCCTGTTGCTGATGACCGGCGCGGCCCTGTAATTGTTGATAATGGCGGTCCGGTTGATATTCGCGACCCTGACGCCGGTGTAACTGTTCACGCTGTAAAGGCTGCCCCTGGGAACGACAACCGCATGGCCGGCGTAAGCCAGCCTGCCGATGCCGATTCCAACTCCGCCTCCTCGTACTCTAACAGCGTAGCTCCCAGGTCCCCAATAGTTATGGGCGTAGTACGTTTCGGCGGGCGCGAGCGGGACCCAGCCGACATCGGTGGCCGAGTGGATCCAGGAGACTCGTCCGGGATACCAGCTTACGAGTCTGCCAGTGTTGCCGGCCCCGGCCTTCTCAGGAGGGGCCCAATACCAGGCCGAGTTAACAAAAACCCAGTTCCCATAATGGTGCGTCACATAGCCGAATGATTCCTCAGGAATCCAGACATTATCCCTGGACCACACTGTCCACCTGCCAACCGTGAATGGCTGCCAGCCTGCTGCAACTTCCGTCGGGCGCCACAGCATTCTTTGCCGGCCTTCAAAGTTGACCTGCACCCACCTGCCGTTCTGGTCAAGATCGTAAGCATCATCGCGCAGCTCCGCCGGCAGGTTATCGATAGACTCTCCCTTGACCTGCACCCTTTGTGTCCAGAGTTCTTCCCGCTTGAGGTTCCATTCATCCCAGGCGGCGTCCACCTGGCCGTCTCCCTCAACGGCCACCCTGCCATCAGAGATTATGGATGCGCCTCCGGCTTCGACCGCATACCGCGCCTCCTTATCTCCAAGGACAAAGTCAACTGCGCCCTCAAGGCATATTACCTCTGCCGAAGCATCACCCACATAAAGATCGAAGGCAGTGCCGGGACGCGCAAACACGTACCCGAAAGGCGTCGTCGCCTTGATCGGGGCCTTTTGACTCTTGTTGTAGAACCTGGCGGTGCCCGAGCCAACATCGATTTCCGTCAAGTCGTCCCGTTGCACTATAAGCTGTATCTGGGTATCGCTTCCCGTCCGCACCCATACTCCGCCAGGCAGCTTGAACTCAGCCTTTCCCGTATCACTCGAATAAAGGGCGTCTTCGGTACCGAAGGGCGCATCTTTTACGGTAGCGACCCAGTCCTTTTCGTCATAAACATAGCGGAGAAGCTGACCTTCGATAAAAGTTATGCGGCCCACAAGCGCAGGTCCTTCGGAGTTCCCGGCCTGTGCGCAAACAACAGGCGCACACATCACGGCCAGGACCAGTCCAAGCGCGAGAGCGCTCAATCTTCTCATTGCGTTCTCCTCAATACCGAAAATCAAACTCCATTAGTCTAAGTCGCCAAGAACCCCTGGCCGCCAAAATTCGGGCAATGCTCGACACCTCCTCCGGATTTTCAGGCGGATATGAACTAAGACGAAGCAAGATGAGAAAAAGTCTAACAGATACCCCCATTATCGTATCAAAATGCGCATAACAGGAAAACTATGAAAGGTCGAGCAAGGTGTCCAATCCCGAATTTTTTCCAACGACCATGGCACGCGTTGACAGCAGACAAAACTTGTCCCAAGCCCGCCGAAGTCTAGAGATCCGTAGGGTGGGTGGAGCGGAGCGCACTCACCACGCCTTTTCGAAAGGGCCGAGAAGAACCGAGCCGATCTTTTCCCTATTTCCGCCCAACCCGCTTGATTACCACAGAAGGACCCGGAAAATTCCTTCCATTGTCAAGAAAGCCGATTCGAAGTATAAGGACGCACACGTCTGAATCCTTTTTGGAAAATTCAGCTCACGGATTTGAAAGGAAGTACATGCGAAGGAGTTTTTTCTTCTGCCTGCTGCTCGCAGTATCTTTAGCCTTTGTTATAGCTTCTTCGGCTGCGCAGATCGATGCCGGCGCCAAGAAGACGAAAACGCGATCCGCTGACCGCAAAAAGACCGGTTCGAAGCAATCGGACGCCAGACGAGCCAAGGAGCGAGCAGCCAAACACGCCGGGACGGCCGCTGAGATTTCGCCTGGTCCGATAGAGGCGCGCTCGGAAATCCTCCTGGAAGTTTCCACCGGAACGGTGCTCTTTGAAAAAAACGCCGATGAACCCATCGAGCCAGCCTCTTTTACCAAGATCGTCTCTCTTTACCTGATATTTGAAGCACTCAAGCAGGGCCGGATTCACCTGAACGACGAAGTCCCGATCAGCGAGGAGGCTTGGCGGACCGGCGGCTCGAAGATGTTTGTAGGGGTTGGAACGCACGTTCCCCTCGAGGAGCTTATAAAAGGCATAGCGGTGGTTTCGGGCAACGATGCCTGCGTGGCGGCTGCGGAATATCTATGCGGGAGCGTGGACGCTTTTGTAGATGCCATGAACCGTAAAGCCCAAGAACTGGGAATGACCCGAACCCGATTCCTCACTCCCAACGGATTGCCCGCCGAGGGTCAGATTACAACCGCCAGGGACATGGCGACCCTGGATACAGCTTACTTAAAGACCTTTCCTGAAGCGCTGGGCTTCCATTCCATGAAAGAATACTCCTACAACAACATCCAGCAATCCAACCGGAATCACCTTCTGTTCAAAGACCCGACGATCGACGGCCTGAAAACGGGATACATCGCAGCCTCCGGATACCATCTTTCCGCCACCTCTATGCGCGGCGGGATGCGGCTCATCGCTATCGTTATGGGCGCCCAGAGCCCTCCGGTCCGTGAGAGGGAAGCCCTCAAGCTACTGAACTACGGATTCGGCAATTTCACTCTGATCCAACCGTTCCCGGAGGGACAGGCAGTCGCAAAAGTGAAGGTCTGGAAGGGACAAAAGGACGAAATAGACATTTATCCTCGTGAAAACGCTTCTTTTGTCATCCAGCAAAGCCAGAAAAACCTGCTGAAATGGGAGATACATGCACCTTCCGATGTGACCGCCCCAATCAAGGCAGACCAGCAAATGGGCGAGATCGTTTTCCTGGTGTCCGACCAGGCGAAGCGGACCGTTGCGCTGGCCAGCAGGGAGGACATCCTGCTCGGAGGCTGGTTCAAAAGGAGCTGGCAAACGATCCCGAGCCTCCTTGCAGTCGATTGGAGAAAGATGACCGGGGTCCTGGGCGGGATAGCCTTTGTTGCTATTGTTCTCATTCTATTGTCCGGCCGCAAATCGAAGAAGAAGTTTGCAAGATAATAACCTTCGTATTTTCCCTATTCCAGGCAACTGCCGGTTGACCGAATGCCACGGTCCACATGGTTGCGGCGGCAATCAACAAGAATACCCGCATCCCTGCTCGCGCCCGAACGGTCAGTGCTGAGGACTGACAGGTGAGTTTTTATGGCACTCGTTTCAAAGACAGCGGAGCTGCTTATCGAATCGGACGGAACTGAGCTTTCGGCCGTGGTGCATCTGCCGGCCGAGGTCCCTGCCCCGGTGATAGTCTGCTCCCACGGCCTTCTGAGCGCCAAGGAAAGCCCCAAGTTCATAGCCATAGGCGAGACGATGAGCAAAGCGGGCTTTTGCGCCCTGCGGTTCGATTTTTCAGGCTGCGGGCACAGCCCTCCAAGGCGAGCGATGAGTCTTGTCGAAGCAAGGATGTGCGACCTGAAGGCGGCAATGGGTTTTGTTCTTAAACAGCCATGGTCGGACGGACGCGTTGGCCTTCTCGGATCGAGCCTTGGCGGGTTCCTGTCACTTCTTGCCGCTAACGAACGTCCGGAACTGATTCGAGCCACCGTGTGCTGGGCAGCTCCTTTCGACATCAGCGGGATTCATCCGGATACGGAGCAATTCGAGGAATTGCGAACCATTTTCCCGGACGGTATCAGCCTTGGCTTTCCAACAAATTTGGATGGACTGGGCGTGGCGGAACGCGTTCTTCTGATTCATGGGCAATTGGATAATGTCGTGCCATGGAGAGATTCGGTCCGGATTTATGAACGTCTTAATGACCCCCGGAAGCTTTTACTCATGCGTACCGCAGACCACAGGATCAGTGACGATTCATGGCGCAAAAGAGCGATTCAGGCTAGCGCAGAATGGTTCCTTACTCATTTGAAAATAAAAACCTGATACTTGTTAGAACGGATCGCGGGATCTTAATATATTAATAAGGGTAAACCCTTGTGCCGGTGCCGTCAGTTTTTCAATAGATGAATGGAGATTCCCAAATTCTGCCGGAAAGGAAGCCGATGCGATTTCCGCCAAGTTCCAAAAGAGCCCTGACCTCTTCAACTACCGGCCTTTTTTTCCTGATTTTAGTCCTCTTACTGCCGGCAGTACTCCTGCTCTCATCGGCTGCCATTGCCCGGCAGGCTGAAATCAGTCTTACCATCCTGCATGTAAATGATACCCATGGACATATCACTCCGTACCAGGACAAGAGCGTTGATCCCGAGCGGCCGGTCGGCGGCGCTGAGTACCTCGCCAAAATGATTGAGACTCAAAGGGCTGCAAATCCGGACGGCACGATCCTTCTATCAGCGGGGGATATGTTCCAGGGGACCCCGGTATCAAACCTCTTCCACGGAAAGCCCGTAATCGAGATCATGAATTACCTGCACTACGACGCCATGGCTCTCGGGAACCACGAATTCGACTGGGGACAAGACGTCCTCCAATCCATTATTTCTTCGGCCGGCTTTCCGGTGGTTTCGGCAAATGTCTTCGAGCCCGGCGGCCAACATATCCCCAGAGTGAGACCTTATGTAATTCTGAAAAGGCAAGGAGTTCGAATCGCCGTAATCGGCATAACCACACCCGACACCTACTACACCTCAAGACCCGGCAATCTTACCGGACTCACATTCGTTCATCCGGAGAAGGTCCTGCCCGATATAATCAGGCGGGTCCGTGCACAAGGGGCCTCAATCGTCGTTGCGCTCACCCATGACGGGCTGGACTCAGACCGGGAACTGGCAAGGAAAGTCAGCGGAATCGACATCATAGTGGGAGGCCATAGCCATACGGCCATAAGAGACCCAGTGATCGAATCGGGAACGGTTATAGTGCAGGCAGGCTCGAACGGGATCTATCTCGGGGTCTTGAACATCACTTTTGACCTGGCGGAGAAAAAGATCCTCAGCTATACGCGAAAGGACGAACTCCGGCTGGTTTCAGCCGCATCGGGCGCTCAGATCGATCCAAATGTCGCCCATATCGTCGATAAGTATGAAACACAGATAAAGACCGAGTTTTCAAAAGTGATCGGCACAGCGGCAGCCGATCTTACCAGGGACCGTGCCGGGGAAAGCTGCCTTGGCGACATAATTACAGACGCCATGCGCGAAGCCTCCGGCGCCGGGATCGCCTTCCAGAACGCCGGCGGCATCCGGGCCGATATACCAAGAGGACCGATTACGATGGAGGCAGTCTTCACGACTCTGCCCTTTGAAGATGATATGGTCACGATGAACCTGACAGGAGAGCAGATCAGGGAGCTTTTGGAGAAGAGCGTTTTATCGGAAAAGATGCTCCAGGTTTCAGGGATGCGGATCGTATATGATCTGTCCAAACCTGTTGGAGCGAAGGTGGCATCGGTAGAGTTGGCGGGAAAGCCAATGGAGCCCCGGGAAACCTACAGGATTGTAACGAATGATTTTCTTGCCTCCGGAGGCGATCAGTTCAATATTTTCAAACAAGGCCGAAACATCTCTGTCGGGCCACCGCTACGGGACGCAGTAGCCGACTACATCCGCAAAAATTCGCCGATAAATGTTCAGGCCCGTAACAGAATCATTTTCAGAAACTAATGAGGACGAAAAGGTAATGAACATTAATTAATTCCCAGGAGCGGAAACTCACACAAAACATACTTTTGCGATGGGATGTTGTGCTCCCTGCTCCCTGCATGTCCGCGTCCGCCCGTGGTTTTCCGTGCCGTTGCTCTTTGATTAAAGTCGCTATTGCATCCGATTATTGGTTTATCATAGTATGGATCGCGTCAGGAATTCCCGTTAAACACAATCGCGCTTTTTTACAAACCCGTCTTTTTAAGATCGTCCGCGAAGCCGGGTACAGTTATAAAGGTTTGCTATTTCGTTCTTACTCGTTACAATTAATTTCCGAGAATCTTTCTGGAGCAGTTAAGTTTCCGGTTTTTGCAGGGCCGAAGTCGAATTACGCGGACGGGACGAGGTTTGTCCCGGGTGAAAATGCGAGGAACATTTTATGAGCCTTCCATGGAATCGTCCCAAGGCAATTCTTTTGCTCGAGGACGGGACCGTTTTTCGAGGATACACATTCTGCGGTCATGGCCGAACTCTGGGAGAGGTGGTCTTCAATACCAGCATGACCGGGTATCAGGAAGTTTTGACCGATCCCTCTTACAAAGGTCAGATCGTGGCAATGACCTATCCTCTGACCGGCACTTACGGAATCAACCCGGAGGACATGGAATCGGCGGCCATACATGTGGAAGCATTTATCGTAAAGGAGTACCAGGACTTTGCCAGCAACTGGCGAAGCGACCGGTCTCTTGCTGATTTCCTGAACGAACATGGCAAGATAGGCATCGAAGGCATAGATACGCGCGCCCTTACCAGACATATCCGGGTTGGAGGGGCGATGCGCGGAATCATAGCGACCGACACCGAGAACCTGAGCGAACTGATGGACCAGGTCCTGGCATATCCGGGGCTGAACGGGATCGATCTGGTAAAATACGTAACGTGCCAAAAACCGTATAGATGGCGGCACGGCGAGAAGCATGAAATAGATTCCCCGCAATGGTTGCCGAACGTTGCCGGACTCCGGGTGGCCGCCCTTGACTGCGGGATAAAATATAATATCCTTCGCAAGTTGGAGAATGCGGGGTGTCAGGTGTTGGTTTTCCCCGCTCATGCCGGCGCCGCTGAGATTCTTAGCTGCGATCCCGACGGCATTTTTCTTTCAAACGGACCCGGCGACCCGGCCGCTGTGCATTATGTTATCGAAACCGTTCGGGACCTGTTCGGGAAGAAACCAATATTCGGCATCTGCCTCGGGCACCAGATGATGGGACTTGCACTCGGGGGCACTACATTCAAACTCAAGTTCGGGCACCGGGGCGCAAATCAACCGGTAAAGGACCTCACGACAGGCAGAATCGAGATCACTTCACAGAATCATGGCTACTGCGTCGATCCTGATTCGCTTTCGCACCTGCCCGTTCGACTTACGCATATAAACCTGAATGACAATACGCTGGAAGGGATGGAACACCTCGAGATTCCCGCCTTCTGTGTCCAGTATCATCCGGAAGCCTCTCCCGGCCCGCATGACGCCTCATACCTTTTCGGCCGCTTTATTGAATTGATCGAGAAGAATGCGTCAGCCGCCCGGCGGCCGTATAACATTTGCCACTGAGACTCCGGCTTCAAGGAAACCGAGTTCATGCCCAAACGCACAGACATAAAGAAAATACTGCTCATCGGCTCCGGGCCGATAATTATAAGCCAGGCGTGCGAGTTCGACTACTCCGGGACACAGGCCTGCAAGGCGTTGCGTGAAGACGGCTACGAAATAGTGCTGATAAACAGCAATCCGGCCACCATCATGACCGACCCTGAGATGGCGCAGTACACTTATATAGAGCCGATAACCCCCGAAGTGGTCGCAAAGGTCATAAGGCGCGAGCGCCCTGACGCTCTGCTTCCCACGCTTGGAGGCCAAACGGCCCTCAACGTGGCTGTGAAAGTCGCCGAAATGGGCATCCTCGAAGAATTCGGCGTGGAGATGATAGGCGCCAAGGCCTCGGTCATCAAAAAGGCAGAGGACCGCCAGCTTTTCCGGGAAGCCATGGCAAACATAAATCTAAGGGTGCCCGAAAGCCTTATAGTGAACCAACTTGCCGATGCTGAAAGCTTTGCCCAGAAAATGGGCTACCCGCTGATCGTGCGGCCTTCGTTCACCCTGGGAGGAACCGGCGGCGGGGTAGCCTACAACCGCGAAGAGCTTCTCGATCAGACCCAGAGGGGTTTGGACGCGAGCATGATTCATTCGGTGATGCTCGAGGAATCCGTGCTCGGATGGAAGGAATTCGAACTCGAGGTGATGCGCGACCGCATGGACAATGTGGTCATCATCTGCTCGATCGAAAATATGGACGCGATGGGCGTACATACGGGAGATTCGATCACGGTCGCCCCAGCCCAGACCCTCACCGACCGCGAATACCAGATTATGCGCGACGCATCCGTTGCCATTCTCCGTGAGATAGGAGTCGAAACCGGGGGCTCCAACGTCCAGTTTGCGATCAACCCCAAAAACGGGGACATGGTCGTAATCGAGATGAATCCGCGCGTTTCGCGCTCCTCTGCGCTCGCCTCCAAGGCCACCGGGTTCCCTATCGCCAAGATCGCCGCCAAGCTCGCCGTGGGCTATTCGCTCGATGAGATCGCAAACGACATCACGCGGGAAACCAAAGCCTCCTTTGAACCTACCATAGATTATTGCGTGGTGAAGGTCCCCCGATTCACCTTTGAAAAATTTCCCCGCACTGACGACTATCTCTCCACTTCGATGAAGTCGGTTGGGGAAACAATGGCCATTGGGCGCACATTTAAAGAAGCGCTTCACAAGGCTATTCGCTCGCTTGAAATCGGCCGATTCGGATTTTGCGATCCGCCCGCCCGCATTGATTCCGAGTACGTCGAACAGTTGAAGCTAAGCCTTTCGCGGCCGAATTCTCAAAGGCTTTTTCAAATCGGCGAAGCCCTGAAGCTGGGCATCTCGATAGAGGAGATTTACAGGCTCACCTTTATCGACCCATGGTTTTTGAAACACATCATGGAAATTCTCGAAGTGGAGACGGCAATAGCTCAATCCGCCTCCGGATCTGCTTTTCTCGACAATGCGGAACATCTTCGATCCGCAAAGGCATGGGGATTTTCCGACCGGCGACTGGCGCAGCTTACCGGCACCGAGGAGGAAACCGTGCGCCAGAAGCGCCTGGGGCACGGCATCAGGCCGGTTTACAAACTGGTCGATACATGCGCCGCTGAGTTTGAAGCTTACACGCCCTATTACTACTCGACCTACGAAACCGAAGATGAAGCAAGACCTTCGAACAAGCCCAAAGTGGTAATCCTCGGGGGAGGTCCCAACAGGATAGGTCAGGGCATCGAGTTTGACTACTGCTGCGTTCACGCCTCGTTCTCGCTCCGGGAAGAAAACCACGAATCCATAATGGTGAACTCGAACCCGGAGACAGTGTCGACCGACTATGATACATCCGACAAACTCTATTTCGAGCCGCTGACCCGCGAGGACGTTCTCCACATTATGGAAAGTGAAAAACCCAAGGGCCTTATCGTGCAGTTTGGGGGCCAGACCCCTCTAAATCTGGCGGTCCCGCTCGAAAAAGCCGGCGCACAAATTCTTGGCACATCCCCTGACGCTATCGACAGGGCTGAGGATCGAAAGCGGTTCCAGCAGCTTCTTCACAAACTCGGTCTAAAGCAACCGGAAAACTCAACCGCATTCACCGTCCAGGAAGCCTTCGAGGCTGTAGATGACATAGGTTTTCCTGTAGTTGTCCGCCCCTCTTACGTGCTTGGCGGACGGGCCATGGAAATAGTCTATGATAAAAGCCGGCTCGCAGAGTTCATGCAAACGGCCGTGCTTGTTTCACCGGGCCATCCGATTCTGATTGACAAATTCCTCGAGGACGCAATCGAACTCGATGTCGACGCCATCAGCGACGGCCGGGTTACGGTTATCGGCGGTATAATGGAGCACATAGAGCAGGCGGGGATTCATTCCGGAGACTCTGCGTGCGTGCTTCCACCCATCAGCGTCTCAAAGCAGATGCAGGAGGAGATCAGAAGACAGACAAGGCTTCTGGCTGAAGAGCTTGGCGTAATAGGCCTCATGAACATTCAGTTTGCAATACAGAACGGGGAGGTTTTCATTCTCGAGGTGAATCCGAGGGCGTCCCGGACGGTCCCCTTCGTCAGCAAGGCAATCGGGCGCCCGTTGGCCAAACTCGCCACCAAGGTTATGCTGGGCAAAAGCTTGAAGCAACTTGGGTTTGAAAGGGAGATCGAGCCGGTGCACATATCGGTGAAAGAGGCCGTTTTCCCGTTTTCGCGCTTTCCGAATGTGGACACCCTGCTTGGACCCGAAATGAAGTCAACCGGAGAGGTCATGGGAATCGGCGAAAACTTCGGGATCGCCTTCGCAAAAGCCCAGGCCGCAGCCGGATACGAACTGCCCAAAGGCGGGACGGTTTTCATAAGCGTTCACGACGGAGACAAAGTCAAGACGCTGCCCGTGGCGAGAAGATTTCTCCAGTTGGGTTTCAAACTGATCGCAACTGCCGGGACCAGCAAGTTCCTCGAACAGAATGGGATACCCGCAGATCGCGTGTATAAACTGAAAGAAGGCCGCCCTCACGTTGTGGACAAGATCAAGAGCGGTGAGATACAGCTGGTTGTCAATACCAGCCTCGGCAAGAAGCCCACTTCCGACTCATATGAAATCAGGCGCACCACGCTGGTCCACAATATTGCTTACGCCACCACCATTGCCGGGGCGCAGGCCATTGCCGAAGCCGTATTTGCTCTGCAAAAAGGCGACTGGGATGTAAAAACACTTCAGGAATACCACCAGGGGATACAACAGTGATGGAAACTAGGTTAGTGCCTGATCGCAAAATCTCAATTCCCGCAGGCCCGGAGATTTTGGCCCCTTTCACTCCGAATAAGAAGGAAGAGTGCGGCATCTTTGGCATTTTCGGCCATGAGGATTGCGCCAAAATGGCTTATTTCGGCCTCTACGCCCTTCAGCACCGGGGGCAGGAAAGCGCTGGAATCGCCGTGGGAAACGGCAGTCAGATCACAGACCATAAAAATATGGGTCTGGTGCATGATATATTCACGGAAGAAATCCTTAAAACCCTCAAGGGCTACCTTGCCATCGGGCATGTACGCTATTCGACCACCGGATCCTCCCTTCTTGCAAATGCGCAGCCGTTTGTGGTTTTCCATGGGAACAACCATTATGCGATCGGACATAACGGCAATTTGGTAAACGCGATCGAACTGCGCCAGGAACTCGAGAGGCAGGGGGCGATTTTTCGTTCCACCATGGATACGGAAATATTCATGCACCTGCTGGCCAGAAACCTGAGTCACGGGCTTGAGGAAGCCCTGGTCGAAGCGTTGGACAGAGTTAAGGGCGCCTATTCGCTGGTAATGTGCACAAAGGACACGCTGATCGGAGCGCGCGACCCAAACGGTTTCAGGCCTCTTTGTCTGGGCAAGCTGAACGGCAGCTACGTGCTGGCTTCCGAGACCTGTGCCTTCGACCTTATAGAAGCAACGTACATCCGCGACGTCGAGCCCGGCGAAATTGTAATTATAAACGAGGATGGGCTGCGCTCTCTTTTCCCTTTCCCCAAAAGGCGTCACTCTCAGTGCATATTCGAATTCATCTACTTCGCCAGGCCGGACAGCAATATTTTCAACCAGAACGTTTATATGTTCAGAAAAAGACTGGGGAGCCTGATGGCCAAGGAGAACCCCTCGCTTTTCGCCGACTTGCTGATGCCTTTCCCCGATTCAGGAAACTACGCCGCTCTCGGACTCGCACAGGCGAAGAATATCCCCCTGGAAATGGGGGTCATACGAAACCATTACGTGGGGCGCACCTTCATACAACCCAGCCAGGCCATGCGCGATTTCAGCGTCCGGGTCAAATTGAATCCCGTGCGGGAACTGCTCAAAGGCAAGAGCGTACTGCTGGCTGAGGATTCAATCATCCGTGGAACTACCACGAGGACGAGGATCAATTCGTTGCGTCAGGCAGGCGCAAAAGAGGTGCATATGCTGGTCAGTTGCCCACCTCACCGTTTCCCCTGCCCCTACGGGATTGACTTTTCAACCAAGGGCGAGCTGATTGCGGCGTCGCACTCCATTGATGAGATACGGGACTTTATCGGCCTGGATTCGCTAAATTACCTGAGCATCGAGGGGCTGCTGGAGGCGGCCGGAGCAGCAGTGGACGATCACCCGTTCTGCCTGGCGTGCTTTAATGGAGACTACCCGGTTAGATTCGGCGATGAGGTCCGAAAAGACTGTTTCGAGGAGAAGTGTTCAAAACCACGCCCAGAGGGCGTGAGTGAACACGTTTTGGGTTTAAGGATTTAACTTTGGGGGTTTAATTTTGAGATCTGAGTCTTAATTTAAGTTTTGAAACTAAAACCAAGACTTCTTCCGAATGTACAATCAGCTTATCTATTTCATTATCGTTTTGCTGCTCTTCAGCATCCAGCGTCAGACAGGCAAGCCTTCTGCCGCCCCTTGGTCAGATGCTCTCTACATTGCAGCCTTGTTCTGCTTTTTTGTGTTCTACTGCCGCCGGACTTTTGAAAAGATCCTGAAGGCGGCTGATCGGGGTATCCCTCTTTCCGCTCTTGTCCGCGCCCATTACCGCTCACAGGCGCTCCTGTCTGCTACAGCCATTGGATTTCTCGCCGTATATCTTTACGTTTTCAACCTGGGCGCTTACCTCAGCGTAATCCCCGGATATGACAAATTCATGACCATATCGGGGATTGCCGGCCTGGTGATTTTTCTGGTCCACCTGGCAGCGATCTGGTATTGGAGCCAGCCGACCTATCAGATCGTTTTTGGCGGGAAGATTTCCCGGGCACATTTCATAAAGGGGCAGCTCTCCCTTACCTCGGTCATACTGATTCCCTGGTTTCTCATTTCCACTGTGACCGACCTGCTCCAGTTCATAAAAACGCCTTCTTTCATGACTACGGATTTTGGGCAGATACTGCTCATAGCGTTCACGCTTATCGGATTCGTCCTGCTCGGGCCGTGGCTGATCATTCGAATGTGGGGCTGCAAGCCGCTCCCGCAGGATAATGTAAAGGCTGAGCTGGAAAGGTTTTGCAACGATCATGACTTCAGGACGGGCGGGCTTCTTCACTGGCCGGTTTTCGGGTCTGAGATGCTTACCGCCGGTGTGGTCGGCATCCTCCCGGGTCTTCGCTACATTCTGATCACGCCCGGTTTGTTGAAGACCCTCAACATCGCCGAACTCAAAGCCGTCGTAGCCCATGAGATGGGACACGTCCGCAAGAAACACCTGCTCCTGTTTGTGGTCCTTTTGATTCTGTTCATTCTATTGACCTATGACCTTGGCGACACTTTAAGTCTGCTCGCCCTGTCAAACAGGACCATATTCAACTGGTATGCTGCTGCGGGGGATTTCGCTGCATCTCTGGTTTCTCTGATTTCGGCCCTTCCGGTAATCGTGCTCATGGTCGTCTATTTTAGGTTCATCTTCGGATATTTTCTAAGAAACAGCGAGCGGCAGGCAGACCTGTATGCCATGGAGCTTGTGGGGGACCCACAACCCCTGATTTCCTCGCTTGAAAGAATCGCCTTCCACAGCGGCAGGATAGAAGACCTTCCGAGTTGGCATCATTACAGCATCAGGCAGAGAATAGACTTTCTCGCCGAGGCGTTCAAGAACCGTGACCTTATCGGCAGACACAACCGGAAGCTCTATGGTTCGGCCCTCATATTCGTGGCGGCAGTATTGGCCCTTCAGTTCGTTAATTGGAGGGCTAACGAATCAGGGCTGACCAGTAACCTGCGCTCTGAGGTCCAGCTTCGAATACTGGAGCGGGGAATTTCTCAGGAACCCGGCAACGTGGAATACCTTGCGGCCTACGGCGGGCTTCTTTACGAGAAAGGCAGATACTCTGAAGCTGAATCGGTCCTTAGGGCGGCCCTCACGCACGACCCGGAAAATGCATCCGTTTTGAACAATCTGGCATGGCTGTATGCGACCGGCCCTTCTCCTTTCCGCAACCCGCAGGAGGCCCTAGATCTGGCGCTGAAAGCAGTTGCCATGAGCCCAACGCCGGAAGTTCTCGATACACTCGCGGAGGCTTATTATATAAACGGACACTACACAGACGCGCTCTCAACGATCAACGAAGCGATCTCCGCGGGCGGTCCTCAGCATAGTTATTTCCTGAAGCAGAAGGAAAAATTCGAAAAAGCGTTGAGGGGCGAACTTCGAAGCACGTGAGATTGCTTGATACCGAGCGTCCCTCGCCGAGATTGGAGAATAGTGGCGGCAACCCGGAAAAGATTGTCAACGTAAAACAGATAGGTATAATGGCGTGGGCCGAAGGCGGCCCGATTATCTTGGAATAATTACTCTTTCCGAAAACTTTGATTTATCCTACAAATTGCTTAAGGACAAAAATCATGCATCTTCGAAAAAGATGTGCGGTAACAGGAGGGGCCGGATTTCTGGGGTCTCATCTGTGCGAACGGCTTCTCAAGGATCAGCAGGACGTACTCTGCATCGACAATCTCTACACGGGCAGCAAGAGGAACATTGTAACTCTTTTGAGCAACCCTTATTTCGAACTCTTAAGACACGATATAACCTATCCTCTGTTTATCGAGGTTGACGAGATTTACAATCTGGCGTGCCCTGCCTCCCCGATCCACTATCAAAACGACCCGGTGCAGACCACCAAAGTCAACGTGCACGGGTCAATCAACATGCTTGGACTTGCGAAACGCCTAAAGATCAGGATCATGCAGGCTTCCACCTCCGAGGTCTACGGCAACCCCTTCGAGCATCCGCAAAAGGAGACCTACTGGGGAAACGTGAACCCCATTGGGCCCCGGTCCTGCTACGATGAGGGCAAGCGGTGCGCGGAAACCCTTTTCTTCGACTATCACCGGCAGCACCGGCTTGACATCAAGGTGGCCAGGATCTTCAACACTTATGGCCCGAGAATGCACCCCAACGACGGCCGGGTGGTCTCCAACTTTATCGTGCAGGCGCTCACCGGTCAGCCTATAACGATTTATGGAGACGGCAAACAAACGCGTTCTTTTTGCTATGTCGATGACCTGATAGAAGGCTTCATCAAACTGATGCACACTGAAAAAGGCTTTACAGGTCCGGTCAACCTCGGAAATCCAGTCGAGTTCTCCATACTCGAGCTTGCGAATATGGTGCTCGAAATGACCGCATCAAAATCCGAACTCGTTCGAAAACCCCTCCCTCAGGATGATCCCGTGATGCGAAAACCGGACATATCCATCGCGCAGGAAAAACTCGGGTGGCAGCCTCAAGTCCCATTGCGAGAGGGATTGAGAAAGACCATCGATTACTTCGACGACTTGCTCCGCACGGACGGGACAGGGGCTGCTTACACAAACCATGCGGTCTCATAGAGCAATTAACCGGACCTGGCCGGGATATTCTGCAATTTGCTGACTCAGTGATCGAACGATTCACCCGGCCGGCTGCGGGAGCCAAACATGGCCGAACAGAAAACCGAAACCTGCATCAAAGACCTTAGGGAAAAGCTTTGGGGGGCAAGACATATAGCGGTATTGACCGGGGCAGGGATTTCAGCCGAATCGGGCGTTCCCACCTTCCGCGGCGAGGGCGGCCTCTGGAAGCAGTTCCGGGCGGTTGACCTGGCCACCCCGGAAGCTTTCTCCCGGGACTCAAAGCTCGTATGGGAATTCTATAACTGGCGAAGACAGCTGGTAGCCCCGCTAAGCCCAAATCCGGGCCACTTTGCACTGGCCGAAATAGAGAGCAGAGTCCCACGCTTCACATTGATAACCCAAAACATCGACGGGCTGCACGAGAAGGCTGGGAGCCGCAATATTATCGAACTGCACGGCAACCTTTGGCGGGTCCGGTGCACCCGGTGCGAAACGGTCACCGAAGACCGCAGGATACCGCTTCCCAAACTGCCGGCCTGCCAATCCTGCGGCTCTTTGCTGCGACCCCACGTGGTTTGGTTTGGCGAGATGCTGGAACCACAGGTGCTCGATGCAGCTTATGAGGCGCTCTCCAGTTGCGACCTCATGTTGGTAATAGGGACATCCGGGACCGTCCAACCCGCTGCGTCAATGGGACTGCAGGCAAAACAAAACGGCGCCGCAGTCGCCGAAATCAACCTGGAACCAACTTCTTACTCGGATGTCTATAACATCTCGATTTCCGGCAAATCAGGAGAAATATTGCCGCAGTTGCTCTGACCGGAGGACGGGAGACGGAGGACGGAAGGCGGAAGACGGACCTTATTAGTAATTGCCCTCGGATCTTTACAGGGGGCGGCTAAAAGAAGGAATTGAGCCTGTCTCCTTACACGAAATATGGTTTGAAAACGGCGAAGGAACGACCATGAAACTCAAAGTCATAATCCACGAGTCAGAGGAAGGCGGATATTGGGCGGAAGTGCCGTCTATCCCCGGATGTGTAACGCAGGGCGAAACATTTGAGGAACTCCTCAAGAACATTTACGAAGCCGTTGAGGGTTGCCTGTCGGTGGATCTGACACCTACCGATCCCATGGATACCAAGACTCGGATTTTAGAAATCGCCGTATGAGGAACCTTTCGGGAAAGGAACTGGCCAGAGTGCTCGAACGGCATGGTTGGCGGTTACTGCGTACTCACGGAAGTCATCATATTTATGGAAAAGACGAAAGTATCGTTCGCTTCCCTGTGCCGATCCACGGCAACGAACCTCTCAAAACGGGTCTGCTCAACCATATTTTGAAGATGGCAAATCTGGAAGAAAAAGACCTTTAGCAGTGATGATGGCTGTCTGGTTGATGCATTATTCGGGTGTAAATAATCCTTGAAAAGTCCTTGCGTCTAACTTTTTGGGCATGTTTCCCGATTTCCCGAATCCATCCTGAAACACCGGGACAAATTCCACGCCCAGCGAGGTTTCTGTTCGGGAAGGGGAACTTTTTCGTCCTGGCACGGAAATCAAGGGGTTGCGCGGAGGCGTACATTGGTACGCCGCACAAGCGAGCCCGATGATTGACACCGCCAGGGCGGAAAAGAACCTTTTCCGGGCGGAAGCTACCCGGCCGGTTGCGCTATGTCCTTCATAGCCGACGCGATCTGGCTCAAAGAGCCCAATCGTTGTTTGGCCCTTTCCAGGATAGGAAGGGCTTCGGGGCTTTTATGCCTGCTGAGGGCTTCACAGGCACAGGCGACGATGTATCGGTTTTCGTGCTCTGTAAACTTCGCCAGGATCTCGAATGATTCCTTGCACTCTACATTTCCCAGCACGTTCAGCAGCCCGGCTTTGAGTTCATCGAAATCCGGGTTTTCTTCCATGACGAGCGAAATGACCGGTACCGCCCGCTCGCCGGTCTGTTCAAGGCAGGCGAGGCATTTTTGCGAAAAAAACGGGTAGAGGAACATGGAAAGCTCCGCCAGAATGCGGACGCATTCCTCGTAGCCCCAGGCATGGAGCAGTCCGGGCACAAACAAGCTGGCCCATGTAAAGTTGTAGGTCATAGGCAATAGAAAAGGAATAGCTGCGGGACCCTCCGACTGAAGCGTTTCAAGCACAGGCGCAAGCGCCAGTCTTCTAGCTTCGAACCCTTCTTCCTGCTTTCCCGGAAAACGCTTAAGATCATTTGCCGCCAGGAGCTTTTTGACGGTTTTGGCGATTTGCGGCGAGCCGCCGACATCTGCCGGGTACTGTTCCCGCCAGGCGCACGCGCGTTGGGCGATCCAGAATCTTTCTAGCCATGTGGAGGGTGCATAAGAGTGAACGTGCAGATCCCTGTCCACCCCCTCACGCTTGTGGCGGCCGTTTTCCTCGAAGAATCGCTTCTCCTCGACGGCAGCCTGCCATCTTTCTCGCGCAATCCGGAATGCGGCGTCATAACCACCGAGGGCAAGACACGAGTTTAACAGAATATCATGTAATCTGTCGTCTTCTGGGAAAGTCTCAATTTGTTTTCTTGCAAACTGGCCGGCTCGCTCGTATTCTTGCGAAAAAATAAGCTCGAAACCCTTCAGGACTTCCTTCTCGAGCTTTTCGCAGGCCTTGGCCTGTTTTTCCATTTGGTCCAACTGTTCTTTGGGTATCAGCCTGCGGGCTTCTTCATGCCCCGGCATGCAGCACTTCTTGTATTTTTTTCCCGAACCACATGGACACGGGTCATTTCGATTGGTTTTAGACAAAGTAAAGCAGCCAGCCACGGCAGCCTCGCGCAACGAAGCCTGATAACCGCTCATCATTTTGTCGAGCTGGGTTCTGCTGATGCCGTATTTTGTGCAAACCAGGTCGGGATCGCCTCCCTGGATCATCTCATGGACGGCTTGGAGGGGATTCAACACACCTTTTCCCGAAGCGATGGGGTTATCTTCCATTCAGTTTCCCTTTCGATCTTGGCGCTGGCTCCACTTAGTGCGCCCAGGGGCGCAGTCGGCGTAATCCTTAACAGTTTACGCCGGATAAGTCAAAAGGCTGTTTATGGTGCATGAAAATCGGACTTTTTGGCAACCGTTCGATTTACTTGACGTAAAGCGCAAGAATGAAGTAACCTTTATAAGAGTTGTTGTCATTTGAGTACCTTGAACTGAGTGGAGAAGATAAGATGCTCTGTGGCGAGAACGCCGAAGGGCTGTCCGCAAGCCTGGAAGACTATCTCGAGGTGATCTTCCATCTCGAGCAGTCCAACCGTGTCGCAAGGGCCAAGGATATCGCCGACCAGATGAACGTGCAGCGCGCCTCGGTTACTGGCGCGCTCAAGGCCCTCGCAGGGCGGAGTCTTATCAATTACAGCCCCTACAGCTTTATCACTCTTACTCCTTCCGGGCGCGAAGTGGCGCGGGAGGTGATTCGCCGTCACAGAGTGCTTAAAGAGTTCTTTATGAATACCCTGCAACTCGGTGCTGAAGATGCCGAAGCCAACGCGTGCCGCATCGAACATGCCATCGATCCGACGGCTATCGAGCGCCTGGTGCGATTCCTCGAATTCATGAGCATCTGCCCCAGGACGGGCGCTGACTGGTTCGACGCATTCGCCCGCTTTTGCAAAACCGGCCTTCGGACATCGGACTGCCAGGCATGTTTGAAACTTTGCGTAGAGCGTATGCAGGCCGAGCGCCCCGCAGAGCCTGTGGATTAGAAGTCATGTGAGCGTGCTCCGCGAGACGTGGGGATCTAGTTCCGATATCTTTTGCCAGACCATAAACCGGGTAAATTAATGGGACTCAAGCCCAGAATTCTTCTTGCCGACGACGAACCTCTTACGCTGGAACTGGTCGTTGAGCGTCTCCAAGTCGAAGGATACGAGGTGGAGGTAGTATCCTGCGGGGAAGATGCTATTGAGGCAGCAAGGAACAGCAGCTTCAAACTGGTCCTCACCGATCTTTCGATGCCCGGCATGGGCGGGATGGAAGTTCTGACGCACTTTGTCAAGCATCATCCGGAAATGCCGGTGATCGTGCTTACCGGGTTTGGAACTATCGAAACTGCTGTCGAAGCAATAAAGCTCGGCGCCTACGATTACCTCTCAAAGCCCGCAAATCCCGACGAGATTGTCCTCACATTGAAAAGGGCCATTGAGCATAAAGACCTCAAGGAAGAAAACGTTGCGCTGCGCTCTCAAATCCTCGAACAACATAGACCCGACAGACTTATTGGCCAAAGCTCGGCGATCCACCACCTCCATCGCATAATAAAGCGGGTTTCAAAGACCGATTCAACGGTGCTCATAACCGGGGAAAGCGGAACGGGAAAAGAACTTGTCGCAAACGCCATTCATTACCAAAGCCCGCGCAGGGACATGCCTTTCGTGCCAATCAACTGCGGGGCCATTCCTGAAGAGCTTCTGGAAAGCGAGCTTTTCGGCCACGAGAAGGGTGCGTTCACGGGCGCTTTCAAGGAAAGGCGGGGCCGCTTCGAACTTGCCAACAAGGGTACGGTCTTTCTGGATGAAATCGGGGAGATGAGCCCGAAGCTCCAGGTCAAACTTCTTCGCTTCATTCAGGAAACCAAATTCCAGAGGGTCGGCGGATCGAGAACGGTTGAAGTCGATGTCCGCATTTTGGCCGCAACCAACAAGGATTTGGAGCGTGCGGTCGCTGAAAACCAATTCCGGGAGGACCTGTTCTACCGCTTGAACGTGATTCCCATACATGTCCCTCCCCTGAGAGAGCGTGCAGGCGACATTCCGCTTCTGATCCAATATTTTCTCAAACAGCATTGCCTGAAAAAAAATATTCCCCAGAAGCTGTTATCCGAGGCCGCCGTTGAAAGCCTCGAGCACTACGAATGGCCCGGCAATGTCCGAGAGCTTGAAAATGTCATCGAACGCGTTGTGATCCTTACCGACACCGATGAAATACAGTTCCTGGATTTGCCAAAAAGAATGCAGTCCGTAGTGCAGCCGCCGGAGGCAACACATATCGAACTGGGTCACGATGGGATAAACCTGAAGGAAACGCTCGACAGCCTCGAAAACCGGTTGATTGCCGACGCGCTGCAAAGGGCCGGCGGGGTAAAGAACAAAGCCGCCAAGTTACTCGGGCTCAACCGGACAACACTGATCGAAAAGATGAAGAAGAAACAAATCGATTTCCCGTCCACCAGCCTTCTTTGAACTTGTTTTGCCGCTCACCCGTAATGGCGCTTTTCCATAATACAATTTACATGAACTCTGTGAGCCCTAATCTCGGTCTTTCGGTTTCCACTCCCTCGCAAGGCGCTGGGCTTCGGCAATCTGGGCTGGCGTCATTTTCTGGGCGAGACTGTCTTTGAAATCTTCTGCATAATCTTCTGCATACGTATCATCTCCGTGTGCTGCCGCCAAAGCAAACCACATATACGCCTGTATGAAATCCTGCTCTACACTGTTACCGTCGGCGTACGCCCAGGCTAATTCAAATTGTGCCTGGTCATCTCCCTGCTCAGCCGCCTTGCGGTACCATTTGACGGCTTCGGCATGATCCTTTGGCACGCCTTGACCGTTGGCGTAAAGTCCCCCCAGTTCACGTTGCGCAGGAGGAAATCCCTGCTCAGCCGCCTTGTGGAACCATTTGACGGCCTCGGCATAATCCTGCTCCACACCATTGCCGTCGGCGTACGCCCAGGCCAATTCAAATCGTGCTTCATCATCTCCCTGCTCAGCCGCCTTGCGGAACCATTTGACGGCCTCGGCATAATCCTGCGGCACGCCTTGGCCTGCCAGGTACATAAGTCCTAAAATATATTGCGCCTCAGCCTGTCCCTGGTCCGCCAAAGGCTTAAACTCTTTATAAGCCTTGGCATAATCGCCTCTGTCATAAGCCGCCTTACCGTCTTTGAAACCGGCATGAGCAAGCACGGCGAATCCGGCCAGTACAGCGATAAAAAGCAGGGATTTGAATTTTGTCATTTCACTTCCTCAATTTGGCGGGCATCAATGAGAAAGGGGCAAGGCAGGTAAACTTAATACAAAATAATAGTACAGTACCATTCTGGTTTCGGAAGAATATTTTTGTACAGAATGAACAGTGCAATCGCGCGCATGACACAATGACTCCTTTGTACGGAGCCGGGCGGGAACATGGCTTTAAAGCCTCTTCTGATGCGTCGTATGCGGGCTTTTTGGTATGAGAACGGCTTAACCAACCGTGCGTGAATTGTTCAATTTGACAGAGCGAGGGGCCAAAATCGTTCCACCCTGTGTGGGGAGAAATTTAGATTGAGAAAGGTTTAAAAAGCTTTAAAAAGGTTTATGAGGAGGGGCCAGGATGCAGATCGAGCAAAGCGAGGAGGCGGCATCCGCAAAGGATTTGAAGGCGATAAAACGGGATAGAGAATGGGCAAAAAATTGGCAGGTAATCTGAGAAAAACCGGTCAAAATTCTCATTCTATCTTTCCAAAATAAAATCCGAAATCTACCGGTTTTGGAAAAATAAAATGAGAAATTTAAAGGTCTCAAAGCGGCGCTGCACAGGGATCGGGCGATTGCAAAACGGAAATGGATAGAATGACTATGAAGACAGGTATAAGCTCTTGATTATCTTGGGAGTGCCGCAAAATGCAACACACGATGATCTCAATGAAAATTCTAGCCCAAAAATCCAAATCGCAAAATTATCAAATAAGAACCACTCGCAGATCATTCTTCCTCTAGTTCTTCCCGGTCGCCACCCCAGGCGAGAAACCTCTCTCTAAGCAATGGGAACAGCTCGCCCCCAGGAATCTTTAAGACCTTGCGCATCTGTTCGAGCAATTCAGGAGGACAAAGCTCCGGATCAAAATCCTTAGCTTGTTTCAGATCCTCACTAAGCACCGGCGACATCCAATTATACTGCATGAAAAACATTAAGAGTCGATCTCGGAGAATGTAATATTGCATCTTCTGATGGTCTTTCTCGGCTGCATCAAGATGCGCCGCAAGTTGCATATTGCCCTCCCCATCGAATAGCCACGGCTCCTCAATTGAAAAAACTTCACAGATTAGGAATATGAGTTGATCGGATGGGGCAGACCGGCCCGTTTCAAGATTTGAAACATGCCCGCGCGTGATCCGGAGCTTTTTAGCGAATTCAGCTTGGGATAAATGGAGCGTTTCACGCAACACTTTAATCCGCTCGGAGATAGAGCCCATCATATTCCGCCTCAATCGTGAAATCTTTAGGATTATAAAAAGCTGTTATTCAAAAAAAAGTGCGTGCTACCATCTTTTTCCCCTTGACATCTTATCTTGTACATTTTAGGCTTACCATAATCTGTTACGAATGTGCAAGTAGATTCTGACACGCGCCTCCAGGAGGCAACGATGGGCAAGGAAGTGAAGAAGATTTTAATAGACAAAGGGTTAAGCATTGCTGATCTGGCCAGGATAACAGGTTTTACACGCGGCCACTTGAGCGGTGTCATCAACGGCCGCTATAAATCGGAACGGGCACAAAAAGTAATTGCCCTGGCTCTTCGCAAAGATTTTTCTGAGTTGTGGGCGCCCGAGCAAGAGTCTCAAGACGCTTCGGCTGAACACAATTAAGCTGGATAGGCAATGTCCAAACCCCGCATCTCGCAGGATCTTCAAGTCGCTACGAATACCGAGCACGCGCTTGCGCGCCAGACGCCCCCCGAAGTCGCAGCAAGAGACCCGTTCAAAATGAGCCAAAAGGAGATCGAGTCATGCACTGCTCGATCTAATGTGGTTGCCGAATACCGCAAATACGCCGCATCAGCAGAACGGGGAGAAGTTCTCCGTGCCAAGAAGAGGTTTATAGCGGATTACAACCAGGGGGAATTCGGACCATACCCCGATCTCTTCAAGGTAACAGGTAAGCTTACCTTCCAGACGCTAGAGCGTTGGCATTCCAAACACAAAGCAGCCAAAGACCCCTTAGCCCTGGCCGATAATCGAGGAAAGCATCGCAAGGGTAAATGCTCTATTTCGCCCGAAGAGGCCCGGATCTTGGTTGCCATTGCTCTTTCTCCAAACAAGCCCAAAATGTCAGAAGTCATGAGGATGTTTTGGGCGCGGGCGCGTTTCGAGAACATAGCAACAAGACCCTCTGGCAAAAAGTATCCCGACAAAAAGTATCTCAATTTTCTCAATGAATTCAAGAAATCAAACTTCGATTCATGGACTTTTTTCAGGCATGGCCAAAAGGCGCTCAATGATACTTGCCTGCCCCACATAGAGCGGGATTGGGATCGCGTCCAAGTCGGCGACATTCTGATAGCGGACGGCCACATACTTGACTTCGAGATTTTAAACCCCTTTACGGGCAAACCGAAAAGAATGATGTGGGTTGTGTGGTTCGATGGCCGCTCTGGCATGCCTTTGGGCTGGGAGATCTCGCCGACCGAAAACACTCAAAGCATTGCCACCGCGATGCGCAGAGCCATTTCGTGTCTTGGAAAGATCCCTCGAATCGCCTATCTCGATAACGGGAAAGCGTTTAGGGGCAAGTTTTTCTCTGAAGCAAAAGACTTTCGCCAGGAAGCCTTCAGCGGCCTCTTTGAGCGCTTGGGGATGCAGCCTGTTTACGCTCGACCCTACCACGGCGAGAGCAAGCCGGTCGAACGCTTCTTCAAAACTTTTTCCGAGCTTGAGCGCAGGGCGTTTTCATTTGTTGGAGTATCAGTCGCCGATAAGCCGCCTCGACTTATGCGGGGGGAAAGAATCCACCGTGCTCTGCACGATCATTATACATGCGGCACAATTCCCACCATCGAGGAAGCTCACCACGCCATTGCAACCTGGATAGATCAAGAATATGCAGTCCGGCCACAGCGGGGCCATTTGAACGGGCGGAAACCGCAAGAGGTCTTCTTGGAGGGGCGCGGTCCCGGATTCAGCGCCGAGCAAGAAGCGGCATTACGCATCCTGATGTCGGCCCACGAAGTTAGGCGCATAGCCCGCGACGGGATCAAACTGCCGGGCAGTGATGTCAAATATTATCATCCGGATCTTTACGGGAGGCAGCTACAATCGGCCCTGGTCCGTTTTGACTGGCAGGACAAGTCGCGGATCTTCGTTTATGGCCTCGATGGCGATTTCATCTGCACTGCCGAACCAAGAAATAAGACCCATCCGGCAGCCGCTCATTTCGGGGACGAAGCGGATAAGCAAGTACTGAAGGGTGAAATCGCTCTTCAAAGAGGGCGTGAGAAACAGACTCTCGGCCCGGCCCGCGCGCTATTCGAAAATACCATCCGTCCGGAAGTCCAATTCCAGCAAGATCAGCTTGGCCTGAAGGGGCAAGCGCCTTTTTCTTCCGATCCGCGCAAGCAGTTATCACCACCGGCGAGCACGTCCGCAGAATTCCAAGAATTAAGCCAATCCGAAGATGCCGAAGTGGACGCAGTTGTCCGGGAGCTTGAGGAAGCGCACGCGAAACGCGAGATTCCGCCCTGGGAAACGGCGAGGGCACTTTCAGATCCTGATCGTTATGAGGCGCTTCTTGAGGTCCAGGCGCAAGGGAAAGACCTGCCAAATTCAGAGAAGGCATGGATGAGCATGTTTGAACGTACGGACGTATATAAGCGCCTCAAGGCACATTTTGAGCAGTTCCAGACCAGGGTTGCCTATCAATACGGAGCATGAACATGGTTGAGATCAAGCCCATTTTCGTAAGCACCAAGAACGTCAGGAACTTCGACGTAATGCTCGACGGTCTTGCCCTGGCCAAAGGTGAAGGCAGGCTCGGCTGCGTCGCTTCGCCTCCTGGAAGGGGCAAGACCTTCACCGCTCAAGTCTATGCGGCCAATCATGATTGCATTTACTTCCGGGTGGCTTCGATCTGGAAGCACAGCGGCCTCGATTTTATGCAAGCGCTCTGCCAGGAGGTCGGCATAACTCCCCCACCAGGGCGCAAGGGGCGCTGCTATTCTGAAGTTGTTCTGCGCCTCCGTGGCACTGATCGTCCGGTGTTTATCGATGAGGTTCAGAGGCCCCCTAAAGACTTTCTGAACGTGATTCTTGATCTGAGCGATGCGACGGCGTGTCCTTTTATTCTTCTTGGCGAAGAGGAATTGAAGGGCCTAATGCAGGAAAACAAGCGGGTTTGGAGCCGGACCTACCAACTGCTCGAATTCGATCCAATCTCACCGGGCGATATCATCTTCTATGTAAGAGAGGCGGCGGGGCTAAGGATAAGCAAAGAAGTGGCCGGGATTCTGCACAAGAACAGCAGCGGCGATTTTAGGATTGTGAGGCGGGATCTCCTGGCCCTGGTTCAATTTGCAAACGCCAGGGGAACTCAGGAAATCGACGAGGAGCTGGCGCGGATCGCCGTGACGGTCGGCCTCAAAGGTTCCGCAGGCAACGGCAAGACGGCGCGCAGTTAGGGGCAATGGCATTAAGCTAGATGCCATAAAATCAGGAGAAGGCTTCATGAGAGACTCTTTCGCCAGCAAGGTCAGAACGGCCGCGCAGGAATTTCGAGCGGCGGGAAGAACTTTCACGTCTTCTGACCTGGCCGGAAAGCTTGGCATGCAGACCTACGCCGACAAGAAGCGGGCCTACAATACGATCCTTGAACTGGTCAGGGCCAAAGAGATCCAACGCGTAAACAGAGGCGTCTACACATACGCGGGCAAGCCGAATCGGAAGCCCTCAAAACAGAAAGTCATGTGGAATTACTTCCGCATGAGGATGAAGTGTGGCGCCAGCATAACCATAGAGGAGTTGCAGGCGGCGGCAAAAGTATCTGAGGACTATGCCCGCGAATGGCTGAGTTTTCTGGTCCGGTCCGGATTCGTTAAGGACCACGGCAACGGGCGATTTCAGCTTCTCAAAGACCCGGTCGAAATGCCGCTCGATGAGAAAAAAGCCGAAAGGCTCCGCAATTTGCGCAAGACCAAACGAGAGGAGGTGATAGCGATCCTGGATGAAATCAGAAGGGCATTTTCCCGGCTAGAAGGAGCAGTCGGGGACCTGCCGGATTGACCATGAACACGAAAAGTAAACAACATGAAATAGGGAACACGGACATGACACTACAACCAATCGGGAAAAGGGAGAAAGCACTGATCCATGTCGCCAAATCGCAGTTAAGCCTGAGCGAAGACGAATACAGAGGGCTCTTGGCGAGCGTTGGCGTCTCGTCTTCTACAGAACTCAACTATCAAAGCTTTGACGAGCTTATGAACAAGCTCAGGGCGTGCGGATTCAAGCCTCTAGGGGGATCGAAGAGGGCATCGGGCATGCGTTCCGGGCTGCCTAAAGAGAAGCAGCCGATGCTTTCCAAGATCGAGGCCATCCTTGCGGACCTTAACATGCCTTGGTCTTATGGCGACGGGGTGGCGAAGAAAATGTTCGGAGTTGACAGGCTTCGCTGGTGTACGACAGACCAGACCTGGAAAGTGCTTCAGGCGTTAATCATCTTCCAGAACAGAAAGAAGGTTGCCTAAAAAGGGGGAACACGGCTTGCATCGGCTAGATTGGCCACTGAAAAGGCGCAGCTCGAACGCCCTGCCGATGCAAACACATTCGGGCATTCCAGTCGGCGAGGGGCTGGGGCCCAGGAAGTGGTAGCTTCCGTTAAGGATCACGAGCCCCTCTTTTTTTAGGCGTTGACCCAGGCAGAGGACCACGCACCAAAACATGGTCCAGTATACATTATCTCCAGGAGATGGAAAGGTGAACTCATGAGAGTAGTCTTAGAAAACAAGAGCATAGTCGAGGATGCAAGCCAGGTTGCATCCATACTTGACCTGATATCCGACTTATTATGTGACTGTCCCCGAGGCAGTGACCTTACGTTATCGAGCAGCGGTATAACCGGACTTGCTCACGTTCTTTTGCTCTCCTCATCGACCATTGAGGACCTGGTTGAAAAAGTGCCCAATGCGACCACTGGGGAGCTTCTTGCGAAGGTCGCCGAACTCAGCGAGGAGAAAGAGCGAGGTATGTCTGATCTAGAGAGGCAAGGAGCCGCCATTGGGCGGATTGTCGAACAAGCCTTGGGAGGGAAAAGGAAAAGTGCTGCCTAAGACCGCGCCGCCTGGTTCGTGGTCGGGGCATTCGTGCCGGGTCGGCCACTAGGGTCGGGAACCGCTTGCTCTTTCCGGCCTTTGCCCACCGCCCGGCTTTTTCTCAGAGCAAAAGGAGTGTTTGGAGTCGGAAGCGACACTTGAGGCTATGGATTGAAACAAGGGGCAACGTCTAGACATGCGAATTTAGAGGAGATGAGATTATGTTTTATCCATGCGTTTCAAAGAGGCATGCGTACAGCGACTTGGCAGAAGCACAACGCTGTTGCGTTAGCCAAGAGCGGACCGAAGACAAGAGTAAACTCCTGGCGCAGCAGGAGGAACAGGAGCAAAAGCTAAATACCCTCCAACAGGCCACCAGCAAATGCGCAGAAAGAATCGCCTCCCATAAAAAACTGCTGGCAGAACTCGAAAATAACCTTACCCAAGCCAAAGCGAAGCGACAAGAGATGCTGGCAAACGGGCAAATCCCGAAGCCGGATAGCGCGCCGGTTTCCCTCGCTGCTGACATTGAGGAGGTCACGCATCAAATACGCACAATGAACGAAGAATTGTCGAGCCTTTCAACGCAGAGCGCCCATGCTGCCGAACGCCTCAGCCAAACCACTCGCGAACTCTCCAGGATTGACTTCCACGCTGAACGCGACGGCCTTTACAAAGAGATGACGGACTTGATTCATCGCTGGAACAAGTACGCCGCCAGATTGTTCCAGATACAGCAGGAAGCGGGCGATACGACCTCAACTGTCGTTCGGGGCGAATATGCGATATTGCCTCCTGACTTGGTTCGCTTTGGTGGTAGCGGACGCGCCGCCCTGAAGGCTGTTGGCCTCAGAGCAGACGTGGGTCAGTTCATGACGGGAGCTAGAGGCGGAATGTTTCTCTAGCTGGAGGTGTTCCGGCAAGACATTTCCTCTCGGCAACTTCAACCAGAAAGGACAGCGGCCATGTTTGACCCTTTTTACCTGGGCGCTCAACAGGACATGTCGAGCGGCCTCATTAACATTTTTGAAGGGAAACTCGCGGATCTACTTGCAGGAGGGTTTCAGCCTCAATGGTTCTTCGGTCATCTGGGTTTCCAGACGGGCCGATACTATAGCTCTCCGTGTAACTCTCTTGCGGCCGAAAGCCTGGCAGCCAATACGCTTTACATGATACCCGTCATGGTTCCCCTCCCCGCTGTCCTCAGCGGGATCGGCGTGAAGGTGACAACGCCGCAAGCGGGGGCCTTGGGCCGACTCGGTATTTACGGCGCCAGCGGCTACGGTCCGAGATGCGGAACTCCTGGCGGTCTTGTCGTTGACGCCGGGGAGATTTCTCTTGCTGCGGCAGGAGAAGTGGAAATAGCCATCAATCAGCTCCTTTACCCAGGCCTGTATTTCCTTGCAATCGTGGGCAATAATTCCTCAGTCCAGATCGACTTCCACACTCCCGAACCTAGTTTTAGAAATAGCCTGTTCGGACTTTGTGCCAGTGATGCGGTCGGAGCTGCCGCCGATCAGGCGTTGACCGCATCATATGCTTATGGGCCTCTTCCTGAGTATTCCATTCCGATGAATCATATCGTTTCACAGCTGGAGCCCCATATCTGGCTGCGGGCTTGAGGAGAAGCAATAATGTGGTTCAAAACAAGCACAAGTATCGAAGCAATGAGCGTGGAAGGGATCGAGCATTCCGTAGATGAAGGCTATATGGAGCTGCCGGACAATCTTACAGGTAGCACCGTTAAGTTCCTCACAGAACATGGTTGCGAACAAGTCCCAGAGTCCGAGGTCCCCGACCGGCTCAAAGGGCCAAAACTGCCGCCAGTGTTCGAGGATGCCGGCTACCCGCTTCCTGCGCCAAAAAAGGAAGATCAGAAATGAGGAGTAAAGCGAGAAGTTCTTCGCCAGGCCTAGCAACGCGGGCCGAGCGAGCTTTTTTAAAGAAAGTTGCAGACGCCGGTGGCCATGACGGGCTTACTGCTCAGGCGGCGCGGGATCGGCTAACCTCGATTGAGATCCGCGAGCAGATTAAAAAGGCGCAGCTGCACCCAATATTGCCGCCAGACAAGACGGCCGCGAGGGCTCCCGACAAAGCGGAGCAACCGTTGCATCCCGCAGTTTCTGCGGCTGTGCGCGCGGCCACGTCTGGCTATCCGTATTATTTCACTGCGGAAGAAATAAGGATCGGCAAGGGGGGGCGAAAATAGCAAAACTTAGACGGAGCTTTATGGCCTGATAGTCACAATGACAGGCCTGAATGAACTGAGAGAGGGACCGGCCCTGGGATGACTGAGACTGTTTGTTGCCTGGAGCGCCTGGGCATCCGAGCCGGGTAGGCGCAGTGCCGGAAATGGTTTCATAGGGTTTCCTTTTCCGCCACGCTTCCCCGCCCGGCTAATTCAATATTTATCGCGGGGAGAATCGTGCCGGGAGCGCCTACCACTTCTGAACGCCGACAGGCACTACGGAGTACTTCTCGATGCCTTGATCGAAGTGGAGCATCGTCTTGAAAGGATATGCGGAGTCGGCTGCCATGTTCCGGGTGCTGGAAGGCATGAACTCTTCGGTATCGAGCACCACTCCGTCTTTCCCGTATGTAGTGGCCTTGAGCCAGACGGCGGCGGGTTCGCGGCAGTTGTTTTTGACCTGGCCGGTGATAATCAAGTAGCCCCCTTCTGCCCTGGCATGCAGCCCGGAGACCTCAAACTGGTCGGGGCCGCATGCTAGCGCCAGGGGAAAACAGACCAAGATCAGTATGGCAGCTAAAGCGAGAGCCTTCATAGCTCCTCCTTTCTGAAGGAAATTAAGCATGCCTGACGACAATGTGCAAGTAAAATTCGGGGCGGATATAGCCGAGCTGAAGTCCAAAATGGATGAGGGGAACGCCTCGGTCAAAAACGCTATGGACCAGATGACCGCAGCCCTCGAAAAGTTCTCCGATCAGTCACAGAAAAACGCCAAAGATGTCGCCGATGCAAACAAGGAAATGGAGAAGAGCTTCAAGGACATCCAGGAGAAAGTTAGCGGCGGTCTGGAAAAGATCGCCGCTGCGGCTGCCGGACTTGTCGGAGTCCTGGCCGGGGGCAAGATCTTCGGCGACGTGATCGAGGCTACGGTGAAATGGGAGGAGGAAGTGGGGTCCTTGTCGCATACGCTCGGTATCTCGATGCGCTCGGCCTCCGATTTGAACGCCGCCCTCCGGATTGTTGGGATCAGCAGCGGCGAGTACGAAGCGGTCTTGCGAACCCTGGAAAGGCGTCTCAAGACCAATGAAGAGGGTATGAACGCGCTAGGAGTGGCCACCCGCGACGCCCAGGGACAGCTCCTCGACGGCCAGACTGTCATGCAGAACGCCCTCGCCGCCATGCAGGAATATAAGGCAGGCCAGGACCAGTTGCAGTTCGCGCAGTACGTTTTCGGGCGCGGCGCGCGAGACATGACGAGATTCATCGAACTAAACGCCGAAGCGATGAAACGCGGCAAAGAGGAAGCGCAGCGCCTCGGCCTTGAGATGGGCACGACCGCTTATGAGGCTACCCTAAAATACAAGCACGAACTGAATAATTTTCACCTGGTGCTCGATTCGCTCGCCCAGAAGATCGGCAGAAACGTCATGCCGACGCTCGCAGAGATGGCCACATACCTTAACAATAACCTTACGACCGCCACGGATAATGCCAGTGCCCATGTGGGCCAACTGCATCAACATTTCGACGGCTTATCAGAATCTATTCGAAAGGCGCTTTCCGTGTGGGACAGGTACATTGCTGAAACTGGAAGGGGGCCGACCAACTACAGCGGTACCGGCGTCCCAATGGCACCCGGCGGCGAAGTGGGCTGGGAAAGGGGAAAGGGCATCACTAAGGCTTTTGGCTACTCCGGCCCTTCAGCGGCCGTTGAACTGGAAAAAGGCCCATCTATCTCAAGCGGGGGCGGCGTTGGGGGAGGAAAGGATGAGGTGGCCCTCGGGAGCGGAACGAAAAGCTTCGAGAACCCGGATAAATCCGGCGCCGGGGGCGCCGGAACGGACCTGGTTGCGCAATACCAGGAGCAGCTCACCCGGCTGAAAGATTCCCAAACGGATTTAAACGCCTGGTCAACCGCGAAAGATTACGAATTCTGGAACCAAAAGCTGGCTGCAACGAAGGAAGGGTCTGACACCTGGTGGCAAATATGGGAAAAGATGGCCGACGAATACCGCCAGATGACCGCCGAACAGCAGCAGCAGGCACAGCAGGCCGCGAAGCAGCAGGACGCCATATCCAAGGGCGTGGCGGCCATGCAGAAGTCGGATTCAGATACGACGATCAAAATCAACGAGGAAAAGGTCAACGCGCTCTACAGCCTCGGGGCAATATCGGCTGGCCAGCGCTACAGCCAGCTCCAGGAGCTTTACAATCAGCAATACTCGCTCGAACTCAAGGCGTACTACGACGAGCTTGCCCAGCTCCAGCAGCATGGCGACCAGACCCTCGCGCAGCAGGTGAAAGTCTGGGAAGAAATCGAAAAGGCCCAGAACGCCCATCTACAGAAGATGCAAAAAGACGAAAATCAGTACCTCAATACCGAAAAGCAGCAATGGGACCGTTACGCCACCGGCGTGGGAAACGCCCTTACCGGCATGCTCTTTCATCACCAGACATTTCTCCAAACCGTCCGGAGCCTGGAAGAGAAGCTCTTTTCCTATCTCGTCGACACGCTCCTCAAGCAGCTCGTCAATCAGTGGATTCTGAGCGAGACGACGAAGACCGCCGCGACGACGACGGGCACAGCCGCGAGGTCGGCGGCCGAGGCTTCGGGCACGGCTACGGCCATGATCGCCCAGGCGGCAGCCGCGCTCAAGTCCATAATGAGCAGCGCAGCCACTACTTTCGCGGGCATATTCGGCTTCCTGTCGCCTCTGATGGGGCCTGCCGCTGTCGGTCCGGCTGCGGCCGGAGAAGCGTCCGTCCTGGCCGTCGAGGGCCTCGTATCGGCTGCCCAAGGCTATGACGTGCCTGCCAACACCTTCGCCATGCTGCACGCGGGCGAAATGGTGCTGCCGCCGAACCTTGCGGAAGGCGTCCGCAATATGACGGCCCAAGGCGGCGCGGGCGAAGGCGGCAGGACTAGGGGCGGCGGCGACATGCACATGCACATAAACGCTACGGACGCCGAATCGTTTGAAAAGCAACTCCGCCGCTCGAATTCGGGCCTTAACCGGATGATTAATAAGTCGATACGAAACTTTAATCTTCCACTCAGGAAAAGGTAGGCGCGGCGACGCCTTCCCAGGAAGGAGTAAATGGTGCCAAATGCACTCCAAGAAGAGTTGACGACCGAAGAACGGAGGAGGCGAATCGCGGAAGCCCTGCGAATGTTTGAGCTATCGGCAGAGGTCATTGATGCTATTTGCTCCCGAATGATTTTTTATGTTGAAAACTTCCTCTGCCCGTCATGGATACATCTTGATTTTCAGCAGTTTTCAACTCTGTCTGTTGAGGAAATCGAAAAAATTCAAAGAGCTTTCACCCAAATGGGTAGTGAAATTCGGGAATGGAAAGACTCGATTTTTCGCGAACGGCTGCTAATGGAGGTGGCGATAGCTGCCCCTGATGCCTATTGTCGCACGACCCAAGACGTACCGGGAAGGCCACTTCAATGAGCACATTGGCGGAATCCACCAGAATGGCCCTATTCGGCTTTCTGAGCGCGCCTTCCCTCAAAACGATGCAATCATAGGGGATACTTCATGCAAAAGGATTTGGATCTTCAAAAGGCCAACGTCTTAACATCTCCGGAACAAGATCATAGCATTCTTGTCCCGCAGTCCGGGCCATCTCACGGTCGGAAATGCCTTCCCGATAAGAGAGAAGATCGGCCGAGCGCAACATCGCACCTGCGAGCTTCACATGATACGCGGCACCGAGGGTTAAGCGCCGAAACAAAACGGGCTCTTGCCATGATTTCTTCTTCCGACGTGCAGAGGGTGTTGCCTGGACAAAGTCGAGGACTAGGTCAAGGTTATCGTCGAACCACCGAGCCCATCCATTTAAACCGAGGGTTTCGCAGTCGGATCTTAAGGCGTCTAAATCAGCTTCGGTTAGAGATTCAGCTAGTTCCATTAAGAATCCGCTACATTGCGAGGCATACGAGGCTAGGCTCATGGTTTTCCTCCTTTTCGGCGTTCGATAATACTACGGAGCCGCAAAAATGAAAGATTTCTACGGCCAGATCCGCTTATAAGGCAGAAAAGCCGCCCTGCGATGGCGGCTTCTGAAAAATGGGTAAAACTTACACGGCGCGCACTGATAATAGTTATCACGAGGGGGAAATGTCAAATGAATCCTGTTCCGGCGCGCCCGGTGGACGAAGTTCAAAAGGTAACTCGGAATGTCTTATGCACAGGTTATGAATGCTGCCTCGATGCGGCCTTCTTGCGGGGATGGAAAAACTTTTCTTGCAAGAGCTGCGCCAGCTTCTGTCCAGCGCAGAGAACAGCCCTTGAATGGCATGAGGATGGCCTGTGCTGTGCCGATCTGCTTAGTATTGTATTTGGCATCTGGATTATGCCTGAAACGGATCTATGAGGGGCTTCAGGATATGGACAAAGGCACGCCCGGCAGTCATCGAGATCGGCTTCGCGATCAGTGTATCGCGCTCACAAAACTGCTCTCGCAAAAGGACCGAATCTCTATATCTGAGATAGCCGAGAGTCTTAAAATAAGCCACGTTACAGCGCGGCGTTGGCTTAATGGCTTCAGTCTGGTAATGGATCTTCGTATTGAAAAGGGGATCGCGATCATAGAAAGGAATCGACCACAGAGCCGACTGAGGGGGCAGGCTCCAACATCTAAAGGCTTGATTTGAAAGCTATGGGAGGTCCCTATGTCCATTGACGGAGTACTCGCAATAAATCACCGTGCGCTCGTTGTAAGCTGTCAGAAGAAAACGAGATTCGGGTTTTTAAGATTGCCCGAGGATTTGCAGGATCGAATTATTCATGGAATGGATAGCGCTACCATGACTCTTCGCCAGGCGTCGCAGCTTGCCCAGCAATATGGCTTTAAACTCAGCTATGAAGCCATTTCTGGCTATTATAAGGCAGTTCGACGGCGCAGAGCGGAGTTACTATTGGCACAATCCAAAGGAGAAGAATCTGTCGTTCAATATCGTAATGTAGGATAGGGCATCCACAGATCGCCTTCGGCTGCGATCCGGATGTTAGGCTCTCTTCTGCCGACCTGTCCAGCGACATAGAATCCCGCCTAATAATATCACCATCCAACGGCTCTGGGCCGAACGCTGGTTGTGTCTCCTGGTTCTTTTTCCTTGACTTTTTACCTAATTTCTCATTTTATTTTTCCAAACTTCTCATTTTATTTTTCCGCTTACACCCTGAATTAAGGGACTTGGGATGGACAGAGACTTTAAAGAGGCAAACCGCTTTCCAGCTAACCCCTTGATTTCCCTGGCAGGCCAGGAGGGATTCGAACCCCCAACCCCCGGATTTGGAGTCCGATGCTCTAACCGTTAGAGCTACTGGCCTGCAGGAAGAAACCTTATAACTGGTTTGGCTTTTCGATGTAAAGGAAAAACAGAGGCGCAAGGCTGCTGGTGAATGTGCAACATCGTTCAGCGCCGCCATGTCCGCTGACCGGCTGACCAATCGGCGCCGATTCCACGCCGCACTATTATTTGTCCTCGAACTTTTACCCGCTAGGACAGTCGTCGTCCATCCGGAAACTCCGGATAGAACGCTCGCTGTTTCCGAATCGAAAAGGAGGCATTTTTCGTCCTGGCAAGGAAATCGAGGGGCTGCGCGGAGGCGTACATCGGTACCGCCTCGCGGAGCGTTGAGATCGGTGATAGAGCCCGCCACAGCCTCTGCGGCCACCGCCCAGGATCTCTACGCTCCGCGAGGCGCGGCGGTCCCGGTTCCCAAGCCCCAGGGCGGAAAAGGACCCTTTCCGGACGGAAACAAGTTGGATGCCTCACCCAGGACCCGCGCATACACCCCGCTACGCTTCTTCCCCAATTCTGTTGCTTTGGGCAAAATTTGCAAATGCACACAAATTAACGGCCACTTACTTTTTTTGTTTCACAAGCAGTCAATTTCGCGTATACTAAAATCGCTCAAAAGAGTTTTCCCAGTTCGTGCTGAAGCGCTGCGCAGATCAATCGACTCTTCCCTTCCAAATCCGGCTCAAAACCACTGTTGCGCTTTACAAACTGTTGATTACATTGCACCAATAAGGCAAGCCGCGTAATTGTACTCGGAGCATTACCTGGCCATCAACCTGACCATGGAGATCCGATGAAAATCAAATACTGCAAGAAGTACGAAAAGTATGTCAGTGAACAACATTGTGAATTTTTTAATGAGGGAAATTCCTGCGAGTTCTACAGTCAGACGAGCTGGCCAAGCATCAAAGATCTGCTCAGAGACGAAGACAGGCCTAAGTGGGACGCAAATGCCATAATAAAGCCGTTCAAATGCAACCTCATGGACAGGGAAAACACGCACCAGAGGAACCGCGCTCGACGCGCAGCAAAACGCGTGGGCATCTCCTCATAGCCGGGTCCCGTCCGGATTCGCTTAAATACGTCAAAAGAGTCCTTGTACGCTCTGATCAAAGCGAAGAGTGAGGCCTCCCGCTTCCGATCCGTCTCGCGAAGCGAGACCTTGACACCATTTTCATTTTACTTCCTGATGCCCTTAACATTTGGCTTGCCTTCAAACGCACCACGGGTACTATCTTCACTGTCTGGAGGAAGGGTGCAAATTCATCCTTCCAACTTAGGGCTTTTCCGTAAATAAGCCTCTTAGGGATTGCGCCGGATTTTGAGACTGATTTGGTCGCGAAGATTGAGCAAAACCGCAGGCGTAGTTGGGCTACGTCGAGGATTTTGCGATTGAGGAGCGGCCAAAGCAGGCCAAAAGCCGGATGCGAGCGCAAAGGTTTTATTTACGGACAAGCCCTTAATTCGCTTTTCACCATTCCATAAAGCATGTGTTACGATAAATAAATTAGTCCCCGATCCGCATAGGACTCGAAGAACGACTTTTTTCTGAAAGCGAGCTCAGAGATGTTCAAAAAGTTACTCGTTGCAAACAGGGGCGAGATCGCTATCCGCATAATGCGCTCAGCCCAGGAGCTTGGAATAAAGACTGTGGCCGTCTACGAAGAGACAGACAAGACCGCTATGCATATCATGCACGCCGATGAAGCCATTTGCATCGGAAGCGGCCCCAGGCGAGACTACCTCAACATCGAACGTATCATACAGGCGGCTCAAAGCAGCCAGGCTGAAGCGATACACCCCGGTTACGGTTTTCTGGCCGAAAATCCGGCTTTTTCGAAGCAGTGCACGGAAGCCGGTCTGGTTTTTGTGGGCCCTCCCCCGCAGGTCATAATCGATATGGGCAGCAAGGTAATAGCCCGCAGGGTCATGGCGGAAGCAGGGATTCCCGCGATCCCCGGAACGCAGGTTCTCCCGGCGGGCGTGCAAGGAGAACAGATCGCAACGGTTTTTGCCGAAAACCACCGCTTCCCGATAATGGTCAAGGCGGTCGCTGGGGGCGGAGGGCGCGGAATTCGAGTCGCTCAAAACATGGAAGAGTTGGTAAAATTCATCGAGGTAGGACGTTCGGAAGCCAAAATGGCGTTCGGCAACGATGAAGTTTACCTGGAAAAAGGCCTTACCAACCCCCGGCACATAGAAGTTCAGATTCTTGCCGACGGGCGTGGCAACGTCATTCATCTGGGGACCAGAAACTGTTCCATCCAGAGGCGCCACCAGAAGATGATCGAAATAGCGCCGGCTTTCCTGCCTGAAGAGCTTTCCAACACAATCTGCGATACGGCGGTGCGGGCCGCCCGCGCTTCCAGTTATCTTAGCGCCGGGACAGTCGAATTTTTGCTGGACCAGGACGACAACTATTATTTCCTGGAGGTCAACACCAGGATCCAGGTAGAGCACACGGTCACCGAGATGGTGACAGGAATAGATATTGTGCGGGAGCAGCTTCTGGTCGCTGCAGGCCAACCCCTTTCAGTAGCTCAGAGCGACATCTTCTTCAGGGGAACCGCCATCGAGTTGAGGATAACGGCGGAGGACCCTAAGAACAATTTCATGCCCAACCCCGGGCTGATCGAGATATACCAATCACCGGGCGGCCATGGAGTGCGTATGGACGGCGCAGTCTATCAGGGTTACGAAATCCCCCGGTTCTACGACTCGATGCTATGCAAACTCACCGTTTACGGCCATACATGGAGGGAAGCCGTCGACCGGCTGCGCAGATGTCTCGACGGCTTTGTTATCGCGGGCGTAAAAACCACGATACCTTATTACAAACAAATAGTTACGGACCCTGATTTTATAGGGCAGAATTTCGACACCTCGTACATAGAAAAACATCCGCAACTTTTGAACTATCAGGAGGAAGTCCCGCCCATGGGCAAACTGGCCATTCTGGTGGCCGAAATAAATGCCTTGGGTTTTAACCCCTACGCGGAAGGTTAAAGGGGCCCCCTTTTGACATTAGAGCTGGTTGGAGTTTGAGTAGATGCCTGAGCGAGACAGAGTTTCACCACATATGCCGGCTGGCGAAATCCTTGATTTCCTGCGCCACACCCCGGGGGTTTTTCTCACAAATAACGAGCGAGATGTTTCGCAATCGGATTTCAAGTGCCGGATCATGCCGCAGACGACCCTCAAGGTCGCTCCCTATCGTGACGCGGCCGGGTATTTCGGTTTTGAGATATTCGGCGGGGCCACTGTTCATATCGACCTGATGAAAAAGCAGATAAACCCGTTCGAGAAGCTGCGGCTGGTGCGCAAGGCCATGCCCAACACGCTCATCCAGGGCCTCTGCCGGGGAAGAAATTTATTCGGCTACAGGCCATACCCGGATAACGTGATCGAAATGACGGTCAGGCTTCTCTCCAAGTATATCGACATCTGGAGGATGTACGATTTTTTAAACCACATCCCGAACCTTGTCGTCGCGGCAAACGCAGTCAAGGAGGCAGGCAAGGTCCTTATGCCCTGTCTTTGTTTCAGCACGGGCGTCGGGCATACGGATGATTTCTACGTTCAGAAAGCCGAAGAGGTCCTGTCTCTTCTTGGCGAAAATATCATCCTTTGCATCAAGAACCATTCCGCCCTTGGTTCGCCCGCGCGTATCGCTAAACTTGTGCGCGCCATTAGAAAAAGCTTTCCGGACCTTCTCATCTCCTATCACGGCCACAATACGGACGGCAACGACCTCGCTCGCCTTATGGCTGCTGTCCAGGAAGGTGTGAAGGTGGTCGAGGTTGCCGATCACGGCTACGGCGGCATTTACAGCCAGGCCCCGGCGCTCAGCCTGATTCAAAACCTTCACGACTACGGTTTCAAGACCCCTGGGCTTAGCATCGCGCCTGTTCTGGACGCCTCCGATATCCTGCGGCTGGAGCGGCGGCTCTATGAAAAATTCACAAGCCCGTTTCAAGGCTTCGACCCGACCGTCAAAAGGCACAAGCTCCCGGGCGGCGCCCTAAGCCTTGCCCTGGAGCAGGCCGAAAAGGCGGGGCTCATGGAACGCTCCCACGAGGTTTTCAGTGAGCTCATCGAAGTGCGCGAGGAACTCGGAAACATCTGGGTAGTGACTCCGGGCAGCCAGATCCTGTGGTCAACCGCTCTTAGCAACGTACTCAACGGCCGCTACGAAAAGCCCTCAGACGACCTCAAAAGGCTGCTCCTGAGACGCTACGGCCCGTTTCCTTTCTATGATCCACACGAGTGGATTTTCCAAAAGGTGCTCCAGGGCGGAAGAACGGATGGAAAAAGATGGGATGAAATCCTCGCAGATGAGGCCGGACTGCAGGAACTTGCCGACGAGGACCTCAAGGCCAGGCTTCTTCAACTCGAAGCGCAGATTAAGCGGCCCGCCACAGACGAGGAGCTTTGTATGTACTTGCAATTTCCGAGGGACGCCCTCGATTTCATCAAGTTCGAAGAGCGCTTCGGGCAGACTTGGCTCCTTCCACCGGATGTATGGTTCCGCAAGGGCGGGTTTCCAGACGGCGCCCGGATCTCGTTTGCCGATGAAACCGGCAAGACGCACAACATTGACCTGATATCGACACAGCGAACCGCAGACAGCGTCCAAACCTCTTTTTTGGTGGACTACCACTTTCAGACTTATACGACGCAGCTTTCAAAAAACAGGGCCGGGCAGAACTCATAAACGTACATCGAAAAGCCTCCTGCGGACCCGATCAATAAGCGCTCAAATAAGAAACTGGACGTATGCATGATTGCAATTTTTTGAGGTGTTTCAGAACTGCCGTGTTTCGCCCAGAAAGCTCAGCGCTTAAAAATTAGCCTCTTGGGTCAATCCTGTTAATCCTGTCAATCCTGTCAGAGCTTTTCTCTCCCTGAAAGCTCAGCGCTCAAGAAATAGCCTCTTGGGTCAATCCTGTTAATCCTGTCAAAGCTTTCCCCGCTGGCTTCACCACCTGCTGCTGCTCAAGTTTTCTCTTTACTTGCACGGGAGTTGAAAGTATTTCCAGACCTGACAGTACCTCAAGGACTGAAAGTATTTCCGGAATGGATAGCCAAATAGATCTTTTTATGAACAACCTGGCGGTCGAACGCGGACTGAGCGTGAACACCATTGCCGCGTATTCCAGCGATCTGACGCATTTTCAAAATTATTTAAGAGAATCGGGCATTTCCCTTTGGCGAGAAGTTTCCCGCGCCACCATAAGCGGCTATATTCAGCAGTTGGGGCCCTTATTTTCGCCGCGTTCGCGCGCTCGAAGACTGGCCGCCTTACGGACATTTTTCAGGTTCTTGGAAAAAGGAGGTCTGATCGAGGGCAATCCTGCTTTATTGGTTGATTTCCCGAAACTGGGTCCGCAGTTGCCCAAGGCGCTTACTGCCGACCAAATCCAGGCTTTGCTGGCGCAGCCGGATTCGGCCACACTGCTTGGGCAGAGAGACAGGGCCATGTTTGAGCTGTTCTACGCCTGCGGCCTCAGGGTGAGCGAGCTGGCCGATTTGCAGTTGGGGCAGGTCGTCCTGCAGCCGGGTTATCTGACTGTGCGCGGAAAGGGCGAAAAAGAGCGCCTTGTGCCCATGGGCGAGCTTGCCGCCGATTGCCTCAAGACCTATCTGGAGGATGGGCGTCTTAGATTATTGAAGAAAGGTTTTATCCCCCAGGTTTTTATAAACACCAGGGGCGAGAGCATATCGAGGCAGGGCATCTGGAAGATAATTAAGACCAGGGCCCGAAAAGCGGGCATTACCGTAAACATCACCCCGCATATGCTCAGGCATTCGTTTGCGACGCACCTTCTGGAAAACGGGGCCGATCTGCGCTCGCTCCAGGTAATGCTCGGGCATGCGGATATCGCGACGACTCAGATATACACTCACGTCGCCAGAGAGCGGCTAAAAGAAATACACAGGAAATACCACCCCAGGCCTTGAGGGGCGTCTCGCCTATAGGCCCGCCGCGAGCGATGGTTGTTATCATACATTTGGAACGGAACTACTCCGGATGGAAGTCATCACTACCCACATAAACGCAGACTTCGACGCAATGGGATCAATGATTGCGGCCAGAAAGCTCTATCCCGGCGCCCTGCTGGTCTTTCCCGGTTCGCAGGAACGCACGCTGCGCCAGTACTTCATAAAATCAACGGTCTACATTTACGGTTTCAAACGGCTTCGCGACATCGACCTGGAAGAGGTTACGCGGCTCATCCTGGTCGACACGAGGCAGTCTTCCCGAATTGGCAAATTTGTCGATATCTTGAACAAACCGGGCCTTGAGGTGCACGTCTACGATCATCATCCGGACGCTGAGGATGATGTCAGGGCGGATGTGTCGATTGTGAAGAACTTTGGTTCCACGGTGACTCTTTTCTCCCAGTTGTTTATGGAGCGAGGCATAGAGGTTACGGCCGAGGAGGCCACCGTCATGAGCCTGGGTCTGTTCGAAGACACCGGATCGTTCACATTCAACAACACGACGCCGCAAGACTTTGAAGCCGCTGCCTTTCTGCTCAGGTGCGGCGCCGATTTGAACGTGGTCTCGGACATCGTTACTCAGGAACTTACGGCCGAACAGATCAACCTGCTCAATGAACTGATTCTTTCCGCAAAGAATTATAATTTCCACGGCGTGGAGGTGTGTCTCACCACGATTTCCGTCGACAGATACGTCGGCGATTTTGCCGTGCTGGTTCATAAGCTGCGCGATATCGAGAACCTGGACGTGGTATTCGCCCTGGCCCGCATGGATGACCGTGTTTACCTCGTTGCCAGAAGCCGTATCCCGGAGGTGAACGTAGGCGCGATCGCTTCGCTGTTCGGAGGCGGGGGACACGCAACCGCTGCTTCCGCCAGCATTAAGGACCTCACCCTGGTTCAGGCTGAAGCAAAGCTGCTCGAGATACTTCGGGACCACATTCATCCCTATCCCACGGCCGAAACCCTTATGACGAGCCCGGCGGTCAATACGGAATCCGACGTGGAAATCGGCGAAGCTGAACTTACGATGGTGCGCTACAACATTAACGCCATGCCTGTAGTCGACCACGGGGTACTCACCGGACTGATCACGCGCCAGGTGCTTGAAAAAGCGCTTTTCCACGGCCTCACCCAACAGACAGTGGCGGAGTTTATGAATACGGATGTCGCTTCCGTGGGGCCGAACGCCACCCTTCTTGAAATCCAGACTCATCTGGTTGAACGGCATCAGCGCATTCTGCCTGTAGTCGAAAACGGCAAAGTCATGGGGGTGATCACTCGCCGCGACCTGCTCGACTTCATGCTGGACGAACATAACGTCGACGGGAGGCTCTATGATGAGAGTTCTCTCGCACACTGGCCGAAGCGAAAAAATATCCAGCCGGTCCTCTCGGAACAGCTTCCGAAAAACATCATTGAAATGCTCAGGGAATTCGGCATGCTGGCCGAAAGCCTCGGGTTCCGTGCATATGCGGTGGGCGGCTTCGTGCGAGACCTGCTCCTGCACCACACTAATTTCGACATAGACATCGTTTTGGAGGGGGATGCCATTGAATTTGCTAGGGCTTTTGCCGAGAGGCAAGCGATAAAAGCCAAGCTGCACAAAAAATTCAACACCGCCATGCTCGTTTTTCCTGACGGACAGACCGTGGATATAGCTTCGGCCAGATTCGAGTATTATCAGCACCCGGCGGCGCTGCCGATTGTCGAGTTCAGCTCTCTCAAGATGGACCTCTACCGGAGGGATTTTACGATAAACACTCTGGCCCTTGCGCTTAACCCGGAGGAGTTCGGCCAACTGATCGATTTTTTCAGCGGGCAGCGGGACATCAAAGAGAAAGTGATCAGGGTCCTGCACAACCTGAGTCTTATCGAAGACCCCACACGCATTCTGCGGGCCATTCGTTTTGAACAGCGGTTCGGCTTCAAGATTGGAAAACAGACTGCGTCACTGATTCGAAACGCCGTGCATATGGACCTGATTCAAAAGCTGGGCGGCCATCGGTTTTTTCACGAGATCAAGCTCATTCTCGAAGAGGACGACCCCGTCGCAGAGCTTCGCAGAATGGGTGAATTCGGCGTGATGCCTGCTTTGTCCTCCTCAATCAACTTCGATAAGAAAATGGAGGCGCTTTTCGGCAGGCTCCGGGAGGTCATTTCCTGGTACCGGCTGAGCTTTCTGGACGAACCGCTGGAGCGATGGTGGGTCTATCTTCTGGGGCTTTTCTCAAATCTTGCCATGCAGGATGTGGAAACCGCGTGCGACAGGCTTCTTTTAACGGCAAGCCAGCGTGATAGGCTGCTCTGGACGCTCGAAAACATCGGCAGTCTCCTTAAATCCTTTTCCCCGGATGTGTCCGGCAAAAAGCCCAGTGAAGTTTACCGCGCCCTTTTGCCGTTCAGGCCCGAGGAACTGCTTTTCCTGATGGGCAAAGCCGATAAGGAATCCATGCGAAAGGCGGTCAGCCAATATTTTCAGCGCTACCGAAACACGCAAACCGAGCTTAAGGGAAAAGATCTGAAGGCGATGGGAATTCCCCCCGGCCCAATCTACCGCCAGTTGCTCGACGAGCTTCTGGATGCCAGGATCAATAGGCAGGTCAACAATCGTTCCGAGGAGTTTCGGTTCCTGGTGTCAATGCGGCCGGAATTCTTCGACGAAAAGGCCGGATCTGCTGATTGGAAAAACTTTTGCTGAATCCGTGCGGGGTTTTCATCAACGGGACCCGCAAAAGATTTCGAATTGGGCTGGATGAAGTACACAAATACTGATATATCCGCGCTCTGAGCGCCAACCAAACGAGGGGGTCCGGGGCTTCTATGCACGACATTCCGAAAATCGTCCTTTCCATAGTACCGCTGCTGTTTGCCATTATTCTCCACGAAGTTTCTCATGGCTGGGTCGCTGAGAAACTGGGGGACCCAACCGCCAGGTTAATGGGGCGGATCACCCTTAATCCCATTTCGCATATCGACCCCATAGGCACGATTATTCTTCCGGGAATTCTCCTGCTCACAGGTTCGCACTTTCTTTTCGGCTGGGCCAAACCCGTGCCCGTCAATTTTGCAAATTTGCGGGGCGGCCGCAGGGACATGGCGCTGGTTGCGCTCTCCGGTCCCCTTAGCAATTGTCTGCTTGCGGTTCTGAGTTCAATTGTTTTTCATCTGACATTTGGCGACCCTACCGGTTCTGCGGGCATATCCGACAGGATAATCACGCCGATTCACATTATGGCGAATTACTCAGTCCTGTTCAATCTGGTGCTGATGGTGATAAATCTTCTTCCGATTCTTCCGCTCGATGGCGGCAGGATCGTTGCGGGACTTGCCCCCGTGCACATCGCAATGTCAATGGAGCGGCTGGAAAGATACGGAATGCTCATTGTGCTGCTGCTGATCGCTTCGGGAATATGGAGTTATGTAGTGAGTCCGGTTATATACATATTCTGGCGAATCTTGATGTAGCCTCTTCCGGAACCCGGTTCCTCGCGGGACACCTCGCGGAGCGTCGAGAACTTGGATGTGCCACCGCCGAAGGCAGTGGCCAAGTCGGCCGGCGGTCCCACCGCCCGGTTTTTCGCAGGACACATAGTGTCCTGAGTCAAAGACACGCAACATGAACAGCGCCTATAGAAGGACATCCTGATGCATGTCACCCCGGCGCAGGCCGGGGTCCAGAACTGGACGAAATTATTGAAAATATCTGGATTCCGGCTTTCGCCGGAATGACGGCCTGTGTGTACAGGACTTATGCAATGAATAACTAACCCGGGATACTTCGCGGAGCGTCGAGATCCTGCCTGTGCCACCGCCGAAATCTCGACGCTCCGCGAGGCGTGGCGGTCCCACCGCCTCGCGGAGCGTGGACTAAATAGTGTCCATCTGGAAACTCTGGATGAACTTGCAGTTTCCGACCCGGAAAGGAGGGAATTTTCGTTCTGGCTAGGAAATCAAGGGGTTGCGCGGAGGCGTACATCTGTACGCCGCACAAGTAAGCCCGAAGATTGGCGCCGCCAGGGCGGAAAAGGACCCTTTCAGGGTCGGAAACTAAATAAGAAGCAAAGGAGATAAGGCCTGTTATGGCGGAACGGAAAAGAATACTAAGCGGCATGCGCCCAACCGGGCGCCTTCATCTGGGCAATCTTCACGGCGCTCTGGAAAACTGGGTTCAGCTTCAGAATCAGTACGATTGTTATTTTTTTGTTGCCGACTGGCACGCTCTCACCACCGACTACGCCTCTCCGGAAGCAATCCGCGAAAACACCTGGGATATGTTCCTGGACTGGTTAAGCGCCGGGCTTGACCCAAAACTCTGTACCATGTTCATCCAGTCAGACATAAAGGAGCATGCGGAACTCTATCTTCTGCTCGGGATGATAACACCCCTGCCCTGGCTCGAGCGCAATCCCACCTACAAAGAGCAACAGCAACAGCTCGATTACAAAGACCTTGCTACCTATGGCTTTCTGGGCTACCCGGTGCTTCAGGCTGCCGACATTATCATATACCGCGCAAACGGAGTTCCCGTCGGCAAAGACCAGCTTCCTCACATCGAGCTGACCAGGGAAATCGCCCGCAGGTTCAATTTCATGTACAAAAGCGACATATTCCCCATTCCAGACGGGCTGCTGACCGATTCTCCGGTGCTCCCGGGCCTCGACGGAAGGAAGATGAGCAAGAGCTACGGAAATTGCATATTCATCACGGAGTCCGAAAAAGATATCACGGAAAAGATATCGAAAATGATGACCGATCCCCAGAGGGTCAGGCGCAATGACCCGGGCGATCCGGAGATTTCCCCTGTTTTCGCATACCACAAGCTCTATTCTTCGCCTGCCGAAGTCGAGCAAATTGCCGATGGATGCCGCACGGCCGGCATCGGCTGCGTTGAGTGCAAGAAGATTCTCATTCGCAATGTCATCTCCCGGCTTGCGCCTGTACGCGAAAGGCGCCTTAAGCTGGAGGGCCAAATCGATACGGTAAAGGAAATCATAGCCGATGGCGCCGCCAGAGCGAGGCGTGAGTCCATTATCACTATGGAACTGGTCCGCCGGGCCATAGGCATTTAAGTAGACTGAAGGCTGAAGGGGTTTAGGCTGAAGGAGTTAATGATGCGGGATCATGTCAAACTCCATGCGTTTAAACTGGCCGACGATGTCGCGGTTTTGGTTTATATGCTCACGTCCGGATTCCCCCGGGACGAACTGTATGGATTGACCTCGCAAATGAGAAGAGCTGCGGTTTCTGTCCCATCGAACTTTGTCGAAGGGTGTGCGCGTGAAAGTCAGACCGAATACCTTCGTTTTCTCGAAATTGCGTTTGGCTCCCTGAGAGAACTGCATTATCAGTTAGGCCTGTCCAGGCGGCTGAATTATTGTACTGATATTGAGACTGCCGAGTGTGAATCTAGAATTATTGAGGCCGAGAAAGTTCTAAACTCGTTAATCAGGTCTCTTCGAAATACCAAACCCCTTCAGCCTAAACCCCTTCAGCCTAAGTGAGGAATTCGTTGGGTTTAATGCGCCTTCAAAAATTTCTCGCACAGGCTGGAATAGCGTCGAGGCGCGCGGCCGAAGAACTGATCCGGCAGGGCCGGGTGGAAGTAAACGGCGTGAAGGCCCAACTGGGCTTAAGCGTAGATCCCCTGAAAGACCTGGTTCGCCTGGACGGCAAGCCGGTTACTCTCCGCACAAATAGGATTGTTCTCGCCTTCTATAAGCCCAGCGGCTGCGTAACAACCGCGTCCGATCCCCAGGGCCGAAGGACTGTCCTGGATTTTTTCCCCGACTTCGAGGAACGCATTTATCCCGTGGGCAGGCTCGACTACGACGCAGAAGGACTTCTTCTGCTCACCAATGATGGAGAGCTTGCCAATCGCCTCCTTCACCCCCGGTATGGAATATCTAAGGTATATGATGTAAAAATAAAGGGACATCCTGACAAAAACGCGATAGAACAACTCCGGTCCGGTGTCCGAATCGAAGAGGGCGTAACGGCCCCTGCCGAAGTTGAAATAATTCGGGAACTGCCGAATGCCGCCTGGTTAAGGATTACTCTGCACCAGGGTTGGAACCGCCAGATCAAACGCATGGGCCTGGCGGTCGGACACCCTGTCTTGAAGATCAAGCGCATTGCTTACGGGCCGGTGCGCCTTGGCGCGTTAAGTCCGGGCCGGCGCCGGCTGCTCAGACTCGACGAAATCCGGAAAATCTACGAGGAGACCGGTCTCTACAGGGAGTGATGCCGGAGATGAATTCAAAGCGCGTTTATCCTTATGGATCTCCCGGTTCCTTCCACCACAGTGGAGGGGGAAAAGAAAAAAAACAACGATCCTCGCGTCGTTACCTGATCATCGTCATTCTTGCCCTTGTCTTCGCGTTAGGCGCCGCTTTCGCTTTTTTCATGACCATGGACCGCGGCATTCCCTCACTCACGATCTTTCCAACGAAACTCCTCGCCCTTCATTTTCAGCACAACGGCCAGGAACTGTTCCTGCTCCCCGACTCCCAGGTTGTTGTGAATCCAAGGGATTCTCTCCAGCTCATCCGTATCAGAACTGACGGCTGGCTCTCATGGGGAACCCGGGTAGTCTCTTCGGATGTGGATGTGAAACCCATCAGCAAAAGACCCGGCGTGATTATAAAAGACCTCTTCCCACAGGAATCCTTCGAAACTCCAAAACTTATCGAGCTAAGAGTATTGCTCTGGAACCGGCCCATCGGCAAGGTCTCGCTCCTTGTGCAGCTCGATTACAAAGATTGGCTCCACAAAGCGAACGCCAGCGCCGATATTGACAAAAGAATCGCCTTCATTGAAAAGGCGCTCCATGACAACAGCTCCAACATATTGCTTAAGGCACAACTCGCAGGGCTCTATTTTGACATCAAGCGCTATTCGGACGCAGCGCGACTCTACGAGGAAATAGACAAATCGGGAAAATCAAGAAATATCTCCGAAAAGCTTCTTCTCGTCTATCAGATAATGAATAAGACCGATGAAGCGCTCGCCGTCTACCTCGACCTCCTTAAGCTGAGCGAGGAACAGCAGACGTTCAGCGAATTTCTCGCCTATTTGAAGAAAAAAAAGACGAGCGAGCAGGCTGGAAAGTTTCTCGAAAAATATGAGCAGGAAATCCCGCATTCCTTCCTTTCCCAGGTCCTGGTCGAAATCGCGCAGTTGGCCGGCGAGGGCAAGGACTGGCAAAAGGCGGCTGCAGCATGGGAGAGGGCCGAGAAGGCGGGCGTAATGGACTCCAATGTACAGTATAACCTGGCGGTCACAAGGCTGCGAGAGGGCAAAACGGATGAGGCTGTCGCTGAATTTGAGAAATACCTTGGCAAGAATTCAAGTGATGTGAAGACTTGGGCCCTGCTTGCCGATCTCTACGAAAAGAAAGGAAATTTCGCCCAGGCCAAAGCCATTTACGAATCAATCGTTCAGAAAAACCCGCGCAACAAGGAAGCTTTTATCAGCCTTATCCCCATCCTTGAGAAACTGAACGATAAGAACGGGCAAATCACTAACTACGAAAAACTTCTCCAAATCGAGCCTAATAACCGCAAATATCTGTTCAATGCCGCAATGCTTTGTATGGATGAGAAAAAGTATGACAGGGCTCAGGCACATTTGCAGGCAATTGCTTCCTTGGACCCCCACGATGTTGAATCCAGAAAACAGCTTCTCATTATCTTTCAAAAGCTCAGAAACGATAAAGGCGAGATCCAGGTCCGCCAGGAACTTGCGAAGCTCGAGCCACAAAATCCTGCGAATCTGGACTCGGTGTACAAGTATTATGAAGACAAGAAGGACTACAAAGGCATGCTGGCCTACTTCCACGGGGTAGCCCAGCAGAACCCGGATTCGAGCAACGTGCACAAATATCTTCTTCAGGCGGCAACCAAACTTGGAGACAAAAAGTCCTCCCTGCATGAACTCGAGCAGTTGATCCGGCTCCAGCCCAAGGAGAAAAAATACTACAGGCTCGCAGCGTACCTCTACGAGGAATCCGGAAATTATGCCGAGGCGTGCAAGAAATTCGAAGCCATACTTAAAATGGATTTTAGGGATCAAAAGGCAAGAGAAGATTACGAACGAGTAAAGACCGAGCAACTGCACAAGACTCCCTAGCCCGGCATGCAGAATCATTGCCCATTGGCGTTGTCTGCCCTCAACCTTCAGCCTTCAGTCTTCAGCCTGCATTTCTAAGCCCTCAGCCCTCAGTACATTGAGTATTGCGTTTGGCAAAGCTATCCGATATATAAAGAGCGGCAATTATGAGCAATCCTGCATTGCTCTTGCGGGACTTACGGGCGGGTAACTCAGCGGTGAGAGTGCCATCCTCACACGGTGGAAGTCGGAGGTTCAAATCCTCTCCCGCCTATCAGTAAAATCAAGAGGTTAGCCCATACGGACTAACCTCTTTTTCGTTTTATGCTACTATTTTGCTACTACTTTCGAAAAATAGTCCCTTCCAATCGGCTCGCAGCCTTCGGATTCCGCTTCTCCATCAAGTGAGAATACACGTTCAACGTCACCGTAGGACTCGAATGACCGAGCTGCGTTTGAATGTACTTCACGTTCTCACCCTGGCCCAGGAGCAGGCTCGCATAGGTGTGACGCAGGTCATGGAAGCGGATTTTCGGGAGCTTCGCCGCCCTTAGCGCCGGGAGAAAATGCCTATTCACCATGTTGGTGTAGTTGATCGGGTTTCCTTCCTCGTTTGGAAACATCATGCCCAGTTCGCTCTTCGGGCAGGCGAGCTTCCACTTCTTAAGCTCTCTCTTGGTTGCCGGTCCCAGGTCAACCCACCTGTCGGACGTCCTTGTCTTCGGGGTGAAGAACTGCCCCTTCTGGAATGTCCTCTGGATATGAAGCTGACCGTTTGCCATGTCCAGATCGGACCATTTGAGCGCCAGAAGCTCGCCTTGGCGCGCCCCGGAGGTCACCGCGAGCATGAACAGCACCCTGTATTTATGGCTGGGAGTGCTTTCCAGAAAGCTTTTGATCTCAGGCGGACTCAGAACCGTTATCTCTTTTTTCGTTTCTCCGGGGTCTCGCGGCCTTTCGGCGTCCCGGAGCGGGTTGTGGTCGATGAGGCGGTGCCTGACCGCATAGCTGAAAATTTGGTTCAAAGTGACGAGAATCTTCCTGGTGGTATGAATGTTCATCCCTTCGGTTTGGCATGCGGTGATGAACTTTTCCACCTTGGCCGTCGTGATCCGGTTGACCTTGAGGTCGTCGAAGAAAGCGAAATGCTTCCTGACGTGGCCTTCGTAGCAGTCCCAGGTCGTAATTCGAAGCTTCGGTTTCTTATATCCGAGCCAATCCTTTGCCACGCCCTTGAAGAGCGGGACTTTCCTTTCAGAGAGATAGCAGCCTTTCAAGACCTGATCGGTGACGATCTTCAGCTCTTCGTCAGCCTGCTTTTTGGTGGTCCCTTTCGGCAATGTGATCCAGCGCCTTGCTCCGGCCTGGTCGTAGAAATCCAGGACATACCTGCATCTTCTCTTTGCCACTTTTGCCATGAGCGTTTCCTTCCTTTTTTGTGGAACTGTGGTCATCTCAAAATATTCTGGATAGCCTGACCAGTGAAGGGCTTACGGCCGATAGTATGAAGTCCTCTACGGTTCAATTCTTCAGCTACCTGGATATAGGTCATTCTGTCCTTGCCTTTGGGCTTCCTGCGCAATGCCTTAATTTCCTCGATCAGTCCGGGGGAACGCTCAGCATATGATTTCCTGCCTTCGCATTTGCCCTTTTCTGCCCGTACCCTGTCCCTGGCATTCCTGAGCTTTTTGACTAGCAGGGACTTTTCGAGTTCCGAAAAGATACCTTGAATCTGGATCAGGGCCTTCTTCATTGGGTCAGCCTGGACTTCATCTGTTACATTCTCGCCGGTTCTGGCGGAAATCAGAGTAATATTCTTGCTGGCAAGGTAGATGAGCAGGGTTTCCTGTATCCGGTACTCGCGGGCCAGTCGGTCGAGACCTTCGATGATAATGGTCCTGACGCCATCCTTCAGGATCTCCGCGACCATATCTTGAAAAGCGGGCCGGTCTTCCTGGTCCTTGGTCCCCGAGATCGCCTCTTCCCTGAAGATGTGAACAATCTCGTATCCTGCTTTCTTCGCATAGTTCAGAATGGTTTCTTCCTGCCGGTCAAATCCGTACCCTTCCACTTGGCTCCTGCCGGAAACCCTCTCATAACCGAATGCCCTAATCCGCTCTCTCATCTGCCCGCCTCCTTTATGATTTAGCCATTATATACTATACCAGAAAAGGATTTGTCAAGAATTATTATGTATTATTCTAAAGAATTATACATATTATTACAAGGCGAACGGTGTGTAAAATTGCCAGGGACGAAAAAGGCCGCTCAAGGGAGACAATCGCAGTGGGCAGGGGTCCTGCGCATGCACGAAAAGCGTTACCAGACCCGCCAGGATCATCCACAATCAACTTTCTCACATCAGCCCATATCTGAACTCATGTCAATTTGTTCCTCCGAGTCAGGCCGCTGTCCGAAAAAACTCTTGCGAAACCGGAATGTTGCGGTAATATGATTTTGTGCCAGTCTCACCTGCTTTGCCCCCTCCACCTTGATGCCCACCGGATCGAGGAGGCGCAAATGACAAGATTCACTAAGATTCACTAGATTTACTCAGATTTATTAAGGTGATGCCTTGGGGGAAATTCAGGTGCAAGACCCTGGAGCAGAGGATGCCCATTCGTCTCATGTATGTTCGAGGTGAGCGTCCGCAGCGAATGACATGGAAGCGAAGGCCTAACTTTCGCTTAAGCGGGCTCGCGGCTTAGCCGGTAATTGGGCAGTTTATGCAATTGACACACGCACCAGAATTCGCTGTCCTCAGCGTTATGGGGCCTCATGCAGGCGAAAGTGCGGAGGTCATATTCAAGCGCAAAATTGCTGACATACGGAACATTGGCAAGACATTCTGGCTCATCCGCTCCCACAAGGCGAAACCGGACATGGTTCAAGCGGTTTGCTCGGCGGCTGCATATGGGACCACTGACGTTCTCTGCCTGTTCTTAGAACCATCTTCACCTGGGGGTGCCATTCCAACTGTATCTGACTCTGCTGCCACTGAATATTCTGCGGACCTGTCAGTCTGGTATTCACTACCGTCAGGTCTAAGCCCTGTGACCGGGCTAATAACGAGAGGTGCGTACGCTTTAGTATTGGATATCCTGGAAACGCAGGAGTCTAAGGCAGTCGATCTGTGGCAATTCGCAGATTTCTTCTACTCTAAGCGTCCCATCATTTTTCGTCAAGGCGCGTCCACGGTGTGTGCTTTGAGGAAAGACAATGAGTCCCATCAAGAGAGAATGAAGAGCGGTATCAGGAAATTGTTTGCGGTCGGAAGACTTACGGTACCATATGCCGTTTGGCTCAGATGAAGAGAAACGGTGCCCGACTGGGGATCAACTTGACGAGCAACCGCCTGAGCGCTTCCAGGTGCTCCACAGTCAGCCCCTGCGGTCACTCGCAAGTTAGCTTTTCCCTATGCCATTAAAAACAGAAGAGATCATTTTGTGAATACATGAGGTCGAGATGGAAAAGGTCGAGATGGAAAGAAAATGCGCATCAATGATAACTGACCATGATTTCGAAAAGGTTGATGGGGAGTTTTCCCAGTAGAGCCCATTGAATTAGTGTCAGACCAGTCTCACAAATGGGGGCGCGTTAATGAAAACCGCCGCCTACGGCAAAGAACCTGACAAACAGTGGCTGGTGGCCGGAAGCCGCTGAAGGCTTCATGATGGCTTACAGCGCTCATCCCGAAGCCCAGGCCCTCTTTCAAGAAAAAGGACTAAAATATGGGTTTTAACATTGACGCAGACCCGGAGAACGCGGACTGGCCTAAGGCCGGGAAGTGGGACCTGCCCGAATGGGGCACCCCTGAGTTTGACGCCTACCTGAAGTCTACGGGGATGACCCTGGAGGAGTTCAAGTCGCTGCCCGTGTATAAGCATGCAGTCCGCCGTGGCGAGATAAAGGAGTGATATCCTTTTTCCTCAAAATGAGCGCTCAGTCAGTCGCGTGGTTGGGTGCCGCTCGCCCCTGACATTCCAAACAAAACGAAAAGGAGGCGAAAATGGAAGTGAAACTCGGGAAAAAGGTTTTCATCCGTAATGTCCGGAAAGATGATCGTTGGCTAGATGAACGTTGGCTACAGGAAATGATATATAGTAACCCTAGTATTTTGGGACTGGGGGATATAAAGCCGTTAGATAAGGAAAAACGGCAATCATCGGGCGGTCGTCTCGATTTGTTGTTCAAAGACCTTCGAGACGATGCGAATACGATGTATGAGGTTGAGGTAATGTTAGGGGAGACCGATCCTTCACACATCATAAGGTCAATAGAGTATTGGGATAATGAAAAACGCAAATATCCGCAAAGGCCACACGTTTGTGTATTAATCGCAGAATCATTTGAGCGTAGGTATTTTAATGTTGTTCAAATTCTAAGCATGAATATTCCTATGATTGCTATCCAGGCTGATTTGCTTGAGGTTGACAAAGAGTACGTCCTGACTTTCACCAAGATACTTGACATCTATGTCGAGCCACAAGATGGAGATGATGAGGTAATAGTTAACGAGCCATGGTGGAACAATAAGTCGGGCTGGACTGTGAATACTGCTAAGGACCTGCTTGGACTTATTGATATAGATAAAAAAGCCATTAGGTATACACAAAGCTATATCAGTATTCTTATCAATGGGCGAACTTCTTACATGCTGAACAAAAGAACCCAGCCAACATCCAGCCTGTGGTTCAATGTCAAAGATGAAGAAAAGGCCGAGGCGATCAAAATACTTTTCAAGGAGGACAATGTTGATTATAACTACAATAAATATAAGGAATTCGTTATTAACGTAGATCAGCAGATGATACAGACCAAAGCCAGCATGTTTCAGGAGATTACGAGAATAAGATACAAAGAGATTGTTTCTGAAGATGAACAGGCACCTGAGAATTAGTCGATTTTATCGGCTGGGCCATAGTTCGATACGCCTTTCGCCCAGAGCCATTTTCCCCCTTTTTTGAAACATAGTTTGATATGGGCCTGGTCGAGAAAGTCGATCCTGGGCCGCCAGGATCACCCAGGATCAATGATGTCGGGCCAGCCCATATTCCGTATGGGCGGAAGAATGCGGGTTTGCGGATGTTTGATCGGCTGAACTGATGTTGGATCAGGTGCTGGTGAATCACCTGGAAAGGTTATCCTGCCTGAGAATGGTTGATAGGCTGTCGTCATGGCGAAGACACCGCCATTCCGCGTCTTGTTTGGCATCCAACTAATCCCATGGCTGATCCCAGTCTCCGACCCGAAGCCGCCACCTGTCGTGCACTCCATTGATTTTCCGGAGATCCACGAGCCAGGGGTCGGCCATCAGGCGTTTGAGACCGCCCTGAACCCGTTTCCGATCTTTTTGGTTGCCAATGTTGCTGAGGATGTCTTCATTCAGCATGGTCCGCATCCTTCGCTTTGCGCTGCTGTTCAGGCGCCAGCCTTAATTCGAGTGCCCGGAGCCTCTTCTCAAGGCGGTCCCGGATTTCGTCCACCCGCTTCGGACGGGGCTCCTCGCCAAGCTCGTGCAATGCCTGCCTCGCTTTCGCTGCCGCAGCTTCCAGTCGCTTTAAGACATCATCCATGCTCTTTACTTACCTCCATTCTGTGGATTTAAGCCTCATCAGCTTTTCTAATGCCGAAATCCGCTCCGCAATCTCTTCAATTTCACGGGTCCGGAAGAACCTGTCTAAAACGTCTTGGGACGCCCTCAGCTTGATGGGCTTCTCGGATGCATCCATCAAGATCAATAGGTTGCCCACGGCCTTGCGAACAGCCAGCTTCAGCAGGTCCATTGCTTCGGAAATTATTGCTTGCCGCTGCTTCTCAAGCTCAGCCTTGAAGTCTTCAATTTTCAACCAGTCATACCACGTGACCGTGCTGATTTGAGCCGCCTGACAACCCTCTGAAACGGATTTTGCAGCCAGCACCAAGGGAATCACTCGGCGCTGCTTGGCGGACAATTCGCCAGAACCATTAGATTTCATAAGAATTCGTAAGGGCTTATCGTTTCTCTGCCGTTTCAATTTGGTACTTTCCTCCTTTCATCATCACGTTGGAATTCCGCAAGAGCGCAAGCTTGCCCTTGCAAGCAAACGCGCTTCCAAAGCTCTTTTAGAACGAGTATGATTTTTATCGTTGATACCGTTGATATCGCGGAAAGGCTTATCTGGTGCTCGTTTACCCGTCAACGATATTTCAACGGTATTTTGAGCATCAACGATATTATCGTTGATCTCTGTTTTATCGCTGATCGGATCGTTAATTGCAGATTCTTGCCCAGTACGGATTTCAACGATTTCAACGATATCAGCGATACTTTCCGCATGTTTTCTAATGGCAATGTCCCGATGCCATGAGCCAGAATCCGGAAGAGAAACCTCTATGCCCTCTGTCCTCAGAAAGGTGGCCATACGCCGCAGTCGCCTCGTCAAGCTGTTGGCCGCCTTCGGCCACGTCCGAAGCTTCAGGGTGTCATCAGATACCAAGCCTTTCAGCGTTTCCAATAACTCGGTCGGCGTCCCTGACCATTCGGTCACTGAGTCCATCAGAATGATTACCGCAACAGCCACGACATCAGCGTCGAGTGTCAAAATTATGGCCCCCTTCCGATTTACTGCATACGCTTCCATGAACCCGCCCGATTCCCATGGAAGGGCCGGCTCTGCCGCCGTTACCCATTTTGCGAAGTCTGCCATTCGTGGGAGCCGTTCGAGCTTGGTTGTGCTGATATTTCGAAGAGCGCAGCTTACCGCATCGAGCAGAGCGCCCAATATTCGTGGCCTTGCGGCTTCGAATTCAAGCCATATTTCTTTCTCTTCCCTCCGCTTATCATCGGGAATAACTGGCAAGGTTATAATGATTGAACGATCAATGAGGTCGTGGCGTGATGAAATGCGGTCGATGCCAGTCAGGATTTGCGGTCTTCTGGCTTCGAATATGATTTCCTCAGTGTCCGTGTACAGTTCGCGAGTACTCAGCCCCCCGCCTGTTGAAAGTCTGCACAGAGCATCTGACAGCCAGTCGGGGACGCCTGAGAGGTTGTCGAAGGCCAGGAGCCAGGAATTATTCGCGGCTATCATAAGATCGCGTTCTTCGCGTGGCACTGTCCTCAACATGGCTGTTGATGGGTCCACCAGTGAGCGCATTATGTAAGCTGTATGGCTTTTACCTGTCCCTTGCTCACCCTCCAGATTTAAAATCGGGTAAGGCCCGGATGGGTTAAAGCACTGAACCAGGAATCCTGAAATCAGACAGAACACCCCACCATCGTCGGGCAGATTTAAAAACGACTTCAGCTCTTCGAGATTTCCACCACGGACAGGATGGGGCAGAGATAACATTCCACGGGACCGGCGAAATCTGACAGGCGGGCCCGATATCAGCCTCCATCCAGACGCGGTGATTTCGACCACTTCCCATAAATTGTTGCACAGATCGATATAAATGTTGCCACCATGTTCACCGACACGGACGAAGACCGGGTGCTCTTCGCCGTCGAATTGCGCATGTGCTTCGAGCACCCCGAGAGCATCCTGAAGTGCTTGCGCCCCTGGCGGCTTTCCCTGATCCAGATAGAAGCGATGTACCAGCCAGTTTTTGAACCCTTTGCTTCGGGTCGGCCATACTTCTTTATGAGTATTTTGTGGGATAATTGCATAGTGGCCATCTTCGGGAGTATGGAACAATGTAGCATCAGCAGCCAACTGTATGAGTCGCTGCGCCTGCGTTCCCTTTTCGGCTTGTTGGCCCGGCAAATCTGGCTTAGGCTTTTCACTTTCACACCTCGCTGCTTCCAACTCTTCCTGAGTGGGGGTGCGTGAGCTTTCAATCATTTTGGCGATAATGTCACGGTGCCCGGCACGCAACAGATCGTTGACATCTTTCATGCCTTCAGGAGCCTGGGTCCAATCGACTACCCGGACGCCTTCGCCGAGTTCGACAATGGCCTTTCTGGTGGCCACCTTACCAGCCTCATCATTGTCGAGAAACAGTATTGGGGTACCCTGAACAGCCTTGATCTTCCCAAGGCTGCTGGCGGACATGATCGAGCAGATATTTACATCCGGGCAGGCGTCGAACACGGACAAGGCGTCAATGATTGCCTCTGTGACCACGGTTTCATCACTGCCATTGTCGATATAAAAGCACGCCCGCTTGCTATCGGTTCCTTTCGCGAAGGTCTTCTTTGAGCCGTCGATGGGAATATACTGCAAGCCCGCTGTTTCCGTCCGGTCTGGAGACATCAGCGGGAAGACCAGCGCCTGCTTTTTGGACGACCATGCCAGGCGCTTCTCGTTTCGAAGCGTGCGGTTAATTGTTCGTCTCGAAAGGCCACGTTTTTTCCGAAGATACTCTATCCCCTCGGAAGGGACGCCAGCACGCTGAAGGTATTGGAACTTTTCTGCGAAGTTGCGTTCTGGTTCAGGCCAAAGCCCTTCGGCCCGCAGTGCGGCGATTACTGATTCTTGAGAACATCCCCCAAAGCAGTAGATAAGCACCTTGCCGTCAGACTCGCTGACACTCAGGCTTGGATTGCTATCCACATGCACCGGGCATCTGCACTCGCCGGAGTTCCCGTTCCAGGTGCCGCCTAATGCCTCAACAATGCGCCGTGCATCGGGGGTATTCATTAATCCTGCCTTCGTCCGAAGCGCCTTCGGAGCCATTCGCGCACCTCAACGGGATCGAATCGAATATATTTTGGCCCGACTCGGAGACACGGTATCGTGTCGTTCCCCTTTCGCCTTGTCTGGGAGTAAACCCACGATGCAGGAACCCTCAGCTCCTGTGCTAACTCATCGACTGTCAAACGCGGTCTAGCCTGTTCCATTTGTTCTACCTCCAGCATCTAAGATAAAAAAACCCATACTCAAATTGAGCATGGGGGAAGTATAAAATAGAGCAAATAGATAGATCAAAAATGGAAGTTTCTTTCTCGTTTTACCCTTGGATTTACAGGAAAAAGAACCAAAAACGGGGCTTATTTACAGAGAGCGAAAGGGTTTTCCTTGTATTTCTTCAAACCTTCCTTCAAATGGTTTTCGATTGTCTGCTTATCGACACTATGCCTTTCGGCAAGAATGGCTATTGCCAGAGATTTGGCAGCAAACGCTTCCAGTGCTAAATGTGCATTATTCACATATGAAGAAAGCTTTTCCCTGAAAATCTGCTCCTTTGCCAATAGTGAGCCGCATTTATTCAATTCCGGCATGATTGGCTCAAGGTCGGTAACCACCTTGTAATATTCCATGGTATATCGAAATGTCTTATCCCACTTCTCATACTTCTTTGGAATTCCCTGGCCGACGAACGCTAGCCTTTCACCTATTTCTTTCAAACGCCACCGGGCTTGTTCCTTAAAGTCCTTTGGGATAAAACGGTCATGCAGTATCGTTTGCCATAATGTGATTTTCTCCTGGAAGGGTTCCGACATGAGCCATAGAGGTGTCTCCTGAAGCAATCGAAAGAACTCTTCATCGGTCAATCCGTCCCGTTCTATCCGCTCCACGTCAGCAATGTTTATCTGTGTTACAATTTTGACCTTTTTGAAATACTCATGATCGGATTTCCCATCGCGATGAAAGCGTTTCCATATGCATTCTATCTCATCTGCTGTCAGGTGTTTTCGAACTTCCTCATCTGTTTCTATCTCGTAGTCAATGGGGACGCTTTCCCTACGGGGTGGGGGGAGTTCCCCACCGTAGAAGAGAGAGACCGCTTTCAGCCGGCGCTCATGATGGATGTCTTTTGTACTCTGCATCGCAACTGCTGTGGGCGTTGTTGGATGAGGGACAATGGTCTTAATTGAGGGCTTTCGCTGTCTTTTCGTGGGCATTCTGACGATCTCCTCAAAATCGTTCCTCATCGAATTTAGTCCGGGGAAGCGGGTGAGGATTGCCCGGCTTGTCGAGTGGTCGAGGTATCCCTCGAAACCTGAAAAAGTTTGTTTCCATTTCCACTTGCAAAATGACTATCGGACTCGCTCCGGTGGAAATCAAAACTGCTACTATTTTGCTACTATAACACCCCAAAACAACGTAAAAATAGCAAAAACAACATGTAAACCACAATGCAGTTTTCTTTGATATTCCTATATGTTGGTGCATGTTGCTCTGTTCCCGTAATGACTCAAATTACTCTCACACGGTGGAAGTCGGAGGTTCAAATCCTCTCCCGCCTATCTAATTTGCATGGAACCGTTTTTTATCCCAGCCCTCTTTCGGAGTAGGGTATAGCTCAATCAGCGTTTAATGTTTTATTTCAGCGTTTCTAAAATTCGTGAGCCCGGGCAGCCTGAACTTGAACACTACTCCTGACTCGTCAGGAGGAGGACTATACGGTTCCCTGACCTCATATTTGCCCTTTGGGGCCATGTCGCCGATATTGAGACGTGTTCGCCACAAAATCTGGGTCTCAGCCCGATTGGTCGTCCACATATCCAATTTGACGGACTTGAGGAGGCGATTCGATTCGTTGATTATGTGGCCGGTGATGTAGCCGTCCTGGGAGACCTCGAAATCCCTGAACACCAGCTCCTTGTTTGTCGTCCCGTCGCTATTATCTACCGTTCCATCGCTGTAAAATGATTTAGCGCTGGTATTAAGGGGAAAGAGAAGCAAATTCAGCACAAATAATCCAATAATCCATTTCATCACACGTTTCTCCTTTTTTTGCGTTCTAACAACCAGCGGAGAGGGCTTTAAATTTCATCCATGCACGCAAGGCAAAAAGGGGTCGAAGAGCATTTGCTGTAACTACCTGATCCTCTTTATGGCCGGCAAGGTCTTGAACCTCGAACCTCTTGATTTCGCGCTCTCCATTCAATCCCCAGGTTAAGTTCCGGCTTACTCCAGCATGCCTTTGGACAGCCGGTGTGGTATTATCGTTCATCCTATCCTACAAGCTGCCCACGTTCAAGTCTTGGAGCAATGCAAGATAAAATCCTTTCGAAACTCGCTTAGATCATTATGATAAGATATAAGGTTCGGTTGGTGAATCTGGATCATGGAAACAGGCTAACCGCGCAATGCTTACCATGCGCAAATTGAAGAGAGGCCCCAATGGTCATAAAATTTTCGCTTGAAATGCTCGAAACGGGGTACATTGAACTGGTTAAGCTCCTAAAGGCGACAGGCGTATGCCCGAGTGGCGGGATGGCCAAGATGGCCATAAGCGAAGGGAAAGTGCATGTCGATGGACTCATTGAACTCCGCAAAGGCCGCAAGATCAGGCGAGGACAAAAAGTGGAGTTCAAAGGGAACAGGATTGAGGTCGAGTAGGACTTGGCAGAAATGAGGATGTGCTCCCCAGGCTTCCGGGCAGGACAACCGGTAGCCCCTCCTTCCACGACGGCGCAAATCTGGGAGTTGCAGGAGATATATGGTTACTGGAATGGAACCGATAAGTAAATCCCGGATGAAAAGAGAGATGCTCGCCTTGCAGGCTCTCGGCGAGAAGTTAGTAGAACTCTCAGCCGATCAAATAAAGAAGATCGACATGGAGTTGGAACTCCGGGATGCTTTGTTTTTTGCCAAGACGATCAATAAGGGTGAGGCTCGGCGCCGGCAACTTCAGTATATTGGAGTCCTTATGCGCAAAGCCGACCCGGGACCCATCCAGAAGGCTTTGGATATCATCGGTAAGGGACAGCTTCAGGATGCCAAACAATTTGAAGAACTTGAACGATGGCGGGATGAACTGGTGAAGGGAAACGATGGGCTCATGGAGGAAATCGTGGGTCGGGGCGCCGACCGTCAGACACTGCGCCGGCTGGTGCTCAACGCCCGCAAAGAGCGGGAAGGCAACAAACCTCCAAAAGCATCAAGGGCCCTGTTTCGATTTTTAAAAGCACTGTCAAAGCAATAGCCATTGGACCACGGACCAAAGCCCCAACATCCATGCTTCGCAGTAAGATAAGCGGCCCTTCAGCCTAAACCCCTTCCTCCCAGACCCCTTCAGCCTCTTTCAGCTATGATCTCATGCCTTCGGTAACAGTCGATTGAATGGTCATTCACCATTCCGGTGGCCTGCATGTGAGCGTAAACTATCGTGGGTCCAACGAAAGAGAAGCCCCTCTTTCGCAAAGCCCCGCTGATCGTTTCGGATTCCAGACTCTTCGAAGGATAATCCTCCAATTTCCGGATCACATTCACAACAGGTTTATTATCGATAAAGCCCCAGATGCAGGCCCCAAAACTTCCGAATTCTTCTTGAACTTCCAGGAACCTTCCGGCGTTATTTACTGCGGCAAGGACCTTAGCACGGTTGCGGATAATCCCTGGATTTAAAAGGAGTTCGTGAATTTTGGCCTCATCATAGCGGGCAACCTTTTCAGGATCGAACCCGTCGAAGGCACTGCGAAAGCTGTCCCCTCTCTTCAGGATAGTATACCAGCTAAGCCCTGCCTGAAAGCCCTCCAGAATGAGGAACTCAAATAAGCGCCGGTCATCATGAACCGGAACACCCCATTCCTTATCATGGTACTCCACATACTCGGACTTTCTGAGATCCACCCATGGACATCTCTTAACCGGATCATTCATGTGCGCTGCCAACTGTTTGTATGGCCACCCGACCTCTAATTCTGCAGTCTTATGTACCCACTAATGTCCTCAGTCACAAGTTCGTCGCATAACTTTCGTTGGGTGGGCACGTTTTAGGTGCCCACCAATCACTGGTGGGCAGCGCTCTGCTTTTGCCCACCCTACCTCTAATTCTGCAATTAATTAACGACTCAGGACATTAATACCTCTCTTCTAAATTCATCCGAACTTTTACTACGATTTTCCGTACATGCAGCTTTCCGTGCAGGTCACAATTCGGACGATGAACTTCATTGGGGTAGATCACCGCGAAATGCCCGCGCCTCATTGCCAGGGAAGCTGAGTCCATGGGAGATTCCAGGAAGACCGCATCCTTTGCATCGTTATATTCGCTCACGCTCTTCAGTTCAGATGATAGTGAAACCTCAACCTTTTCTTCTCCTTCGATGACAACCTGGACGTCGGCATACTTCCGGTGAATCTCGAATCTATTCTGCGATGCAGGGGAAGTTTCGTACGAAGAAACCAGCGCATATATTTTTTCGGGTTCGATCTCATATCTTCCGTCGGGTTTGGAGGGATCGAATTCGACCGCAAAAGAAAGAGCACTGAACAGGGGGCTTCCATTGTGAAAATACTTTCCGAAATTTTCAAGTCTGTCGTAAATCATCGTATTCAACTCCCCTTTGCTTCTATAAACGGCAAGAGAAGGTCGGTCGGTCGGCCGGCAGCCGGACCGAAATCCGATTCTGTTAAAGTAAAGCCCGCAAAGCTTTACCATTCCCCAGTGAGCATGCATGCGTCAATGATCGGGTTTTTGCAATTCGGCCGGAACTATGCCTTTTTCTTCCGAAGTCGCGTCCGCTTAGGTTTGCCGGCCGTCACCGTCTCTTTGCCCGCCGGTTTTGACGTTTTCGCACTGGCTTGCCTTCTCGCCTCAATCGCCTGCTTCAGCTTCTCGGGTAGTCCCCTCTTCTTCGCCGCTTTGCTTCTCGCTTTGGTCAATGACTTTGCAGCCAATGGCGTCTTCATCGCAAAACCGTATTTCTTCCTGTACTCTTTCTGGTTCATACCATGTGAGACCAGGTGCTTCGACGTGAGCTGCTTCATCTCTGCGCCGCATTCAAGACAGATTACTTTGTCGTTTTGGATGGAATTTGCGGGGCTGAGTTTCGTTGCGGCCACTTCCTCTGCGGCCGGAGCTAACTCAATTCCTCCCACCTCAGCTTTTTGAAGTTCACAGAGCGTGCTGAAAATCTGCCGAAGAGAGGACGCAATGTCGGTTGCAGACATTGATGTTAAGGAAACTTGGATCTGCACGATTTCTGATGCGATTTCGATGAGTTTTTTTTGCATTGGCTATCCTTTGTCGGAAAGGTAAACGCAAAACTTCAAAGTCCAGAGCACTGCGATTTTAATAGGTTAAGATATGAATGCAATGTATTTCGAATACACATCTCGTGCATGATGTCTCACTTTTTTCTTGACACGGAGAGTATATTCCTTATGGTCTTTAATTGGTATATCTTTCCCGAGAGACATTTAAGGGCAGTGCCTGGTGGTACCTGTGTGAGTTCGGATCACGACGGCAGCCCTCCCGTTTCTTTATAACTATTCCTCCTGTTTTCGCCGGCAATACTCTTTATTCCGCGCTTTCCTGCCGCCGAGGCGTTGCGTTCGAATGGCCCGTAGTTAAATTTTAGCGTGAGCTTTATGAGAAGTGATCGGATATTGGAATGGTATCTAAGTGGCTTGAGATTTATGGACTCGTGCAGCATTAAGGAGGAGAAAACATGAAAAGCAATACATTTCTTAAGCTCGCTCTGATTGGCTTCCTCGTTGTTGTCATGGTCCCCTTCGGAGCGCTTTCACAGCAAACCTCAACGTCTGCCAAGACCTACAGCGATGCAGAGCTTGACCAGATGCTTGCGCCAATAGCGCTCTATCCTGATACCCTGCTGGCACAAGTCCTTATCGCGGCTACATATCCGGCTGATGTTACGGCTGCGGACCAATGGGTAAAGGCAAACGCGAGCCTTACGGGGGACGCGCTCAATAGCGCCCTGAAGCAAGTGCAGTGGGACGAGTCCGTAAAGGCGCTGGCGACTTTCCCGCAGGTACTGGCCATGATGACTACGGAGATGGCGTGGACACAGAGGGTGGGTGACGCTTTCATGACTCAGCAACCCGATGTCACGGCATCCATTCAGAGACTGCGGGCGAAGGCCCGTGATGCGGGCAATCTCGTGACAACCGCCGAGCAGAAGGTTGTTGTCAAAGGTGAGGATATCGAGATTGAACCCGCTAATCCTGCAGTTGTCTATGTGCCCCGTTACAACCCGGTAGTGGTCTACGGGACATGGGGGTGGCCTGCGTTTCCTCCTTACGCTTATTACCCCGTTTGGCCCGGGGTAGTTGCCGATTATGGAGTGTTTGGGTTTTTCCCGGCCATAGACATTGGACCAGTCTGGTGGGGATGGGGCTGGGGTGGCTGGGATTGGGCCGGTGGTGGACTCTTTGTCAATGTCGGCTGGGGTAGTCACGGAGGTCACGGATACCACGGCGGTCATGGCGGCGGATACCACGCCGGCGGAGGGCACGGCGGTCATGGTGGCGGTCATGGTGGCGGTCATGGCGGTGGCGGCCACGGTGGGGGCGGCCATGGTGGCGGTGGCCATGGTGGTGGCGGCCATGGTGGCGGTGGCCATGGTGGCGGTGGCCATGGTGGTGGCGGTCACGGTGGCGGTCATGGTGGCGGCCGCG
>Ga0208820_1000074_pt1 | contig 110636 bp, 80 predicted proteins | sample June2015DPH_16_5_FD_184713 | JGI IMG/M metagenome (GOLD analysis project Ga0208820, IMG submission 184713) | Peatland microbial communities from SPRUCE experiment site at the Marcell Experimental Forest, Minnesota, USA - June2015DPH_16_40... | ecosystem: Environmental > Terrestrial > Soil >...
ACCCACAAATCCTCTTGCCGCTCTCGATGCTCACGTCTGCCCATCGCCATGAAAAAAGCTTACGAGCAAACCCTGTGGATAATCCAACAACTTCCAGAGTACGAATCAGGACTTGCACCACGGGCTGCTAAGGAGTTATCACCGTCTGTACATGCCCATGAGTTCTTCCCGTCGGTCGCTGAGAGCCCCTGCAAAACGTGTCAGAGCTTGTTGTGGCTACCGTCGCAGAGGGGCTTTTGGGCGGTATGCTTGCAGCCGCAGAAATAGACCGTCTTTGTCTCCGTGGCTTCGAACTTCACTGGTGTGAAGTCGGTGCCCTTGTGACTGCCGTCGCAGAAGGGCTGCTTTGCGCTGCTTCCGCACGCACACCAAAAGTACGTATTCGAAGCTTTGTGAACGCCGGAGTAAAAATAGACCACATTACGCCGCGATAGCGGCGTGATGTGGCGGAATAAAAGTAGACCACCGCCAGATTCTGGTTTCACGGACAGTAAGGGCTTGTCAGGGTTAACGAAGGAGATTCGTCGCCCTTGAGGGGCGGTGTTGGCCGTGGGACACCGGAGGTATGTACACGGTGGAGTTGTATGCGCGGGTGCGTCGAGCAGTGCTGGTTGATGGCAAGAGCCAGCGGGTAGTGGCCCTGGAGTTCGGGCTGGCGCGGAAGACGGTGCGGAAGATGCTGGAGTACTCGGCGCCGCCGGGCTACCAGCGCCAGAGACCAGCTCGCAGGCCGAAGCTTGGTCCGTGGCAAGGGGTCATCGAAGCCATTCTGGAAGATGACAAGCAGAGGCCGAAGAAGCAGAGGCATACGGCCAGGCGCATCTTCGAGCGGTTCAGGGCCGAGCACGGATACAGCGGCGGCTACACGATCGTGAAGGACTACGTGCGCGGGGCGAAGGTGCGCAGCCAGGAGATGTTCGTACCGCTGAGCCACGCGCGGGCGAGGCGCAGGTGGGCTTCGGCGAGGCACAATCTCAAGATTGTAAAATACTTTCAGTTCTGTAATGGGAGAATGCAACTGGGATGACACCACAATGTAAGCCGAACTGCAGTCGCCCGGCCGCCTGGCAATTCGTACGATTCTTGCTTTTGGCTTTTCTGTTCGTGTTCCGAACCGCTGCCCAAATTCCGGACTTCAAAGGCCAGATGAGCAGTGCCGATGTTCGCGGCGCCGAAGCCCCATCGCCTGCCGAAGTTGACCACGCCATCACCTTGGCGGCAAACTATCTCGAACGCGCCTGCGGGCCGGATGGCCGATTTGCGTACCGCATTAACATCAACTCCGGGCAACAAAGCCATTCGTACAATATCGTGCGGCACGCAGGCGCGATTTATGCGCTCGCAATGTTCCAGCATGCCAAGCCGGATCAGCAAGCCGTCGATGCCATGGCTCGGGCGGCGTTTTATATGCGCCAGAACTACATTGGGCCTGGCGTGCGCTCGAATCAACTGGTGGTTTGGTCAAAGCCGCGGCCCCAAAGATCAACCGCCGACCTGGGCGCCACCGGTCTGGGACTGGTCGCGCTCACATCCCTGGAACAAGCTAAGCCGAATTCGGTGCCGCTTCTGCAATTGCAGGCTCTGGGACATTTTCTTCTCTTTTTACAGAGGAGCGATGGCAGTTTCGTCAGCAAATATCGCGCGGAAAGCGGCCCTGACGAAGACTTTGAGAGTCTCTATTATCCCGGCGAAGCGGCCTTGGGCCTCATTGATCTCTACGAGGTGGATCACTCCCCCATCTGGCTCGCCGCCGCCGCCAGGGCGCTCTCCTATCTAGCCAGGAGCCGCGCCAAGCTCTCTGACGTTCCACCCGACCACTGGGCGCTGATTGCCACTGCCAAGCTCCTGCCCTACTATGCCCAAAGCGCATCCCCGGCAACGCGAGAAGAGCTGATCCGGCACGCTAGCCAGATTTGCCAATCACTGATGAAGGATCAGTTGCGCAACCCCGTCAACCAGGCGCTCGATGGCTCCTTCGATCCCACGGGGCGAACAGCCCCCACCGCCACGCGCATGGAGGGCCTGCTGGCAGCCCTCGAATTCCTGCCCAACGGGAGCCTGCGCACCCAGGTTAAGGAATCCGTCGATCACGGCATCGTCTTCCTGCTTCGCGCTCAAATCAAGGATAGCCTCTATGCAGGCGGTGTGCCAGGAGCCTATATTTCCGGGGCTCCCGGGGCTCACGACATTCGTATCGATTTTGTCCAGCACGCACTCTGCGCATGGTTGCGGTATAAGCAGCTATTTCAAGCAACCGTAGCCGCCGCGAATCCCCTTTCCGGTCAGGATGCCCGTCATATCCGCATACTTTTCGGCGGCGATACAGACTTCGGTGAGAGCTACCAGGAGGAATACGCGAGGAACGGCCAGGCCAATATCCTGACGAAAAAGGCTACGCCTACAGCCTTGCAAATCTCAGCCGGCTTCTGCAAGCTGTAGATTACCGCATACTCAACCTGGAGACTCCGCTCACTCTGCATCGTGACAGTTCCCTGCAAGGCAAAGACTATCTCCACTACAGCGATCCTGTGAAGGCGCCGGCAGCCCTCGGTCGTTTCGGTCCTATCGCGTATTCGCTCGCCAACAACCATACGCTCGACCAGGGAGAGGTTGGCCTCGATGATACTCTCGCCTCGCTCGATACGGCAGGCGCCCGCTGCTTTGGCGCAGGCAAAGACATAGCGGAGGCCGCAAAGCCGCTCATGCAAACATTCCAAGTCGGCGATACATCTTTCACTGTGGCAGTCTTCGGCGGCCTTGAATATAGCCGGAAATACGATGAGCAGTATCGCTTCTATGCCACGGAGACTCACCCGGGCGTCGCATCCATCGATGTGCCCGCGGTGGAGAAGGCGATTCGCGATCTTCGCCGGCATGCGCCCAATCTTTTCGTGATCTATTTTATGCACGTCCTGCAAAATTACTCCTGGAAAACTCCCTATCAGGTTGCCACGGTAAAGGCATTGCGGAGCGCAGGCGTCGATCTTGTGGTTGGCTCAGGAGCGCACATGATGCAGGAAGTTGAATACGACGGCAATCAGTGGACGTTCTATGGCTTGGGAAATTTCCTCTTCAACGCTGGCGGCCGGTATGCGGAAAACCATGCTCCTCCCTATAGCCTGCCTTTAGTCGTTGACTTTTCTATGGACGATGGCCGCCTTCATGCGAATCTGCGCGTCTATCCAATCGTGAGCGAGAACAAGGTCACCAACTACCAGCCCCGCTTCCTGGCGGTAGATGAACTGAGTATGGTCGAGACTCTGCTCTCGGAGAAAAGCCGCTGGGATATAGCAACTCGCGCGGCAGTGAGGAACGGCAAAGATGCCATCGGTTATTATCTCGACTTCTCAAATCTCCATAACCGATAGTCACTGCCTGCTTTCATGCGGGCGACCATCCATTACCATCTTCGACGCATCTCGTCACGGATGGAATTGGCTAACAATTGTTCTCCCGGAACATCCCATCGCAATTCTCTTCACTCGCCAGAATCAAATTATGGACCGGTAAATTCCATCAATTCTTTCAGGAGAGGCTCAATACCCTTTCCAGAAAACTTCACATTCAATTTGTGTGAAAACACGCGCCCTCCAATGGTTAAGTGACCTTCATCGAAGCCTGAGCTTAGGTTAACAATAAACTGTTTCCACGCAGCAGTCTCCTTTTGGGTTGACCTAACATTTGTATCAAAGAAGTCACGTTCGTTCCCTCGCACATCGGCAGGAAGAATCCATCCGCCTGAAAGAATCACACGAGTGCTTATCAATTTTGTAGTCTTTTTGCATACGACGCTGATATCCATTGTTTTGCCTCTTAATACCGCATCCGGCAAATCCGGACCTTCAAATTGATCAAGCTCAGATGGAGGAATTATCTCTCTGAGGTTTTCGATGATTACGCCCATCATCGGATAACCAATGCCCTCCATTTTCTCATGGCCCCATAACAAGACAAACGCTTTCACATTTTGGCCATTGCACTCCGCAGTAGCGGGAATTGCAATAGCCTTCAGAGTCGGAATCGGCTCTCCCTTATTGCTAAGGATAATTTCTCGCCAAGCATCCTGTGCTCTTGCAATCGTTGCGGCAACGAGGCACAAGGTAATAAACAATGGCCATAGAACGCTGTTTATTTTCATCAATTTACTCCTTTCGTCATTTTGGTACTTTGTACAAAACGATAAAGTAATTATTTCCGTCCTTTTCATAGCCACCTTTTCCGCCAAATAGGTAGGTATGCGTTTGAATAACCGAAAGGGTTGAATACTGTTCAACTACATTTAACCCGTAATTATCAACACTCCCAATAGCAACCGTATGAGCTTGCCCTGATACGTTATTATATGACGTGTCCGTGCCGGTAACCTTATTATACCCCCCGGCGAATGTTGCTGCCACTGTGCCTTGAGTCGTGTTCACAGTTGGAGAGGGTCCTTGCACCCAATATTTTGTTTGAGGAGCACCGAATGCTTGTGCTAAAGCAGCACATTGCCTATTCCCTTTGAGGGGTGTTCCGACCAGATCGGTCACATTCGGTATCACGACTGTTGTGTATAGATTTCCTAAATACATATAATCGTCATTAAAACTCACTTGGTCACCGGTATAATTGTTCATTGCCCCACTGGAATACTGACGATAAGATCCATTTTGTCCATAGGCGGATAACCACACATCGAACATGGGAATCTCCGAACTCGAATCACCATCGAGTCCGTTGCCGACGCTAGAGTCGACAGTAGAGTTTGCACTAGCGCCGACACCGTAGTCAGACCCGTCTGAATATGAACTCGCAGCGATAGTAGCAGCCCCAGCGTCTGGCTGTGTTGTCCCGCTCGCACTTGTTCCGTCCGAATTGCCAGAGCCACTATCGTAAATTGGCGGGGAGCCACCTCCACCCGAACCGCCCGAGTCGTCATCATCGTCGTCATCATCGTCATCGTCGTCATCATCGTCATCCAAACCGAGCTTATCTGTCTTACCCATTGGGCGGTTGGTCAAGTAGCTGTAACGATTCAGGCTTTGCGGGTCAAATAGATTATAGCTGCCGTTGGAGGGATCGGGCGACAGCCACCGTCCCTGCGTGGAGGCAAAATGACGGTATCGGGTTGCATCGCTGCCATTCTCCTGGTCCCGCTCATGGTCCGTGAACAGGAAGTTGTCTCCCGTGGTGTTGACCGCCAGTTGTCCGTAGGGCAGCGCGCTGCTCGTGCCTGTAATGTTTCCAGAAGCATCCAGCGTGAAGTTCAACGAGCCGAGATGGTCCACGACGCGGTAGACGGGTGCGCCCGTCTGGGTGCCGGGAACCGTTGCCAACGCCCCCGTAGGGCCGTATACCCGGTCCGTCCAGTCACCGGTCGCCGGATTGCGCATGGCCAAAAGCTGGCCCCCGAAATAAATATATTCGTTGGAAGATGACCCGTCTTTCCTTACTCTTTGGCCCAGCGCGTCGTAGGTGTACGTCCAGCCATTGCTACCTGTCATCAGGCCGTCGGCGCGATACTGGTAGGTATTTCCCAGGCCGTCTTGTATCTGATTCCCGGCGGAATCGTAGATGTATCCCGTTGCTGAGATCCGGTTATTCGCGCCAATCGACTGTGAAAAAATGTAGGTCCCGGACTGCTGCATATTGCCCCATGCATCGATCGAGTAGCTTTGGGACTCCGATGGAATATCGGGAAGATTGGCAGTGCACGCGTTTGCCGTGGTACCCGTATCCGACATCGTCGAAAGCCTGTTGAGTTGGTCGTACTGATAGTTTTGCGTCCGGCCTGCGGCAATATCTTTGATTGTCAGAAGGTTGGCGGCATTCTTGTCCCATGTATATGTCTTCTGAACGATCGGAGTATGATTCGCCACATAAGCAAGCGAAGACAGGTTCTGGTCTGGATCGTACGTCGCCCCAACCTGCACACCATTCCCCATCGTCGCCTGCTGCAATTGGCCCGCTGGATAGTACTGAAGGTTGGACGCATAGGGAGTATTGACCGCACTTCCGTTCCATTGGGCATACGTCTCGTTGATAGGGCGATTCAGTTGATTATAAGACCACTGTACCTGCCGGCCGTCCGGATAGGTCAGGCTCGTTAGATTTCCTTGAAAGTCGAACGCAGACTGGACCTGATAGCCGGACGAACAATCGCTAATGCTGGGCAAGCAGTAGCTGCTCGATACAATCCGGCCCAGCGGATCATGCTGCCATGCCGTCAGTACATTCGATCCGTTGCTGGTGCTCGTCATGCGTCCCTTGCCGTACTGATCTCCCGAACTGTCCTGGGCATCGTAGGTATAGGTGTACATTGCCCCCCCACCAATAGTTGCCTGTATGGGGCGATTGAGCGCGTCATAAGTGGTCGTGGTTGTATTGTTTGTTGCGTTTTGATTTTGTGTGCTTGTCAGATTTCCATTGTTTTCGTACCCAAAACTCGTTGTTCCCGCCTCTGGTGTTGTTTGGGAAATCAACCGGCCCACGCCATCGTACGTAAATGTACGAGTTCTCCATAGCGCTGAGTTTGATGTTCCCCCCTGCTGGCTAACCTGTGTCAGTTGACTCATCCAGTTATACTGGTAGCTGGTCGCAAGGGTCAGCGCTCCAGAGCTGTTTGGCTCAAGAACAGAGGTTGTGTCTCCAAAGGCATCTGACGTGGTCTGGTGGCTGTTCCCAAGAGCATCTGTTACAGTGACGGTATTCTGAGCATAGGTATATGTCGTTGCGTATCCGTTCGGCATCGTCACCGACTTAACCCGCCCAAGCTCGTCATGCGCATAATAGGTCGTTCCATCCGTAGAGCTGGGAGTGCTCGTATGTGCATTGGTCACGCTATACAGGCGGCCTTGCGAATCGTACTGGGTCTCAGTAGAAATTCCTTCCTGAATGGACTGCACTGGCCGTCCATACGTGTCGACAATTGCAGATACCGAAAGAAGCACGCCTGGCGATTGCAATACAGAGGTATCCGTCTCATTCGCGGATGGATATGTGGTCGTTTGCAGAATGACAGGGCTCCCGCCGTTCGAGAACTGAACTTGACCTGGCCGTCCGTACTGATCAAATGTATAAGTCGTTGTCTGCCCATTTTCATCGGATACGGATGCGAGCTGGCCAGAATTAAAGTCGTACGTCTGATGAATGACATGAGATATAGCAGTCGTCGGCAAAGTGATGGTTATAGGAAATGTATCCGTTGATTCATAAGCAAGGCTCGTCTTATTGCTGTTCGCGTCCTGAATCGCGGTCACAGTCCCTGCGTCGTTATACCATATGTGGCTGATTAACGAAACATAACTGGTTCCATTCCATCCACAGCATTTTGTAATCGTGGTAAGATTTCCGCGATTTCCTGTAACATAAGAATCACTGTGATTCGGTGTCGTAGACGGCGCAGCTCCGCTCATGTATCCTGCCTCGTCATACGTATAATTGACCGAAGAAACGACCGTACCTGTCGAGTCTTTGTAATCGATAACCGTTGGAAACAATGCACCCTGACTAACGCTATAACCAAGTGTCGTATCCGTCTCTCGCGTTGGAAGTCCAGGTGGCGAATCCGGAAGCGACGTGGGAGCTGCAGCATAATAATCCCATTGTTTGACCGATGTTGGAATGCCTGTACCTGGATTTGAATACCCATATTGAATATCTGTCGTGAGGGCAGGGGAATTTCCAGACGCCGGCAATATGGTTGTCTTCCCGGTAATATTCATCCACATTAGACCCAGGCATCCCATATCTGTATAGGTAAACGGTACGTTCAGAATAACCGTGTAGTCGGTTGTGGTCCATTGCGGGCAAGGATGAGTAGTATCATAGCTGTACAGATCGATGGCATCTATCGATGTTGCAGAGCCGTGATCGGTCTCCTGCAACAGAATATTTTGATTGCATGTGCTGAATTTGTACAAATTGTTAGCTGATGCTGTTGTGACCTGGTTTGTTACCAGTCCACATGAGGTTCCATTCTGACTGTAGGGAGAAGTACTATATTGCGCCCATGAGAAATTGGTAGTTCCGTCGGAGCCAGTATGGGATTGAACCCATCGTGAGGGAAGCACGGTTGTGCTGTTCTCACTCGCAATATTGAGACCTGGAGCAGTGGCGTACGTGAAGGTAACTTGTCCTCCATGGGGGAGGGTCATGGAATTAAGCTCACCGTAGGAGTTTTGGTTATAGCCAAATTGATAACATGAACCATCAGGCAAAACTAGACTGGAAACAACTTCGAGATCACCGCCAACATCTTGTATATATGACACGTCGAATGAGGTCTGAACTGGGATAACCTCATAATTGACTGTGTACCGCACTGTTCCTCCGCCGGCAACAGGTACCTCTAGATATTCCACCGTTCCTATGCCGCTTTCCGTTATAACGCCGCTGTCTGTGACAAGTGTGCGGCCTAACGTGTCCTGTGGCACTGAATTAGTGACTGAGATGGAATTGCCATTTCTATCCAAAGGGATGCTTGGACCATTGGTAATCTTTACACCGCCAAAAGGAGAAACGATACTTTGATTGAAAATGTTACTAGCGACAAGTGTTCCGCTTTTATCGTAGATGTTAACTGCCATGTTTGTGCCTACGGAAGAAGACCAATAAACACTTGCATAATATCCGCTACCGTCCGTTGCATACGCAGACGCAGACTCTGTAAAGGTGTACAGGTTTCCATCAGTTCCTGTGCACGAAGACAATCCTCCTCCGCCCGTCACAGTAGTTGCAAGAAATAAGTGCTTGGTTCCATGCTGATCGATCCAGCTAACGCCTGGAATAAGCTGCCCTCCCGCATCTCCACTATTGCAAGTGAATGCTAAAGGAATCAAAAAGTTAATTGACTGATTCGCTGGACCATACGAGACATACCATCCTCCATACGTACTACCTCCTGAGGGGCTGCTTGCATTTGCTTCCCATAAGCTCTCGCCTGTGGAAGCAATATAATTAGCCTTCCAAATGTTGCTATCGTAAACAAGCGTTGCCGGCAGTTGGACGGAACCCCTTTGTGCGTAATTTACAATCGGAATCTCAATGTGCAACGCGCCGTTGCTGAGATTGACGATGCCATGCTCAACTGGAAACGTCGAAGCAGCCTGTGGAATGCCAGACGAGTCTATCAGTGTCTGAGCTTTTGTCGTAACAGGCATTACAATGCCTACCATTGCAAATATCGCGAATGTTGCGCCGAGCCTTGACATTGCAGATAACCACCTCATGTCTTCAAGTCCCCCTATTAAAACGTAAAGTAAGAATCGTCGTGACGTGACGTTACACTTGCGCCCGTGATCTTCATTGTCATCACAAGCTGTCCGTTCACCGTTTCCAAGTACTCGTGCGGAATCATTACCGACTGATCCTGACGGTAGTCCTCATAGGTTACAATTTCCAGATATTCCAGAGACCTATTGGTTGCACTATGATTGACAAATGTGCTTTTTTCCAGAAAATGCGTGCTGGCGTTGAAGTAGAACGAAGATGAAACAGGATTTCCTAGGCGTGGCATGAAGAGTGTAATAGTCACCTTATTCATGCGATGCTCACCTACAACAAAAACACCGTCGTCTACAACTGCCGCATCTTTTCGGCTTGCTATCTCCAATAGTTGGGAAGGTAACGCAAGCGGGTAGCCGAACTCAATGTCGTCCAGGGATTCTATCGTTTTATTGCCCCATTTTGCCTGCCCGGCTCTACCGGCGATTCTTATACTGCTAGTATTATCTTTTTCTTGTACATCCATCCGGAAGCGACTTCCGTTCTCGATCACAAACGAAGCCGAAGACTGTCGCTCAGTCTTCCCGGATCCACGTGTGAGCACTCCTTGGGCCTCGATTCCTGTCTGTTCAGGCAGCGCGGTGGCGGACATGGACTGCCTGATTTCCGCTAACGCAGCAGGATCTTTTTGACCAGCTTTCCCTTCAGCAATCGGGTACGGGTATTCCGAGTCATACGGGCCAGAGAAGGTCTTGTGGCGCACAAGAGGTTGTTGAGCTCTCGTCTTATCGGAATTCGCAACAACAAATAGTGATACAACAAGCAAAACGAATAGAGCCGTTCGTGATGTAATCATGGTCCTCATTCAAATCTCCTTGCATGTAATGAACAATAACATGCTTTTGTAAATGCTGAGCAAACTACTGGCTGCAGGATGCCGGTACCATAAAGAGGAAGCTATTGCTTGGGGTTCCACCAACGGTGACAACTACATCACCAGTTGTGGCCCCTGTAGGAACGTTCAAGGTAAGTGAGTTGTTAGACCAAGAGGTGACCGTGGCAGGGACACCGTTGAACACTACAGTACTCGATCCTTGTGCTGAGCCAAACAGGTTTCCGGCGATCGTCACCGTGGCGCCAACTGCCGCTGGATTTGGTAGGATACTTGTTATCGTCGGAATATCTGTAACTAATAGATTCGCGGTTGCTGTCGCAGTAGTGTATCCAGAGCTTGTCGGAGCGAAGCTAACTGATAGAACGTTTGTGCCAACCGGCAAGATGACTCCAGCAGCTGGTGTGTAGGTGTAGTTTCCAGGAACATTTGCCGACGCATCCAACTGGATTGTGCTTAACGGTGTTCCGAAGCTAATGCTCTCTGGATTCAACCACGTGATCGTCGGCGCAATCGGAATGACAATTAGTGTCGTTGATGCCGTGGCTGGGTAGTGTGTCGTGTCACCGTTATAAGTCGCAGCAATCTGGAATGTGCCTCCTCCAAAGGTTGATGGCCAACTTGCACTCGCTGCACTCGACAATAGCGACAGAGTAGTCCAGGGAATTCCGTTGTAAGTGAGAGAAACAGTACCAGTTGCCTCCGCGCTTATTGAGACAGAACACGTTGAGTTCGAACCATAGGTGATAGATGCCGGCGAGCAGCTTAAGGTGATTGTCGGTGTAATCGCATTCTGGCTTACAAAGCGGATGCGGTTATTCTCAATATCGGCAATATAGATATCACCGCTAGAGTCCACTGCCAAGCTCGCCGGATAATTCAATTCGGCGCTCGTAGCTTGGCATCCATCGCCTACGCTATCGGTTTGTAAGGAACACCCCGTTCCACCTCCAGCAACGGTAGTAATGATCATATTGGAGGCCGTCACTTCGCGAATAACAGCGTCAACATAATCCGCAATATAGATGTCGCCGGCAGCATCAACCGTTATCTCCGCCGGCCAATAAAGCTCAGCATCAGTTGCAAGTCCACCGTTTCCGGTGTATCCCGCTTGATTGTATTGCCCGGCCACCCTGTTAATTATCCCCGTGGATGCTGTCACTTCACGGACGACGTCCCACCCGTCCACAAAGTAGATATTGCCAGTTGCATCCAGTGCCAGACTTTCAACTCCCCCTATCTCCGCGTTGACGGCCAATCCACCATCTCCCGAGTACCAACAAGTGCCAGTGCCAGCAATAGTATTGATCTGCTCTGTTGCAGCGCTTAACTCCTTGATTTGGCAGGCAAGCCCAATAAACAAGTCACCAGCCGCATCCACCGCCACTGCTCCAGGACTAGTTACCTCAGGGTCGGTGGTAAACACTGTTGAAATGTAACCTGTCGAAACCGTCACCTCGCGGACGAGGCCGTTCGTACCGTCTGTTATATAGAGGTTTCCATGCTGATCGACAGCTAGATCGCCTGGATTAAGAGGAACATTGAGAGCCGGTTGCGGATCGTTCCAGCCGCTATATGGGTACCAACCCCCGCCTGTGCCGTTGCCAGCCACTGTAGTCATCTCGCCGGTGGGGGATACCTTGCGGATGAGTCCGTACGAAGGGTGGTCCTCCACAAAGTAGAAATTGCCTGCGTTGTCAATCGCTACTGACATAGGGAGGCATATTCCAGTACTTGTAGCCAATCCGGAGGTGCCAGAGCAGCCCGAACTGCCATTGCCTGCTACGGTTGTGATAATGCCTGAATCGATACTACCGACAACGGTAAATGACACTCCGTTGCTCGCTAGTCCATTCACCGTGACCACCATACTACCTGTAGTGGACCCCGTCGGTACTACAGCCACAATTGAGGTACTGCTCCAACTGGTAATCGAATTCGCCGCAGTTCCATTGAATGTTACCGTGCTGGCGCCCTGCTGAGAGCCGAAGTTGGTTCCTGTGATCGTCACAGAAGAGCCCACAGCTCCCGAAGTCGGAGACAGGCTTGAGATCGCCGGGTTAGTGATTGTATACACCGCCGATCCGATCGTGCTTTGGGCGTAATTGTTGGCTCTTGCGATGGCTTCCAATGTCTCCGACGCGGAAACAGTGATTGCGCTGGAGTAGACATACGAACTGGCCGACGGAATAGATCCGTCGGTGGTGTAGTAGATTGTGGAGGCAGAGGTCGCATCGCTGATGGTTACATTTTGCGCCGTTGCATAGGTTCCGGCTGCGGGGTTGAAGCTAGGAGTGGCTGCCTGAATGAAGTAAGCAGCCGAAGCCACTGTGCTGTTCGTATACCCGCTAGCTGTGGCGATGGCCTCCAGCGTCTCGTTTTGAGAGACGGTGATGGCGCTGGAATACTGCGAAGAACTGGTCGTTGGTGTCGTCCCGTTGGTGGTGTAGTAGATCGTCGAACTGGTGGTTGTATCACTGATGGTCACCTTCTGTGCCGAGGGATACGTTCCAGCTGCAGAACTGAATGTCGGCGTGGCTGCCTGGATGGCGTATGCCGCCGAACCCACTGTACTGTTCGTATAGCCCGCCTTGGCAGCGATGGCCTCCAGCGTCTCCGTGGCAGAGACAGTGATCGCGCCGGTGTACTGCGTCGAGCCCGTTGTCGGCGTGGTGCCGTTGGTGGTGTAGTAGATCGTCGCGCTCGGGGTGGTATCGCTAATCGTTACCGACGGGGCTGAACTGTAGGTTCCGGCAGCGGGGCTGAAGGTTGGCGTGGCTGCTTGGAGGGTATAAGCCGCCGAACCCACTGTACTGTTCGTATAGCCCGCCTTGGCAGCGATGGCCTCCAGCGTTTCTGTAGCCGACACGGTGATCGCTGAGCTATAAGTACTCGAGGCGGTCGTCGGCGTGGTTCCATTGGTGGTGTAGTAGATCGTCGCGCCGGAGGTCGTGTCCGAGATGGTAACGCTCTGCGCTGGGCCATACGCTCCAGCCGCCGGGCTGAAGGTTGGCGTGGACACCTGGATGGTATACGCAGCCGAGCCCACCGCACTGTTCGTATCGCTACTGTGTGTAGCGATGGCCTCCAGAGTTTCCGTGGCAGAGACTGTGATGGCGCTCGAATACACGGTCGAGGCGGTCGTGGGCGTAGTTCCATTGGTGGTGTAGTAGATCGTCGCGCCAGAGGTCGTATCGCTGATGGTTACCGTCTGCGCCGTACTGTAAGTACCAGCCGCCGGGCTGAAGGTCGGAGTGGCTGTTGTCGGCAGATTAATGGTGTAAGCCGCCGCCCCCACCGCGCTCAGCGAAGACCCGTCAACAATGGCGACAGCCTTCAGCGTCTCAGTAGTCGACACCTGGATCGGTGCACTATAGACGGTAGAACTGGTCGTCGGCGCGGTTCCGTTGGTGGTGTAGTAGATTGCTGCGTCTATGGCTGAATCACTGATCGTAACCGTCTGCACCGAGGTATATGTACCGGCTCCGGGGCTGAAGCTCGGCGTGGGCGCCGGCGGTGTACTGCAAGTACCATTGCAAGTTCCCGCTGTCCAGATGTCATAGACATCGACACTCACCGAGGAGCCTTCGTTTGTTGAGGACGACTCAGCACAGGCGAGGACCCACAGATTCGATAGAGTCGCGCCTGTAATCGTCTTTGTAAGAGTATTTTGGGTACCGTTGAGACTGCCCATGGTTGTCCATGAACTACCTGCATTGGTAGAGTAAACGATAGAAGCACTCCCGCCATCATAAATGAGATCGTCAGCACTCACGTTGATCGTAAGTGCTGTATAAGAACCGCTGTTGCTGGATGTCTGCCAAGTCTGGAAGAGAGCTTGCGCGTATGCTTGTCCGCCAAGTCCAACTTGACCCCACTCCACGCCAAAAGTGTTTGCTTGACCTATTGGCCCAACACCTACCTTGTTTTGATAAACGCCTGGCATAGCACCGGCGCTACCATTCGCCCCTGCATCACACACGTTCGTCAACGAACTTCCTGACGATGCTGTAGGACGCAAATACTCCGTTGTCTGTGATGCAACGTTCGTCGAGGCGGTCGTTAGCAGGCATGCGGCAGCGATCACCAACAGGGTGATCCATCCTCGGCAGTGAAGAAATTGCAGCAGGTTTCTCATAGTTGTACCGTCGTAGATGAGGATTGTCCGGCAGAGGAATTCGCCTGGCCCGCAGGATTGCTCTGTATGGTGGATACACAGTTTGTCAAACCCCTTATCGTCGCTCATTGACTCTGCTCCGATCCGGTGATGGTCACCGTCGCTGAACCGCTAGGTGGCACTCGTAACAGTTGTTCCCGTATCGATCTCGCAAGTAGTCCGCAGCAGATTGTCATATGCCCGGTTCAGCGTGAGCCCATTGCCGAACGCGGCATTCGCCAGTCCTCCAAACGCAGTGTACTGTGAAGTTATGGAACCCGGACATGAGCCGCTCTCAGTCAACGAGGAGAAGAGCAGCGTCGGAAATGTACTGTTATTGGTCCAGTTGCTGATCAACGTCTGCAGGCGACCAGCGCCGTAATACGTATTTGTGTAGGTCGGGCCGACGCCGCTGGTAGAGGTAAGAAGATTGCCAGCCAAGTCGTAGGTGTATACAGGCGCGTAGGGTGTCCCGCTCGCCTGATTTGCTGGTGTGTACTGCTGCTCGTTCGTGATGCGGCCCATCGAATCATAAGCAGTAATCGAGCGCATCGCCCAGAATCCGGTCGTTGGCGGAGTTGTCGAACAGGTCCCCACTGATGCGCTCTGAGTCCAAGCATTCGAAAGTCTCCCGATTCCATTCACAACGGGGGATGAATCATATCCGACGAAGAAAAGGATGAGACGTGCGAACCAAGGGAGTTTCACTGAGGGGTCTCCGTGTGGAAGTGAGGGTATCCGTGTGAAAATCAACCGGGTATGGTTCTTAGTTGTGTGGAAAATCAACCGGGAATGTTTCTTGGATCGTAGCGTCATACCTAATTTACGTGTCAAGTAAAATTTGTTCTTATCACACAACACTGTATTCTTTATCACATTCAAATGTCCCAGTAACCTGTGTTGTTGATTCTTTGGATAGTAAGTATTTGGTAATGGGGCTTAGAAGAAAAGGCCATCAGAGCGGGTCCTTTCTGAGGATTGATAGTAGCACTTTGTAGAGGTTGTTTTTCCGTTGATTGAAGCGGAATTCTGTTTCTTTCAAATGGAGATGGAAGGCGCTTTTCTTGATCCCGTGGAACTTGGCCAGGCGATGTTTTGCGAAGCTCCAGAAGCTCTCGATTCCGTTGATGTGGTTGGGGCCGAGTGCAAATTCGTTGTCGCCATGGTTGACTCTCAGGTGCCTGTCGAAACCCAGGTCCACCAGCCCATCGTAGCCACGCCAACGATCCGTATGGAGGACCGATTCCAGACTTGCTTTGCCACGAATGATGGCCAGCAGCATGGCTTTGGAGGCATTCGGCACAATCTCCGTATAGACCTGATCGTCGCGTTTGAGGAGTCCAAAGACGATGGTCTTGCCGGCCGCGCCGCGTCCACGCCGCCCACGCACACGGCGCGGACCGAAGTACGATTCATCCGCTTCCAGATCCCCGGCAAAGGGCGATTGCAACTGGCATTCGTCGGCGATTTTCTCTCGGATGCGAAGAAAGATCTGATTCACGCTGCGAAGAGAAATTCCCGTCATCCGAGCCGTCTGCGCGGCCGTCATGTCGAGTGCAAAACAACGCAAAAGCGAGCGAAACTTGACCTCTGAAATCTTCGAAAAACGAAAATACCTGTTTACTCCAGCCATTGCAGCAGTTTACTTCGCCTATTGATGGCCTTTTCTTCCTAAGCCCTTTAAATAAAAAGAACGTTCACTAAAGAGTCCGCGCCATTGCACGCCAAATGAGACAATACGCGGAAGTCCTCGCGAGGTGCGCAAGCGCGCTCTGCATGGTCAACCAGACGGTGTATGTCAGTGAATTCAGTGTATTTAGCCCTGCGGCGGCGCCATATTCCACGCCACCATCGACCCGCACGATACTGCGAGTTGCTGGGCGCATGCGATTTGACATACGATTTATTTGTGGTATCGTTATCGCTTATTGAAAAACAGATGGAAAATCTACGCCTGATTGCGAAGGTTTTCGGATCTGTTCGCTGGGATTGCACCAGCCAGGGCGAGGGAATGCTACGGTTCGATCCCTCTGAGGATCGAATTCATACAGCGCGGACTCCAGGGGTTTCAGAAGACGATTTCCGGTAACGAAATTTGAATTGGGAGAGGAGAGAATGAAAATGCAGTCACGTAAACTGAGAGGAATCAATCCGATACAAGGGTGTCGGCTACCATTGCAGGTCAAATTCTTGGCGCTGGCCGCGATTGCCCTAGTGGCGTTCTGCGGCGTCAACCTCATGGCGCAGATTTGCCCCGGAAGTTCGAGCGGACGATGCTTTCCCGTCACGACCAACGGCATCTACACGTACAGCGACCAAGTCGAGATGAGTACTTCGGCCGGGGTAACCGATGCCCAGATTCAGTTTTTCGCCAATAATTTCGTTGGCGGGCAGAAGCAAACAGCCACGCAAGTAGCCACCTTGCGGGGATACAACTCGAACTTTATGATGCTGCACTACCGTTTGGCGGAGATGTTGGGCTATGGAAGTTGTGACTCGAACGGCAACCCGACAGCAAACAGCCCCTTAACCATTGTCGACACGCCCTCGGGCGATTGGGGCATAGAGTGGCCCTGGGCAGACAATACCGACAACCCACAAACCGTAACTACGCCCTATCCTGGAGGATCACCGGAGGAGTCCTCGTGGTATGCCGGCGTGAATGCTCCAATCGCGGGAGATCCGAACGTGTACGGCACGTCACCGTGGGTCTACGACTGCAGCATGCAGCATTACCTCATGAACATCGCCGACTTGTCCTCCACGGGCTGGCCGGCGTATTACAGCGGGTTGGTTCTACAGGAGCTCGCGGATAACAACGACGATGGCGTCTTCGCGGATAGTTTCAGCGTTCCCAATGAATGGGGAACCTGGACCCCGAGCTTGCCAGGGCTCGATACGACCTTCGAGCAGACCTGGTCAACGAACATGCACAACTATACCGACTACATTATGGGCAACCCCATTGGCAGCCCCATATATTCCAATCCTAATGCTCTCAGTGGCAATTACCTGTGGATACCCAATGTGGGAAGCTGGACTGTCACTCGCGACATCACTGACTACACCAACGTCGACGGCGCGATGATTGAGGATTTCGCGTCATACGGCAACGAGAACTTCCTGGCGCCGTCCGACTGGGCGTTGCAGATGAATCGCGTTATACAGCTCACCAACCTCAACAAGATCATGATTATGCAGGACTACCCCAACGGGTATAACCACCCCAACCCGCCATATACAGGCTCCTACGAGCGTCTCTTTGACACCGCAAGCTATCTGCTGGTGAAGGGAAACTACACTTACCTGAATTTGGACGCCAAAGGACAATCCTTAGAATGGTGGCCGGAGTATAACATCCCCATCGGAGCGCCCACTCAAGCGTTGCCCAGCACCGCCACCGGCATCTCTGGATTCTGGGATTCGAGCTGGAATGCCTATAAGCGCCGCTATTCAAACGGGATTGTTCTGGTGAATCCCACCGCCAGCGACTCTGGCACGATCAACCTGGGCGGGACGTATTACCTGGCTACCGACGATCTGGATCCGGCAAACGGCCACCTCGTTCCCGCGGATGGTGTCCCTACCAGCTCGATCACATATACGGTCGTGACCAGCGTCGATCTCGCGCCCTGCCCCTCTAACCCGAATGGCACGATTTGCGCGGCCATTCTGCTGTACCCGGGCACTACTGGCTTACCCTCTTTGCTTACGTCCACGGTGACGGTGACGCCGTCCGCAACGAACATCACGACGTCGGACACTCTTTCGGTGACGGTTGCCGTGAATGGTGGAACCGGCAATCCTACGCCCACCGGCATGGTGACGCTGACCAGCGGCGGCTACAACTCCGGGGCGACGGCCCTGGCGAGCGGCAGCGCAACCATCGTCATCCCCGCCGGCTCGCTGGCCGTAGGCAGTGCCGATAAGCTGCTGGCCACCTACACCCCCGCCATCAACGCCACCCCCGCCCCCGGTGATGCCACGACCTACTTTGGCGCCCAGGGCAGCTATTCGCCGGTGACGGTGACAGCAGTTGTCCTGACCGGCCCGAATGGCGAGTACGATTGGACCTGGATGAGCGGAAGCAGCACGGTAAGCGGCGCTCTGACCGGCGTGTACGGCACAGGGTACGGCTCAGTGGGAATGCCTGGAGGCCGCTTGTGGCCTTCGATGTGGACCGACAGCGCCGGCAATATATGGCTCTTCGGGGGGAGTGACGTCAATTGGAACTATTTCAACGACCTCTGGGAGTACAACCCGGCCGCGAACCAATGGATATGGATGAACGGGCCCAATGTAACCAACGATCCCGGATCATTCGGCGCGTTGGGTCAATTTGCCCCCGGGAACAATCCCCCCAGCCGCAACATGGCTACAACCTGGATCGACAACAACGGCAATTTCTGGCTCTTTGGCGGCTGGAGCAACATCTCTGGCAACGACCTGTGGGAGTACAGTCCCGCCTTGAACCAATGGGCCTGGTGGGGCGGAAGCATAACCCCCGGTAACTACGCGAACGGAGTGTACGGCACGCAGGGTGTGCCCAGTACCTCTAACGTCCCCGGAGGCCGGGCCTGGATGGTTAGCTGGGCCGACAGCTACGGCAATCTCTGGCTCTTTGGAGGAAATGGCGTTGATTCCGTCCCCAATGAATGGGGCGATCTCAACGACCTCTGGGAGTACTCTATTGCCGCGGGCACGTGGACCTGGGTGAGCGGAAGCAGCACGGTCGGCAGCAATGGCGGCCAGCCCGGCGTGTACGGCACGCAGGGTGTGCCCAATGCCGTAAACGTCCCCGGAGGCCGGAATCAGATGAGCGCCTGGACGGACGCCAACGGCAATTTCTGGCTCTTCGGTGGAAACGGCTACGATTCCACCGATACCAATGGCATGCTGAACGACCTCTGGGAGTTCAATCCCTCCACTGGCCTGTGGACCTGGGTGAGCGGAAGCAACACGGTCGGCGGCGCCGGCGTGTCCGGCACGATGGGAACGCCTGCCTCCACGAACGTCCCCATAGCCCGCGGGGACTCGGTGAGCTGGACCGACGGCGGAGGCAATCTCTGGCTCTTCGGGGGAGGTGACGCCAGTGGCAACTCTTACAACGACATCTGGGAGTTCACTCCTTCCTTGAGTGAATGGGCCTGGATGGGCGGCGGCAGCAACCAGGCCGGCGTGTACGGCGAATTGGGTATAACTGCCCCCGGAGACACTCCTGGAAGCCGCCTGTATGCTTCGGGCGTGACCGATCGCAGCAACCATCTTTGGCTCTTCGGGGGACAGGGTTTAGATTCCACCGGTGCGGGTGGCGCTCTCAACGACCTGTGGATGTATAAGCCTCCGGCGCCCACAACCCCCACGGTGACAGCGACGCTATCCGCGTCGAGCATCACCACGGCGCAGGATCTTGCCGTGACTGTTACCGTGCTTGGCAATCCCTCTCCCACAGGTTGGGTCACCCTGACCGGCGGCGGCTATACCTCAACGGCGGCGCCACTCGTCAGCGGCAGCGCAACCATCAACATCGTCGCCGGCGCGCTGGCCATCGGCAGCGACACGCTGACCGTTAGCTATATGCCCGACATGGCCAGTTCCACGCTCTACAACGCCGCATCCGGCACGGCCTCCGTGGCTGTGACGGCGTTTGTCCCACAAGACTTCAGCATTGGCGGTACAGCTGTCACTCTGGCGCCAGGGGCAACCAGCGGAAACACATCAACCATCACCATAACGCCCAGCGGCGGCTTTACCGGCAACGTGCAGCTCTTAGCCGCGATCACCAACAGCCCAACCGGAGCCGTGCAACTGCCCACCCTGAGCTTTACGGCCAACCCGGTGAGTATTTCCGGAACGGCTGCCGGAACGGCTACTCTCACCATCACCACCACTGCGCCTGTTTCACCCACCACCATCAGCAAAGGCCCCGGTTCCTGGTACGCGGCTGGCGGCGCGACTCTGGCCTGCCTTCTGCTCTTCGGCATCCCGGCCAGACGGCGTTCCTGGCGCACCATGCTCGGAATGCTGTTGCTGCTGGTAGCTCTCGCCGGTGGCGTCCTCGGTTGTGGCAGCACTAACACTTTCATTACTCCGGAAACTCCCGGCACAACGGAGGGAACCTACACCATCACCGTGATTGGCACGTCAGGTGCGACCACGGAGTCGGGTACAGTCTCTCTCACCGTACAATAAGTAGCCCGCGCCGCAAGAAACGGAACGTAATGGCGATTTCGCCATTACGTTCCAACGGGCCAAGGAGCGCGACAGGCAACATTTAAAAGACAATCACCTCTGCACGGCAGTACGAATACGCCGGTTGAATGCCTCAAAAGCGTTCAGCCGGCGTAATTCGTCAGGCCCTCTCGACAGTTCGGGGACGCCTTGGCCGCCCGGGCCGTCTTTTCATCGATACTTACAACGCCACCGACTGCAACCTCTACGCCGTTGAAGCCATCGCCTACCATGAAGGGCTTCCCGGCCACCATCTGCAAATCTCCATCGCGCTGGAACTCGAAGACCTTTCCGCCTTCCGCAAGCACCAGTACTACATGGCCTATACGGAAGGCTGAGGCCTCTACGCCGAGCGCCTGGGCAAGGACGGCAGCGAATCGCCTGGATTTCCCCTTGAAACTACCTCGTTGGTCTTGCCATTTGCGCCAACGGACGTACAATTGCCGGGGATCTGATCTTAAAATGGAGATTCAGGCTTGGAGCGTCAGCGCGGACAAAAGCAGCAAGAAGATGATCATGAAAACACGAAGCAAGCCTTTCGCATTGCTGCTAACACTCGCCATAGGCATAGGATGCGCTTCAGCCCAAAGTACAGCTATCAAGGTTGTATGCCGACAGGGCAACGATCTCTTTATTATCGGAGCCGATGGCAAGCCTCAACCGTTAACTAACGACGGCATTCCCAAGGGAAATCCGTTGTGGTCCAAGGACGGAACTAAGATAGCCTTTGAGCGCCAAATTGACGAGACCGCCGCGCTCCATAACCTGATCGTGATGGATCCGGTTTCAACCACAGGATGCAACGCGCTGATGAAGTCTACTCTCGCGGCATACCGGACAGAAGATCGCGCTAAAAAATCCGCTCACACTCGGGGGAACGAATAATGCTGATCGATCGACGTGTGTTTCTCAAAAAAGGTGCGGCAGCAAGCCTGTACGCCCGGCTCACAAGAGCGGGCGCGGCGCCCCTTGTCGCAGAGCCCGATAATCGCGGATATTACAAGATCGCCTCCGCCGTCCTTCCGCGGCACGCGAGAGTGGAGGAGGTTTTTCCGGTGCTTGAGCGGTACCGGGACAAGGGTTTCACAGGGGTCTGGATCGAGAACGATTATCTGCGCTGGAGTTGGAACATCCATCCAGACCAGGGCTTCAACGGGAACTGGATGCTCTTCAATATCTTCGACTTTACGATGAGTACGGAAAAAGCTCTATACCAGGACTATCTGTCAAAGCTCTGCGGAAAGTGCGTCGAGCTCGATCTGAAGTTCTACGGTTCGTTCTGGCTGCCTAAGTTGAACACCGAAATGCGCAGTTATCTGCGCGAGCACAATCCAAACGCGCTGGGCAGTTGCATGTCGCAAGGCAAACGCGAAGAAACGCTCTGCACCTGCAGGGATGGAGCGGGCCTGGCGTTTCTGGAGCGAATGGTCGGCACTTACCTCGCCCTATCACCCGCCATCCGGGGGCTGAAGATTGCCACACTCGATAACAGCGCCTTCGTATGCGACGAAACCTGCCCGCATGCGCACGGAACTACGCGGGCGCAGCACGTCGGCAATCTCTACGGAAGCGCGCAAAGGGCAATGCGGGCTGTTCGTCCAGACGCGGAGCTCTTTGTCTACGAATGGTTTTGGGAGCCGGGTTACTTGCAGGAGGTTCAGAAGCAGACCATGCGGCCTTATTTCCTGGTATGCAAAATCGAAATTGGAACCAGGCAACACCTGGAAACCGCAATTGAAGGCGCACCGCTATTCGACGCGTCGGATCTTACCGATGAAGAGGGCGGCGGCTACAAAGAGTCTGTGAACGCTGTTGGAGCAGATCGTGTTGTGGAGATGCCCGCGCTCGGCAGCGGAAACGACGACTTCTTCTTCGGATCTCCACCCATTCCCGGCCGCTTGCATCGGAGAATGCTGCTCCATCGCAAAGCGCATTGCGACAAATTGATTGAGTTCGATTGCGGCGGTCATTGGGCCGACTCCAATGAGGAGGCGTACGCGGTGTTTAACGCAGAACCCGGTATTTCTCAATCCAACTTACTTAAAAGGGTGGCTGCCAGAATCTATAAAAGTCCAGAAGCGCAGGCGCTGGCAATCGATGGCTGGCAGAGCTTCGATGAAGGCTTCGGTCAACTCCCTATCGGCATCGGTGAAACAAACTGTTCGCAATTCTCCGGCCGCTTCGGTTTTGCCTGGACCATGTGCATTGCCACGCCTTTGGTAAGAGAGGCGTTTGGCGATAGCGATCAAAAAGCTCGCATCCACTGGTTCAGTCCGTATAACTTCTTCAATCGATCGCTTGTCGATCGTCTGGAAATGCATTTCCTGCGCATTCAGAATTGCTGGCAGCGGGCGGCGGCGTCGCTTGCGGCAGCCGCGGCGCTTGACGGCGACAGAGCGCGGTCCAGCCATGAATCTATTGCCGCCCGGGCGCATGTTTTGGGTGTGGCAAGCGCGCTGAATTGGTGCGACGCGTGCCGCTATGCCTGCGACCCTGCCTTGAAGAGCAGCTTTGCCGACGTGGCGCGGACAGAGATGGACCTTACGCGGCAATTTCTCGCTCTATCGTCTCAGCACGATTGGGTATGGAACCACATCTGCTGGCATCCGCACCAAACGCCCATGTCGCAACAGCATCTCGGCTTTGAACGGGTAAAGACGCACAACACGTTTGAAGCAAAGCTCGCGATCATGCAAAGGGAGATGAATCGGATCTGACGTACAATTGAATCCCTAGTCCAGGTAATGTACGCTCTTAAGCCAGCCCTCGAAGTCGCCAGGCAGGGGAGTTTGAGGCCCCTGCGCAGAATCCATTGCGTACTGGATGAGGTTCAGCAGCAGGCGATCGGCGACAGGATGCCTGTCGATATTGTCTAGAATCGGAAAAGTGTTGACGATGAACTGTCCGGCTCCAAACTTGTAGGCGCCCAACAGTACTCCCGACGGCGAACCGCCTTCCGCTGTGTATCCAGTGGCGAACGCCGCAGCTATTACTTCGCTGGGGTTATCCTGACCGTCAAACAAGTAATGCGGCCACACGGGACCGTAGTAGTACCAATCGAGCATTCCGTTGCCTTGGAGTCCGTCAAACACGGGGTGGGGCTTGGCCACGCATTCTTTGTGGTAAAGCCAGTCGTAGAATTCGTATACACGTCCCTTATTTGCGAGCGGCATCCAGCCTGTGGGGTCTTTGCCTCGCTTGAACGCAAGTGGAGAAAGGAATACAGCCGTGCTCCCTGTTGCAACGCGCGCCGCCAGTTTCACCCAGTCGTCGCTTCGCGATTTATCGGAGACATCTCCGACCAGAATCACCTCGCGAGCCCCAGTTGCGTTATCGCTTAACGGCGCGGCGGTCACTCCATGCAGCTTCAGCCAGGAGTCGATGTTATCGGGGATGCACCAGGAACTAACATGAGCGCTGAGGCGCGGCAAAGAGGCTGGATCGGTAAGGTGAAACTCCCAGGATGTGTCGGGGGGAGCGACATCCCTATCGATAATGGGGATGAGCCTGTAAGACCCTGCTGGACCCGATAGAGTAACTTCCTCTTTCATCACCGACACCGCGAGCGGACCGTCTTCGCCCCTGGCAACTTCGGGAATACGAATGGAGCATTCATGTTCCCACGCAACGCCGATCGGGCCCCATATCTTGAAACGCACCGGGTAGTTGCCGGGAATCAATACATCCTCGTTCGCCATTACAGCTTCCAGGGTCAGAGGCCGTCCTATGTAGGCATGAGTTGGCTCCACGAATAGGCACCAGCGAACCGGAGCCCAACCATCCTGCATTGCGTCGAAGGCCCCCGGTTTCCAGTCACGCCAGAATCGCCATACACCTTCGCCGGTCATTCCGTGATCCAACATTCCGGTGAGATTGAATCCGCAAAATTTGGGATTGGAGCGGATCAAATTGAAGCCAAGCAGCCGATGGCGCGCCATGGCCTGTTGGCTTACTTGCAGTAGGGTTTCCGGGGAGGGATAAACAGCATCCATGCCATATCGCTCCCATGCAGCCACAAAGCGATCGGCCATCGAGCGCATGTAAACATAGTCTTCCGCATCTTTGCGAATGCCGGCCTGCCCATACATCCGTGCCTCGTGCATCACGTCCATCATGCTTCCAATGCCATACTCGGAAAGGAAGATGGGTTTGCTGTCGTGGCCCAGAGTGCGCATCAATTCGTTGATTTCCGGCGTTTGCGGCACCACTGGATATAAGTGAAAATCGCCGGAGCCAATTCCGGACGGGTATTTCCTGTCAACATGGCCAGCCCCAGGCCCTTCCTTGCCCCATACCGGCTCCCAATCATGGCTGCCTGGATTGCTGGCCGAACCAATTTCCAGATGTCCGTCGAATCTTCCACTGGAGAGTAGCACCAAGCGCGTCTCGTCCAGCGACCGCACCAAAGAAAGCCCATTGACGGCTTCGCGGAATACCGGCCCATCTTCTGTTTCATTCAGCATTTCCCACATCGCGATGCAGGGATGGTTACGATCGCGCAGGATCATCTCCCGAAGGGATATCTCATAGCGCGCTTTCATCTGCGGCGAGTCGCGCAAGAGCCATGCACCCTGTGGCTCTTCGTAGACCATTAACCCCAATTCGTCACACAGGTCTAGCTGATAGGGGTGCGCCACGCCCGATAGGAAGCGGACGGTATTGAAACCTGAGGTCTTGGCGTAGTACAAGTCGCGCCGCAGGATGTCAGGATAGCCGGGCGGCGGAATGTTGACGCTGAACGGAGCGTGGTTCCCGGTGTGCGTGCTGCGCACCAGGACACGGCGACCGTTCAGCCGGAAATATCCATTGACGATGCGAAAATCCCGGAACCCGAAACTGGTGGATGCTTGGTGAGAACCCTCGACACCCGCGGCCTCGATGGTGACCGAGAGCCGATACAAATATGGGTCTTGAATATCCCACAGCCGATGGTTCTCGATTTCCAATTCACGATCCACAACGGTTTCCCCGGGCTTCGCCTCCGCCTCGGCCACATCGGTCACGAGCGCCTGCCCAACGCTTGCGCCGTCCACGACAAAGCGCAGCCGCGCATGGCAGGCCCTGTCCAATGTATTCAGCAAAGTCGTGCGGATCCGAACCTTACCGGTACTCCAGTCGGGACGAACGTAGAGATCCGCAATGCGGATCGCGGGAGTCAGAATGAGATCGACCGATTCGAGAATTCCCCCGTAGGCATAGCCTATGGCGTTGGAGTAGGGGAGGACCTTACTGAGGAGTGGAGTCTCGGCTAGAACCATGCCATCGATGCGATCGTTGGTCGGATTCAATACGCGTACCGCCAGATGGTTCTTCTCCCCCTGACGAATGAACGTGGTGGCGTCGAGGACAAACGGCGTATCCGCGCCCTCGTGACCACCCAGATGCTGTCCATTCAGCCACACTTCCGCCGTGTAATCCACCGCGTTGAAGCGGAGCAGATACCGTCCGCCCGCATAAGGATGGGGCTCGGCCTCGAACGTCCGCCAATACCACGCCACGCCGTGGTATGCGGGAAAGGTCTCTTGAATGATGGACGGAACTCGGGTGGCCTGGGCATCTGGCTGAGTCGCTCGAAACCAGCTCTGCTCGCGGCCGACGTTCTTTGGATCGGTAAGGATCGACCACTCTCCATCGAGCGAGAACACCAAGGTAGGTACTTTCAATCCGCCGCCCCCAGGGTGGCGGCCTGCGACCGGAAGAGCTTGGAGCACATCTTGTCCGAAGCAGGAACTTGAGACACCAAGGCCGGCGCCTAGTCTGGCAATAAACTCGAGAAACCCACGACGCTGCATCTCTGCTCCTCCCTGACTCTCACTTCAACCCGGCGCCGTGCCTTTCGCATGCGCGGAAGAAATCTCGATTGTTGCGAGCGCACACTTGCTACTATCGAACATCCGAACAGTTAGCGCTCTCCAGAAAAGGTAGACTGGTTACCTTTTAACCGGAATCTCCATTTTAATAACAGATTCCCGGCAATTGTACCCATTGGCGCAAATGGCAAGACCAACGAGTTAGTTTCAAGGGGAAAAGCAGGGCGATTCGCCGCCGTCCATGCCTGCCTCATCGAGAGCCGTCCAAGTCAATTTCGCCGACACCTATCCACCCTCCTCTGCCCTCCGAGATTCGGCTTGCCGTTTTTGCCGTCGGCCGTCCAGTTTGCCGGAAGCGGCAATAACGCAATCCTGCGCAACATCGCCGAGAACCGTACTCTCGTCAGGTGTCCTTCCGCCAGCATCATTCAGTAATACCGCGCATGCTTTACCAGTAGCCCGCCCGTCTTCACCAACCGCTGCTGCAGGCTGGTCAAAGACCAGTTTGAGATGCCAGCTGGTAGAGTCCGCCGCCTGGAGTCGAGCTCTCTCGGGAGAATCCAGCGAGAGGCGGGCGTGACGGCGGCAGATTGCGCTCGGCCCAGTGGCCTGGTGTCTTGCCCATCGTCAGCACCAGCCGCCCGCCTGCGGCGATCTCACTATGGCGCAGCCAGGCACGGTCGATGGGCTTGCCGTTCAATGTGGCCGCGGTTACATAGATGTTTTCGGGCGATAGGTTGCGGGCTTCGATGATGAAGTCCTTTCCCGCTGCCAGGTGAAGCGTGGTCTGCGGATAGGCTGGGCTGCCGATGAGATAGACATCCTGGCCGGCGTTAGGGTAGATGCCTATTTGCCCAAATGCGTACCAGGAAGACATGGCGCCGGAGTCGTCGTTTCCGGGCAGGCCGTTGGGACCGGCATGGTAACTCGCGGCAATGATCGCGCGTACGTGCTCAGCAGTCTTGTCGGGGCGACCAGCCCAGTTATAAAGGTAAGGAGCCAGAAAGCCCGGCTCGTTGCCCACGTCGTAGCGTCCTGGGACAGTGAAGAAAGCGTCGAGACGGTCGACAAACGTTTGTGGGCCGCCGGACTTTTTTATCAGCGAAGCTACATCCTGGGGAACGAAGGTGGAGTAGGTCCAGGAGTTGCCTTCATAGAAGGTATCGCCGCCCCAACTGCAACTATCCATTGCAGTGAACGGCGTGAGCCAGCTTCCGTCGCGATGGCGGGGCCGGATGAAGCCCTGAAAGCCGTCGGCGGCAAAGTCGGGGTCCCACAGATTCTTCCAGTTGCCTGAGCGGGCGAGGTATTTCCTGTAGTCGGCGGTCTTGCCTAGACCTTTGGCGAGCAGGGCAATCTCGAAGTCGTCGGCGGCGTATTCCATGTTGACCGAGCCGGAGCGGTCGGAGCCCTCGATGGAGACGTAGCCCAGGTTGTGCCAGTCGCCAAGACCGCCGCGGCCTTCCTTGAAGTGGTCGGCGGGCGAGACTTCGGCGTCGTGGACTTCGGCCGCATAGGCTGTGCGCCAGTCGATGCCTTTGAGTCCCTTCAAATACGCATCGGTGATCATGAACTCGGCATCGCTTCCGCCTTGGGTGCGGCCGTTGTAGTTGCCGCTGCGCGCGTCGGGCAGCCACCCCTCGTGACGGTAAATATCCACCAGCGAGCGGACGATGGCGGCCTGGCGCTGCGGCGCGATCAGAGTGAGCAGCGGGCCGGAGGTGCGGAAGATGTCCCAGACGGCGTAATAGTCGTCGTAGTAGGGTTCGCTGGAATTCCAGAGCGGATTTTCGCCCGTGCGGTCGGTGGGCGTGAGCATGGTATGGTAAAGCGCGGTGTAGAATTCCTGCGCCTGCTCGGGCGTTTCACCCTTCAATTCAACCTTGCCAAGAGCGCGGTTCCACTCAGCCGTGGCTGCGGCGTGGGTTGCGGCGAAGTCGAAACCGGGAATCTCGGCGGCCAGGTTGCGGCGAGCCTGCTCAATGCTGATGAAAGAAATGCCGATCTTCATGAGCACCGGCCGGCCGGTTTCATTGGGGAAGGTCAACCATGCGCCGGCGCCGGTTTTCGCCGGACCGCTGACGGATTTGCCGCCGGGCTGAAGATGTCCGTCGAGCCACGTTCCCCAGGATGCAGCAGGAGTATCAGTCCTGGCATAGAAGTAGACGGTGTAGGTGTTGGGCTGCTTGTTCCACCCGCCGGTAATGCTGCTGGAACCGGCTACTTCAGTGGGGGAGAGGACCTGAATCTCTGAGGCCACGATGGATTGCGATTCTCCGTATGCCTTAACTCCTATCAAGCAGTGACTCACATCAAAGAGGAGGTTGGCATGGGTGGTCTGGGGATAGCGAAATCGATAGATGGCGGCGCGGTGGGCAGCGGTGATTTCGACTCCGATGCCGTAGCGGGCGAGCTTGACCGAGTAGAGTCCGGCTGAAGCCTGTTCGTCAGCCCGGGGCGACTGCGAGTCGAGTGGGGATGGATCACCTGTGGTGGGCTGGACAAGGATGTTGCCGTACTTGGCGCCGCCGCCGGTGCCGCTTACGTGGGTCTGGCTAAAGCCGTGAATGTCACCGTCAGCATTCCAGCCGGAGTTGGAATCGTTTTCACCCGAGGCGACCATATCTGGACCAGGCTTGATCATTCCGAAGGGCACGGCTGGACCTGGGAAGACATTGCCTCCGCCCGACGCGCCGAGAAACGGATCCACCGAGCTGGCGTACTGGCCGTTAGCCATTGACGCAAGAAATAGAACTGACAAGAAAGGCACAACAATATTAGAAGGCAATTTCAGATACATCCAGAAAGAGCCCAGGCATTGCATTCCGCGTGCTTGCATTAACCTTCACCTCTGAACCAAAATCAACGGGAACCTCATACTTGACCCTCTCGCTCGTAATCCCCAAATCTTACCGACCCCGATTCATTTTTTAAGGCCCAGCGCCTCCACCACCTCATCATCCACCCGCGCCGGCTGTCCATCCTCCTTGAACACCAACCCAAAGTTGTCGCGATAGTCCCACATCGCCCACCCGATGCCGTCCGCCTCCAACGCCGTCCTCACATCGTGAATCCAATTCGCCCGCGAACCGGGGTCGGCGAAATCCCGAAAGACCCCAAACTCGTTGCAGATCAGCGGCATGTTGTTCTCATGCCCCCATGCCGCCGCCTCATCGATCAGCAGCCGGATGCGGTGCGCGTCCCAGTGATCCAGCCAATACCGCTCCAACTCATGGCGATTGGCCGCATCAGGAACCTGCTTCACAAATTCCCGCATCGTGCTCTCCGTAGCCGGATACGGAATTCCACGGGTATACGTCCACCACACAGGGCCCCACCCGGCTCCCTGGTGCGTAAACTGTGTCGGATCGTAGAAGTGGAAGTTATAGATCACGTTGCCGTCGCTGAGCGGAAGCAGGCTGAGCAGGTCCGCGATGCCGGAACCGTTCGCTCCCGCGGCGATGATCGTGTGCCGGGGCGCAGCCTCGCGAATCGCAGCCGCCAGCCGCGCTTGAATCCCGGCCCAACGGTACTCGTCGCTCATTCCCGGCTCATTCAATATCTCAAAAAAGACCCTCTCGGGATCGCGTGTGGCATAGTGCGCCGCCAGCCGCCGCCACAGCCTGGTCAGCCTGTCCACGGCATCGTCGTTCGTGCCCAGCTGCTGCTTGAAGCTGACCTCCGGGTGCAGGTCGATCTGGACCGCCAGTCCGTACGCCAGCATCGTATCCACGGCGCGGTCCAGCCGGGCCAGGAAGTCGGCGTTCAGCCCATCCGTGCCCAGCGTCCCACTTTCCAGCGGAACCGCATCAATGCTCAACCTCACATTGTCAAAACCCAGCCGCGCTATCAGCGCAATATCCTCGGCATCGATGTACCGGTTAGTCCGCGCCGCCGAGTAATCGCCCGGTGACTGGGCAAACCATATCGAGGCATTGATGCCCCGCTTCAGGTGTTGGGCGCGGGCAAAGGCGGTCTGTACGCCCGCTGCGTGATCCTGCGCAGCCGCATGATCCTGTGCGGCGGCGGAATGGACCAGAGCAAGCAAAACTGCGAGACAACCCAGACGGAAATGCACGAGAATCCCCCCTGTAATCGACGAATCAGGCCTTCAATCTGAGAGGTCCTTCATCGTCGAAGTGAGCGGCGCGGCTTAAAAGCCGCGCCGCCTGTTTAGTTTGGTTGCGTTGAAGTTTAGAACTGGAACTTGCCCATAACCTGGAAGTTCCGGTCTTTGTCAGCGCCGGTGCCTCTATCCCAGAACAGCCACTGGTACAGAGGATTCCGATCTGGAGGGGCGTAGAGTCCCCTCCAGTCGGATTCCGACTATTTACCATTGGAATCGAGCAGCGAGTTGCCCTGTGCGATTCTCAGGGAGGCTCGCATCCAGACTTGTGACCTGGCCGAAGTATGGACTACTGGAACTTGTATTCGGCGCAGCAAAGTAATGGCGATTGAATACGTTGAAAGCCTCGGCACGTATTGTCGCGCGGAACCGGCCATCCGGGCCAAAACTGAAGGCCTTCATAAGGGAGCCGTTTTCCTGGGCAGCTCCGGGATTCCAGCGCCAATTGTTGTAGTAATACGGGCTGTTGCCCAGGGTACCCAGCGTAGGCGTTGAAAAGAGATTGGGATTGAAATCCTGATTCGAAGCATCTGTTAAGTTGGCCAGATCCAAATGCTTGCCAAAATGATTCTTGATGTTATACGCAGTGGTCCCATTCGCAAAGTTCGCTCTCTGGTTTCCGTAAAAGAACGGGTACTGAATGGCGGAGCTTACGGTTCCCATCGGGAATCCGCTTCCATAACTTCCGAATGCTCCTACTGTCCATCCACTGACAGCATAGTTGACAAGTCTGGAAGAGCCAGAAAGCCATTTCTGGCCCCTGCCCAACGGCAGATAATATGTCACGTAGCCCTCCGCCAGACTTCTTTGATCCATAGATTGTATCCATTTGTGAGAAGCCGGGATATCGTCTGCGCTTTGATACCCGTACCCCCATTGGTTCCCGAAATTGTCCCTGACTAAATTACTTCCCGTCAAATGCGAGACGGTATAACTCAAGTCACCGTTCAGACCATGAGAATTCCGCGCCTTCATCTCGATGATGACGGCGTTGTAATCACTGACACCAAGCTGTTCGCCTGTTGTCAAGACGGTTGTGTTGTTGTAGGAGGCCGTCTGTGGAATGGGTGCAATCGCGGCGTAAGCCGGCCCGCTGAAGCCGGCATATGGATAGGGAACGTTGGCAGCGGCCGCCTGTGCAGTGTTGCTGATGGTGTCGTTGATATGTCCGGAGGTCAAAAGCGCACTGTAGGTGCTGAAATTTGGATAATTCCTCCAAATGGACTCGGGATCATCGTGCAGATCATTTCCTCTTGTTCCCATATACCTGACATCCCAGGAGAGGTTCTTTGCCATTTCGTACTGGAATCCATAATAGAGATCCTGGGTATATCCGAGATGCAGTGTTTGCGGGCTGATATACATGACGTAATCGTAGGCGCCCATACTGGTCTGCGTAATGGAGCGAGGCAACAAAAGGGTCTGTCCGGGATATCCCTGGTCCCAATTGAATGCGATGGAGCCGGGAACGCTGTTCGACACAACGTTGGTTCCGGTCCAGAACTCAGCCTGATTCGCCGGGAACCACGGTCCATAACCAGAAGTCAAGGCGCCGAGCGGGATATAGTACAGGCCGTAGCCGGCACGTACGACGAGTTTATTGGTTAACTTGTATGCGAGGCCGGCATGCGGACCGAACTGACGAAGAGTGTTGCTGGATTCAAATGTAGAACCAGAATTGCTCGCAAAGGTCCAAGCGCCGGGGTAGTTTCCCCACAACGGGTTTTGGGCCTGAAGATCGAAATTGGTCCAGTGGCCATTCTGCTCGTGGCCGGCAAAGGTGAAGTCCCAATCCAAGCCGAGGTTCACGGTCAATCTGGAGTTGACCTTAATCGCATCCTGGCCAAAAAGTGTCAGATACTTTTGTCGGGGATAGGCTGGATAGGGAACATTTTCACTCGCGGACTGCACATTACCCAACATCATGCTGGCGAATCCATTGCCTACCAATCCACCCGTACCATGTGCGCCACCGCTTCCTACAAGCACGGGATCGGTCGGACCACCGGTCTCGTTCGCGAAGTTATAGTTTTCCTGGTTGCCGCCGAAGCTGGAGTCCATTCCCTGAAATAACAAATACCCCCCGAACTTGAAGGAGTGCCTTCCATTCTGCCAGGCCAGGGAGTCCTGGTAATGATACCCATAATAGTTGAAGTAAGCATCAACGGCCGAGCTGTCTTGCGTGACGCCGACACCGTTGGACGGTGCGAATATCAGTACTGGAAAGGCCGCACTGTCCGCGTTAAAGCCATAATCTGAAAAATTGCCTAGGGTTTGCGGGGTTTGAGTGCTGGGCTGATAACTAAACCCTGCCGCAAATGTGTTGAGGAGCCGGGGATTAAAGGCATAGTTATCGATGAAACGAATCATGTGGCTGGTTGCAAGTGAGCGGTATGCTGAGCTGAACGGGGAGGAATTCAGGATATACCATGTCCCGCCGTTTTGGTAAAGCCCCAGCCACTTCACATAATCATAAGAGGCGCTGATGTGATGGCTGGTAGAAAAATTATGATCCAGTTTGAGATCGACGGTGTTTTTGTATAAGGATGGGTTGTTGGAGGCCATCGACGGGAAGTTGTCATATATCCGGTCAATGGTTGGCGGTTCGTACTTGGTATAGATTTGGGCCACTAGCTTTGCTTCAGCACTGACACGCCCGGGAGGAATGACGTTGCCTGGAAATGGCGTGGCGCAGGTCTGGCCACCGACTACCGTTTGTGTCAGCGGGTCGAATATCTGTCCATATTGGTAAACCAGCCCAGTGCAGGGATTGATGTACGGCTGCTCGGTCGCGGGATTCGTAATGTCTCCCGTGTTCGCACCCCCCGTCAACAGTTCGCTAAAATTACCGATTAGCATATTTGCGTCCGGCACGGTCTGCGAATTGGGAATTAACGTGTCGTTTGTCACGTTGTAGTGCTCATAATCACCAAAAATGAAGGTGTGGTTTTTCCAAATTGGACCGCCCGCACTACCGCCATAGTCGTTGAAGCGGTCTCTTGGTCTCTTGTATTGGCTGATACAGCTCGCATCGGATGGGCTGCATTGCGCGAGGAAGAACTTGTCTGACCATGTGTTGGCGTTCAGTGCCTCGTTTTGGAGGAATTCAAAGGCGCTGCCGTGGATTTGGTTGGTGCCCGACTTTAGCTCAAACAAAATCACACCGCTGCCGGTGGCGCCCAATTCGGCATTCTGGTCTCCGGTCTGAACCTGCATCTCCTGCAACGCATCCGCACCAGGAGTGGGAACGTCTCCCTGGTTTCCTGCGGTACCCTCCACTCCATCGATATAGACTGTGGACGCAACGGCAAGACCTCCGGCGAAATAAAGAAAATTTGTAGTTCCGCCAATATTCATCGTTGAACCGGCCATGGTGGGAACGGTATTGATCATCAGGTTCATCGCATCGCGTCCCCCCGTTGCGTTAAGCGGAAGATCCTTGATCGCCTCCGCCTCCATTGTCATCCCGACGCTGGACGTTTCCGTCTCCAGAAGCGGCGGTGCGGCGCTCACGGTCACGGTTTGACTTGTTGAACCGAGGGGCATATGAACATCCAGCGATTGGACCTGCGCCGCAAGCAGATCCACAGACGTTTGGGTTTCCTTGAATCCAGGGTGGCTCATATGGACTGTGTATGGGCCTAACGGCAAGCCCGAAACGTTGTAGACTCCGGAATTGTCCGTGACACTGGTGAATTTTGCTCCTGTGTCTGTTTTAGTGATGACAATGCTGACTCCGGCCAAGACAGCCCCTCCGGGATCGGTGACAGTTCCGGTAACGGTGGCCCGATCAGCCTGTGCGAATGCCGATCCGGCATACAGGACCACCAAGAACACTACACAGAATAGGAATCTCATTTTTCGCATTTGGCTCTCCTTCTTCGTTTCGTCAATTGTGGTTGCACTTGCCCTATTTCCACCTGCATCGGAACTGCCCGGCGCGCTGCTGCGTTGCCGATCTCACTTCAGATGCGTATAATCTGTGACTGCACGGAGAATAGTCAGGTATTTGGCGGCGTGACAAGTTTCAACTAGGTTTGTCTAGGTTTTGGAATAGTTGCGGAACGTTAAATGCATGATTGTAATGCACATATGGCCGACGTTATAGAAACGTTATATGCCGATTCCCGAGCCCCTCAGTGCCCTAGCCCACAAGAATGCCTTGCCCAGGTCGATCGCTTAATAAGCAGCCCTTTGCTACAGCGTTCCGAAAGCCTCTGCAGATTGGTCCAGTACTTGGCAGAGCACACGTTGAACTCTCCCACGCATCATCTCAAGGAGTATCAAATTGCCACCGAAGCCTTGGAGCGCGCGCCGGACTTTGACCCGCAGTTGGATGCCAGCGTCCGAATCCTTGCCGGCCGTTTGCGCAGCAAGCTTGCCGAGTACTATAAATCTACTGGAGCCCACGATCCGATTCTCGTCGATGTACCCAAGGGGACCTACACGCTCTCGTTCGAGCGCAGAACAGACATCCCAGAACCAAAGTCGACGGCGGCAGAACACGTCCCCGCCTCTCTTGAGTCGACGGCGCGATTCGGAATTCAAAGGAGTGTCGTTCTAGCACTGGCAATTCTAGCGATCGTGCTGCTGGCCAGCGGATCCGTGATTTATGTCATCCATCACAGGGCAGCAGAATCGGTCATCGGGAAGGCGGCAGCAGGCCCATCGCCAATGGCGTTTCAGACTTTCTGGTACCCATTCCTCCATGGACCGCAGGAAACCATTGTCGTTTTCAGCAATGCGATTTTTGTCGGAAATCCTGAGACCGGGTTCCGCTATTTCGTACCGTCCCGAGACTCTCGCGATCAAATCAACCAACACTACACCGGAATCGGCGAACTGCTGGGAGTTTTGGAATTGGACCGCCTGTTCCAGAAATCCGGAGGCCATTTCCGTGTCAAGCCGGGAGGCTTCTTCACGTTCGACGAAGCTCGTAACAATAATCTTATCTTCGTGGGCTCTCCAACGGAGAACCTCACACTCAGGCAGATTCCAACCACCCAGGAGTTTGTTTTCCGCCGTGTGCCTTCTGGAGAGAATCACTGGAACGAAGTCATTGCCGATCTTCATCCACGAGCCGGCGAAACTGGCATATATCCTCCCGCTTCGGAAGCCGGCGTAGAGGATACGGACTATGCCCTCATTGCCTTGATGCCCGGTCTGGACCATTCTCACTGGATACTGATTCTTGCGGGCCGTTCGACCATCACTACGCAGGCTGCCGTCGATTATGTTTGCGATCAGAGCTCTCTCGATGATCTTCTGCAACGTCTGAACTTTACGAGCGGAACGGACGTGAAGCCCTTTGAAGCTTTGCTGCGGGTCAAAATGGCCCATGATGTGCCTATTGAAACCAAACTGGTTGATTTCCGGCGGACCAACCATTGAATCGGTTGTCCCCCGTCTGCATTGAATTTCAGATATGGCTACTCCGCTTAACTCGCCGGGACGGGCGCCGCTCCCGGCCCGCCTACGCGAAACACCCGCGGAACGCGCGCCGCGGGCTCGGGCAGCGCAGGGAAAGCGGCGTGCGGTTCGGTCTGGTACCAGTAGGCTGTCGAGTAGAAGTTATCAGACCGATGGTTGGCATGCCCATGCTCCATCGTCACCCGAATCGACTTCTCAAACGTGATGGGGCTCTCAATGTGCCAGCGGTAGAGGCAGGTGCGGCCACCGACTCGCTCCGGATCGGCCATGTACGGCGCGCCGTTGTGCTGGTAGCCGAAGGCCTGGTCACCGAATCCCCACGCTCCGTTGTAGTAGTCCTCGCTTCCCGTGCCATTGATGGTGGGCAAAGCATCGCCATCGATGAAAATCATGTCGTCGCCTTCGCCAAACCAGCCGGACTGGTTTTGCTCCACAGCATGGGTTACGCCCACAAAATGCCCCTTGCCTGTGGCCTCCATGAAGACATAATTGTCCTTCCCGTCCAGATTTTTGCGGTTGCCCACCGGATCGTCCCCGTTGTTCTTCCAATCGTCGGTCCAGCCCTTGCAGGGCGCGGCCTGGCGATATTGCGCATGGAAGCGGCCCAGGCCGGCTGGTATCGCGGGAACGGTGACGTAGTCGAGGGCAAAGTAGAGATTGTCGGTGCGGATCTTTCCTTCGTTGGTCAGCGTGACGCGGGCAGAACTCGAAAACGGCATCTGGAAATAGGCGTTCAGCGCCTTGATGGGCGCTACCGCGAGCAGAGCCGATTGATAAGTGAAATACTCGCCCAGGCCCAGGCCGAAGAAGTCGCCGATGGGGACCTCGACGGAGGGTGTGGCTTCTCCGTCCCACCAGGCGCGCAGAATCAGGTTTTTCAGGTGCATTGGATCGCGCGAGTTGATGGTGAACCAGAGGTGTGTGATCGAGCCGGCGCCGGTGGTTTCGAGCAACGTAACAGTCTGTCCAGCTTCCACGACTACCGAGTCGTCATTGCCCCCTGTCCGGTCCCAGCTTGAGGAACGGCGGGTCTTGTAGTTGCGCAGACGGGCAAGCGCAAAGATGTCCTCTGATCCGGCTGCCTGCGACTCGGGGGGCGCAGGGATAGCGCCGGCTGTGGGGCTGGCCGCTGCTCCCGTGGCGTTTAGGCCGAGCAGTGCGGCTGCGGAGACCATGGAGCCCAGCAGCTTGCGGCGTGCAGGCAGACCCTCATTTGATGGATGCACGCGGGTTTTCTCCTTTCCCTTCGGCTCGCGGCAATATGCCGGCGCCGCGGAAGTTCGATTATACTGTCGTTTTCCACTGAGTAAACCACGAGAACCTTCAATTGCCGCGCTCAAGCCGCGCAGCGCCAGAAAAATGGCAACCTGCAACTTCGTCGAACCGTAAGGAACCAGAGACACTTGCTCGTCAGTCTCACTGACTTCGCTCACGCTTAAATCCGGCGAACTGGGAGGCTTGGTGTGAGGGTCGGGGGTGTGTCGTCGGCAATGCGGAAGTTTGGTTACAGGGGCGCGGAATCTTAGCCTGCCCAAAAAGTCGTCTCCTGCCCGTAGAGTCACCCGGAAACGGCACCTTTTAGGCAAGACCCCTAAGATAAGCTGCGCCTGCTCTGCGCCATTCTCCGCCAGCTTCATAAGAATTGGTGGGCAAATGGCGTCGATGCCCCCGGGGGCACACACTAGTGGTCGGACAACTGGAGCCTATTAAGCAAGACGACAGGCGCGCGGTGACCGGGATGGCGCTTGCAGGTTTTCGGCTGTCCCGTGCGGTGTCCCGTAATTGACTACTGAGGTCACTTTGGGTGCCCTCATGGACAGCTGCGCAACTGTAAGTGATTGAAATTACGTTGGGACAGCGGGAGAGAGAGAATTGCTAAACCGTTATAGGATCAAAAGCTCTATCGGGGGTTCGAATCCACCTCTCTCCGCCACGCAGTCTAAGCTGTTTATATTGTTCTACTTACATCGATATAAGACCCCGTTTTTCGGGCCATTTCTGAGAATCTCTTCCACCAGAGAATTTCTCCAGCCAGTGGAATGTAGCCCCCGAATAGGCCTTTTCTCTGACGTGACCATCGAAGGTCCGGTTTCTACAGAAAGTTCTAATGAGAGTTCTTTGGCCGATGCTTACGAATTGCTGGTGCCAGGCTGGGAAATCGAGCGATTTTAGCTCTAGTACTCAACTGGCTGAACGGTCACTTGACGAGTGATATGGCGATTTTGCATCAACCGAGAATCCTTCCTGGCGGCATGGGCGTTTACCAGTATCTTTCCTGAAATAGCTTTTATCGAGAGGCCGAAGCAGACTTTACCAGGCGCATGGACTCAGTTCATCGCTTGGTTATTTCGTCAAGCATCAGATCAATTCATGGCTGAACTTCCTGTTTGCCGATCACACGATTAATGCTTCCTGGTTCAAACTCAGATTGGCCGCGAAATGTACTGTCGACGATTTGCGTTCTCCATGACCCTCAATCGTTGTGTCACGTCTAAGACCTTCAAGCACTTTGGGAAATGCCTTTGCTCGGCATAGAAGAGGTCAAGAATCAGAACTTGGCGAATTCGACCATGACGTTTCTGCGCGCGGCAATGGGCTTGCCCTTGCTGGTGGCGGGCAGAAACCTGTATTGCCACACAGCGGCCTCCGCCTTCTTATCCAAGCCAAATCCAAGGCCGCGCACGACACGAACTTCTTTCGGCAATCCTTCTTCGTTCACCAGCACTGCAACAATGGCCACCTGAACATATGGATGCTTTGCAAATGGATCGGCGAAGTCCGCGTCAACCGTGTGGATGGGGATGGGCGGTGTGTACGAAAGGGGCTTGTGATGCTTGTCTTCCAACTGCGATGCATCCGGAGGAGGCAGATCTCTTTCAGTGATGAGAATCTCAGGAATGGCCTGGCTGCGGTCGGCGGTGGTGTAGTAGGCCACCGGCGTGCCGCCCCAGTAGTACTTGCCCTTGAGTTGCGCGCGCGTCGCCCCGTTCCACTCCGAGAGGACTGCGCGTCCAGTGACACTCCCAGGTCTTCCGCAGCGGCGGACGAGACCTGGGGCACCCATTCAGTTTAGGATGGTCAAGTCCTGGGCCACCCGCCTAAAACAGGTGTAGGACAAGTCCCCACGATGCACCAAAAACAAAAGAAAGCATTGCCATTGCGTACCCGCTGCATCTTTCACGGATCAATAAAACCCACAATGCAAAAGCAAACACTGCGAGACCAGATGCATCCGTACGTAAACCAGGGTCTATTTGTTGCCAGCGCCGAATCAGATGCGAAAAATAGAGAGCCCATTCGGCCAAAAATAGAATGCTCATAACGACAAACATGCTCTGATACTTCCGCGGCTCACTTTCTCCTGATCCCATAATCCCCCTCGTTCAACATTCGAATTTACTTAATGGCAGAACACACTGAACGCAATGCTCTCTGCCAAGGCGCTGCCCCCCTCAACAGCTGACGCACCAAAAAACACTTCCGGAACTGGCGGCGAGAGAAAAGTAGCAACTCCTCGAGCAAGGTCATTTTCCGCCGCATTCCCAAGGATCTGATGTCCCGAATAAAGCTGCGCGCAAAAATTACTCATTTGTGGCTGCGGTGTGGTGAGTGTTCCATTCGGCAGCTGCCCGTTATTTGTACTACAGCTATTCTGGCTGCTTGAGGAGGACTGGTTTGAGGACTGGTTTGGCGATGCCATTGCTCTTGCAGAATTGGACCTGCTGCCGCCGCCTCGGAGCGCGTGGCGAAAGACGTCCGCGCTGGCGCCGGTATCGCCGCTGTCGCTGCTCGTGTCAGTGTTGGACGGATCGTCGCAGGACAGGGTCTGGTCGTCATTGTTGTCCTGCTGGCTGCAGCTTGGATCCGACGGGTCGCAAGAATTGTTGTTCTGCTGGTTACAGCTTGGATCCGACGGGTCGCAAGAATCGTCGCTGCTGGTATCTTCCGGCACCCATATAGCTATATTAGTAGCCAAGTCCTGGCAGTCTTCCTCGGACATTTCATAATCTGCTACAGGCTCAATTAAATCTTCATCACCACCAAATGCAAAAGGAATGTCATAATAGCAAGTTCCCATTCCAGGGTTTGTCCCCACCGGATCCACCATGGAAAGCGGGTTGTTCAGCACGTAGACGTAGCGGTTCATGCTCTGCGGGTTGGAGAAATCGTAACTGCCGCTATAGGGGTCGGGAGAGAGCCAGCGGCCCTGCCTGTTGGAGTACTGCCGGAACTGGGCGTGGTCGGTGTCGCTCTCCGAGTCGTGATCGAGCTGGGCGTAGTGGTTGGCGTCCGTGTCCGCGCCGGCCGTCCCTTGGTCGTCGCCCCAGGGCTGGGATGTGAAGGTCGCTTCCACGGTATAGGTCGGGCTCCCGTTGGCATTATACGCGGTGCGCATCCGCTCCGTGCCCAGCCAATCCTGATGCTCGAAGTGCGTGGCGGCGCCGGCGCTGCTGGCGGCGGTGGTGTAGTAGGCCACCGGCGTACCTCCCCAGTAGTACTTGCCCTTGAGTTGCGCGCGAGTCGTCCCGTTCCACTCGGAGAGGACTACGCGTCCTGCGGCACTCCAAGGTCTCAAAGGCGAGACCTAGGACACCCGGCGTCACCCGCCCCTCGCTTACATGAACGTCCTTACAATTTCAGATACGGTTATGAAGACGCCACCAGCCATCAGAAGGGAAATAAAACCCTTCTTTCCGCGGATTAACATCAGCCACAAAAAACTGAAAAACATCATGAATAGGCCAACGTCAATACGAATATTTGTGGTCATAAAATTCCATCGCGTAATCAGGCGAATAAGAAAGTGCAGCCAGACAACCGCTAAAGCCAAATTGCAGACAACAAACAGAGCTTTCTCGCTCTTGTCACACGTGATCGATTGCATGGATCACCTCCCTTCCTTTTGCAGGTTTCTGGCCTATTGGCAAAAATACGCATAGGCCACACCCTCCACAGTAGCAGCCCCGCCGAATACTGCAGAAACAGGATTCCAATACTTTCCAGCCCCTGAAGTAACGAAAGCAATACCCGCATCGGTTGCGGCCACGCGCCCTAGTTGTTGACACGTGGGGAGAGTGAACAGCGGGGGAACAGGGCCCACATTGACGCACGCGCCTGAGACGCAAGAATAATTCGTCTGGTTATTATTTGTGTTACAGCTATTCTGGCTGCTTGAGGAGGACTGGTTTGAGGACTGGTTTGGCGATGCCATTGCTCTTGCAGAATTGGACCTGCTGCTGCCGCCTCGGAGCGCGTGGCGAAAGACGTCCGCGCTGGCGCCGGTATCGCCGCTGTCGCTGTTCGTGTCAGTGTTGGACGGATCGTCGCAGGACAGGGTCTGGTCGTCATTGTTGTCCTGCTGGCTGCAGCTTGGATCCGACGGGTCGCAAGAATTGTTGTTCTGCTGGTTACAGCTTGGATCCGACGGGTCGCAAGAATCGTCGCTGCTGGTATCTTCCGGCACCCATATAGCTATATTAGTAGCCAAGTCCTGGCAGTCTTCCTCGGACATTTCATAATCTGCTACAGGCTCAATTAAATCTTCATCACCACCAAATGCAAAAGGAATGTCATAATAGCAAGTTCCCATTCCAGGGTTTGTCCCCACCGGATCCACCATGGAAAGCGGGTTGTTCAGCACGTAGACGTAGCGGTTCATGCTCTGCGGGTTGGAGAAATCGTAACTGCCGCTATAGGGGTCGGGAGAGAGCCAGCGGCCCTGCCTGTTGGAGTACTGCCGGAACTGGGCGTGGTCGGTGTCGCTCTCCGAGTCGTGATCGAGCTGGGCGTAGTGGTTGGCGTCCGTGTCCGCGCCGGCCGTCCCTTGGTCGTCGCCCCAGGGCTGGGATGTGAAGGTCGCTTCCACGGTATAGGTCGGGCTCCCGTTGGCATTATACGCGGTGCGCATCCGCTCCGTGCCCAGCCAATCCTGATGCTCGAAGTGCGTGGCGGCGCCGGCGCTGCTGGCGGCGGTGGTGTAGTAGGCCACCGGCGTGCCCCCCCAGTAGTACTTGCCCTTGAGTTGGGCGCGCGTGCTCCCGTTCCACTCCGAGACGCGCTGCCCGGCCGCGTTGAAGACGTACTCCGTGGCCGTGCTTCCCACCATAGCCCGCACCCGCTGGTTCAAGGCATTATAAACATAAGTCGCCGTCTGGCCGCCATCCACCTCGGTGATGTTACCCTCCGCATCGTAGGTGTAGGAGTGAAAGGTGTCGCTGGTCATATTGCCTGCGGCGTCGTAGCAGTATTCTGTCGATATGGGGCAAGATGCGCCTGGAGTGATCTGGTTGTTGGACGTGAAGTTCGCCGAGAAGGTCGTTCCGCTCCCAGTCCCCCCTGTTATGCTCTGCGACCAGCGGTTGCCCCAGCGGTCATATTTCCAGGCGAAGTTCGGTCCTGTGCCCGAATTGACTGTGCGCGAGGCGAGCCGGTTGAATTCGTCGTAGCCGTAGGTGGAACTCTGGCCGAGAACCGAATCCGACGAGTTTTGCAACTGCGATCCCTTCCATCCGCTGGTGAAGGAGTAAACGTTCGAACTGCCGGAGAGCACCGATCCGCCGTTCATGCGCCCCAGCGCGTCATAGGAGTAGGCGCCGGAGAGCCCGTTGCCGATATTGTAGCCCACCGGTCCGTTGGGGCTGTATTGCGCGCTGGCGAGGATGTTGGCCGGATCGGTGGAATTACTGAGAGTGCTGGTCAGCGATTGAATCTCATTGGCGGGCGACAGTGTGTAAGTGGTTTGCACGTTGGTTCCGTCGGTCGAGGTGAGCATATTTCCGGCCAGATCGTAGGTGTAGTGGAGCTGCCGGTTGTAGGCTGTCGTGCCGCACGGCCCGGAGGGCAGGCATTCGTCCAGGTAGCTGGTCCTGCCCATAGGATCGTAGCTGTAGGCGGTGCCCGCTACTCCCGATATTGTGGCGAGAGAGAGACGGCCTTTCAAATTGGCCTGAGTCAGGTCAGTAAAGTTCGCGCCCGCGCTCGCGTCATAGGCAAAGGTCTTTGTGGGCGTTCCGTCGTTGTAGCTGATGCTGACCACGCGGCCCAGGGCATAGAGATCGGTGCGGCCATCGAGATCGGCGGCGCGGGTTCCGGTCCACTGCTCGGGGGCGGCATAGGCCATGGTGAGCAGGGCGCTGCCGGTCCTGGTTTGCTGGCTGGTCTCCTTGGTGGCGACAATGCCGAAGTCGGCAATTTTGGGAACCCACTCCTGGCCATCCCTGGCCATGAGAATGTTTTCCGGCTTGATGTCGCGATGGACCATCCCCTTGCTGTGGGCTGCTCCCAGTCCCTCGGCGATGCCGCGGGTGATGGCCAGGGCCAGGCGCACATCGAAGGGCCGGGCAGCGGTTTTCAGATAGTCGCGCAGATTTGGCCCATCGACGAACTCCATGGAGAAGAAGAGGGACCCATCCTCGGCGCGTTCGGGGTCGCCGCAGTCGACGACATTCCTGTTGCGCACTTGGCGGAGGGTGCGCACCTCGCGCAGAAACCGGCTGGTAAAGGCCTCGTCTTCGCTCAACTCCTGGGAGAGGAATTTGAGCGCGCGGGGTTCGTCCATGATGGTTTGCTGGGCCAGGTAAACGGAGCCCATTCCGCCCTTGCCGAGCTTGCTTTTGATCCTGTAGGTATCGCGGATCAGCATACCCGGCTTCAGGTCGCGAATCTCGCTGAGCAGGCCGCCGTGGGTGGGGCAGGTGGTGTGGCTGTCGTGGTATCCGGACTCACACTGCGGGCAGATTTTCATTCGCTTGCCTTGTTTTGATTCAGAGGGTCATACAGGCGTACTGGGGTAACAGCATTGTGTCAGCCCAACTTGGCCGTGCGCAACTAAAAAACCGGATATCTGCCGGCGATGGTGTGGAGTGCGGGCCGGGGCTGGAGGCCGAAGCGTGATCGCGTATAAACTGGGCAAGCTGAGAATCGGATGAAAGCCCGCAATTCCCGGTTTTGTTGCGCCCCGGAGACAGCCCTATCCCGTCTGCACAGGTGCTGGGGATGGAAACGGATAAAAAAACGGGCACGGCTGTGGCGTCTGGAGGTAAATTGTCTAGTAGCCGGGTCGGCAAGAAGGAAATCCCGGCGGAGCGCAAAAGAACGGAATGGCCGGATGCAATAATCGCTCAGCAAGACGGTAAGGAGTAATATGGACTTCCCCACGCTTAGTTATACCGACACCGACGGGCAGCACACCGTCAAACTCGAATCAGCCGCTACATCGATTGGCCGTTCGCCCGGTCAAAACATCATTTTGCTGGATCCATTTGTCTCGCGCCAGCATGCGGTCATCGTCAGGGAAGATTCGACCTATACGGTCATGGACCGGGACAGCAGCCACGGTACGTTCCTCAATGGCGAGCGCGTTCTGAAAGCTGCCCTGAAGTCGGGCGATGCGCTGCAACTGGGGTCGCTGGAGGCGCCGCGCCTGCACTTCCAATTCGATGCGGGGGGAGAACGGAAGGCCGTGCCAAGCAGCATGGTCACCAGCCTGCTTTCCTCGATCACCGAATTTCCGCTTCCCGGCGAGAAACGCCCGCCGGCAGCTCGCGAAATGGAGCAGTTGAACTGGCTGCTGAGCGCCGCGCGGCAGTTGAACGCCGGCGGAGCGATCGAGGATATCCTCACCACCCTGCTGCAGTTGACGCTGCAGCTCACCAGCGTGGAGCGCGGGTTCGTCTTCCTGAGTGAAGGCGGCAAGATGAAGCTTGCGCGGGGGCTGAATTCCGAAGGCCTGTTCGTTGAAGAGGACTCGACGATCTCGCACCGGGCCATCCAGAAGGCGATCGAGAGCGACGCAAAGTTCTCCATCAGCGACACCATGGCGGACGACAGCGCCTCGGCCTGGGCGAGCGTGATGGTGAATAAGATTCGCAGCATCTATTGCATTCCACTGCGCAAGCGCGATGCTAAAAACCAGAATGCCGAACTGCTGGGGCTGCTCTATCTCGATAGCCAGATCGGCGCGGGAAAATTGAGCGAAGTCGATCAGCAGTTGCTGGACACCATCGCCACTGAAGCCGCCGCGCTGCTGCAAAACGCCCTGCTCGCCGAGGCGGAATACAAATCGCGCAGGACGCGCGAGGAACTCGCCATTGCCGCGAAGATTCACAACGGCCTCATGTCCATCACCCTGCCGGTGATTCCATACGCCCTGCTGCAGGCCAAAAGCATTTCCTGTTACGAAATCGGCGGCGATTTCTTCGACGCGGTGGCGCTTGACGACTGTGTGTGCGTGGCCATCGCGGATGTTTCGGGCAAGGGCGTTCCGGCCGCCATCGTGGCCGCCATCATGCAGGGCATCATCCACGCGCAGATGCTCTCCGGGCAAAGCCTGCCGGATATCGCGGCGCTGTTGAATCAGTTTCTTTGCACCCGCAATGTGGGCAAGTACGCGACCATGGTGATGCTCAAGCTCTTCCCCGACGGACGCGTTGAATACATGAACTGCGGCCACATTCAGCCGCTGCTCATCCAGGACTCCGGGGTGAAACGATTGGAAGAAAGCAACCTGATTGTCGGGCTGCTTCCCGGCGCGAGTTATACCTCCGCGAAATATACGATGAAGCCGGGAGAAAGGATTCTGCTGGCGACGGATGGATTGGTCGAGGCCGAGAACAGCGCCGGTGAACCCTTTGGCGACGCAAGATTGAGCGAGATGGCTATTAAAAAGGATCTGAACGGCATCCTCGATGATGTGGGAAAATTCCAGGCGAATAATGAGGCGCAGGACGACTGCACATTGGTTGAGGTCAAATACAGCGGCGGGCGTGAGCCTTCTCGCAAAACGGGCTGATGCGTTGGATTCGTATCGCGAGATGCGATCTCGCCGCATAGGATCATTGCGGCGCTTGCAGCCTTTCAGCTCACCCGCAGCACCATCCTGAGCGTGGCGCCGGGCGCGGTGGTCATCCGCTCGAAGGCCTTCTGGCCCTCTTCGAGCGGCATCTCGACGGTCCACGGGCTCAGGTCGATCTCACCATCCGCCAGCAATTTCAGCGCGCGTTCAAAATCCGCCGGCGTGTAAGCAAACGACATCGCCACGCGGTGCTCCTTGCGGATGCTGGTCACAAAGTCGATCTCGCTGCGCGGATGCCCCATGCCCAGCAGCACCACCAGTCCCCCCGGCCGGCAAAGATCGAAGGCCGCCTGCCGCGCCGCGCTTGTGCCGCAGGCATCGAGCGCCAGGTCCAGCCCGTGGCCGGCAAACCGGCTTCCTTCCGCGCGGCCTTCCTCCGTGCCGGCGTTCACCGCCAGCGTGGCTCCCATTGCGCGCACCGTCTCCAGCCGCGCGTCGCTCACGTCCTCCACCAATATCTCGCGTGCCCCCATCCGCCTGGCCGTCAGCAGCGCCAGCGAACCCATGGTTCCTCCGCCCACGATTCCCATGCGGAAAAACGGCTGCGGCGCCGCGATCCGGAAGAGATGAACGATGTTGGCCAAAGGCTCGGTGAGCACTGCCCGCGCGTCGGTCAGATGATCGGGAATCTCGTACACCTGCGACTCGGGAAGGACGACAAACTCCGCGTGGCAGCCGGAGGTCCGGTCCATGCCCAGCAGGCGAAAACTCGAACACAGATTCTGCGCTCCGTTCAGGCAGACCGTGCAGTGCCCGCAACCGATGAGTGGATTGGCCACCACGCGCCGCCCGTCCGGCCTGCGCCCCACCAGTTCGTGCCCCAGCACCAGCGGCGGAATGCGGTGACGGCTGCGCCCCAGAAATCCCGAGAGATCCGAGCCGCAGATGCCCGCGGCGGTTACGGCAATCTCGCTTTCTCCGGCAGCCGGACGAGGACGAGGGAGTTCCTTGAGCGTCACCTGGCGCGGAGCGGTATAAACCAAAGCGCGCATGATCTTTCCTTCCAGCATCTTCCAGAGAGGGTGGAATGCGCGGCCACGGAAGCCGAGCGAACGCTTGCCGGCAGGCCGGGGCCCCGGCGACTGGCATCAATCCTTCTTGATGAACTGCCAGGTTGGTGGGCCCGCAGGGATTCGAACCCCGAACCAAGGGATTATGAGTCCCCTGCTCTAACCGTTGAGCTACAGGCCCTTCTGTGCAGTATCGAAGCAAGATGCCACTTATGGGCAACTTCCCGCTTTCCTTCGAACGCCGTACGCCGGTTGCTTTCTCAGTGTGACACAGCCGCAAGGCGTAATCCCGCTAAACGAATGCGGCCACGCCGGAGTTTCCCGCCGGCGTGGCCGCATTCAGTGATGAGCAACGCGGCTCTACTTCGGTTGCGCCGGAGAGGCTGGAGCAGCCGGTGACGCCGGGGCAGACGGCGTTGGCGCCGCGGCTGGCGCTGGCGCTGGAGCAGGCGCTGGCGCTGGAGCAGGCGTTCCGGACGCCGGTGCTGACTCGCCGGTTAGCCGATGCCCGCGGAGGTCGTTGATACCGCCTCTTCCAGCAGGCGGCAAGGGTGGTGCGGGGGGCTCTACTACATCCACCAGCTCGACATCGTAAATCATGTCGGACATGGGAGGAATCGCGGGAGGGTGGCCCATCGGGCCCCAGGCCAGTTGCCAGGGGATATACAGGCGGCGCTTGCCGCCGACCTTCATGCCGGCAAAGCCCTGGTCAAAACCGAAAATCATTTGGTGGCGGCCCTGGATAAAGTTGACGGTCATCGGAGGGCCTGGCATGGCTTTACCATTGGCGTCCAGCAGGATCTTGCCGTCCTTGTCCTTGACCGGAGGACCCCCGTGGTCGTAGGTGGAGTCGATCTTGTGCCCGTCGGCGGCCAGCCAGTAGGTGTATTGGACCTTGTAGAGCTTGTTCGGCTCGGCCTCGGCGCCGGTACCGATCACGAAATCCTGGTAGCGAAGGGCGAGGACAGACTGCACGTTGCCCTGAACATGAGGTATTCCGGGGGGCAGTACGATGCCCGCCGATGCTATCGAGCAATCCTGGTTTGTTGCAGAGGCGGCCGGTTTGGCGGCGCTGGCCGCGTTGGTGGCCAGATGGGCCGGGGTTTGTGAGCTTGCGGCAGCCGCGCTTGCCGCCATCAAAAGAGTCAGAAAAATGTGTTTCATGGTGTGGCCTTACTCCGAGATTTAGATGTACTCCGGGATATACCCCGGGATGGTTCTTGACGGAAGTGTATCAGGCGCTCCCGCACTTACGCACCCGGCCGGCGGCTCGCTGGCAGCGCCGTCCTGGATGCCAGACGCACCAGAGCGCCAGACCGCTCGACGCGGATCGATTCGTTCCGGGCCTGCGCCATCGGCGTGCGGCGGATGCCGCCGGCCGGCGTTGCGTTCAGCCCCGTGCGCCTCTCTGCGAAAATAGAGGCAGATGATTTCCCTCAAAAATGCCGGCAAGCGGTTTGGGCCGCGGGTCTTGTTTATGGAAGCCAATTGGCTCATCCGAAACAAGGAGAAGACCGCGCTGGTGGGCGCCAACGGAGCCGGAAAATCCACACTGATGAAGGTGCTGGCCGGCCTGGAGACGCTGGACTACGGCAGCTTGCAGCAGATGCGCGGCATCAGCATCGGCTACCTGCCCCAGGAGGGGTTGCATCTCGCCGGCAGGTCGGTCTTTGACGAATGCCTCGCGGTCTTTGACGAACTGCGCGAGATGGAGCGGGAGATCGTGCGGCTGGGCGGGCAACTGGCCGAACTCGACCACGCCAGCCCGGAGTACGAGTCCGCGGCGGAGCGTTACTCGATGCTCCAGGAACGCTTTCACGCGCTCGACGGCTACGCTCTGGACGCGCAGGTCGGCGGCGTGTTGACCGGATTGGGATTTGGCAAGGAGGATTGGTCGCGCCAGACCGACGAGTTCAGCGGCGGCTGGCAGATGCGCATCGCGCTGGCCAGGCTGCTGCTGGCCAAGCCGAATCTTCTGCTGCTCGACGAGCCCACCAACCACCTGGACCTTGAAACCCGTAACTGGCTCGAAGACTATCTCCGCACTTATCCCTTCGGTTACATTCTTATCTCCCACGATCGCTACTTTCTCGATGTAACTATCGACCGCACCGTGGAGATTTGGAATAAGCGGCTGACTATCTATCAGGGTAACTATACAAAGTATCTAAGTCAGAAAGACGAGCGGCGCACGCAGCTTAAGGCGGCATACCGCAACCAGCGCTTGCAGATCGAGCACCTTGAAGCCTTCATCAACCGCTTCCGCTATAAGGCCAGCAAAGCGAAACAGGTGCAAAGCCGCATCAAGGAACTCGAAAAGATCGAGCGCATCGAGATTCCCGAAGAAGAGCCGGTGATTCACTTCAAGTTTCCCCAGCCGCCGCCCTCGGGTCGGATGGTTGCGGAGGCCGATGGGCTCTCAAAGAGTTACGGCGCCAAGCAAGTGCTCAGCCGGGTCAGGTTCAACCTCTCGCGCGGCGACCGCGTGGCGCTGGTGGGCGTGAACGGCGCGGGCAAATCCACGCTTATCCGCCTGCTCACCGGTGAAGAACCGCCCACGGCGGGCCAGGTGAAGCTGGGCCACAACGTGGTCAGCGAGTACTTCGCGCAGGACCAGTACAAGGTGCTCGACGGCGAGACGCGCATGATCGACGACATCAGCGCCGCCGCGGTCAAGGTTCCCGAGGTTGCGCTGCGGTCGCTGCTGGGCTGCTTTCTCTTCAGCGGCGACGACGTCTTCAAGCCGCTCGGCGTGCTCTCGGGCGGCGAGCGCAACCGCTACGCGCTGGCGCGCATTCTGGTTTCGCCGTCAAACTTTCTGCTCCTCGACGAGCCCACCAACCACCTGGATATGCGCGCCAAGGATGTGCTGCTGGAGGCGCTGGCGGTCTTCTCGGGAACGGTGATCTTCGTATCTCATGATCGTTATTTCATCGACCGGCTGGCCACGCGCGTGCTTGAAGTGGAAAACGGGACGGTCACCAGCCACGAGGGCAACTACGAGGACTATCTGCGCTGGAAGGAAGCGCAATCCGCGGTAGCCACAGCGCCGGAACCCGCGCAGCAGACGGGTGCCCCATCCTTTCGCCGCACTTCGGCGAAAGGGTGGGAAGCCGGCAGCCTCGTTCCTTCCGCGCCCTCCGCGGAGAAGTTGGAGGCCCCATCCCCAATCGATACCGCCAAGGACCGTCCCCGCCGCCTGAACCCCATCAGGCAGAAACAGATGGAGGAGCGCTGCGCCTTTCTGGAAGAAGAGATCCCGCGTATCGAAGCCGCCATCCGCCACACCGAGGAGCAGCTGGGCGTCTTCGTCTCAGCCGCCGAAACCCAGCGGCTCACCGCACTGGCTGAAGACCTGCGCAACCAACTAGCCGCGCTCACAGCCGAGTGGGAAGAGCTGATGATGCAGTTGGATGGGCAGTCCGCGCTCTCATGATTTACTGAAGTTTCCAATTGCCACCTGCCGCGTTGGGCCACTATCCTCATGATCGAGCGTCACCGTTCCCCCAAAAAACAAAGTTCCCCGAAGCTCAGAAACTCGGCATCCAACAGGCTGGCAAGTATTTGGTTGATAGCAACTCTGATCGGCAACTGCATGCCGATGGTGGAGATCAATCTTGCAGAGGAGGAATCATGAAGGCATTCACACGAGGTTTTGTCGTACTTATGCTGCTCGCGTTCACCCTGCCCGGTTTTTCCCACGCGCAGGCAACCAATCTTGCGGGCAAGTGGAGGATAACGTGGCTGGCCGGCGGCAAGCCCGTCGCCAAACCGAACACCATTAACCTGACTGAAAGCAACAGCGCCGGCAAGATGACCACTCTCAGCGGGACCTTCATCTCTGACGACGGCGAGAAGTGCGCCGTCACAGGGCACAAATCCAATGACACAGACAGGCAACTCGATATGAGCGTCACCTGCGCCACCTGGAGTATCTCGATTACCGGCACTGTTGCGGTGGACGGCCAGCAGATCAATGGTGGCTACATTGTCCATTACCCCAATGGACCTCATCTCGGAGATTACGTGATGGATAAGATCATCTGCATGTTGCCCGAAGGCTGCAACAATTGAACAAAATCAGAACGAAATTAAGACCTGGGGCACCCGGCAAATAGGTAGCCTGCTCAGAATAGATTCTTCAGGTTGCGCCGGCCATCTACAATTCTGACGATTTCGACTTCGTCGATGGCGCCCTGATCGCTATCCGGATGTGTCTCATAAAGAATCAGGTATGGCCCTTCAACGAGTATGCGCGACGACGGACGAATTTCAGGCCGCCGCACTCCAAGCCGGGGATAATTGATCAGCGATTCGGCCTTTGCCCGCACGGCATCGAAGATACGTTCGGCGGCGGATGGATTGTCGAGACCGATATAGATATAAATCTCGATCAAATCCTCCCGAGCCTGCGGAGTCCAGAAAAGATCAGCTGGCACGGGATTGATTCTTGGCGGCAACTGCAAGCCGCGATCGCGCCTCTCGCCGCGTATGGTTGAAATCCACCGGCGTAGCTGTTCCGCTCTCCTTGCCTTGATCCCAGAGTTGGCGTAAGCGTTTCAAGTCATGAAGCCGCGACTCGCGCTTGAATTGCCAGTCCCGGATCGCCTCGCGCACGATCTCGCTTGAAGTGGCATATTCTCCCGTTTCGACCGCTGCCTTGAGAGCGGCAAGCTGCTCCCCGGTCAAGGCGATACTGACTTTTTGAACATCCGGCATGACGGCGTCTCCGCTCCCGGCTGGAGTATTCCTTACTACTTCTTGCTATATTATAGCAAAAAGAAGGTAAATCCACGTCTAGCCATCAACCCCTGGGATTGCAGGCCATTCATCCGGAGAGAAGGGCCGCGTCGTGGATGTGAAAAACTGAAGGCCTGCTGGATCAATTACCTCAACTGGCTCATCCGCTCCCTGAATGCGCAGAAGGACTTTAGGATTCGGACCAACTTGTTCTGTGGGCCAAAGAGGAATTACCCAACCTTCGCCCGTGATCTCGATACGCCAATCTTGCTTCACAGGGAATTTCAAAGTTTGAAAATCGCATTCATGAATCAGTACGGGCTTCCCTGGTTCCCCTGTTTCCCTTGGCTGTCTTACTAAGGGACGAATCGGTTGTGTAATTTCTATGTAGCACTCGCCAACCTCCCATGGATCAGAAGAAGATGAGCGAACATAGATCTCCACGTACTTAGCTCTGTTCCAGTAGACGGCAATTCTCCCGTTCACTTCGCGGCTTCTTCTCAGTCTCTTGTCAACAGCATTCGTTAGAATCGCCTTCTCCCCAGCCCAGATGAGCAGCTGTAGATACTTCTTAACATCCAAACGATGGCAGTGCAGCACAAGCAGTAGCACGCCTTTAGGATGGTCGATGTAAAGACTGAATTCTGGCCACTCGTCGCCTGGGTGTTGGCCTCCTTCGCGGAGTATCGTCTGCGCGGGCTTTGCGTTCGCGCCTGCAGAGAAACGCGGAGGCTCCAGCCGTTTGAATGTTGCGTCCGGGTGGGTTTCGATGGCCTCAAGTTCATGGCTCTCGGCGATGGACTCGATTGACGGCTTGGACTCTCGTTTTAGGATTATGTTTCCGTAGATGAAGGGTCCTCGGCGCAAGGCGGAGTCCCGAGTATGGCCGAGGGGGTACATGACAAACTGCATCTTTTCTGGCCGTGTATCCTCGTTGTCAGCGACCCATCCCTGCGGCGGGCTCACAATTGCACCGACGGGCTCGACCCACAGGTACGCATCGCCCATGTGTTGGAATTCGGATAGTCTCTCGGGAGTTATGATCCTCAATTCAGTTTGGCGTGATCCGTTTTGTGCGCGCTCATATGCCGACTTCGAGTAACCCTTGGTTGTGACGAGGGCACCCTTCCTAATTCCGAGATCCTCTAGCATTCCCAGAAAGGCCTCGACGTCTTTTATATTCACCTTCCTCTTGTAGCATTTGCAATCGACCACGATACTCAGGATGACGCCAGCATAATCCCGTTCCACCAGGACGTCGATCTGTCTGGACCGTCCGGAGATGATGCCCCTCATTGTCACGTTTTGCTGGATGTGTGCCCCAGGCAATAACCTTTGCAATGTTCCGAAGATGTATGTTTCGTAGTCCTGCCAGTCGAGAGCTTTCGTCCAAAGATCCATGCGTTGCTCGCCTTGAATTCTCATGTCTTTGAACAGAGTTTACAGCGTTACTTTCCTGCCCTTCGTGCATAATCAAAATAAGATGGCTCTTTTGTGGAATCCCGAGAGCTGGACCGAGCGGCTGGCGGAGCTGGAGGCGCAAACCGGCGAGCTGAAGGAGGCTCCGCTGCGGCGCGATGTGCGTTCGCTGGGGACCTTGCTGGGCGACGTGCTGCGCGAGCAGGCCGGCGATGAGCTGTTTGCCCAGGTGGAAGCGCTACGGCAGGGGACCATCCGGCGGCGCGACGCGGAGGCTCGCGGCGACGAGGAAGAGGCTACGCGGCTGGCCATCGGCTCGCTGGAGCTGGTGCACCGGCTGCCGGTGGAGCAAGCCATTCTGCTCACCCGCGCCTTCGCCTTCTACTTCGAGTTGATCAATCTTGCAGAGACCAACCATCGCAAGCGGCGGCGCATCGCACTGCAACTGAGCGGACAGGCCGTGCGGCAGCGCGGGTCGCTGGCCGGAACGCTGAGCGAGATGCGACGCGTGGGCATCAGCGCGGAGGAGGCTCTGGACTGGCTCAGGCGCGTGCTGGTTGTGCCGGTCTTTACCGCGCACCCGACCGAGGCGGCGCGCCGGACGGTAATGTTCAAGCGGCGCCGCATCGGCGAGTTTCTCGCCAGCCTGGATCGCATCCCCGTGCCCGAGCAGGATATGGCGCGGCTGGAGCAACTGGTGATGGCGGAGATCACCGGACTGTGGCAGACCGACGAGGTGCGCTCGCGCCGGCCCAGCGTTTACGACGAGATCAAGATGGGGCTGGACTACTACGACGTCTCGATTTTTGACACGCTGCCCAGCCTTTACCGCGAGATCTCCGAGGCGCTGCGCGCGGCCTACTCGTTGGAGATTGAGCCTCACGAGCTGCCGCAGGTGCTCTGCTTCGGCTCCTGGATCGGCGGCGACCGCGACGGCAATCCCTTTGTCACGCCGCAGGTGACGCGCGACGCCATTCAACTGGCGCGCGGGCACCTGCTGCTCTACTACCGTCGGCGGCTGGACGAGATCACCAACCTGCTGACCACCAGCGCCCAGCAGACGGCGGTGAGCGAGAAGCTGCTGGCGCGGCTGAAAGCCTACGTGGCGCAGGTGCATACGCCGGAGGCGCAGGTCTTCGGCGCGCAGTACGAGTTCGAGTACTATCGCCGTTTTGTCATCTGCCTGAAGGCGCGCGTGCAGCGGACACTGGAATTTATGGAGCATCCCGGCCACGCCGGCGCGCTGCCGAATCCTTCCTACACGCTGGCCCAGGGACAGGACAAGCTGGCCCAGGTGCTGCCCGCCTACTGCTCGGTGGAGGAGTTCATTGCCGACCTGGAGACGCTGCGCGCCTCGCTGGCCGCCAATCGCGGGCTGCGCATCGCGCGCACGCTGGTCGATCCGCTGATTCTTCAGGTGCGCACCTTCGGCCTGCATCTGCACACGCTCGATATCCGCCAGCACGCGCGGGTCCATGCGGCGGCCTTGCAGGAGGCCATTGCCGGCTCCAGCGCGCCGGCGCTCTACGGCGGCCTCTCCGAGGAGACGGCTAGCGTGCTCGAAACCTTCCGCGTGGTGGCCGAGATCAAGAACGGCTGCTCGCCCGAGACCATTCGCCAGTACGTCATCAGCGGCGCCGCATCAGTGGACGATGTGCTGGCCGTAGTGCGGTTGGCGCGGCTGGGCGGCGTGCAGGTGGAGGGCTCGGGACGTGATCCGGGCCTGATGCCGGTGCCGCTCTTTGAATCCATTGGAGACCTGCGCCGGGCTCCGGCCGTCTGCCGCGAACTCTGGAGCCGGCCCGACTATCGCAAGCTGATGGCCACCTGGGACAACTGGCAGGAGGTGATGCTGGGCTACTCCGACTCCAACAAAGACGGCGGCATGCTGACCAGCACCTGGGAGATCTTCCGCGCCCATCGCGATCTGCACGTGGCGGCGCGCGAGGCGGGCGTCAAGCTGCGCATCTTTCACGGACGCGGGGGCACGGTGGGCCGTGGCGGCGGACCCACGCATCGCGCCATCTTCGCCCAGCCCATGGACTCCTTTGACGGCCAGTTGCGCATCACCGAACAGGGCGAGGTGCTCAACTTCAAATATGCCGACGAGGTGCTGGCCGAGCGCAACCTGGAATTGATGATCGCCGCCTCGCTCGACGCTTTGGCGCGGCCCAACGCCCGCGACCCCAAGGGCCACTTCACCGGCGTGCTCAAGCCCGAGTGGGAGGCTGCGCTGAACGAGCTTTCGAAGCTATCATATGGTTTCTATAGAAAGCACATCCTCGACGATCCCGGCGTGGTTACCTATTTTGAACAGTCCACGCCGGTGGGCGAGCTGGAGAACGCTAAGATCGGCTCAAGGCCGGCGCGGCGCAACGAATCGACTCTACTCGGAGACCTGCGCGCCATTCCCTGGGTCTTCGGCTGGACGCAGTCGCGCCTGATGGTTCCCGCATGGTTCGGCGTGGGCTTCGCCATCGAGCAATATCAGCCTCAATCCGGCGCGCTGGAGTTATTGCAAACCATGGCCCGTGAATTTCCGCTCTTCATTGATCTGCTGCGCAACGTGGAGATGGCGCTGGGCAAGGTTGACCTGGCCACCGCGCGCCTCTACTCTTCGCTGGTTGAGGACGCGAAGCTCCGCGAGCGCATCTACGGCCTGTTTGAAGCCGAGTTCCATCGCACGGTGCGCGCGGTGCTGGCCGTGACCCGGCAGACCGAATTGCTTGAGACCAACCAGGTGCTGGCGCACTCCATCAAGCTGCGCAATCCCTACGTCGATCCCATGCACCTCATCCAGGTGGACATGCTGCGCCGCAAGCGTCAGGGCGAAGACACTCCGGAAGTCAACCGCGCCATCGCCGCCACCATCAGCGGCATCTCGGCTGGACTGCGCAATACCGGCTGAGGTAAAGTGCGCGCACGACGCTTTTCTCAGGTTTCACTTGCCATACCCCGCTCTTGGGGTCTACTCTATTTCCATGCATCGATGTCGCTAACACCGCCCTGGTGACAGCTCCGATGCAGACGTGCGCCGTAACCGCGCGCGTATTCCCCGCTTTTTCGAGTTCCACTACCCCAAACACTTTCAAAAGAAGTACCCGGGAGAATATCCCGGAAAAAGGAGAAGATTATGGCGCGCATAGCCGCGGATGTAACTGAACTCATTGGCAAGACCCCGCTGGTGCGGCTGAATCGCATAGCGGCCGGCCTGCCGGCTACCGTTGTAGCCAAGCTGGAAAGCCAGAACCCGGTCTCGAGCGTAAAAGACCGCATCGGCCTGGCGATGATCGATGCCGCCGAGAAGGCCGGCAAAATCAAGCCCGGCAAAAACGTGCTCATCGAGGCGACCAGCGGCAACACCGGCATCGCGCTGGCCTTTGTGGCCGCCGCCAAGGGCTACAAGCTGATCCTCACCATGCCCGAAACCATGAGCCTGGAGCGCCGCGTGGTGCTGCTGGCATTCGGCGCGGAAATCGTGTTGACGCCCGGCCCCAACGGCATGAAGGGCGCCATCGCCAAGGCCAACGAGATCCTGGCCAAAACGCCCAACGGCTATGTCGTACAGCAGTTCGACAATCCCGCCAACCCGGCCATCCACTACGCCACCACCGGACCAGAGATCTGGAACGATACCGACGGCAAAGTGGACATTCTCATCTCCGGCGTGGGCACCGGCGGCACCATCACCGGCGTAGCCAAATACATCAAGGAGCGCAAGCCGGGGTTCAAAGCCATCGCCGTCGAGCCCGCAGACAGCGCGGTGCTCTCCGGCGGCAAGCCCGGACCGCACAAGATTCAGGGCCTCGGCGCGGGCTTTGTGCCCAGCATACTCGACACCAAGCTGATCGACGAGGTGATCCAGGTAACCAACGACGAGTCCATCGCCATGGCCCGCCGGCTGCCGCTGGAGGAAGGCCTGTTTGTGGGCATCAGCTCGGGAGCGGCGCTGGCCGCGGCGCTGAAGGTGGCAGCGCGGCCTGAAAACGCCGGCAAGCTGATCGTGGTGGTCCTGCCCGATTTCGGCGAGCGCTACCTGACCAGCATCCTGTTCGAGTCGCTGCGCCAGCAGGCCCTGGCTTTGCCGGTCGAAGCAATTGCGGTGTAGTTGCTTTGAAAGGGCACGGCTTTAGCCGTGCCGCCCGATAAGCAAAAGAAGCTCTGGGCTTTAGCCCCTGAGGGAATGTAATCTGAACAATATGCGTTCCCTCAGCGGCTAAAGCCGCGGACGTTTCCATTCTTTAACGGATGGGCTGAAGCCCATCCCTTCAATACCGAAGATTCTTGCGGTTTTGAAGCACTGTTGCCGGTTTGCCGCCATGGCCCTCTTTGCCCGCATTCGCGAAGACATCAACTCCGTGCTGGAGCGCGACCCGGCCGCGCGCACGCGGCTGGAGGTCTTTCTCTGCTATCCGGGCCTGTGGGCCGTCTGGATTCACCGCGTCTCGCACGCCCTGTGGCGCGCCAAGCTGCGCCTGCCCGCGCGATTGCTTTCCCAGGTGGCGCGCTTCTTCACCGGCGTGGATATTCACCCCGGAGCGCTGCTGGGCCGGCGCCTGTTCATTGACCACGCGACGGGAGTGGTGATCGGCGAAACCGCCATCGTGGCCAGCGATGTGACCATGTACCAGGGCGTAACCCTGGGAGGAACCGGCAAGGGCCACGGCAAGCGCCATCCCACGGTCTGCGACGGCGTCTTCATAGGCAACAACGCCAACCTGCTGGGCAACATCACCATCGGCGAGAACTCGCGCGTGGGCGCCGGCTCGGTGGTGCTCGATGACGTGCCCCCCAACTCCACCGTCGTCGGCGTTCCGGCCCACATCGTCTATCGCAACGGCCAGCGCGTGCTGATTACCGATCCGCACGACGTAAAGGACCCGCTCTCGGACGTGCTCATCGCTCTCTCGGCCCGCGTGGAGGAGCTGGAACAGCGGCTCGGCGGCATGCCGCGGCCCGCCGGACCCTTCGCCGCCGAAGAGGCAGAACGCGCCGCCTACCGCGTGGAGCTCGACCGGCTGCGGCAGTATGTTTCGATGGGCGAAGGCATTTGAGGCTTTGCCTCGCACTCCTCTCAAATCTCTCGAAAGCTGAAAATCGTTGGCTGAGCGATAAGGGGTGCTGACGCCAGTTGACAATATTGCCTAGGGAAATCAGTAAACCCTTGCCAACTTCACAGGACTAAGCGGTTTTTAATGGAATCATTTGGCGTATATGCTTCAAATTGACGGAGTCGTGACGAGCCCAAATCAATTAAGTAAATCGCAGCCTGCACATGCCCGATTGTTTGCCACAGAACTGGGAATTCGGAACGTACGAGTCAGAAGATCGCATAGTGTGCCCTATCCGCAATTGAACGCGACTAGGACGAGCCGTTATCCCGCTTTTTTCCGGAAAACCCGCCTGCAACAGAAAACAATCCCCCGAAGCACCGCTACAAGAACGAAAAATACGAGTGCGAGGGCAAGATTGATGTTCAGCGTCGTGATCAGTTCTTTCCATTCGGTGTTGAAGCGGATGATCGAATAGACGTTTACAACAAGAGCCGCGAGAATACAGCCGGCAAAAATCAGCAATTCCCGGATGATTTGCCGTCCTGAAATGACAATATCCTTCATACCCTGAATCCCTCCGGCCAAGCGATCTCCTGTTGTTGTTCCATCGAAGCCTGTCCCATCAGGACGCTTACTCCGGTTCTGCACGCCTGTTCCATCATGCCGGGAATGGGTTCGCGCAAGCGGATCGCGTTTGCGAAGGCGGCCAGCGCTATGGCTGTTCCGTCTTCCGTGAGCTTCTCATTCACAAGCAGACTTCCCTTGGTGTCTTTTTTCAGGTCAGGCACCCAACTGGGTCCGCCGATGGGAACCGTATTGAAGAACCCATGCTCCAACCCGTTGATGAGCTGAACGATGCCGGGCGCGGGCGGCGGGCTCTCGGCGTACAAACGGCCCGATATAGCCTCGATGGTCCCCTTGGGGCCCATGATCTGAATCTCCTCGCCATAGAGCCGGTTGCTGGTCAGCGAGTCGTAGACCACATGGGTGCCGTCCGCATAACGGTACACTACGTTGACGTTGTCGTATAACTCGCGCCCGTCCTTCCAGTAATTGATGCTTCCATAGCCCGCGCAGGCAACCGGATGCGCGCCGAGAAACCAGTTGGCCACCTGTATGTGATGAGAGGCCAGCTCGGTCATGAGTCCGCAGGAATAGGCGCGGTAGAGCCGCCAATTCAAGCGGCGCTCCAGGCTTGGGTCCGGTACCGGGTTACGCCAGTTACCATGGCGGTGCCAGTAAGCGCGGATTTGAGTGATCTGCCCGATCTCCCCGTTGCGCACAAGCTCAAGGGCGCGCAGGATGAGGGGGCTGAACAAACGCTGGTGACCGATCAGAAAGACCTGCTTGCTTCCGCGGTAGGCGTCGGCAACTGCTTGGCACTCCTCAATGGTGTAAGCGAGACTCTTCTCGCAGTAGACATGCTTGCCGGCGGAAAATGCATCCAGGCACATGCGAGAGTGGAGATAGAGAGGCGTGGCAATCACGACGGCGTCCAAGCCCGGCATATCGAGCATTTGGCGATAATCGGCAAAGCCCTTCGCCCTTTTGACCCGCATCAAACCGGCCTGAAGGTGAGGCTCGTAGTCGTCGCACAAAGCGGCGATCTCAACCCCCGGGGTGCGCAGCAGCTGAGCGATCAGAAGGTTTCCACGCGTGCCGACGCCGACCAGGCCAATGCGCACGCGGTCCGCCGGCGAGTCTCCTACCGGCGCGGCGCGCAACGGCGACCACCAGGGCAATTCGGCGAGAAGTGCGGAAGAACCGGCTAGAACAGCGAGGCGCTTGAGAAACTCGCGCCGATGCGCGCGATCTGAACCACCCGAAGAAGAAACAAATGCAGAATCAGAGTCCATATTCCCACTCGATGCAAGGAACAAACTTCCCCGCGTTGGTACGGTAAACAATCTCAATCGCCGAGATTGTGGAGAATCCGGAGATAAGCGCAGCACGGTCTCGCTCCGGAGTTACGAGCAGAGCGGTAGAGAGTACCTCTGCCTCGATACCGCTCGGGCTTACAACCGAAATTGTGCGGTACCCTTCCAGGGGACGGCCGTTGCGCGGATCAATGTTCTGTCCGAAGACCTGTGGTCCTCCCATGCGATTGAAAGGCGCTGTGCCGGAAGAGGAGAGAGACGCATTCCGCAAATGAAACGTGTGCACCGTGTCAGAAGGCTGAAACATGTTGGTAATTCCCACCGGCCATGCCGGACCGTGAGGATGAGAGCCGAGAACGGTGATCGAACTCTCTCCGAAGCTCAAGAACGCCTGCTCTACACCTTGTGCCCGTAAGCTGCCGTCCAGACGTTCGATTGCAAAGCCCTTGCCGAATCCGCCCAGGTCGATACTCATTCCTTTGCTCTGGAAGCGGACAGTATGAGCGATCTCATCGAGGTGGAGGCGCTCGAATCCGGTCTGAAGGCGGGCTTGCTCTATGGCCTTCCCGGTTGGTTCCTCTCCGCGGCCTAAATGTTCACGCCAGAGATGATTTAGAGGCCAAAGCGTAATGTCGAACGCTCCTCGGCTTCGCTTCCAATAATCCCGGCACAGTGAAAGGATCTCCCACAACCCCTCTGGCGGTTGAATCGCAGTTTCCGTGGCGCGGCGGTTTAAATCCGATACTGGACTTTCCGCATCGAATCGGCTCATCATCCGTTCGCAAGCACGCAAATCGCACTCCGCAGCAACGGCCAATGCTTCCGCCCTCTCTGTTTCAATTCCCACCAGAACCATCGAAAACCGCGTGTTCATCGCAAAGCAAGAGCGATGGAACACCTTTTGTTCGGGAAAAAGGGTGGGGTGAGACATTCTCCTCCACGTACATCCTTCCATACAGGCAAATATGAGAGATATTGCAAGGGTACAACATCACCGCTCAAGGGGGCAATTTTGCCCATTTTAGATGTGCCTTCTCTTCCGGTGCTACAGTGGTTTCGATTGCATTTTCCTGCCGGGGGCTTGCTTCTTGCTGGGTATTCGTTCGCTGCTCGTGGCCGTTCTGGCTCTTTCCGCCGCCGCTCATGCCGCCTCCCAGGTTCATCCCGCGCCGGTGCCGGCGGAGATGCGTTCCACCGCCTTTACCATCACCGTGAACGGCCGGCACCTGGATGTTGCGCATGCGGCGGCGAGTTATGAGTTCGTCAGCTTCGATATAACCGGTCCCGTGGAAGTAGCCATTACCGCGGCCGAGCCGGGCTTTTGGGATCACGGCGTCGATATCCAGCCCTGGCGCCTCGGCCTGCGCCCCACCCGCCGGGGCCAGACCATCCGCTTCCGTCTCGCATCGCCGGCCAAGCTCTCCATCTCGCGGCCCGGCGACTTCCTCAACCACGCCGACCTGCTTTTTCTCTTTGCCGGCTCGCCACCCCCGCCTTTGCCGCGCGACCCCAAGATCCACGCCTGGCAGCCGGGCGTCTACCACCAGAGCCTGAACCCCAAGAGCGGCGAAACCATCTACCTGGCGCCGGGCTCCTACTTTTTCGGCAGCCTGAACCTGTGGAAGGTGGAGAACGTAAAAGTGCTGGGCCGGGGAACCATCGTCTACGACGGCCCCCAGGACCCCAACACCGACGAGGGCTGGATGCAGAAGCCCGACTGGCATTGCATCGGCGCGCTGGAAGCTCATAACGTGGAGATCGACGGCCTCACCTGCATCGTCCGCTCCCGCACCTGGTCCATCCAGATGAAGGATTCCACCGGATTTGTTTTTGATGACCTGCGCGTCATCGGCGGCAATCCCGGCAACGCCAACCAGGACGGCATGGACTGGCTGGGCGGCGGCGACACCATCGTCCGCGACGCCTTTATCCGCGCCTCGGACGACGTTTTCGCCATGCAGGGCAACTGGGACGGCTACACCGACGAGGAGCTCACCCGCCCCGGCCACGACGTGGAGAACATCCTCATCGAGCACAGTGAGCTTTCCACCAGCATCTCCAACATTGTGCGCGCCGGCTGGCCGCAAAAAATCTACAACTCCAGCAACTTCACCCTGCGCGACTCCGACATTCTCCACGCCGGCATCGGCGCCTGCGGCCAGACCTTCGGCCTGCTCGGCTTCTGGGGCGCGGACGGCGCCAAAGGCATCCACTCCGGCTTTACCTTTGAGAATCTCTTTCTCGACAACTGGTACTCGCTGGTGCAAATGGAGCAGGAGTACCCTGGACTGCAGGGCTTCACCTTCCGCAACATATGGGCCCTCGACCAGCCGCCTCTGGCCGATTCCACGCTCATCGGAGACGTGGCCGGCGTGACCTTCGACAATGTGAAGTACGGCCAGACCCGCGCGGCCGCAGACGCCGATCTGCCACTGGTGGTCTCCGGCGGCGCCCAGCCGCCAACCTTCACCCCCAGCCACAGCCCCGTTGCCGCGTTTACGGTGAACCCTCCGGTCTTCGCCCCAGGACAAATCGTCACCTTCACCGCGCAGACCTCTCCCGGCGCGCGTTCTACCTGGCTCTTTGGCGATGGAACCCAAGCCAGCGGCCGGCGCGTGAGCCACCGCTTTCCCGACGCCGAGGGTACCGAACTGGATGGTTCGGGCCGCTTCAGGGTTCTGCTTCACGTCGAGGACAGTAAGGGCCACCAGGACTGGGCCGGGCAAGGAGTGGTGGCCGTAGCCCATTGGCACGCAGCCGCGGACGTCGTCGGCCCGACTGTTCCCGGCCTCACCTGGCAGATCTACCCCGGAGTGTGGACCGAACTGCCGAACCTGGCTGCCGAACGCGCGGTCTTCAATGGCGAGTCGCCCAGTCTCCAGGCCGACTCCCAGGGCTTTACCCATTACGCCGCCGCCTGGGACGGCCTGCTCGACATTCCCGCCGACGGCGGCTACACCTTTCACCTGATGGCCCGCGACGGCGCGCGCCTGGTTATCGACGGCGTCGAAGTGGCCAAAACCGGCCCGCCCTTCGCCCAGGTCTGCGACTCTGCCGGCAACGCCATGCGCTACGACCGCGGCTCGCTGGGCCTGCGCGCCGGCAAACACGTTTTTCATCTGGAAGGCCTGCACTCCGCCAGCCAGGGCTCACCCCGCCTGCTCTGGGAAGGCCCCGCTTTGCCCCTCAACGACGTGCCCCCGGCCGCCTATAGCCACCTGCGGCAGGATGTGGTAACGAAGTGAGGCTGCTTCTGGCTACTGGCTTTATCTTGGCGTTCGATTGCACAACCAGGATCAAACCGATTCGACGGTGAAAATCTTTTGCCGATGGTTAAATTCAACCTTATGCTGTTCAAAAAAGCCGGACTGGCCAAGCAATCCGAATCCGATCGGGTCCATGCCTTGAGTAAAGCCTACATAAGCAGAGAATGTAATGCCGCCGCCAAGATCGATGGTGATTGTGTCGTAGTAAGTTACGTTTGCCTGGCTGCCAACTCCGCCCGTGAGCGCTTTGGGCAAATTGAGGACATCCAATTTCAGCAGAATTGCCAGGCTCAGCGGAAATAAACAAGCATCTGCTCCGGAGTCTGGAAGTACCATGCACCGGATCGACTCGCCATTCGCCGCGGTAAGGGTGGCGAAGGTTAACGGGCGAAACGCTGTCGTTCCTTGAGGATAAGCTTCGTTTACCGGCAGGGAGATCGAGACGTATGGGTATGTGGCCTTTGCCATCTTCGCTTACAGGAACATCGCCGAGTTCTGGTCGGGAACGCGCACCATCAGCGGGAGTTTTTCGCCTTTTGCCTGGGCCTCGTTGAGCACAGCCTGAGCGTCCACTCCGAAGGCTATGGCCTTGCGTTGCCGTTCAGAGATAGCAACCCACGCGCCTGCAGGGATGCCCTTGAGCAGGTCGGTGAGATCGGCAATTGTGGTAGCCATGGTCGCCTTCTATTCTCTGCGGGCTGCGGCTTTAGACGCCCACGCCGAACTCGTGTTCGCCGGCGTTCGAGTAGTAGTCGTAGGGAGTGCGATTCTTGAACTTGTAGCGGCTGCGCAGTTCGTGGCCCACGTAGATGCCGAGGGCAGCCACGGCCATTCCCACCGAGAACCAGGTGATGACCCGCAGGGTGCAGGACTCGCTTTTCCCCTCTGTGGGGGTCTCTTCGCCGGGCGTGAGGGGTTCGTATTCAGTGGACATGATGCAGCCTCCTACACAACCATGATAGCGCAGTTCGGTTCCGGCTGGCACTCCGCGCAAGCGCTGAATCTGCCACTTTCGTTTACTGTGTAGAGTCGATTCGGGAGAGCCACGCGGTTTTTGCCGACTCGGGAAGGAAGCTGGCGCGGATGGAGTTGGCCGCCAACTGGCGCAGTTCCCGGCGGGAAAAACCCTGAATCGTGTGGGCCAGCAGGTATTCGTTGGCCACGTCGGAGCCGAAGAAGGCCGGGTCGTCGGAGTTGAGCGTGACCAGGAGGCCGGCATCGAAGTAGCGGCGCAGCGGGTGCCCGGCAAACGACGCGCAGACCCCGGTGCGGACGTTCGAGGTCGGGTTCAGCTCCAGTGCGGTGCTCCGCACTTTTAGCTCCTGGACGAGTGCAGAATCTTGGATTGCCGAAAAGGCGTGCCCGATGCGTTCCGAGCCGATGGCGAGCGCCTCCCAAATGGCCTCGGGGCCGGTGGTTTCGCCGGCGTGGTTGGTGAGGCGCAGACCGGCCTTTGCTGCTTCGGCATAGAGAGCGGCAAAGGGCGCGGAGCCGGCCTGCCGCTCGTCGCCTCCCAGGCCGATGCCCACGATCGAGGGGTAACGCGGACGCAGCTCGGCAGCCTTCAGGAAGACCCGCTCCGCCTCCTCGAAGGTAAAGTGGCGCACGGCGTCGAAGATCCAGTAGAGCGAGAGTCCCAGTTCGCGCTGGCCGCGTTCGCGGGCCCGTTCCAGGCCGGCAAAGATGGGCTCGAAGGCCGCGGGATCATGATTGCGACCCATATAAATGACGCCCACGGCGATATAGACCTCGGCGTGGACCACGCCCTGGGCAGCCAGATGTTCCATCATGCGCCAGGCGGCCAGTTCGTAATCGTCCGGGCCGATGAGCTGCCGGCAGACGGCCTTGAAGGCATCCAGGAAACCGGTGAAGTCAGTGAATCGGTAGAGGGCTTCGGCCTCGGGCAGCGTGAGCGGGCGCGTCCGCCGCGGCGGATGGCGGGCGCTCAGCTCCACCAGCGTGGTGGGCAGGATGGTTCCTTCCAGGTGCAGATGCAACTCGGCTTTGGGGAGGCGGCGGATGAAATCCTTGACTTCGGTCACAGTTCAAGTTTAGCGGAGAGATTGGTTCGCTTGTCCCATGAGCGGGAGTTGGGGCATACGGCGGCAGATGGGGGCACGGCAGGCGCCAGGTACCCGGCAGCTACCCATTTTGCGAATTGACTTAATTAAGTCGATTGGAACATAATGACGTATGGAACAAACAGCCATCCGCACATCCATCGACCTTCCGCGGGATCTGCACCGCAGGCTGCACGAGGCGGCCGCGCGCAAGGGCTGCTCTGCACGCAAGCTGATTCTGGCCGGAATCGAACAGGCAGTCGGCGAACCGGAGTTGTCCCGTCCCGCACGGCGGCTCACCCTTGACGAGTCGCTCGTTCCACCGGCTGGACGCCACATTGATTTCACGAATGAAGAGCTCTATGACCTCATTGAGTTTCCCTGATGTGAACGTTTGGCTTGCCTTGGTTTCTCACGAGCACGTTCACAGCGTGATCGCTCGCCGTTGGTGGAACTCCTCGAGTGGCCAGATCGCATTCTGCCGGCTTTCGCAGCTCGGCTTGCTTCGCCTGCTTACCACAGCGGCGGTCATGAAAGACAAACCGCTTTCGTTCGACGAGGCTTGGCGTGTCTATGACAGTCTGCTTGCGGACGAGCGCGTGGTCTTCTCACCGGAGTATTCCCGGACCGACAGGTTCTTTCGAACAAATACGACTGGCCCGGCGAACGCCCCAAAGGTGTGGGCCGATGCCTGGTTACTGGCCGTTGCAGAAGCGGCAGGCGGCGTACTGGTTACATTCGACAAGGCGCTGGCGGCGCGGGGAGCGCATTGCCTGCTGGCGAAGAGAGGCTGAAACCCACTACGCTCTTAGGGATACCCAGAAACGGAAGGTTGAGGTTCCTAGTCTCCCAAATCTCAAATTCGAGATTTAGAGCAACAGCTCGGCGGTTCAATATTCATGCCCCATGGATCAATGGAATTTCGTTAGATTGCGATCGCTCCGATACCAAACCAGACATGGACCGAAGGATATGCAAATGAAGTGGGTTGCCCCGTATCCTGCTGCGTTAGCATCCTCGGAGATTGCAACCAAACCGGATTGAATTCTTTGAGTTCCGCTTCAATCTCCCCCGCGATCTTCTTGCAGAACCGATCAGGAGTGATGCGGACACCCGCTTCAACTTTGCGGTTTGCGCCCTTCCTTTTGTGATTGGTCGGATCCGATGAAAGGCAAGCTAGATGAAGCAATCCTACCACCGGGACTTTAGGGCATCGCTGCTTCCCTTCCTGAAGTTGAGTTACAAGTCGATGTAACAGCTTTCTCCGTTTAGTTTCATTGTCTCTTCTAAATAGAAGTTTTGCCTCGATAAGGAACGCGACTTTTTTCTCTGAGACGTAACCAACAAGGTCCGGAATGCGGCGGCTGGTGAGGCACTCGGGAATATTCGAATAGCATTGTTCGCCGTAAACGGTGAATGTGTCACACGTGGAAATCGCGTTGAGCGCAACGAAAGATTCCGCATTGAACCACCCCTCGCGTCTTGGTCCGGCGAGAACGTCTGCAACTTGCTGCTGTTTGGCGTTGAAGTGTTCAATTATCGCTTTGATTGCTTCATTTTCGAATGACATATGTACCCGTCCGTTCTCCTACTCCGAACGTTATACTATTCTAAAAAACCAACTCCAAATGCCAAATACGGTTCATATTCGCTGAATACATTACTTCATCCCGGCAAACTCTGACCGGTGGCGGCTGTAGAAGTAATAAATCAGCAGGCCGGTTACCAGCCAGGCGAAGAAGCGTATCCAGGTAATGACTTCAAGCCCCATCATCAGCACAATGCAAAAGACGATGCTGAGCACCGGGAAGAGCGGGCCTAACGGAGCCCTGAATCCTCGGTAGCGCTCGGGCTCTCGATAGCGCAGGATGAGCACGCCGAGGGAGACCAGGACAAAGGCGAAAAGGGTGCCAATATTGGAGAGGTTGGAGACGGTGCCGATATCGAGCAGGCCGGCCGGGATGCCGACGACGAATCCAGCCACCCAGGTAGCTACCGCCGGAGTGCGGAATTGTGCGTGAATGCGTCCGAATATCGCAGGCAGCAGCCGGTCGCGGGACATGGCGAACCAGACGCGCGCCTGGCCAAGCTGGAAGACAAGGATGGAGGAAACCATGCCCAGGATAGCGCCAACCAGGACAAAGAGCCGCACCCAAACGAGGCCAGAGCCGCCGGGCTGCAGGGAGAGCCTCTTGAGGGCGTTGACCACCGGGGCCGCATCGCCCATGACCGACTGCCAGGGCACGATGCCGCTGAGCACAATGGCTACCGAGCCGTAGAGAACTGTGCAGGCGACCAGCGTGGCCAGAATTCCGATGGGAAGGTCGCGCTGAGGGTTTCGGCACTCTTCGGCGGCCGTGGAGACCGAGTCGAACCCGATATAGGTGAAGAAGATGATCGACCCGCCAGTCAGAAGGCCCGTCCAGCCGTTGGGCATGAAGGGATGCCAGTAGTGCGGCTTGATAAAGCTGGCGCCGGCAAAGACGAAAGCCAGGATGGCGGCGATCTTGACCAGCACCATGATGTTGTTGGCTCGGGCCGACTCGCGGATGCCGCGCACCAGGATAACCGTGAGGATCATCACGACCAGGAAGGCGGGGAAGTTGAAGCCGAAATGCCAACCGGATTTGTAAAGGTCATTGCCCGCCAGATCCTGCAAGCCGGTGGGCAGATAGGCGGGTGAGATCCACATCAGCGGTGGATGGAGGCCGAACCAGTCCAGCAGGTCAACGATATGGGCGGCAAAGCCCACGCTGACGCTCATGTTGCTGAAGGCATATTCGAGAATCAAATCCCAGCCGATGATCCAGGCTGTCAGTTCGCCCATGGTGGCGTAGGTATAGGTATAAGCCGAGCCGGCGATGGGAATCATCGACGCGAGCTCGGCGTAACAGAGGCCCGTGAAGGCGCAGACGATGGCCACCAGCACCAGCGATAGCGCCAGCGCCGGACCCGCTCCCGGCCGGCCGGCCATCGCCGTGTGGTGCATCAGATAGTGCAGCAGCGGCGTATCGCCGATCGATGGCTTATCGAAGCGCTGCCCGGCCATGGCCGTGCCGATGACCGTGAAGATGCCCGAGCCGATCACCGCTCCGATGCCGAGCGCGGTGAGCGACCACGGCCCCAGGGTCTTTTTCAGCGAGAACTCGGGAATCTCCGAGTCCCGGATCAGCTTATCGATCGATTTGCGGGCAACAAGTTGGCTGGGCAGGGCAGTTGTCCTCATCCCGCGGGTAGTGGGGTCCTGTCAATGCGGGGTTGTACGGGTTCCGGGCCGAGTGAGCCGGGCCGGAACCCTGTTGAGCGTCAGGAGCGGATGCATTTACCGCTTCGAGACTCCGCGGGCCATCTTCTTCACCTTTCTCTTGTGTTCGCCGCGCGCTCCGGTCCGCTTGGCCTTGGGGGCGGCCTTCTTGCGGGCGGCGCGTTTCAGCTTCTTGCGTTCCAGCTTGTCTTCAATCCTGGTGGTATCGGCCACGTGGTTCCTCTTTCGCTCAAATCTCTTCAGGTTTCCCGCAAATCGGGTGGATTGAGGTCTATGTTAACAGGCAATTGGCTGGGGCGAAAGCGGCGTCCGCGCGCAGAGAGCGCATTTTAGAGCCGCACCGCGGCGGTTTCCGGCGTACAATGAAAGAAGACCGGAAATCTGACCAGACTGCTCGGCTTCAGGCCGTCCCACCGCTTCAGACGAGCTACGCACCCCACGCGACAATCAACCCGCACTTTGCTGACCGGAGTTTCGTTATGCGTTCCAACCAGATTCACCGTGCGCTCGCGCATGGAATGAACCGTTTTGAAGTATGCCAGCTCGTCTCCAAAGGGGTAAAAGCCACCCACAAGACCGGCGCGCGCTTCGAGGATTCAATCAACGATGTACTGATCTACCTGGGCACCCACGATACGCCCAGGGAAAGCCTTCACCCGGCAATCCCGCAGGTGAGTGTCAAGAGCCTCAAGCCGGCTGCATAGCCTCACAGGGATCAGGGATCAGGGATCAGCTTGAGCATCCCGGCCCACACGCCAAACGCAGAAGAGGGACGGCAGATTCGCCGTCCCTCTTCTTTTTGATTTCGAACCGATTGCTCAGGAGTTATCCCTTAGACAACCTGGACGTTCTCAGCCTGCCAGCCCTTGGGACCCTTGGTCACGTTGAACTGGACCTTCTGGCCCTCTTGCAGCGAACGGAAACCGTTCGACTGGATGGCGGTGTGATGGACAAAAACATCCTCACCGTTTTCACGGCTCAAAAATCCAAAACCCTTGGCATCGTTAAACCACTTGACTGTGCCTGTTTCCATTTGTGTTGCTCCTTGATACTGAATTACCGTCCGAACGCAATGTGGAAGTGTTGCGAGTAGGCGGTAACCAAAACAGGCAAGAACTTCAGATCGAATTCTACGATTGCTTATAGTGTAGCACGGATTGTCAAGCAGGTCGATGGAGATCGTTTGCCTTGTTTCAAAACGAGATTCCGGGGCGGCCGGCAAGCTCAAGTGCGAACTAATGCGGCGAATCTGTTGCGGCGGGATGTGGACAGGGCGGGCGAGAGAGTAAACTCGATGTCGCCTGTATTCTTTGAGAGGTGACCTTGTGACCAACGACAGCAGCAGGGTTCTTGTTCTCAATCCAGGATCGACGTCCACCAAGTTCGGGGTCTACTTGAGAGAGGGCGCCGAGTTGGTGCGGACCATCCGGCATGGGGATGAAGAGATCGCGCGATTCCGCGGGCGTCCGATGCTGGCGCGGATGGACTATCGCGCGGGGCTGATCGAGCAAGCGCTCAAAGAGGCCGGATACAGCGCCACCGGGTACCAGGGAAACCGGTTTGCCGCGGTGGCCGGGCGGGGCGGGCTGCTGCCGCCGATTGCGAGCGGCACCTACCTGGTGGATGAGGCGATGGTGGAAGAGCTGCGGCTGGCGCGCCGGGGCGAGCACGCGTCGAACCTGGGAGCCTTGCTGGCGCTCCGCTTCGCCAGGGAGGCCGGGGTGAACGCGTACATTGTCGATCCGGTAACCATGGACGAGTGGCAGGAGTGCGCGCGCCTTACCGGTTCGCCGCTGGTCGAGCGCTTATGTGCCGGCCATGCGCTGAACACCAAGGCCGTGGCCCGGAGGTTTGCGCGGGAGCAGAAGCGCCCCTACGAGGCGCTGCGGCTGATCGTGGTGCACATGGGCAGCGGGATCACCGTCTCGGCGCACCGGGACGGGCGGATGATCGACAACAATACCATCGGCGAAGGCCCGTTTGGTCCGGACCGGTCGGGATGGCTGCCGGCGCGAGAACTGGTGGAGGTCTGCTTCAGCGGCAAGTACACGCAGAACGAGCTCGAGCGCCAGGTTTTCGGAGATGGCGGTCTATTGGCGTACCTGGGCACGCGCGACCTCAAAGAAGTGGAGAGCCGGATCGACGCGGGAGACGCGCAGGCCGCCCGGGTCTTCGAGGCCATGGTCTATCAAACCGCCAAAGAAGCCGGAGCCATGGCGGCGGTGCTCCAGGGCAAGGTGGATGCGGTGTTGCTGACCGGGGGCATGGCGTATTCCGAGAGAGTGGTGAAGCTGCTGAGCGGGTATCTGGAGTGGATTGCGCCCATCACGGTCTATCCCGGCGAGGATGAGTTGCAGGCGCTGGCCGAAGGAGTGTTCCGGGTGCTGGACGGCGAGGAGCGGGCGAAAAGGTTGGGGGCGTAAGCGGCAACGACGGAGTGAATTGTATGGATTTAGTTCTCGCTTACAGAGTGCATTGTCTCCCATGTCTCAGAATCGAACCATGAGGCGCCCGGCTGGCGGCGCTCTTTTGCTGGGGAGGGCCATTGACGGGGGCGAGGGAGAATAAACCTAAAAGTGTGTCATTTTGCATAGATTCAACCTCTTTAGCTGGGGTCCAATTGAACAGGCTAAAACTCAGCGCGTGTCGGGGGTTCGGCCTCAAGTGAAGAGGAGTGCCCATGCGCCGCGCGAATATCCTTGCCTCACCTGTATACATAGTTCTCCTTCTTCTCGCCCATGGCCTGATCGGTCAGGAGCTTCCCGCCAGTTCGCCTACGCTGCTGATGAAGAGCGGCACTCTGGTGAAACTTCAGTTGGCGGAAACTATCTCTTCCGCGCGCGCGCACGAGAGCGACCGTCTTGAATTTTCAGTCGTCAAAGACGTGGTGATCGGAGGGTTCACGGTAATCCGGACAGGAGCGCTGGCTAAAGGTTCGGTCATCGGGGTTAAAGGCAAGCGCCCCCTGGGGATGGGGGGCAACGTGACTGTCAGGCTCGATTCGGTGAAGCTCACGAACGGCCAGAGTATGGGGTTGGTTGCGCGCAAGGAGTACAAAGGAAAGTCGCGCACCCTGCGAATGGGAATGGAGATGGCTATCGCAGGGGCGGTCTATTGGCCGGCCGCCCCGGTGTTTCTGATGTCGCGTGGCCGGGATAGAACGGTTCTTAAAGGCGCGGAAGTGACGGCGTACACCAGGGACGATTCTTTGCTGGTGACGGAGAAATTGCCCCGGGCGCAGGAAGGTGTTTCAGAACTGAGCGAGACGATCAAGTTGCTGCCGCCACAGGCTCTGGATGGTGAAGGACGCCAGGGCGACATGCTGAATCTGATGTTTTTGGCCAAAGAAGACGATTTAAAAATGGCCTTTGCGCGGGCCGGTTGGATCAAACCGGACAAATCCAAACCTCGCATCGTTTGGCGCCTGATGTGGCAGCGAACTCACTACACAAAATTGCCCATGTACAGTCTTTACGTCTTTGGCAGGGTGCAGGACTATTCGTTCGTGCTGCCCGATCCGGATTCGATCGTGGCGCAGCGGCACCACCTGCGCATCTGGAAAACGGGCGGTGAGGTGGATGGCGTTCCGCTGTGGGCCGGCGCGGCAACGCATGACGTTTCCATCGAATTTGTGAAGCATACGTTTCACATCTTTCACAGAATCGACCCCAATGTGGATGCGGAGCGCGATTTCATCGCTACGAACCTGGCTCAGACGCGGCAATTTACTCGCGAAGAGTACATGAATTGCGCCAAGCCTTTGTTCAGCGCGGAGAACGCGACCGGACAGAAATACTACTCCGACAGCAGAATGCTTATGTTGGAGTTGAATGGGAAAGCCGCACCCATGGCCGGAACAACGGAAGTTGCCGGTAATTAGAGCGGTTTCGGTCTGACTGTTTACGATCGAGATGGATAACCGGAGTCTCCCACCCTTTGTGCAAAAGACGCACAAAGGATGGGGCACCCAAAGTTCCGTTAACACTTAAAGTGAAAATGCTCTAGCCGCAGACCGGCGGGGAACAGGAACTCAAGCGGCGAACAAGCCTAGATCTTCTGCAGATTGGCGAACTTTTCCATCAGTTTTTTCATGCCGTGGGTGAAGAGGACAGTAAGTTTGGCGTCTTCGCCGTCGCCTTCGCGCTTGAGGACGGTGCCCTCGCCGTACTTGGCGTGGCGGACGCGCTGGCCTTTTTTCAGGCCCTTGGCGCCGCCGGGCTCAGGCAGGTCCATCACCGGGCGGGACGATGCCCGGCGGGGGAGTGAGCCGGGCTTGCCGAGGCCCGCTTTGCCGCCAAAGAAGCGGGCGATGTTGTCAATGGATTGCGGCTGCGGCGGCGGCGCTTGCGCGCTTTTACTTTTTGGCGCTCCCGGTGCTTCCGCACTTTTTCCTTTTGGACTAAATCGTTGGCTGGGCGACAATCGCTGCGCTTCCTGGCTTTCGTCTTCGTAGTTGTAGTGCTTATCGGCGAAGTCGCCGCTGTGGCTAGAGCGGCGGCCGTAGGTGCTGGAGTAGCCGGGAGTGGACCACGCCGGACTGCGCCCGCCGAGATTCTCGATCAACTGGCTGGGAACCTCTTCAAGGAAGCGGGAGGGAATGCTCATCTCCGGGGCGTCGTTGCCGTACCGTCTTCTGTAGTGCGCGCGGGTGAGGATGAGCGCGTTCATGGCGCGGGTCATGCCGACGTAGCAGAGGCGGCGCTCCTCTTCGAGCTCGTCGGGATTGTTGATGGTGCGCGAGTGGGGAAACAGACCCTCCTCAAGGCCGGCAAGAAAGACCAGCGGAAATTCGAGGCCCTTGGCTGCGTGCAGGGTCATCAGGGTGACGCGGGCTTCGGGATCGAACTGATCGGTATCGGAGGCCAGGGCGGCGTGGTCGAGGAATTCGGCCAGGGTCTCGCCGCGGGCTTCGGCGTCGTGAGCGGCGTTGGCCAGTTCCTTCAGGTTTTCAATGCGGCTGAAGGACTCCGGCGAGCCTTCGGTCTCCAGAGCCTTGATGTAGCCGGTGCGGTCGATGAGAAAGCGGATCAGCTCGGGGAGGGTGGCGGCGTCGCCGGGGGCGCGGAATGCGCTTCCGCGTCTTTTTTCTACTGCCGCGATTTCTTTTGCTATTTCTTCCGGGTCCGATTCAAAATCGGGGTTGGGTGGGGTTGGATTCCCAGGTCTCAAATGCGAGACCGGGGTCCCCGCAGACAGGTCTTGGTCTGCGGGGTGGGAGACCTGGGGCACCCGGCTTTCTCTTTTTGGACTGGTGGATTCGGCTGAAACTGCGCCGAACTCGAATCCGGTGTCCCCGGATTCCGCGCCGGCGGCTACGTCGGCGGAGAGCTTGCCGGCAAAGTCGGGGTCCATCATGGCCTGGGCGTCGAGGATGAGCTGGCGGAAGGACTCGATGGCCATGAGGGCGCGGTTGGGGATGAGGCGATTGGCAAGGGCGGCGGCGATGGCGTCCCAGGTAGACGTGCCGGTTTCGAGAGCCAGCCGTTCCAGGGTCTCCATCGTAGTTTTGCCGATGCCGCGGGCCGGGGTGTTGATGACCCGTTGCAGGGCCATGGAGTCGTGGGGGTTTTGGATGAGGCGGAGGTAGGCGAGCAGGTCCTTGATCTCCGCGCGCTCGTAGAAGCTGAAGCCGCCGACCATGGTGTAAGAGATGTTGTAGCGGCGCAGCGCCTCCTCGAAAAGGCGGGACTGGGAGTTGGTGCGGTAGAGGACGGCGCAGTGGCCCTGCTCGGGCTTTTCCCCTTCGGAGGAGTCCGTCTGCCGGAGAAAAGTCTGGATGCGGTCGGCGATGAAGAGGGCTTCGTTTTCGCCGTCGGGAGCCTCGTAGTAGCCGATCAGCGAGCCGCCCTGGCGGTCAGTCCACAGCTTCTTGCCCTTGCGGCGGATGTTGTTTTGTACCACGGCGCCCGCGGCCTCCAAAATTATTTGAGTAGACCGGTAGTTCTGCTCCAGCCGCACGATGCGGGCGTTGGGAAAGTCCTTTTCGAACTCGAGGATGTTGCGGATGTCGGCCCCGCGCCAGGAATAAATGCTCTGGTCCTCGTCGCCCACGGCGCAGACGTTTTTTCCCTTGCCGGCCAGCAGCTTCATCAGCTCATACTGGGGGCGGTTGGTGTCCTGATATTCGTCGACGAGCAGGTAACGGTAGCGGCGCTGGTAGCGCTCACGGGCTTCTTTCGAGACTTTGAGCAGGCGGACGGCTTCGAGCAGCAGATCGTCGAAGTCCATGGCGTTGCTTTTGGCCAGCTCGGCGCGGTAGCTCTGGTAGATGTGGGCGATGCGCTCGCTGTTCGGATCCTTGGAGGCGATGTAATACTCCTGCGGATCGATCATGTGGTTCTTGGCCCAGCTGATGCGGCTGAGGACCGCGCGGGGCGTGAGCTGCTTGATGTCCAGGCCCATCCGTCGCATGACCTGCTTGACCAGGGCCTGCTGATCGTTTTCGTCATAGATGGCAAAGGCGCGGGTGAGGCCGTCCTTGCCAACCTTGAGGTCTTCGATGTCGCGCCTCAGGATGCGCACGCAAAAGGAGTGGAAGGTGGAGATCAGAGGCTTGGCCAGCGACGAGTGGCCGAGCAGCCGGTCGACGCGTTCGGCCATCTCGCTGGCGGCCTTGTTGGTGAAGGTGACGGCCAGGATGGAGTCGGGCGCGACCCCTTTTTCGCGGATGAGCCAGGCAATACGGCTGGTGATGACGCGGGTTTTGCCCGAGCCGGCTCCGGCGAGGATGAGCAGGGGGCCTTCGGTAGCCTCGACGGCGGCGCGTTGTTCGGGATTCAGATTGTCGATAAGCGGAGGCAAGGCGCGTCCAGGCGGGAAGGGTCCTTGATCCAGTGTACCGTTCAGGGGGGACGAGAGTTGGGGCGGGGGTTGGAGGCAGGGGTGCGGCTAGCTGGCGGAGATAATAGGGTAAAATTGTACATTTTGTACAAATTGACCAAATTGTACAAAATGTACAATTTCAGATATACTGCTGATATGCCGACTGTTTCAGCAACTCATGCCAAGCAGAACTTCGCCGCCATCCTCGACCAGTCGCAACGCGAGCCGGTGCGGATTCAACGCCACGAGCGGGATGTCGCCGTACTGGTGTCGGCGGAGGAATACGAGCAAATGGTGAGAGAGCGATGGAGGGAGTTCGACCGTTTGGCGGCGCTGGCATCCGCGCAAGCGCAGGCCAACGGCCTCACGGAAGAAAAGCTACAAGAGATTCTCGCTGAGCGATGACCAAACTGCGACGGTTGGTTCTGGACACGAATGTTCTGGTCAGCGCGGCTCTTCGAAACGGCTCTCTTCCGCACCGCACTCTGCTCAAAGCTCGCATGGAGGCGCGGCTCCTGGCCTCCGATGAGACGCTTGCGGAATTTCGCGCGGTGTTGCTGCGGGATAAATTCGACCGCGACGTAGACCGTGTGTTTCGCGAGGGGTTGGTGCAGGAATATGAACGACTCTGTACTCTCGTTCCAATCCCCACGCCCATTCGCGCCTGCCGCGATCCCAGAGACGACAAGTTTCTTGAAGTTGCCGTGCATGGACTGGCCGATGCAATTGTGACCGGCGACGCAGACCTGTTGGCGCTCAATCCCTTCCGGGGGATTGCGATTCTCACGCCGGCGGCCTATCTGGAGTTGCAATAGAGTCCGCCGCCGGCCAAGTTATCCTGAAATCACAATGACCTTGCCAGCTAAACCCATCCGCCGCGTGGCTGTTTACTGCGGATCGGCCAATGGAAACAATCCAGCATTTCTCGTCGAGGCGCGGGCGCTGGGCGAGGCCATTGCCGCGGCCGGGCTGGGGATGGTGTATGGCGGGGCCTGCGTGGGGCTGATGGGCGCTGTGGCCGATGCGGCGCTCAAGGGCGGCGCTGAAGTGATCGGCGTCCTGCCGGATGTGCTGGCCGAGAAAGAGATTGCCCACGTTGGGCTGACTTCGCTCGAGTTGGTTCCCTCCATGTACCAGCGCAAGGCGCGGATGGAGGAGTTGGCGGATGCGTTTCTGGTGCTGCCGGGCGGCTATGGAACGTTGGAGGAGCTGCTGGAGGCGGTGACCTGGGCACAGATGGGCCTGCACGCCAAACCCTGCATCCTGATCAATACGGCCGGCTACTGGGACGGTCTGCTGGCCTTTCTGGATACGGCGGTCGCGGCGGGGTTCCTGAAAGCAAAGAACCGGGCGCTGCTGCGGGTGGCTGCAACTGCGGAAGAGGCGGTTGGGATGGCGGTCCGTGATTACTGAAATCCCAGATTTCAAAGGCGAGAAATGGAGCACCCTACGTAAATCATTCGATTCAGTCAATTTCGGCGAGCTGACCCATTAGGAGTCCTTCGAGATAGCCTGCCAGATTGGAGACGTTGAAGTGACCTTCGTTCCAATGGCGGTCTGCTTCCTGAAGCGCCGCGTAATACGGTTCTCGATTCTCTTTTATACGCTCAGGCACGATTTTTACACCGGGCAGTAATCTTCCTTGCCTCATGCATATCAGGTAGTAGCAAGCCGCTCTCGCTGTTCTTCCATTGCCCTCCACAAAGGGGTGAATCCAATTGAGCCTCCAGAGCGCATACGCAGGAAGGAGTGTGGGGTGGTCCAGGACATCCCAATTTTCATGTATGAGCGAGAAGAACCGGTCCATTTCATTTCCAACATCTTTGAAATGAGGTGGATAATAATTACCTACATAGATCGGCTCCTCCCGGTAGCGTCCTCCAAATTGGGCGATATTCGCAACTGCCGCGGCGTTCAGAGACCATAGCGTGTACTTGTCGAATGCTTCTATGCCCTTCGTCAAGCCAATCTCAATACAATTCAACAACAAGTCGTACTGCCGCAAGAGATTCTGCTCTTCAACCTTGACATAGAGTTCCGGGTTGTCACTTTTTCTGACGCTCATATAAAAGGCAAGCAGACCCTAGCAGTGCTCACATTACGATGAAATGAGGCGGACGCTTTGCGATGCGCGTCGTACGCTCTCTTTCGTTATTTTGTTTGAATTCAGAGCGTTGCCAAATGCAAAACTGATCCTCTGTTCACGCAACTCGTCGTCGGTCACCGTTCGGTCGCTCGATTCGCTCAAAAGCCGCAACAGATCTGTATTCGCTTGAGCAACGCCAAGAAATTGTTTCCGTTCTGCCATAACGCCGCCCTCCTTGACGCTTCCCCTTCGGTTCAAACATCATAACGCAATTGCGTTAGCCGTGCATCAGTCAACCAAATTGTCTTATTTATGCTTCATATAACCCTTGAATTCCTTTTTGTACTGTCGCCCAAATTCTGCCATAGGGAAGGCAGCTTAGTTCGGCGTGCCGGTGGTTTCTTCAGCGGCGAAGGTACATTCCCTGCACTGGCAGACGCGGCGCAGATACTCCCAGGAGTAGATGCCGCTGGAGTGGCCGTCGAGCCAGTTAAACTGGAGAGCGTAGCGGCCTACGGCGTGGGCGCTGGCGGGCTTGGCAGGCGGGATGTATATGGGCAGCACGGCGGCGGGTTTGGGCTGGGGCTGGCCGGGTTTGCGGCCTTCCAGGTTGCGCTGCTCGACGCAGGTGGCGCAGGGACAGGCCTCGCGCAGCCAGGCGAAGGTCCAGGCGCTCTTGTGGCCGTCGGCCCAGTCGATTTCCAGGCCCTTGCCCTCGGTGAGCAGGACTCGGACCTTCTCCGGGGTGACGGCGATGCGGGGCAGTTTGCGCTCCGCTTCCGACTCGCGCGCGGCGTGGCCTTGCGGGACAAAGCGGATGCCTTCGTGGCTCATGGCTCTATTTTAAGGGCTAGAGATCGCGCGTGCATGCAGGGCGCGTCTATTTTGCTTCCGCACGAAGAGTGGCTCCATACGGCATCAGAAACGCGATGGGCCACTGCTCCTGGCCCTGAGATACCAACGCGGACCAATTCAGAACGGACGCGGAATCAGGCGCAAGAATTTTCACTTGCGGCTCGACTTCCTGGAATCGAACGGCAAGGCTGTAGGCATCACCGGTTGCAGCCAGTGTCAGGGGTTGGGGCGGCAGATGCGCATCCCGCTTGCGAACGAAGAGTTCGGCTATCTTGAGATCGTCCATCATTTGAAGAAAATAAGGCCGGCCGGTGAGCAATGAGTTATAGACATAATCGGCCAATACGCTCCCCAGAGGATTGACGTACGCTGCATCGAAGCTGCCTTGCGCCGGAGATGAATCGTCGGAGGAATCGACGCGAAAGTTCATGCGGGTTTCGCCCAAGCCGCGAAAGTCGAATGAAAATACTTCGTAACCGTCACTTAATAACTTAGCTATCTGGGGCCAGTCCTTTTGCGAGGCTTTGCCGTCAAGGCTGAACCAAAGAATAGCTCCTTTGGGATGGCCGCCATCAATGTAAAAGTGGAGAAGAGGTATCTCCAGATAGGTGCTGTGATGAAGCACGTAGCGATCGATATGCACCGCCCCGGCCGTGCTGCTTCCTACAGCCTCCCATTGCAGTTCCCTGAGCGGAGAGTAGCCTGCATAGCTGCCGACTTTCCAGGAGGCGATATCGGGATCCTGCTCGCTGCGGTACAGTTCAGCCAGCGTCTTCCGGCTGCGCTGCGAAGCTTCGGCGGCATAGGAAGCTATGTAGTGCAGAAGCGTGTGACCATCCGGATAGTCGACCGATACCTGTCCGCTCTTTGTCACCTGGAGGTCGACATTGCTGAACGCGGTCACCGGGGGAAGGCCATGGCGCACCGGCATGCGATTGAAGCGATCGAGAAAGTTCAACGCCGCTTCCTGATTTTTCAAAGAATAGTTATGCCGGTTATAACTCTCGGTGAATGCGATCCGGTCTGCGTGCCCAAAGCGATTGTAGAATGAGCTGACTTCGGAATAGGTCTTGTGAGCGCCCTGCACGGTAAAAAAGTCGAGAGTAGCGGTTGCCACCATCACCGGTCGCGGATACATCATCAATAACATGCCCGCGTTATCCACGCCCTTCGATAGTAGTCCGTAGGGGTCCTGTTCCGGATCGCTGTCATAATCGGCGAAGATGCGGTTCTCGACCCGCGTGGGCATCGCCGTGATGTAACAGGAGGGAATAATAACCTTGATGCGCTCATCCAGAGCGCCCAGCAACGCGGTCTGGGTACCGCCTCCGCTGGTTCCCGTGATATTGATCCTCTCCGCGTCGACGTCCGGGCGGGTGAGCAGATAGTCCACGGCGCGCATGCCGTCCCAAACTTCCCACCGGGCCAGGTTCGCTCCGGCAAGATAGGCCAGGTTACCCATCACGGCATGCTCGCCGCAGACCAGGTTGTAACGGCTCTTCTTCGCCTTTGCATCCCAGAACTGGCTTCGTTCGCCTTGCCCGACCGGATCCCAACTGATGACCAGATAGCCGCGCAAGGCCAGCCTCTCACTGAGGGCCTGGTAGTGATCTTTTCCGTTGGTCGAGTGTCCGGCGGGAACCAGGATGGCGGGATGTACCTTGTCGCCATTCTCGGGCACGTACACCAGCGCCGTAACATAGAAACCGGGAAGGCTCTGATAGATGAGTTTTTCGATATGAAATCCATTGCCTGCAATTCGGCCGGTAATGGTCGCGTGCAGATCCGTCTTCTCCGTGGGAAGGCCGCCAATTGTCTCCAGCAGCGATTTTTTCAGCTCCGCGCGCAAGCGCAGAAGATCGCCCTCGGTCTTTACCTGCGACCAGCGCTCAAGGCGAAGTTGATCCTGATGCCATGCGAGTTGGGTTTGGTACAGAAGATAAGGAGTGATTTGCGGGCCTGCCGCATCTGCGGGAGGCAACACGCGAAAGGCTTCAGCGGGAGGGGCGTTCTCGCGCGTCGCATCCGGCGATTTCTGTCCTGTAGCCGCGGCGCACATCGCCGCAATTGCAATACCGCAAACCAGCCGCACACGCATCGAACCGTTCATCTGAACCTCCCGGAGTTGCGACAATGATACGGCAAATCCGTCTGTGCCTACTTATCCTTCACCAGCATTAGTTGCCCGAATTTTTCAGGGACGTGAAAGGTATCGCTCATGGGAGCCTTCCAGACGATCTCTTTCCTATGGTGAGGCGGTCCCTGGCTGCGAAACAGGTTGGCGCGAAATGTTCTGCCGGCAACCGGACGGTGACGGTCGAGAGCTTTGAAGGGAATTCGCATGGCGCCATACCAGATTTTATTCTCGGCATCGATGCGTGCTGCAACCTGGAACCCGGAGTTCCACGTCCATCCCACCGTATGATCCGGAAGATCGAGATTGACATCGAGGTCGATCCACTCCCGCTGCGGCGAAAGTTCGAACTCCTTATAGCGGCGAATGTTGTGAAAGTCGGTGCCGATAAACAGTTCAGCTACATCCCAATTCCATAGCGCATAGGTCTCATCCACTGCATTCGGCGAAGGCTTTAGATAAAGCTCCTCGTAGGGACACTCGAACAAGAGATAGAGATAATTTTTTGTCCATCGTGAACTTATCCTGGTTCGATACGCGGGAACAGGGCGGCCCCAACTGTCGATCTCCGCGTAGACCGAGGGCGCCCCTTGCCAGAAGGCTGACTGTGTATCCGTGTCCAGCGCAACGTCCTGGGCCGCATACGCGCTCCTGAACGTGCTGTCGCCGGCAGTGCTTGCATGCATTGTGCCGGTCAGAAGAAACAGGCATGAAGTGAAAAACTTTTTCACTGGCAATATCCTCGGTGAAGCATGGTAACGAGCTTCCAGATTATCGCTTCCTAGCTTGACAGATGCAGTTCGCGCATGGCATTCCCGTTGTAAACCTTGCGGAGAATATCGTCCGGAAGGTTGATGCCGGAGATGCGCCAACGACCCTGCGGCGGAACTTTCGCGGGAGCATAGTCGAAGTACTCATCGTCCGTCTCCAGGAATCGATAGTAGATGCTGTAGAGATCGCCGCCGAATAACTGCTGCGGGTAATTGTGGACGTGTGGCGTGGCATCGGTCCCGAACAGAATCCTGTCTTGATATTTCTCTAAGAAGGCGCGCGCCGTTCGCGGTTGCCGGCCCAGTTCGCCGATCCGCGCGGCGAGATCGACGTGCATATTCGGGAACCGGTCCATCGCCTGGGAGACGTTCTCCAGATTCTCGGCAAAGTTGCCCACATGCAGCACAACGTAATGCGTGTTGGGATGACGGGCTATCATCCTGTTTCTCGCATCCAGTAACTCGGCATTGGTGGGAAAATCCCGCCCATAGAAAGACCAGTCAGGATGATTGTTCAGCTCTTCATAGCGCTCGTTGAAACGGTCGGTGGGCGTGAAGAAGGCGGAAGGATCGGAGATGTGAATCGCCACGGGCATGTTCAACTGGCCGCACACGTCCCACATGGGATCGAATCTCGGATCGTCGATCTTGATCAGATCTCCCGTGGTGATGTTATCCCGCAGATAGAGGCCAAGCGTCTTGAGAACCTTGAGCCCGCGTGCTCCGTCGCGGTGCGCCTGCTCGATTGCCTCGGCCTGTTTGCGGGGATAGTCTGGCTCCAGGATTTGCGAGTAAGCCGGCTCAGTAAGTGTGTAAAAACGATCGGGAAAGAGCTTATCGTACTTATTAACGGTTTCAGCCAGGCCGGAGCCGTACCCTCCCGTCAGATTGACCATAGAGCGAATGTTCTTGCTATCCATCACCGGGAGAAGTTCTTCGGGAGTGGCGCTGTACCTGCGCTCGGCAACCATGGGCACGCCTTTTTCCCCCTTGGCGGAAAAACTGATGTGAGTATGAAAGTCGATAACGGGGAAGCGTGCCTTCTCGACATGAGTCTCGCGCACGTGCAGCATGCTGGTGGGCTGATAGTCGGGAAGATCGAGCACTTTAGGCTTCGGTTGTTCTTCGATCGGTTCGGATGCCTTTACTCCCGCGTGCGCGGCAACGCCAGACAGCAGTCCGATGCCCGTTCCGTACAACAGTTGACGACGATTCATTTCGCTATACTCCTTGGAAATAACGCTCAAGTGTGAACACGCCCAGGCTACAATAATTCTCGCAGGCGGCCGTTCAGAGGCCGCCTGCAAGCCTCACAGGCATCTCAGAGATGGGGCGCCCAGCCTTTCTCGTATTCGCGCGACCACATCTTCATCGCTTGCGCGTCATCCTGAATCTTTCCGTCTTGCGGGTCGATCTGCAATGCCCGGTTCAGCTCCCAGGAGATGTTGGAGAGATGAAGCGTGGTAACAACGATGTTGCCCTGGGAGATAGGAGCGTGGAGCTTCTCTCCTTTGCTGATTGCCGCGATGAGGTTGGCGAAGTGGGCATTGGTTGGAGTGTCGCCGTCGAACTTGTCATAAAACGGTATTGAGTCGTCGTCCTTGAACACGCCCGTCTTATTTCCTTTGAGGTCATAGACTTCATAACCGGAGCCGCCATCGCCATAAATAAACACCGAGCCCGTGGTTCCCATGACGACCAGCCCCGCATCGTGATCGTAGTATTTCATGCCGTTGCAGGATTTACCCTCCCACGAGATCATCTTATCGCCGTAATCGAAGCTGGTTACCAGGGTGTCGTAAAACTGCCAATCGTCATTGAACTGGTATCTTCCGCCCAGCGAAGTTACCCGGTTTGGATAGTCGACTGAGAGCGCCCAGCGGCAGAGATCGATACTATGCGTGCCGTTGTTCAGAGCCTCGCCGGTGCCCCAGTGCTTGAACCAGTGCCAGTTATAGGGATGAATGTTATCCATATACGGCCTGCGCGGCGCGGGTCCCTGCCATAGATCCCAATCGAGCTGCGCAGGCACGGGCGCCGGCTTGCCTGTCCCGATCGACTTTCTTGTGTTGCTGTACCAGGCTTTGGCGAAGTAGGGCCTGTCGATCACGCCGTTGTGTATCTTGTCGATGGCCTCCATGGTGCGCGGGCACGATCGCTGCTGTGTGCCCTGCTGCACGTGCTTTTGATATTTCTGCTGAGCCCGTACCAGCATCGCACCCTCGGCAGGATTGTGGCTGCATGGTTTTTCAACATAGACGTGCTTGCCCGCCTGGAGAGCGGCAATCGCCAAAGGGGTGTGCCAGTGGTCGGGAGTGGCGATGGTGACGGCGTCCACGTCCTTCTGCTGGAGAACGTCGCGAAAGTCCTTGTCACTCGCGGGAGCATAGCCCAGCTCATGTTCGGCGATGCCCGCGAACTTTGCCCGAATACTGTCGTCCACATCGCAAATATGCGAGACCCGGGCGGTATCCTTATTTGCCTTGAGCGCTGAAAGATGGGCATAGCCGCGCCAACGCAGGCCCATGATGGCAAAGTTGAGGCGATCGTTGGAGCCCAGTATCTGACCGTAGCTCTTCGCGGTGGAACCGATAGCCAAACCCGCCGCCCCTACCGCGAGCGTATCGAGAAATTCACGTCGACTAACCATTTTGTTTCTCCTTTAATCCAACAAAAGTCTGTGCCGTTCAATTTTAGTTGGGGGTTTGCCAAACATTGCCGGGAAACTGCAGAACCACCCCCGAATTCTTCCGCTCTCGGCATCCTCTGCTCTTCCTCTTCGCGGCATTACGGGAAATCCCATGCGGCACCAAGTATACACAAAAAGGGGACTCTCACGACACGGGGCATTATAGCCGGGAAAGAGGGCATCAAAAGCGAGGCAAACACATTTTAATTTCCAAGCGGATGGAGCAGATTATCGTGATTCCATCCTGCTTAACACCCTGCAATCGTATGCGTTTGCGCGGGCGGTAGCCGTCCGGATCTTGGTACCGGCCAGTGGCCACACTGCAACCAGCGCAACGCGCCCATGACCGCGATCTGACGCACGGGGTCTTCGCGGCGCCCACCGTGGTTTATGATGCTGTGTGGGGCAGTGGTGTTCTTGAGTGTGGCCGGAAAACCGGCGATGGGACAAGCAGGACGATGCGGACGGCGAAAACGAGATGGCGCTGTTCCAGGATTGGGGCCTCATCCCCGAGACACTCACTTCTGTCAATAAGGAGCAATCGCCAATGAATGGAATTGCAGATATTCTGGAGGCCATTGCGCACGCGCCCATCAAGAAGCGCGCCATAACCAATCATGGCGTACTCAACGAAGCCTATACCTATCCCAAGCCGAGCTCGTTCTCGCGCGGCATGCGGATCGATTTGAACGGCCTCGTTATTCTGCTCATCTCCGGAACGGCCTCGGTCGACCATCAAGGCAAGAGCGTCCACATCGGCGATTTCCCCGCCCAACTGCGGCGCACGTATGACAACATCACGGGCCTGCTGGCCAGCGAGGGCGCCACCTGGCGCGACGTGGTGCGAACAACCTGCTACCTCAGGGATATCGATCGCGACTACGACGAATTCAATCAAGGGCGCACGGCTTTCTTCAAGGAGCAGGGGCTCGATCCGCTGCCCGCGTCCACAGGAATCCAGGCCATACTTTGCCGGCCGGAACTGCTGGTGGAGATCGAGGCCATCGCCATGTTCCGCACGGATAAAGCGGCCGACAACAGCAAGGAGAGCGTTAAGAAATAGGGCAAGCGATTGAGGCCGGGATGTGAGAGTGTTGGACCGTATTCAGGAGCCGCAATCAACCTAGAAGTTCTGCTCAGGAGGTTATTTCATTTCAGGGAATTATCTCTTGACGATGACAAATACGAATGTTACTTTGATCTGGGTGCGCGGCAAGATCCGCGATTGTTGTAATCGGCGTGATGCAAAGGCATTCATAACTCAGCAGGAAGGATGCATTCCATGGTAAATCGTCGTCAGTTTGTGAAAACAGTCGGGCTAAGCGCTTTGGCAGGCGCGGGAATGAGAGTAGCCGGGGCGCAGGCGGCTGCCGCGGCACAATCGGATGTCAGTGCGGACAAATCCAAACTGGCAAGGTTACTTCCGGGATGCTGCGCCTACTCCTACGATAAAGAACTCAGGAACGGCCCGATGACGATGGAAGAGTTTATTTTCAAGGCGGTAGAACTTAAGCTGGCCGGCGTCGATATGACGGTGTATTACCTCAAGTCCACTGATCCTGAATATCTTAATAGTCTTCGTCACCTGGCTTACAAGCATTGCCTGGCCTTCTCGGGAGCCGCATGCGGAGTGAGCATGGTCCAGGCCGATGCCGCAAAGCGCGCTGAAAGTATCAACCTGATCAAGAAGTGGGTTGATGTTACTGACCAGCTCGGAGCTTCTCATCTAAGAATCTTCGCCGGCGAGCTGCCGCAAGGCGCCAGCTTGAAGGATGCCGTAGATTGGGTGGTCGAATCGATGAAGGCCGCTTGCGACTATTCCGGCAAGAAGGGCATCACGCTGGGGGTTGAAGACCACGAGGGCGTGACGCAGAACGCTGACCTATGCGTTGAGCTCATGCAGCGCGTCAATTCGCCTTATGCGGGCATCAACCTCGATATTACAAACTTCATCGCCACGCCGGCTCAGGACGCCTACGCGCAGATTGCCGCATGCATTCCCTATGCCACCAATATCCACATCCGCGACCACTTCTACGATCACACTCCGGTGGATATGGACCGCGTGTGGAAGATCTTCGCGCAGGCCGGGCACCAGGGATTTGTGTCTGCGGAATATGAAGCCGCTTTTCCTGACAGCCTGCCTTCGGCCACCGGCGTTCCAATACTGGTGGAAGAAATCCAGGCGCTGTGCAAGAAATATTCAAGCGTTTAACGATTCATTATTGCCTGCAGCCTAGAATTCGTCGTACGCGATCTGGTGGGTGGGAATCCCGAGGCTCGCGAGCATCTTGGTGCATGCCTTGATCATCATCGGCGGGCCACAGAGATAGTATTCCCCTGACTCGGGATTTTCGCGATCACTTAAGTGATTTTTCAGGACGACGTCGTGGATTAATCCTACGTGACCGGTCCAGTTATCCTCGGGCAGCGGCGAGGAAAGAGCAAGGTGGAAGGTAAAGTTATGGTGTTCCCTGGCTAACTCCTGAAAATAATCCTCGTAAAATATCTCCTGCTTCGAGCGCGCTCCATACCAGAAACTGATCTTGCGCGCGGTGTTCTCATTTTCAAGAAGGTGCGATAGATGGGCGCGCAGCGGAGCCATGCCCGCGCCGCCGCCGATATAAGTCATCTCGCGTTTTGTGGGTTTCACATGGAAATCCCCAAAGGGGCCGATAGCGGAGACTTGGTCGCCAACCTTGAGATTGAAGACATAACTCGATCCGATTCCGGGAGCGCAATCCTGGCCCGGCGGCGGCGTGGCGATGCGGACGTTGAAGCGCAGCGCGCGCTCCGTCTGCAGGTTGCTGGCCAGGGAATAGTTATTGCGGCGGCCTGCCGTGGGATTGCCGGCGACCAGATCGAAGAGATGGTGATTCCGCCAGACGGCAGCGAAAGGCTCGGGGATGTCGAAGTCGCGGAAGCGAATCTCTTCGTAGGCGGGAATGTCGAGTTGCAGGTAATCGCCTGGAGTAAAAGTGATTTGCTCAGCATCCAGCGGTTCGAGGATAAGTTCCTTGATAAAAGTAGCAACGCTTCTGTTGCTTGCGACGCGGAAGCGGCAGGACTTTTGCGCGCGGGCTCCAACTCCTCCGGCTCGAACAACATTGATGTGGATTCGCCCGCCGCGTTCCTCCACGGGATAGGTTGCAAGTCCGCGGCAGATGGGCGCGCGCGCCGGCGATCCGTCGATGAGGTTGTAGCGCCCGTTGTGCTTGGAACACTCGATCATATTCCCCACGATCAGGCCGCTGGAGAGATGGGTGTTGCCGTGGGTGCAGACTCCGTCGGTGGCGAAGAGCCGGCTCTCCCGGTCGCGGTAAAGGGCGTAAGTTTTCTGGCCGTGGTCGAAGCGAATAATATCGTCGAGCCGCAAGTCGGCGGCGGCGCAAACGTCGATCCAGCCTTCCGCGCCGGGCTCGGCATGGGAGACGTGACAGCGTTCATGCAGTCGGGCCCTGGGCTCGGGTAGCCGGCGTTTGACGTAATACCCGGGGTCCTTGATTTGCCTGCGAATGGCAGGAACGATTTCACGGAAGGCGGCAAAGAGGCTCGGATACGGCGCCGGGCAGTCGTCCTTCACGATGGCATGTAACTTGCGCAGAGCGTGGTAAGGAACCAGCGGGAACATATGATGCTCCACGTGGTAACCCATGTTCCAGTAAAGATAGCGGTTGATCGGGTTCATATACACCGTCCTGCAATTGAGGCGGTGATCGAGGACGTTTTCCGCAAGGCCTGTGTGCTGGGTGAGATAGTAAATAGGCCCTAGCCAGGCGCCGAAGAAGCCTGCGAAGCCGACAAACATGAGCGGAAGGATGCTGCGCTCGTAAATCGAGAGCGCGATGACGAATAAGTAAATGGACACATAGATGCGCGCTTCGCGATAGACGTGGTGAAACTCAGATTCGGGGATGTAGGTTTTATCCTCGGCAGACATGCGTCCCATGCTATGCAGAATAATTTGCTTGAAATACATTTGATACGTGCCGATATTGAAGAACCGCTTGAGAATGTCAATCCAATCAGGCGGGCGGGGAACGGCAATCTCACGGTCGCGGCCAACGATGATGGTGTCGCTGTGGTGGCGGTTGTGGCTCCAGCGCCAGAGCGTGGCTTCGCGCATGAGCATGAACGACGCGACCTCGTAAAGAGTGTTGTTCATCCAGTCGGTCTTGAACGCGGTTCCGTGTCCGGTCTCATGCCAGCGCGAGTCGGAGGTCGTCGCATAGAGTACGCTGTAGATCGCGTAGGGGAGGATGGCCCACCAGGTGCCCCAGAGGGCATAAGTGGCATATCCGGCGCCGAAGATCAGCGCAAACCAGAGGATGGTGTCGCGAATCGCGGGTCCATCGCGGCGCTCGAGAAGCCTGCGCATGGTTTCGCGCGGTACAGGACACTGATACCAATCAGCCTCGGCGAGCCCCTTCTCAACGGCCAGAGTGGCGTTCACTCCGGTCAGACTGTAGTCGAGCTTGATTGGAGGGCTGGGGAAGACGTCCGCGATGCTGCTCATATTCGATTCGGCTCCTGTGTGGAGTTCCTGCTGGTGAGAAAAGTTCTTGACCAAGCAAGCCGCATGGGCGCATGAGCCGGCCCGACCTGCCGGAATGCTGCTTTGACTCATTGTACTAAATGGGAAGAATCGGTTACATATTCCAATTCATCTGTGCGATGGTCAAGCCGGCCGGAAACCAGACCGGAGTCCCGGCCGGTCCGGCGAGTGCTGAAAAGGTCAGGTTTTGGTACTGTTGACCCATGCCCGAGTCCGCAACCCAACCCGATCCGACGGCTCTCGACCTGGAATCTCTGGCAGCCGATGTGGTCGCACTTGCCGTAAAAGCCGGCGCCAGCGATGCCGAGGCCGTGGCCCGCGAGGGCGACGAGTTCAGCGTCAACGTGCGCATGGGCCAGGTGGAGACGCTGAAGGAGTCGGGGTCGCGGGGCCTGGGGCTGCGGGCTTTTCTGGGGCTGAGGTCGGCTTCGGCTTCTACCAGCGACCTGACCGCGGAGGGCATTCGCCAACTGGTGGAGGGCGCGCTGGCGCTGGCCAAAATCACCGAGGAGGACCCCTTCGCAGGGCTGCCGGAAGCGAAAGAATTCGGCTCGGTCGATACTCGGATGACTGGGGACGATCTGCACCTTTACTACGAGGACGTTTATTCGCTCTCCGGAGCGGAGCGGATCGAGTGGGCGCGGCGGGCTGAGGCGGCGGCACTGGACGCCGACCCGCGCATCGTCAACTCCGACGGCGGCAGCTTTGACGCGGCCACCGGACGCAAGGTGCTGGCCAACTCGCGCGGCTTTGTGGGAGGCTACCGCTCCAGCTATGCCGGAGTTTCGGTGGTTCCGCTGGCCATGGATGCGAACGGCCAGATGCAGCGCGACTACTGGTGGTCCAGCGCCCGGCGGCTCGCGGACCTCGAATCCCCCGAGTCGATAGGCCGGGAAGCGGCGCGGCGCACCCTCCGCCGCCTGGGCGCGCGGCGCGTCCCCACGCAACGGGTCCCCATCGTCTTTGCGCCGGAGGCGGCGCAGTCGCTCATCGGCTCGGTTTTCGAAGCCGCTTCGGGCGACGCGATCTGGCGCGGAGCATCGTTTCTGGCCGGCCGGATGGGCGAACCGATCGCCGCACCGAACATGACCATCGTGGATGACAACACCATGCTGCTGCCCACCGGCGCGGGCGGCTTCGGGAGTTCGCCCTTCGACGGCGAAGGCCTGCCCTCGCTGCGCACGGTGGTGGTCGAGAACGGCGTTCTGCGCAACTACCTGCTGAATACCTATACGGCCCGCAAGTTGAGAATGAAATCCACCCACAACGCATCGAGGGGCCTCGCCGGCACGCCGGGCATTGGCTGCGGCAACCTCTACCTTCAGCCGGGGTCCTTCACCGAAACGCAAATCATCGGAGATGTTCCCGCCGGCCTCTACGTCACCAGCCTGATGGGCTCCGGCGTCAATCTGGTCACCGGCGACTACTCCCGCGGCGCAACCGGCCTGTGGATTGAAAACGGCGCGCTGACCCATGCCGTCGAGGAGGTGACCATCGCCGGCAACCTGGCCGAGATGCTGCGCAACGTCGCGGCCATCGGCAACGACCTGGTCTTCCGCGGCGCGGTGGCCTCGCCCACCCTGCGCATCGACGGCATGACCATCGCGGGGAGTTAGCGATGCCGGCAAGTTAGCGAGTCAGAGAGTTAGCGAGTTAGCAAGTTAGCTAGTCATTGAGTCAGCGAGACAGCAAGTTAGCAAGTCGGCAAGTTAGCAAGTTAGCGAGTTAGCGAGTTTGCGAGTTTGTGCGGTATGGAAGGACAGGATCAGACTGGGAATGTGCCTTTGAGGCATCCTTACGAGGTTGCTATGCAGCAGATCGCCTTCGATCCGGCCGACCCCAGGGCCGCGCTGGCCCAACTGCCGCAAACCTCGGCGGTCTTTGCGCTCTACGGCGCCGAGGCCCACGCCGAGCCGTATATCGGCCGCACACCCAACCTGCGCGGGCGGCTGGAACGCCTGCTCCAGCCCTCGGCCCGGCATCCGCGGCGCTTGCAGTTGGCCGGCCGTGTGCGCCGCATCGAGTGGCAACTCACCGGCTCGGAGTTCGAGTCCCTGCTTCTCCAGTTTGAACTACTCCAAAAGGTCTACGGCACCAAGTGCCTGGAACGCATGCACCTGCGGTCTCCGGCCTTTGTGCGCTTTCTGGGCGGCAACCCGTATCCGCGCATTACCGTCACCCATCGCCCCAGCCAGCGCGAAGCCGATTGGTCCTATGGGCCGTTCCCGTCGCGGGCGGCGGCCGAGCGTTATGCCGAGGAGATGCTCAAGCTTTTCCTGCTCCGCCGCTGCACATTCGAACTCTCGCCCGACCCAGGCTATCCCGGCTGCGTCTATTCCGAGATGAAGATGTGCCTGGCGCCCTGCTACCAGGGCTGCACCGACGAGCGTTACGGCGAGGAGGCCGTGGCGGTGGAGAGCTTTCTGGCTACGCGCGGTGAGAGCCGGCTGGTTACGCTTCGTACCCAACGGGAAGCAGCGTCGGCAAATCTTGAATTCGAGTCCGCCGCTACTCTGCACTCTCAAGTGCAGCGCGTGGAGAGCGTCCGTGCCCTGGCCGCCGAACTGGTGCGCCCGCTCAGCCGGCTTCGCGCGGTCATCCTGCAAGCCTCCGCCCATGCGGACGAGGTCGCAGTCTTTCTCTACGAAAACGGCCGTCTCCGCGGTCCGGCCCAATTTTCAACCCTGGGCATGAGAATCCAGAACGAGCAGTCGGGCTCCACTTCGCTCTTCGCCCAGCCGATGGCCATCGAACCGGTCCCTGAAGCCGTGCAGCCAGAACAGGCGGCGGAAGATATCTCGCGCTCAGCCGAGGTGCTTGAAAATGATCCCGCAAGGGCTAAAGCCCCCATCGATTTTGTGTCTGATTCGGCACGGCACCCAGAGGGTACCCGGTCGTGCCCTGACACAAACCTTCCTACTCCGGCAACATCCAAGGCCGGAACGGTGGCGCCCGTAAAAGCCGCCCGCGGCGTGCTCGAAGCCAGGATGGAAGCGGCGCTGTCAGCATTGACAGACCTGAGCAAGGCCCCATCGCCAACCCTCCGCCAGGGCCACCTGGCGCTGCTCAAACGCTGGTACTACCGCCCCGAGGCCCGCCGCACCGGCGAAATCTTCTTTACCGATGCCGAAGGCCGTTGGCCAGTGAAGGCCATGCTACGCGGGGTGGGGCGCGTCGCGGTAAAGACGCTGACGGCCGGAAATCGCGATTGAGATCCCAATTCTCGCAGCCGGAATGGGAAATGACCGGAGCGGGAAAAAACGGGGGCAGGAAGACTTATAAATCTCAAGATCGACGGCAGATAAGGTCTCTCTCACGCATACACTGTCCGCATGAATCGCTCCCTGCATCTTGTCCCCAGGCGGGAGGGACAGCCTTCGCGGGAGGGTCCGCTTGTGGACCTGCACAGCTTGTGCAGCGATGCCATTCAGTTCCATCAGCGTGGGCAACTGCCCGAGGCGGAGCGAATCTACCGGCAGATACTGGACCTCGATCCCCATCATGCCGACAGTCTTCACCTGCTGGGAGTGCTGGCCCATCAGGTGGGCCGCGACGACGTTGCCGTCGAGTTGATCCGCAAGGCGATTGCGGCCGACCAGCGGCCGGCGGCTTATCATTCCAACCTGGGCACGGCCCTGCAGGCGCTGGGCAAGATGGACGAGGCCGCCGCCAGCTACCGGCACGCCCTGGTTCTCAACCCTGACCTGGCCGAGGCGCAGATGAATCTGGGCGTTGTTCTCCAGGCGCAAGGCAGGCTTGACGAAGCCGCCGCGCGCGTCAGGCGAGCGCTGGTCCTCAGGCCCGGCCTGGCTGAAGCTCACGTCAACCTGGGAAATATACTCCAGGCGCAGGGCAAGCTGGAGGAGGCCGCAGCCAGCCATGAACGGGCGCTGGCCCTTAAGCCGGACTTCGTCGAAGCCTGCTTCAACCGCGGAAACGTTCTCCAGGCGCAGGGCAAGCTGGCGGAGGCGGTGGCAAGTTATGAGCAAGCGCTGTTCCTCAAGCCTGAGCTGGCCGAGATCCACGGCAACCTGGGGAACGCTCTTCAGGCCCAGAAGAAGCTGGCGGAGGCAGAGGCCAGTTATGAGCGCGCCCTGGCCCTCAGGCCGGACTACGCCGATGCCTTCTACAACCTGGGCAACCTCCGCCAGGCTCAGGACAATCTCGACCAGGCCGTCTGCTGCTACGAGCGCGCCCTGGCGCTCAAGCCGGAATTGGCCGAGGCCCACTATAACCTGGGAAACACGCGCCAGGCCCAGGGAGATCTGAAGGCCGCGGCGGCCTGTTTTGAGCGGGCGCTGGCTCTCAGGCCGGAGTACGCCGAGGCCCATTACAACCTTGGCTGCGTGCTGCAGGCGCTCGGCCACCTGGATGAGGCGTTGGTGTGGTACCAGAAAGCCGTCGAGCTCAAACCGGATTATGGCCAAGCCTGTTTCGGCCAGGCACTGGCGCAACTGCTGCACGGGGACTTCGACCCCGGCTGGCGCAACTACGAATCCCGCTGGCGGTCCATCGATCACGATACCCCCATGCGCCCCTATCCTCAGCCCTTCTGGACCGGCGAGAAGCTGGACGCGGGCCGCCTGCTTCTGTGGGGCGAGCAGGGAATTGGCGACGAGATTCAGTTCGCGGGGTTGATTCCGGAGGCCATCCGCGTCGGCAACCGCATCGCGCTCGATTGCGACCCGCGGCTCAAACCGCTCTTCGCGCGCTCCTTTCCCGAGATAGAGGTGCTCTCGGGTTGCGGACCTGCCGAATCTCAGATCGCCGCCCACCTGCCCCTGGGCAGCCTGCCGGGACTCTTCCGGCGCACGGAAGCCGCCTTTGCCGCCACCACCTCGCCCTACCTCAAGGCCGATCCGGTCGAGAGGGAGCGGTTTCGCGCCCGCTACGGCGACGGACGCAAGCTCATCGGCCTGGCCTGGCACACCCGCAACAAGCAGACAGGCCGCAAACGCTCCATTGACTTATCGCAGCTTGCTCCGCTCTTCGCGCTCTCCGGCATTCGCTGGATCAGCCTGCAATACGGCGACTTCGACGCCCTCGAAGAACAGGCCGTGGCGGCCGGGGCGACCATTCTCATCGATCGCACAGTCGACCAGTTCGCCAATATCGATCTCTTTGCCGCGCAAGTTGCGGCCATGGATCAGGTCATCACCATCGACAACTCGACGGCCCACCTGGCCGGCGCACTGGGCGTTCCCGTCTGGCTTCTGCTGCCCTTCGCCGCCGACTGGCGCTGGCTTGAGAAGCGCGAAGACAGCCCCTGGTATCCCACCATGCGCCTCTTCCGCCAGCCGCAGCTCGGCGATTGGGAGTCCGTGATCGAAAGCGTCCAGAGTGCTGTGGCCGAGACTTTCAATCGCCCATAAGTGATTTATTTATCATCGTCGCTGATAGGATGGGAAAATATATGCTACCATATATCCGATGGTCGAGATTCGGGAATATCTCGGGCGTGACGGACGAAATCTCTTCGGCGAGTGGTTTGACCGGCTCAATTCCGAAGCGGCACGCCGGGTAACCACTGCTCTTTACCGGTTAGGCCTGAGGAACTTCTCAAATGTGAAGGGCGTTGGAGGCGGCGTCTTTGAATGCCGCATTGATTTCGGTCCGGGATACCGGGTTTACTTCGGGAAAGACGGTGAACGGATCGTGATTCTCCTTTGCGGCGGCACGAAAAAGCGCCAGCAGGACGATATAGCTTTGGCCGGCGCATGCTGGCAGGATTACAAGCTGCAGAAGAGGAGTGAACCATGGCGTTAACTCGAGATTTCCGGGAGACAGTGCAAGCGCGGGTGCGCAGCGACGAGAAGTTTCGCCGCGGCCTGTTGAGTGACGCGATCGAGTCTCTGCTGGCGGGCGAGGCGTCGTTGGGCCGCGAGATTCTGCGCGACTTTATCAATGCGACCCTGGGCTTTCCCACGCTGGCTGAGAAGACCGGCATCCACGTGAAGACTCTTCATCAGATGTTCGGCCCCAGGGGCAATCCAACCGCCGCAAACCTGTTCAATATCATCGCTTGCCTGCAGGAATACGAGGGGATTCGCCTCCAGGTGGTGGCGTAGGCCCGGCGAAAGCCACCCACAGACTCCCGCGCCTCTGCGCTGATACACTGACCCTGCAAGGAGAGCCCCGCAAAAACATGGTTGAGCTGTTGCCATCCATATTGTCGGCGGATTTTGCCCATTTGGCGGATGAGGTTGCCGCGGCTGAGCGGGGCGGCGGCACAGTCATCCACGTGGACGTGATGGACGGCCATTTTGTGCCTAACATTACGCTGGGGCCGCCGCTGGTGAAGAGCCTGCGCAAGGTGACCGCGCTGCCGCTCGACTGCCACCTGATGATCTCCAACCCCAACGAGTTCATTCCAGCCTTTGCCGATGCGGGGGCCAATTGGCTGAGCGTGCATTACGAAGCCTGCCCGCACCTGCACCGCTCGCTGCAACTGATTGCCCACCACGGCATGAAGCCGGGGGTGGTGTTGAATCCGGCCACCCGCGTCGATCTGCTCCTGGACATTCTGCCCATGGTGCATCACGTGCTGATCATGAGCGTGAATCCGGGCTTCGGCGGGCAGGAATTCATCCCTTTTTCACTGCAAAAGATCCGGCGGCTGGCCGAGTTGCGCCGGGAACTGGGGCTGGCGTTTAGAATCGAAGTTGACGGCGGCGTGGCTCACGACACGGTGGCCCAGGTCGTCCAAGCAGGTGCGGAGTTGCTGGTGGCCGGCTTTGCCGTCTTCGGCGCCGGCCATGCGGAGCGGGATGCGCGCGCCCTGCTGGCGGCGGCCCGCAAGGCCGCGAACGAGTAAGCTGGTTACACAAGTAAGATTCGAGAGTTTCGGGATAAGGCGGATGGCCTGTGCTTGAGGGCTCTGCCGCAATGAGGGGTTATGAACCGGTTGACCAAGAAGATTGCCGTGGTGGCCCTGGCCTTTCTGGTCCTGGGCGCGGTTTCGGCCCAAGGCGCCATCATACGCAAGAAGCCGAAGCAGAAGAAGGTGGACTTGAGCGCCAACCCGCTGGCAGGCGTGAACTCCAAGCAGCCCGACAAGGAGCTCTACGACAAGGCCATGGTGGCCTTGAAGAAGGGCCGCTTCGACGTGGCCCGGCTTGACCTGCAGACCATGCTCAACACCTATCCCGAGTCAGAGTACAGGATGCGCGCCAAGCTGGCCGTGGGCGACAGTTGGTTCAAGGAGGGCGGCGCCGCAGCCCTCACCCAGGCCGAGGCCGAGTACAAGGACTTCATCACCTTCTTCCCCAACGCCCCCGAGGCCGCCGAGGCGCAGATGAAGGTGGCCGACATCTACTACCAGCAGATGGAGAAGCCCGACCGCGACTACAACAACACCCAGCGCGCCGAGCAGGAATACCGGGCCATGATCAACCAGTTCCCTGACTCGACGCTGGTGCCCCGCGCCAAGCAGAAGCTGCGCGACGTGCAGGAGGTTCTGGCCGAGCGGGAGACCCAGATCGGCCTCTTCTATGTGAGCCGTGAGCAGTACCCCGCGGCCATAGCCCGGCTACAGACGGTGGTCGATACCTACCCGCTTTACTCCAAGAGCGACCAGGCGCTGCTGGGCATCGGCGATGCCTATCTGGGCGAGGACCATCATATCCAGAATATTCCCCATCTGTCCGGCGCGATCAAGGAGCGGATGCGCGCGGTCTACCAGGACAAGGCCGCCGCGGCCTTTACCAAAGTGGTCACCCGCTATCCCATGGCTCCCCACGTGGAGGACGCCCGCGACCGGCTGGTGGCCATGAACCGCCCCGTCCCCGAGCCCACCCAGGATGCGCTTGCCGAGAACGACGCCGAAGAACGCAGCCGCCAGCCCTTGCACTTTACCGGTAAGACGCTGGGCTTCATCAAGCACGGGCCCACGGTGGTAGAGGCAGTGCACGTGGGTGAACCCAGCCTGGATGATCCCAAGCGGACCCTGGCCCCGGAGATCAACAAGCAGAACCTTGCCATGTTAGCCGCCGCATACAACGCCGGCAGACCGGTTGCCCGCCCCAGCGGCGCCATCGCGCCCACCGCCCCCAATGAGCCTCCGCGCAGCGACCAGCCGAACTCGGCGCCGTTGCAGCCACAGACGCCGCAAGGCGGCACCGGCGTGGGCGTGGAGGTTGTGAGCGCGCCCTCCGGTCCTGCCAGCGCCGACCCCAATGCCGTGCTGAAGGCGGTGGGACCCGCCAGCACTGAACTGCCCGCCGCAGAAAAGCCCGCCGAGCCCCCCACTCAGGTAAACGACATCAAGTCCGGCGGCGCCACGGCCACGCCCGTCAACCCCAACGGCAAGAAGGTGAAGAAGCCCAAGGCCGATCTGGGCGACGAGTCCAGCAGCAAGAAGAAAAAGAAAAAGGGCCTCGACAAGCTGAACCCGTTCTAGGCTGATAGCAGATTCCAATCAAGGCCGCACCCCAAACGGGCGCGGCCTTTTCACCTGGAGCACCGTGCGCTTCCCGACTTTGCGCCTGATTACCTCTGCCCCCATCTGCTAAAGTGAGGGGTGGTCCCCTCGCTCAAAACCCTTTCTCTACAAGGGCACGGCGCACACTCTCGGGGGCTCGATCCGAACCCTCATGCCTCACGACCTGCCCAAAGCCTACGACCCCACCGCCATTGAAGATCACTGGGCCGAATACTGGGTCCGCGAAAAACTCTTCGCGGTTGCCACGCCCGATCAGGCCGCCGAAAACCAACGCCTGGACGGCAAGTCCGACGGCAAATCCGACGGCCAGGCCTTCACCATCCTGTTGCCTCCGCCCAATGTGACCGGCAATCTGCACATGGGCCACATGCTCAACCAGACGGAGATGGATATCCTGACCCGCTGGCATCGCATGAGCGGAGCTAAATCTGGGAGGGGCGCCCTGTGGCTGCCCGGAACCGATCACGCCGGCATCGCCACGCAGATGATGGTCGAGCGCCAGTTGGCTGAGGAGGGCACCAGCCGCCAGAAGCTGGGCCGCGAAGCCTTCGTCGAGCGCGTTTGGGAGTGGCGCCGCCACTACGGCGGCGTCATCCTCGAGCAGATGAAGCGCTTGGGCGCCTCCGTCGACTGGCAGCGGGAATACTTCACCATGGACGAGCGCCTCTCTGTTGCTGTGCGCGAGGCCTTCGTCCGCCTCTACGAGCAGGGCCTCATCTATCGCGGCGCATACATCGTCAACTGGTGCCCCCGCTGCCAGACCGCCATCAGCGACCTCGAAGTGGTCCACGAGGAGCGGAAGGGCCATCTGTGGGAGATTCGCTACGCCGTCCTCGCCGCCGACAGCCCCGAAGGCCTTCCAGTTAAGGAAACCGGTGAGTTTCTCACCGTCGCCACCACTCGTCCCGAGACCATGCTCGGCGATGTAGCCGTGGCCATTCATCCCGAAGACGAGCGCTACCTTCATCTCCACGGCAAAAAGCTCCGCCTTCCGCTGACGGGCCGAGAAATCCCAATCGTCCTCGACGAGTGGGTCAGCCTCGACTTCGGCACCGGCGCGGTGAAGGTAACCCCGGCCCACGATCCCAACGACTTTGCCCTCGGGGCACGCCACAATCTCCCCTCCATCAACGTGATGGACTCGACTGGCCACATCAACGCCGAAGGCGGCGCCTACGCCGGTCTCGACCGTAACGTGGCGCGCAAAAAAATCGTCGCCGACCTCGAAGCTGAGGGCCTGCTAGCCGGCATCAAGGACCACATCAGCAACGTGGGCCACTGCGACCGCTGCAAGACCGTCGTCGAGCCGCGCCTCTCCACGCAGTGGTTCGTGAAGATTCAGCCGCTCGCCGACCGCGCCATCGAGGCCGTCGAAAAGGGCCACATCCGCTTCACCCCCGAGCAGTACGCCAAGACTTACTTCGAGTGGATGCGCAACATCCACGACTGGTGCATCTCGCGCCAGCTCTGGTGGGGCCATCGCATCCCTGCGTGGCACTGCTCCGCCTGCCACAAAATCACCGTCTCCCGCGAAGAACCCGCCGCCTGCGCCCACTGCGGCTCGGGAAAGATCACGCAGGAGACCGACGTCCTCGACACCTGGTTCTCCTCCGGCCTCTTACCCGTCTCCGTCTTCGGCTGGCCCAATTTCAGCGGTCCAAATGTCGCGCAAGTGCCCCGTGCCCCATCCTCGCGCCTTTTTTCTGGCGCGAGGGTGGGAGACCACGACCCTCAACCGTCCACAGACAGAGCCGACTTCGACGCCTTCTACCCCACCAGCCTCCTCGTCACCGGCTTCGACATTCTCTTCTTCTGGGTAGCCCGCATGATCATGCTCGGCTGCTGGTTCGCCGCCGATGTTCCCATGCTCGACGGCAGCCCGCGCCCGCTTGCCGAATCCGTTCCATTTCGCGAGGTCTACATTCACGCGCTGGTCCGCGACGCCAACCGCGAAAAAATGTCCAAGACCAAGGGCAACGTAATCGACCCCATCGAGATCGTGAAGCAGTACGGCACCGACGCGGTGCGCTTCACGCTGGCCAGCATGGCCTCGCCCGGCACGGATATTGCCTTCAACGTAGCCCGCACCGAGGGCTACCGCGCCTTCGCCAACAAAATCTGGAACGCCGCCCGCTTCCTCTTCATGAACGTGGACCGCGCCGCGGAGATCGGCATTGTTGTTGATCCCGCAGCACTGGGGAAAATGCCGGAAGCCGGGCAGGATGCGCCGCTGGAAGACCGTTGGATCGTGGATGAATTGCAGAAAACGGCCTGGAACGTGAATAAATCTCTCGAAGACTATCGCTATGATGATGCCGCGAATGAGATTTATCAGTACTTCTGGGGCTGCTTATGCGATGTGTATATCGAAAGCGTCAAGCTTCGCCTCGACTTCTCTGAGACCGCCAATAAGGAACAAACCACAGTAGCACTCACCACGCTGGTCAGAGTTTTCGAAGCGGCTTTACGCTTGCTCTCCCCGTTTATGCCGTTCATTACTGAGGAAATCTGGCAAAAGCTATATGAGGGAAATCCTCCAGTTCGGTCTATCGCACTATCAACCTATCCATTCAAAGAACTCGACTGGTTGGCAATTCACAACAGAGGAGTAAAAGATCCAGGATTTCAAATGGGTCGACTCCTTGAATTGAAGACTGCTGTTCTCGCTCTTCGTAAAGAAATTGGAATTGAAGAGAGAGCGTGGGTTCAGATTGTGCTACGTTGTGATTCGTGGATCAAAAATCGCGAATCCCAAAACGGATTAATTGATGTCAATGGAGAATTATTCGGTCGATTGGCGAAAGTGAGCCGAATCCAACAGGAAGAAAATACCGGAGCGATTTTCCCAGAGATTACAAGACGGTCTGGGCCGGATTACGAAGTCGCAGTCATTCCTGATGGCTCGGAAAAGAAGATCGATGTCGCCGCCGAGCGTGAACGCTTGACAAAAGAGATTGCCAAGTATGAGAAAGGTCTAATGTCGGCGGAGCGGCAACTGGGGAATGATGTATTTTTGAGCAAAGCCCCGCCGCCGGTGGTTGAGGGGTTGAAGAAGCAGGAAGCGGATACGCGGCTTCTACTGGAGAAAGCACGAGCCGCGCTAATTGTGCTTCCGAAGGAATGAGAAGTTGAGCGAAGAACAAATGCAGGTCCTTCGATTACGAAGGTCAAAAAGATGAGCAGTTCATCAGGGATGAGAAATGAGACCTGGGCAGCCAACCAGCAGCGTATGATTTGGTAAGTCCAGAGCAAGGAGAAGGATTATGTACGGTTCGGCTGATTATTTCTATGATGAGCCTTCACTCCTTTCTCGCATTTTGATGAGTGTTGCCAGTCTATTGCTCCTTCCCATTTCGATTCTCAATTTCGTAGCGTTGCCAGTTGGTGCAATCTGGCTTTGCATATTGGGATATTGGAAACTTGTAGTTATTGTAATCATTGCGTCGTTTTTTAGTCCCAAGATTATTGGTCTGGTAACACTTCCATCTGCGGGACTACAGGTCGTAGCAGCTAAGGTGATTGAACGGGAGCGGTCATTTTTGCGATGGCTTCTGTGCGGTCTTCTGCTGTCTGGAAGTTATTATTATTTCGCCATTATATTCGGCGCATGGAGCCTGATCAGCTTTAGCTATATCATCAGGTCCACCTCTGCAAATGCATTAATTCCTGCATTACTTTTAGCTTTCGCTCTTGGAATATGGCCTGAACAAGCAATGGCTGATACTAAGAATCCAAGCATACATGAAAACCTGTGTTTACTATGCGGGATTACAGAGATGGTTGCTATGAGTATTTTGTTACTTCTTCATGTCGGTGACCTAATATGGTATTTGACAGCCTGCGTAATCACCATCATTGTCTTTGTATCGATTCAAATGTGGATAGCGTGGCTCGGGCTGAAATCGCTAGCCTCTTCTGGGGCAGATGAATTTCTAGACGATAACCGGGACGTTTGGCGTAAAATACGCGCCAAACATCACTCAGAATAGCAAGCATTTTGAGATAGCTCAGGAACAGAACCATGGACTGGAAGAATAGCCGCATCGACGCATTGCTGGAGCATGCCTTGATCGAAGACAAGGCCGCCGGCGACACCACCACCAACCTCACCATCGACCCCGATCTGCGCGCCACCGGCTCCATCCTTGCGCGCCAGGAGATGGTGGTTTGCGGCCTCGGAGCAGCCCCGCGATTCTTCGAGATTTTTGCCCGGCTCGACAAGCGCGCCCCGGCGCAGACTCGCTTCGAAGTGGTCAGCCATCCGGAGATCTTCGACGGCGTGCGCGTTCATGATGGCCAGGTACTGGCCGTGATTCGCCACAACGCCCGCGCTCTGTTGAGTTGCGAGCGCGTGATCCTGAACCTGATGCAGCATCTGAGCGGCATCGCCACGCTGACGCGAAAATTCGTTGACGCCATCCACGGAACCCACGCCCATGTGCTGGATACGCGCAAGACCGTGCCCGGCCTGCGTACCCTGGAAAAATACGCCGTGCAGTGCGGCGGAGGAACCAATCACCGCATTGACCTGGCCTCCGGCATCCTCATCAAGAACAACCACATCTCGCTCGGCGGCGGCATTGCCAAAGTCCTCACCCAGGCTCTCGAAAAACGCCGCAAGGGTCAGCGCGTGCAGGTGGAGGTCCGCAACCGGCAGGAACTTGAAGAAGCTCTCCAGTACGGCGCGGAGGCCATCCTTCTCGACAACATGACGCCCAAGGAAGTGAAGCGATCCGTCGAGCGCATCAAAGAGGTAGCCCCCGGACAGCAGACACATGGGCCAGGACACGAGAACGAGGCGCGCTGGATTCCCACCGAAGCTTCGGGCGGCATCGTGCTTGAAAACATCCGCTCCTATGCCGAGACCGGCGTGGACTTCATCAGCGTGGGCGCGCTGACCCACTCGGCCCGGGCAGCCGATATTTCGATGCGCATCGAAGCGGAGTGAGCCGGCAATGTTCGATCTTGCGGCGCTTGAATCCGCTCTCGCAGACACTATCTTTGCCGGCAATCTGCATTTTTCCGCGGTTACCGGCTCCACCAATACCGATGCGCTTGAGGCAGCGCGCGCGGGTGCGGCCCACGGGTCGGTCTACTTTGCCGACGAGCAACTGGCCGGACGCGGACGTGGCGATCACACCTGGCACTCCGCCGCCGGCCAGGGGCTTTACGCAAGCGTTCTTCTGCGCCCGCGCATTCCCGCCCTCCGTCTGCCGCTGTTGCCGCTGGCCGCGGGACTCGCCGCAGCCGATGCCGTTCGCGCCGTCTCCGGCCTCAGCGTCGATCTGCGCTGGCCCAACGATTTGCTGATCGGCCCGCGCAAGGCAGGCGGCATCCTGGTCGAGGCCAACTCGGAGGCCAGCACTAAATCCGGCATGGTCGCATTTGCCGTGGTGGGCATCGGCATCAACGTCCACCAGCGCAACTTTGCCCCGGATTTATCCACGCCAGCAACTTCGCTGGAGATGGAGTCCGGCCGCCGCATCTCGCGCCAGCCTCTGCTCGTCTCCCTGCTAGAATCGCTGCAGCGTGAAGCGCTCGGGCTGCTCGATTTGGCGTCGCGCCAGACGATTCCCCGGCGCGTGGAACAGGCCTCCACCTGGGTGCGCGGGAAAAAAGTTGATGTCTACGGCCCGCAAGCCTGCACCGGCGTTACCGCCGGCCTGGACGAGCACGGATTCCTGCTGGTGCGCACCGCCGACGGCCTGGTGACGGTGCAGACCGGCGGCATTCGCGCCGCGGAGAAAGGCTAGCTTTTAGCCATTAGCTCCTAGCTGTTGGCAGGCGAACCAACCATCTCGTCGCCCAACCAGGAAAGCTGAGAGCTAAAAGCTAAGAGCTAAAAGCTAGGAGCTAAGACCATGCTGCTTGCTCTCGATGTGGGAAACACGAATACGGTGCTCGGCCTCTTCAGGCTCGATGGGGAAAAGCCGGAGCTGGCCGCGCACTGGCGCGTCACTTCCCACCGCAACCAGACCGCGGACGAGTACGGCGTGCTGTTCGTGAATCTCTTCGAGATGAACAATCTCGCCCCCAGCCAGGTGCATCACATCATCATCTCCTCGGTCGTTCCCCCGGTCGAGTCCACGCTGCGCGAGGTCTGTGAAAACTACTTCCACGTTCAGCCGCTCTTTGTTGAGCCGGGCATCAAGACCGGCATGCCGGTGCTGGTAGACAATCCCTCGGAGTTGGGCGCGGACCGCCTGGTCAACGCCATTGCCGCCTTCGAGCGTTACGGCGGCCCGTGCATCGTGGTGGATTTCGGCACCGCCACCACCTTCGACGTCATCTCCGCCAAAGGCGAGTACCTGGGCGGAGCCATCGCGCCGGGGCTGGGCATCAGCGCCGATGCGCTCTTCTCGCGCGCCGCCCGCCTCAGCCGCGTAGACATCAAGCGCCCCGCCAAGGTCATCGGCACCAATACGGTCACGCATTTGCAAACTGGCCTTTACTACGGCTACATTGGACTCGTAGACGGCATCCTGGAGCGCATCATCGCTGAACTTGGGAGCCAGCCGCGCGTCATCGCCACCGGCGGCCTTGCCCGCCAAATCTCCGAGGACTCGCGCTTCATCGCCGAGATCGACGACATGCTCACCCTCGACGGCCTGCTCATCCTCTTCGAGCGCAACCGCATCGCGCGGCCCCGCAGCAAACCGCACTGAGGCGAGCCGTGCAGAATTACTTCAACTACTTCACCGAGATCGAGGAGCGCTTCCAGCAGCGGCGCGGATCGATCCTGCTGCTCTCCACGCTCGACTGGGCGCTGATCGAAACCTGGCGCGAGGCCGGCATTCCGCTCGAAGCGGTGCTGCGCGGAATCGATGCCGCCTTCGATAAATATGAGGCCCGGCAAAAGCGCGCCCGCATGCGCCGCATCAACGGCCTGGCCTGGTGCGCGCAAGCGGTGATGGAAGCCGCAGAAGATCTGCGCGAGGCCGCCGCCGGCACAGCCACTTCCACATCTGAGCCTCGCGAGTCGGGTTTTGAGCAGCAGCGCGTCGCCGCGCATCTTGAAGCAGCCGCAGCCGCTCTGGATGCGGCGACCGTAGCCCCCGAAGCCTGCGCCGTAACCGCAATCCGCCTGCGCGAACTGGCCGCCGAAGTGTGCGCCGCCGGGCCTGAGAACGCCGCGGCTCAGAATTTGGAGGCTCTGGAGCGCACCCTCACCGTCCTCGAAGAGAAGCTCTTTGCCACGTTGACCGCCGCGGCCCCCGAAGATCTGCTGGTGGGACTCAAGGAGCACGCGGCGCGCGAACTGGCTCCCTATCGCAGCCGCATGGGCGGTCGCCGCGGCGACCAACTGCGCCAGGTGGAACGCCAGTTTGTGCAGAAGCAACTGCTGGTGCACTACAGCCTGCCGCGCCTCAGCCTCTTCTATATGAGCCAGCAATGAAGCCGCCCGCGCTTCAATTCGCGCAGCCTCAGTTGGTCACGCTGGAGAAGCCCATCTATGGAGGCGCGTTTCTTGCTCATCTTGAGGGCAAGGCCGTCTTTGTGCAGCTCACATTACCCGGTGAGCAGGTGCGCGTGCGCGTTACGCACAGCAAGCGCGGCTACGACACCGCCGATCCGGATGAAATCGTCACCGCCGCGCCGGAACGCGTTGACCCCGCCTGTCCCTACTTCGGTGCCTGCGGAGGCTGCCACTATCAGCACGCCAACTATGAAACACAGCTTGCCTTCAAACAAACCATTCTGCGCGAAACGCTGGAGCGCGGCGGCGTTCAAGCGCCTGATGAGATTTCCGTACTGGCCGCCGAGCCCTGGCATTATCGCAATCGCATCCGCCTGGCCTTTGACTCGGCAGGAAATCTCGGCTATCGCGCCCGCCGTTCCAATAATGTGGTTCCCATCAGCGAGTGCCCCATTGCCGCGTCGCTATTGATCGAATCCGCATTGACGTTCGCTCAAGCCGCTCGGCAAATTGCGCCCTCCCTACGTCCCACTGAAATTGCGCTCTTCTGCAACGCCGACGAAACCGCATTGCTGATCAGCATCTTCACCGAAAGCGCCAAAAAGATTCACTTCGAAGAACTCGCACATGCCCTTCACGAGCGAATTCCCGCACTCAAAGGCACGGAGCTGGTAATCGAAGGCCGAGTCGGCCAGCAGCAGCGGACCGTTGCGCATTGGGGCGCAACCTCCCTCACCTATCGCGCCGCTGGTTTCGACTACCGCGTGGACCACGGCGCCTTTTTCCAGGTGAACCGCTGGCTGGTGGATGCTCTCGTAGAGCGGGTCGCCGCCGGCCACAGCGGCTCGCTGGCCTGGGACCTTTTCGCCGGCGTGGGCCTCTTCGCACGCTGCCTCACGCGGAGCTTTGAGCGCGTGGTCGCCGTCGAGTCCGCTCCCTCCGCAACCCAGGCGCTCGCCGCGAACCTCAAGGGAACGGCCGGAACCCCGGTCCGCGCCACGACCCTCGACTTTCTCCGCCGCAACCGCCAGCCGGCGCGTCCCGATGGGTCTCGCCCCGATCTGATCGTTCTCGATCCTCCGCGCACCGGCCTGGGCGCGGAGACTTGCGCACTGCTCGCGGAGATCGCCGCGCCCGCCGTGGTCTGCGTCTCCTGCGATCCGGCAACCCTGGCCCGCGACCTGCGCGCGCTCATCGCCTCGGGCTACGCGATCCACTCCATCACCCTCGCCGACCTCTTTCCCCAGACCTTTCACCTGGAGACAGTGGTCCAGTTGCGGCACTCCTGATAGGCTTGACCCCCATAGAACCTTTTTGAGCTTTCAGGTACATGCAAGCCGAACCGACCACCTCCGGGCAAACACTCGACAGTCCCGCCTCCGCAGGCCTGAGCGCAGTCCCGCTCTTCCATGCCGCGTGGCTCTTTGCCGCCGGAATCGCGGCAACAAAGTGGCTCTGGCTGCGGCCCAGCATGGTGCTGGTGGCTCTGTCGCTGGTAGCCGTTCTGTGCGGCGTGGCGGCTTTCCGCGCGCAACGCATCGCCTGGCTGCCGCTGGCCCTCTTGTGGCTCCTGCTGGGCGCGTGGTGCGGATGGATGGAGCCGCACCCTGCTCCCGCGCCCGCTCTGGCTGCGCTCTCCGACGGTTTGCTGCGCACCGTCGAAGGCGCCGTCGTCGATGCCGGCCCGGTTCGCGGCGAGATCGAGCAAAACCTGAACGACCACGATTCAGCCGAGCCCTCCGGCACCGCACCCGCACCACAACCCTCGCAACGCATCGACCTGCGCGTCTCCTCGCTCGAAGTCGTCACCGATGCCGGCGATGCGCAGGCCCCTATTGCGGGCGGCGTACGCCTCATCGTTCGCTGGCCGGCAGCCGCACCCAACCCGCAGCCCTTTCATTGCGGCGAGCGGGTCCGCGCCGTGGCGCGCATCTTGCCCCCCGAGGTCTATCACGATCCCGGCGTCTGGAGCCGCGAAGATTTTCTCCTCAACCAGGGCATCACCTCCACGGCCACGGTGAGCATCGATCGCGTCGACCGGCTCGACCCGTCCCCCGGCACTTTCCTCGCCTGCCGCGTCAGCGGCTGGCAGCACGCTTCGAGTTCCCGCCTGCTGGCGCTGCCCGCGGCCATGCGCCGGCTTCCCGCTCCCTTCCGCCTCACCCAGGACGACGCCATCATGCTGGCCGCCATGGTCACCGGCGACCGCACCTACCTCACCCACTCCCTGCGCGTGGGCTTTGAGCGCACCGGCTCCTTTCACATGCTGGTGGTCTCCGGCTTCCACCTGGCCATCGTGGCCGGATGCATCTTCTGGGCCGCGCGCCGCCTGCGTCTCCCCCGCGTCCCGGCCACGCTCCTCACCATCCTTGTCTCCTTCGGCTACGCGCTTTTCACCGGCTTCGCCACGCCGGTGCAGCGCTCGCTGTGGATGGTCACCCTCTATCTGCTCGGCCGGCTCCTCTACCGCGAGCGCAGCCCGCTGAACACCATCGGCTTTGCCGCGCTGTGCCTGCTGGCTGTGAGCCCCCGCAGCCTCTTCGACGCCAGCCTGCAAATGACGCTGCTGGCGGTGGTCGCCATCGCCGGCGTCGCCGCTCCACTGCTCCAGGGCACACTCCACCCTTACGTGACCGCCATGCGCAACCTTTACCTGAAGGCCATCAGCAAGCGCGGCCTCACCCCCAACATCGTCTTGGATGCCAAGCTAACTCAGCCACAGGCGCAATTTCGCGTGATTCTTCGCATGATTGCTGAAGCTTTGCACTCCCCCAAGCTCAAGGTCTCCCGCGACCCCAGCCAGACTGAGAGCGTCGCCGAGCCGCACCCACAACTCGACCTGTTTCCCGCCACGATGAGCGTAACCGCCGCGGGGTTGCAGGCAGCCGAGAACGGTCGTCCTGCCGAGTCCATCGCCGACCGCATCTTTCCCTGGGCAGTGCGCTTTCTGCTCCGCGTTGGCGAACTGATGGTGGTTTCCTGCGTGGTGGAACTGGCCATGGCCCTGCCCATGGCCGTCTACTTCCACCGCATCACCATCTTTGCGCTGCCCGTGAATCTCTTCATCCTGCCGCTGCTTGTCGTGCTGATGCCGGCCGCGCTCATCACGCTTTTGGTCGCGCTGGCCTGGCCCGCCGCCGCCTGGGTTCCGGCCATGTTGGTCGCCCTCCCGCTTCACTTCGGCACCTGGCTGGTGCATATCTTCGGATCAATGGCCTTAGGCGATTTCCGCATTCCCGCGCCGCTGTTGTGGCAATCGGCAGCCTTCTGCACGCTGCTCGGCGCGGCCATCGTGCTGGCCCGCCTTTCCGTTTCGTCGGGAGCCCACTGGCATCGCGGCGCAGCCTTGGCAGTTCTGTTTCTCGCCGCACTGGCAGCCGTAGCGCCGCGGCCGGTCCAACACCCCCGCGACGCCCTGCTCATGGAGGCCATCGACGTAGGCCAGGGCGACTCGCTGCTGCTCATCACCCCCGACGGCAAGACCCTGCTCGTCGACGGCGGCGGACACGGCGGCGGCCCGCATCAGGCCCCTCAGGATTTCGATATCGGCGAGGAGGTCGTCTCCCAGGCCCTCTGGTCGCGCGGCATCCGCCGCCTGGACGCGGTTGCCCTGACCCACGCCCACTCCGACCACATGGGCGGCCTGCCCGCCGTACTGCGCAACTTCCATCCCGATGAGCTATGGGTGGGCAACAATCCCCGCATCAAAGACTACAATGAGTTGCTCGACCAGGCCGCCAGCCTCCACGTCCGCCTCCGCTCCCTGCGCGCCGGCGACGCGCTCACCCTGGGCAGCACCCGGATCAGCGTCCTCGCGCCCTTCAGCAACCGTCAGCCCGGCCCCGAGCCCACCAACAACGACTCGCTGGTCCTGCACATGAGCTACGGCGCAACCTCCGTCCTGCTGGAGGGTGATGCCGAAGCTCCCGTCGAGCAAGCTATGCTGGCCGAGCCTGGCCTTGAGAGCACCCTGCTCAAAGTAGGCCATCACGGAAGCAAAACCTCCACGCGCCCCGCGTTCCTCGCCCGCGTCTCCCCGCAGTGGGCCGTCATCTCCTGCGGCCTGCATAACCGCTATGGCCATCCCCGCCAGGAAGTGCTGGCAGCGCTGCAAGCCGCCAAAGTCCGCACCTACAGCACCGACATCAACGGCGCCACCTGCTTCCGCCTCGACGGCAAAACCGTGGCGCCGGAGCCCTCGTGTGGGTGGCTTCCAACGCCCTGAAGCCCACAGAAATCCCCATCCAATCGACTTGATCCTTTGCTAAAGGGAACGTTCTTGAAAGACCAGTGATCTCGGTTCTATAGCGTATTCAGGAATGGAGTGTTTCGATCAGGCCGATAAGTGCGTCTCAGCAGGAATCACTATTCGCTCATCCGCCTGCGCGGAATACCTTCCAACTCCGGCATTGTGCCTCCCAGCGCCGCCAACCCGCGGTAGCTTTCCCGCTCGATCAGAGACTTGAGAGCTTCCCGAACCAGAGCCGTTTTGTCATTCATGCCCGTGAACTCCTGGGCAATCCGCACCAGGTCGTCGTCGAGATTAAGCGTCGTTCTCATAGGAGCTCCATAAATCTAATATTGTATTTATCGGATGCTGGAATGATTTGTGCAGTTCAAAATCTCATCCTCACCCCCACTTGTATTTGCCGCTCGCGATAGAAGTTCGTCGCATTCACATTCAGCGGCTGCCCGAAGGCCGTGGTGTTGGCCTTCAGGCCGGTCATAAAGTTCAGCGTGGGTGGGCTTGAGGTAGTTCCGGATTCGATATAGTAGCCGGTGGTTTCCAACTCCGTCACGTTCTGGTGGTTGAAGAGGTTGAAGCTCTCGGCCAGCAGCTCCAACTGGCGCATCTGCCCCAGGTCGAATTTCTTGCCCACCCGCAGGTCGGCCTTCCAGTTGGCCGGATAGCGATAGGTGTTGCGGCCAATAGTGTGAATGAGGTTATCACTGTCCTCCCAGTAGACGCGGTTGTCGCCGCCGGAGCCGTTCATTCCTGGTCCCAGCCCCACGATGTAGTCGCCGGCGGTCGCACTTACTCCCTGATTTTGCGGAGTACACAGAGTTATGCCCGTACTTACGACGCACTCGGGCAGTGAACCCGATACGCGCATGGTGTAAGGCAGGCCGCTGCGAAATTGCCCGATTCCCGAGACCATCCATCCGTTTCCCAGCTTTCCGGCCAGATTGCGCAGCTTCCACGGCGCCTCATAGACGACCATGGCGGCGGCCGAGTGGCGCACGTCTAAATTGCTGGTCCCGTACTCCAGGCTGAAGTTGGCCGGGTCCAGCACGTCACTGCCGGCTGCCAGCGTGCTCTCGTTGGGGTTCCAGTCCATGGCGTGGGAGTAAGTATAGTGAGCGTGCAGGCTGAGGCCGCGGCGGCCGTAGCGGGTCACCTTCAGCATCGCCGCCTCATAGGTCGAGTTGGCTTTGCTCGTGATCTGGTCGATCTGTTGATAGCAAGGGTTGAGCCATCCTTTGTATTGAACTGTGTATTGAACAGTACCTTGCCCGGTTTGAGCTGGGCAATACACGGTATATTCGGTCGTCAAAGGCCAGGATGCGTAGAAGGGAACTGTAATCCGCGTGGCCTTGATGGGGCCTTTGCTTGTGCCGTCTACCACGTCATAGGTGATGATCTGTTGCGCCGTGGGGGAATCGAGATTAGTGTCGATGGAGATGGGCAGCCGCCGGCCCAGGCTCACCATCGCCGCTGCGGTCACCTCCACGTGGCCGGGCAAGGTCTCCTCCACGGCAACCACGGCCTGGTGCACCTCGGGATTGCGGAAGTTGGGCGCAAACTCGACCGCCCCCGGCTTGATTGCGCTTGCCGGACCTGGTGGCCTGAGCACGTAAGGAAACGGCGGAGCGCCGCCGCCGTTATTAGGGAGATCGTCCGTGGGCCGCATGAAAAAGTTTTGGTCGCCGTTGGGCGAGCCGGTCTGGGTGAGCGCCGTCTCGACGGTAGCGTTCTCCGTGCGGCCGTAGTACATGCCATAGCCTAGGCGCAGCACCGGCCAGTGTCCCTCGGCGTTTCCTACGGCCAGGCTCACCCGCGGACCCCAGTCGTTGCCCAGGCTGAGCAGTTTTTCAGTCTGCGACAGCTGCGAGTTGGCCAGCAGGGCGATGGGCGGCGGCAACTGCTCCCGCTCCCAGCGCAACCCTGCGGAGAGAACAAAACGCTTGTTCGGCTTCCACTGCGTGGTCACGAACCCGGCCCAGTCGTTGGTGCTCAAATGCCAATCACTCGGTCCGATGGTCTGCGAATAGTAGGAGTAGCAGGGCAGAGCACCCAGCCCGCGCAACCCGCCCCCCGAGTCGCGCCATACTCTGCCCGTCTGGTCGCAGTTGTGCTGATTGAAGGGGTCGAGCGGGTACGGACTCAGCTGAGGGTTCTGAAATACCAGCGCGTCGGAGGCGAAGTTCTCCACGTTGGAGTAGGTATAGGTTCCGGTCTGGTTGCGCAGCAGGC